>Ga0193702_1000475_pt1 | contig 13398 bp, 11 predicted proteins | sample U3a1metaG_FD_143060 | JGI IMG/M metagenome (GOLD analysis project Ga0193702, IMG submission 143060) | Soil microbial communities from a riparian zone of the East river system, Colorado, United States - U3a1 | ecosystem: Environmental > Terrestrial > Soil > Riparian zone | place: USA: East River... | reverse complement strand
ACAGCCTGATGGAAGGCAAATACCTTCAATTTTTTACCAGCCAGGTATATGCAGATACAAAGGTTGGCGACCAGCTAATAGAATCGTTACTGTTTGACCCGCAGATCAAACGGTTGTTCCATTTAAACTAAACGTCGCAGTTTACAATTTTAAGCAGCCAATACGCCACCTGCAGGGTGGTAAAAATTGACTGCCGGGTAGACTATTGTCCTTGCTTTTTACCAGTAATCAAAAAAATGAAAAAATTAATTTCAATTATCCTGTTTACCCACACATTGCTGTCCCTGAAATTCTGTTCAAAAGATAACACTAATAGCAATGCTCCGACGGCGAAAACCTTTATCCTGGTTCATGGCAGGTCTCCGCCGGTTAAAGCGTCCCGCTGAACTTTATCCATGGTCAGCGTCCCGCTGACGTTACTAAATAATCAGATTTCAGTTGTTTTGTTTAAAAAAGTATGTAGGCGGGACGCTTGAACCGGTGGGTAAATATCTAAAAATCAATGGATTCATAATAAAATATCTATTAGTTAGTTTGAATATTTAACCTATTTTAACGCATCTTGGTGTTGACTGTGTGTTGACAGACGAAAATTAAATTATAGAAATTTTACTAAAATTTAGCTGATGCTGGCCGTATTATCGATTTATTGTGAAAGAACATGATACTCTAAATAGATACTGAATAGATTCGGCATTGAAGCTTTAGATTAATAGTGTTGGCATATATAGCTATCACGGTCTGACTTATTAAAAGTAGCCTATTTTGAGTCAATCATGAGTCGATAAGTTTTAAGTTGTACGCCCAAGGTTCTTGATCGTTCTATGTCATGAAACTCACATTCAAAACCGAACCCAAGTCGACGACATAGATTACCTTACAATAAATAAGGCATTATTGTGAGATTTGTGGGGTAATATTATTGTATGCTATAAAACCAGGCATATAGTAGCTTTTGCCTCCTTTTTGCGAATACATCTTCTCAACCTTTGAATAGAGACCTTATACAGATTGAGTCGGTCATCTTTCATTTAAGCAATTTTAACGCGCTATACCAATAAAGTGAAATGTATTTAACTATTCTCAACTTGCTGTTGAAACCACTGCAAATAACGTTCAGTTTGAGAAACCAGGTAATAAGGTAAATTAAGTAAATGATACTTTTTTCCACCCGGAGTTACTGCTTCTGTAATTGCTAGCTCACCAGCATAAAATCGTAAAGCCATTTGATGAGAAACTAAGTCCATATATAAATGCAAAGATTTGAGTTTGCCTTCTGTCCCCGATTTTACTTCAATAGGTATGAGCTTGCCTTCAAATGGCCAAACAAAATCTACTTCAGCAGAAGATGTTGTTTTTTCCCTTACCCAAAAATTAAGGCTGCTTAAGGCATTGTACTGCGAGGCCAGCAATTCTTGCCCAACCAAATGCTCTATCATTGTGCCTTGGTAAACTTTATTTAAATCAGATGTTCCTAATATTTCTCTTTGAATACCTGCAAAGTAATTAAGCATCCCGGTATCGAGAATTTGTAATCGGGGCGATTTCTTGTGGTCGGGTAACAACGGTAATCGTGTATCGGTACAAGGGTAAAGAAGCTGTATGAGCAACGCATTTTCCAGCGTACGCAACGCTTCACCCATATCACGCGACCGGTAGGAAGAATTGCCAAAGCCTTCAAATTTTATTCGTTTTCCGGCCTGAGAAAATGATGCTCTTATGGCATGCCGAATATATTGCACCTGCGAATTTGTTGTTGCATACTTCTCTACATCATCTAAATATGCTATAATGAGCGACTCATAAATAGATTGCAATGCGGTTAAATCTTTATTTACACTGTAACTATTCACAATTTCCGGCATGCCGCCGATCAATGCATAAGTATGGAACAATTGCAATGATTTTGAGTGGGTAAATTGCGGCGCCGGCACAGTTTTTAAATAATCTAATGCCGTATTCTCACCAATCGCATCCAAAAACTCAGGGAAGGAAGCTGGCCGCAATACTTTGTATTCTACCCGGCCCACAGGGAAACTTACATTTTTGTTAAATAAAGTTTCGAGCATACTACCTGCGGCGATGACGGCTATTTCAGGCTCAGACTCAAAGAAATACCGTAAAATATTCAAAGCTTGAGGCACTTCTTGTATTTCATCGATAAAGATCAGCGTGCTCCCTTTTTTTGAAAGCGTTTTGTTTTTTAAGAAAAACAGTGTTTGTACTAATGCCTCTATTGTATTGAACTGTTCAAAAGGTTGCCTGTCGTTCGGCAATTCCAGGTTTAGATATATATACTGATCAAATCGCTTCGCAAATTGGTTAATCACTGTTGTTTTCCCGACTTGCCTTGCACCTCTAATTACCAAGGGCTTACGATCGCCTTTTTTTGACCATGTTTCTAATTCTGCAATGATATTTCTTTTGAACATGTTGCAAAATTAGGGTAATTTACTGAAATTAACGTCACAAAATAAGGGTAAATGTTAACGATATTTGGCATGTAATAAGGGTAAAGTTAATGAGAACTCTGCTATTAAATTGAGCAACAATTGATTTATCTTAAGCTATCAAAAACGGCTTTCATTTGGAAAAACGGGCGAATTGTTTGATCACGTCTTGCAGCTAAGCGACAAATCTGATTACTAACCCTTTTTCTAGTTGTTTTTAATTCGCGGGCAATAACGGCTTTCAGATAAATCACTTCAAGTTTCGCGATATCATTTGTAAAGGTTGTTGGTGTAGTTGCCATTAATGTTCATGGAATAATGAGATCCCGATCATTATCAATGTCAAGGCATGACATATCAACATCCCAAAATAAATGCTTTGGAAATAGTTCATTGATATGGATGTTTCTTGCCATTATTACAAATATACAAATCGAAACTTAATTTATTCGCCCTCTTTATACCAACTCCTCCGCCGGTTCAAGCGTCCCGCTGACGGCACCAAATAATCGGATTTTAGCATTGCGGCTGTTTTGTTTAAGAAAGTATTGTAAGCGGGACGCTTACATTTGTTTGGGTTCAAACGAGACGCTTGAACCGGCGGGGGATGCGCTTGAATCTGCAGGGTTCCAATTGGTCTCGATAGCCATTTAAACGTTAAGGACTAATTTCAAATAGCTGTATCTTTATGCTATTGTATTAAAAAATAAGATAGCAGGATGTTTGATAAAGCAACGTTCGATGCAAAGGTGAAAACCTGGCTGAATGAACAGATCAGGAAAAGTGTTGTAAAAGAAGTTACCGAGTGCTACGATCTGATGGACAAGGGTAGCAACAATCATTGGAACATTTTTCGCGTCTGCAAAAAACAGTTAAACGCGGTGCGCTCAAAGATCGTTTTGAGTTATGTAAAGGTACTTGAATTGGTAGTGTTGGTTTATAAATGAACCTCCGCCGGTATCTTATTGTTGCGACTAATTGTAATAAGTAATAAACCTCTGTTCTAAATTTGAAATTAACTTATAAGTGAATATATTTGCATTGGAAGTTTGGGATGATGAGGGCCGAAAGTGCAGTTTTTATACTGTGCGGTGGGAAGATTCGGATAAAAATGAAACCGACAGGTTCTTTGATAAATATGACGCCATACCGGAACTAAAAGCGGCCACACAACAGTTATTAAGTTTTGTATTGGACAGCGTAGGCGATGACCATGGGGCGATTGATGTTTTATTTAACAGACATGAGAACCAGGTTACAGGGTTGCCGAACACGGGTGGTGTGACAGTAAAACAATTGCTGTTTGCTTACCCCAACTTCCCGCTTCGCTTGTATGCATTGCGGATTAATAACCGAAGTGACATTGTGATTTTGTTTAATGGCGGCATCAAATCTGCATGGACAAACCAGGAAAGTAAGGACATACACTTGAAATGGGTTGAAGCCTGTCAATTTGCAAAACGAATTGAAGATGCTTTAAAAGATGGAGAGATAACGATTGATGAAAATAAAAGGAAAATTATTTCAGCAAATGGCGACGATGAAATTTTCCTATAAAAAATATAATTATGAGAAGTAAAGTTGCGCAAAGGATCCAAAATGAAACGCCCGAAGAGGTACGTATTTTTGTACGTCAATACACAGACATCGTGGTGAGAATTAACGAGATACTGAAGGAAAAAGGCTATACCCAAAAAGATTTGGCAACTAAAATGAATAAAAAGCCATCCGAAATTAACAAGTGGCTAAAAGGAAATCATAACCTGACACTTAAAACGCTTGCCAAACTGGAAGCTGAATTAGGAGAGCCATTGATATATACGTCACGTGAGCATGTTCACGCGCATGTTTAATGGAAACGGCCTCTGCCGGTTAAAGCTTCCCGCTTGAACTTTATTCCTGGTCAGCGTCCCGCTGACGTTGCCAGATGATCAGATTTCAGTTGTTTTGTTTAAGAAAGTATTGTAAGCGGGACGCTTACATTTGTTTGGGTTTAAGCGGGACGCTTAAACCGGCGGGGGACCAATCTTTTAATTTTAAATCCTTTTTTCTTTTACGACTTATCACAACTTCTTTTGGTCGTTATCCCTCTTGTCAATTTCCTTTTTAACCTCTGCAATTAATTGTTGTTCGGTAGGTAAATACAATTTATACTCACTTGCAAAAATGGTTTTGTTATTTTCCGGAAGGGAAATCTTTACAACTGCATTGTTCTTTTCTGCACATAATAAAATTCCGATGGTTGGATTTTCAAAGTCCTTCTTTTCGTATCTGTCATAATAGTTTACGTACATCTGTAGCTGACCTATATCCTGATGGGTGAATTTTGTCGTCTTTATCTCTATGATTACAAAGCATTGCAAAAGCCGGTTGTAAAAAACAAGGTCAATAAAGAACTCGTCACCTTCAATATGTAACCTCTTTTGCCTTGCAACGAATGCAAAACCGTTACCCATTTCCAATAGAAAATCATGCAAATGTGTAATGATAGCTTGCTCCAGGTCTTTTTCGTAATAGGATGCCTCACGGTGTAATCCTAAAAATTCCAAGTATATTGGGTCTTTGATGATCTCTTTAGCATCAGACGGTTGCTTTTCGTTTCGGGCCACAGCCAATACGCTATCTTTGTCGTTGCTCATTAATAACCTTTCCCACAAACTGCTATGGATTTGACGTTCTAATTGGCGTACGGTCCAGTTATTCTTAATAGTTTCAGCTATATAAAAATCACGTTTATCTTGGCTGTCAAGCCTGATGATAACTTTATACTGGCTCCAACTCAATTGCGAATACAGTGTATTCGCAATCGGGAATGTGCGATAAAATTGGCGGAATAATTCTATCTGCCGCTTCGAGAATCCGCTACCGTATTCGGGTTCTAATTGATCAGCTATAAATTTAGTGAGATAATTGCCATAATCCGCTCGGTCTTTCCCTTGTTGTTCTTCTTCGAAAATGCGGAGCCCTATTTGCCAGTACATTAATGTACGCTCATGGTCAACCAACCTGATCGCCTTGTCTTTAGCATCATGAATAATGGCTTGAATATCAGCTATGACAGATTGATTAATAAGCATTGTATAAAGAATTATGGTTCACTCGCAAAACTACAAAAATAGAGGATGTATTAAAAAAGATGAAATCCTAACCAAAACGGTGGTTACTCAAATCAATTAGAACGGGAATAATTTGTTTCCTAAATTTGGACGAGGCTAAATTTCTATCTTAAATGAAAGATGACCGATTAAATCTATACAAGTCCTTATTCAAAGGCAGGGAAGATGTGTTTGCATTAAGATGGGAGAAAGGTGGCAAAAGCAGCTATATGCCTGCTTATAGTTTTGATCCACACCGATATCGACTGCATCAAATGAAAGGTGGTACTTTTCAAACCTTTACCGACAAATCATATCAAGCTTTAACAGACGACCATTTAATTAAACATCTCAAAGGAGAACAGGTTGTAGGCCTTTACCCATTACTGCAAGATAATACATCTTGGTTCATTGCAGCAGATTTTGACGAAGCAGATTGGATTGAGGAATGTCGGACATTTATTAAAATTTGCGAGGAGTATGATATACCTGCTTATTTAGAGCGCTCCCGTTCCGGCAAAGGTGGCCACGTGTGGATATTTTTTGAAGAACCCTATGAAGCGTTCCGAAGCAGAAAGATCATGATGACCCTGCTACAGAAAGCAGGCTTGATTTCTGTTTTCGATAAAAACTCAAGCTTTGACCGCCTTTTCCCCAATCAGGACTATCATTCAAAGAAAGGCTTAGGAAACCTTATTGCCTTACCCTTAAACAAAACGAGCCTAAATAATGGCAATAGCAGTTTCATTGATCCCGAAACTTTGCGGCCCTTTGATGACCAGTGGAGGTTTTTAAAAACGATTAATAGGATAACGATAAGCCAACTCAATTACATCTACAAAGAGCAAACTGATCACGACGAACTTTCAACAGGACTATTTCAAAAAGAACAGCCTATAACTGGTAAGTTGGCAATAGTATTGAACAATGAAATTCATATTAGCCGCATAGGCTTAACTGCTCCACTTGTTGGTTTTCTAAAAGAGGAACTAAACTTTGCCAACAATGAATACCAGGTAAAAAAGAATATCAATAAGAACATCTTTGGCTTAAAACGCTACTTTAAATTGCTGAACGAAACACCAGAATCCATCTCAGTCCCCCGTGGATTTATCGGTAGGTTATTACGGTTTTGTAAAGAGCAGCAAATTGAATATATACTCGAAGATCAAAGAAAGAAAGTAGAACTAATTAGTTTTAAAGGCTCAATAGCATTAAGGGGATATCAGTTACCCGCGCAGCAAGCAGCTATAAAAAAGGACTTTGGAATTATTGTCGCTCCGCCCGGTTCCGGTAAAACCGTATTGAGTCTGGCCATTATAAAAGACAAGCAACAACCAGCCCTCATTTTAGTTCACCGCAAGCAGTTGGCAGACCAATGGATAGAACGTATAGAATCATTCCTGGGAATTCCTAAAAAAGACATTGGACGTATCGGTCAAGGAAAGAATAAAGCCGGTAAACACATTACCGTAGCAATGATCCAAAGTATGGAAAAAGTATTGGAAATCTCTGAAAATACAGAATTGAAGAATGCTTTTGGTACTGTTATCATTGATGAATGTCACCATGTGCCAGCGGAAACTTATCAGCGCGTAATTGGGAAACTGAATAGTTACTACATGTACGGGCTTACCGCTACACCATTTAGAAAATACAACGATGGCAAACTAATATTTATTCATCTGGGGGAAATAATCCACGAGGTTAAAGCACCAGAGATACAGAATCAAAACGGTACACAAGTCATCATTAAAGATACCGACCTGTTTGTTCCCTTCAACACCAAAACTGATAAATTCGAAACGCTATTTAAGATTTTAATCCACGATTCTACAAGGAATCAACTCATCTTAAATGATGTAGTTTCACAGTTAAATTCCGGTAAGAAAGCTGTTATCATTACAGAACGGAAAGAGCATATTACTTCGCTGCAACAATATTTAAAGCAGCATTACGATACAATTGCATTAAGTGGCGAGGATCCTGACTTAAATAAAAAATCTAAATGGGCGGCCATCAATAAAGGTGATTTCCAGGTGCTGATCACAACAGGACAGTATTTTGGTGAAGGAACTGACATTCAAAACATAGAGTGTTTATTTTTGGTTTATCCATTCGCTTTTGAGGGTAAGCTTATTCAATATATTGGCAGGGTACAACGATCAGAAATATCGCCCGTCATTTACGACTATCGTGATCACAAGATCAGCTACCTGGAAAGACTGTTTCAGAAAAGGAACTTGTATTATAAAAAGCTTGAGCAAAATGGCCTAACAAGTCCCATAGATGAAAGTGAAACTATAAGCAGTCAAATCAATGAAAAAATTGAAGTGTTCATTGAACAATTAGAATTCAGGTTTGGCAGCATTGCTTTTAAACATGGCATTGCCAGCTTTAACGATAAGGAAGTTGAGTTTGAAATAGAGAATTTAAATGTCAGGCCCGAATTCACTGTGCTTAAACCATATTTTATCCGTTTTCTCAAAAGCATAACTGTGTTGGTTAATATTCGGGCCACTTTCCAATATAACAGGCTGGTATTTAAATCAGCGACTTCCAATGATCTTGATAGAATAAATCGCGAAGTCATTGAAAGTGTCAAGTTCCGGTTTCTAAATAAAGAGATCATTAAAGGCATCCCGGTAGGTGAGGAAAATCTATTGGATGCCGGGCAAGTGCAAGGCGGCAGTGAGCAATTGATTTATACAAACGAAGATGATTTATTGGAAAACATACTGGCTCTTAAGCAGTATAAGCACCACCGTCATCTTCGTTACCTTTCTCAAAAACATGAGCGAATGATACTGAAACTTCGTTTTGTATTGGAGCCTTTCTCATTTGTGTTTCTGCTTTCCGGCAATAACCAATACCATTTGGTTTGGGAAACATTGGATACAGAAGAAGCCACTTATATATGGCACATCGATAAATCAACTTATGAACTCGAACGAAGTATAAAGCAGATAGATGGGCTGCTCGGACAGATACGAACCAAAGGGCGGCAGCAGTATCTTGAAACTAACCCTGAGCACTTTATCCGCATTGTACATGATTACTCTGACGACAAAGGCTTCATTATTTGGAAGGATCTGTTAGAAGAAAAACTATTTTGAGTCAAAGTCAATAGTTAAAACTATAAGCATTCATTACATACGGTGCCGTGGAGAATACGAAATTTTACTTAAGAAACAATAAAATGCTCAAATCCAAATAGTTAAGAAATATTAATGATAATAATAGAAAGGTCAGCCATAACTCTGACAGTAAAAAGGGCGTAAATAGCCGTTTTTTAGCTATTTACGCCATTAGTGGAGAATATCGGAGTCGAACCGATGACCTCTTGCATGCCATGCAAGCGCTCTAGCCAGCTGAGCTAATCCCCCTTTTTGTGGAGTGCAAATATATACCTTTCGGGCATAAATCCAAAGCGTGTTTTAAATTGATTGTAACCGGGGGCAAATTTGTTAATTTAATATAAGTTCGGCATATTGGTTAAGGTGTAATTGCTGATTGTCAGCCACTTACAAACGTTAAAAAATTAACTGTTTGATAATGAGGATGTTTCACAGCGTTCCGGGTGTTCCGCGTGTAAAAATGGAACGCTTTTCCGTGTATCGTCCTGAAGAAAGTTTACACTTTTAGCGATTAATCCTGGAAAAAGTTTACGCTACTCATGGTCTAAAATTAAATTGCTGATAATGAGCATGTTTCACAGCGTTCCGGGTGTTCCACTTACAAAAATGGAACGCTTTGCCTGCTCGTGGTGGCCGTTTACCAATGTCGAACTCCCGTTAATCTTCCGCCAGCACCCGCTCCTTCACCATAAATACCGGCAACGAACCCAGGTTTAAGATCCGGTCATGAAAATTCCTGATATTAAATTTTGTGCCCTCGCGTTTTTGGATGGCCTGCCTCCATTGCATTATTTGTGCTGCGCCGTATTTGTAAGTAATGCATTGGGCGGGCCAACGCTTTACGCGGGCAATTTCGCGCAGGGCAATATCATCCTGGTTCTTTATGTTCTTTTTCCAGAAGGCCAACGCCTGCTCATCTGTCCAGCCGTAATAGTTAAGTCCGATATCCATCGGCACCCTTACCGACCGCACCAGGTCCCATTCCCATTTGCCAAGCTCATCATACGGGGTTTTATAAACACCGAGGTCCTTGCCAAGTTCTTCGCAATAGGCACCCCATCCTTCCTCAAGTCCCAAATAATAAAAAAGCTGCTGCACTTTTGATTGCTTTATGGCAGCATTAATACACGATTTATAATGATGCCCAGGTACCGCCTCATGAATAAAAAGCCAGTCGACCTGTCGTTTATTATAGGGTTTATTAAATTGGTTGTAGTAAAAAACATTTTCGTCATAATAACCGGGAGCCTGGGCCATGGCCTGGTTGGTTCCTCTTCAATTTTCAGGGAGGGAATAGGGTGTTCGTTAAAGTCGTTATGCAGGTTGGCGTAAACAATGGCTTTTGTTTGCTCAAAATATTGCTGTACAGCCTTCGGGTTGGTTATGAAAAATTCCTTGTTGTTCAAATGCTCGTAAAAAGCCGCTTCACTTAAGCCGCTTTGTTTTTGAATAACTTCAATATGGCCCTGTACCCGTTTTACTTCGGCCAATCCAAATTGGTAGATTTCGTCGGGGGTAACTTTTGCACTAAGCCAGTTTTTTAAAAAATATTCATACCAGGCTTTCCCGTTAGGAATGGTTGCTAATCCCAGGGCTGAAATTTCAGCAGGTTTGTTTGCTTCCCATTGTTTTTCAAGGCCCAGTCGTTCCAAATTCATCCCGGTTTCATAAGCTATAAGCTCATAATCCTGTTTTTGGCTTGGGCTTAGGCCTGCAATTGCAATTTTCTTTTGCTCGGACTGAATATTTTCAAAAAAGGCAATTTGGTTTTGAATCTCATCTGCCGGCTTTATTTGCTTTAGCATAGTTACATAGCTAAGTTCCAGCTGGGGGATCTTAAAGGCCTTATACCCATCTGCGAATTTATCTGTGAACTGATCAAAGGTTCCGGGACTTTTAAATCCGCTTAAACAAAATAGCATGGCAGACAGGCAGATCAGCTTAATTTTCATTCCTCTTATATCAAAAACTTTGGTGTAACGGGTAATTTCTTTAATGGACTAAAAAATAGCTTTAAAGTTACACGTTAAATTAAATCTCTGTTGCTTAACCGGCTTCTACTGGCTTAATCAGGTATTTAACAAACATTTGCATATAAGTGTTAAGGTAGGTTAAAAAGCCGGTTTGCCTGAAATAAAACGCATTGCTCATGTGTTTGCTTGAGGATAACAATCAATAAATCTTCAAAAACCTTTAAGTATTATGAAACACTCATCAAAATTATTTGCAGCGTTGGCTTTTGCCGGAACTGTATTTTTTACCGGTAATGCCAAAGGGCAAATAACACCGGTTAACACGCTTCGTTTTGGCGTTGGTGCCGAAAGCGGTATTACCACGGGAGCCATAAGCGGCGCACCCAATGCATATGTGGGCGCTACCGGACGCCTGCAATACAGCCTGTCAGAAAAATTTGCGTTAACGCTTACGTCGGGCTACTATAACTTTTTCGGCACCCAATATCACAATTCAATGGGTATGATTCCCGTTAAGGTCGGCTTTAAGTATTTCGTAGGCTCCGGATTTTATTTTAGCGGCGAGGCCGGCGCCGGCTTTGAATTGCAAAACTTTAATGTTGTTAACGACCCGAATGATAAAAGCCCGGGCACAAGACTGCTATGGTCTGCCGGGTTCGGATATGCAACTAAGTCATGGGATTTTGGGGCTCGCTATGAAAATTTCTCCGGGTCAACAACTTACGCAGGCCAAAATAATAGCTACGGGCTGGTTGGACTGAGGGTAGGCCATGGTTTTGGATTAAAATAATTTACAAGACAAGGCCTATATAAACAAGTAAAGCCCCTGATGGGCAGGGGCCTTTACTAACCAATTATAAACCTAAATTATGAGAAGACTTTTTTAATATTTTGATGGTGTAAAAGTAACACTATCTTTTTATATTTATCGAATTTTTTTGTAATCTTTTTGTAAAAAACTTCTTTGCTCCTATTCGATTATCAAAAATACAAACATTTTATTAAAAATATAATAATTTGTGAAAAAAAATTATTTTTTTTTGTTGATTGACAATATATGCCAATTATTACCCAATAAAAACTATTTAGTTTTGCATAAAAAATGTTTTTATTGATTTTAGATCAAAAAAAATTGATAAAATAGGCCATATTCTTCATTTGTATTGTAAATTATTAAATTAAAATCTCTAAAAACAGAATTTTTAAATAAAATAATCACTTTTTTCTTCTTTGCAACGCAAAATATTTATTAATTACGTTAAAAATTAAAGACATTTCAGACTTACCGTCAAAACTTTCAAGAATTGTCCGCTGTTATCTTTAAATAAATTTTCTAAAAGCAAGCCATACTTTTAAAAAAGTTAGTTGAATTTGCACAGCAGAGGGTAAAAAATTGCTTAAATCCAACATCGTTTTAAAAATGCTTTATCACTTTTGCGGATAATTTTTTCAATTACTGATGAATAACAACGCTACCCTAAAAAAACATCCGGAGCTTACCCCCCTTACATTGTGGATAATGACCATTGCAACTGGCCTGGTGGTAGCTAACTTATACTACAACCAGCCTTTGCTTGAAGATATTGTTCGCACTTTACATACAACCCGTGCCAAAGCAGGGCAGGTATCGGTATTAACCCAAATAGGTTATGCTACCGGCTTATTTTTCCTTGCCCCGCTTGCAGATATGGTAAAACGTAAGCGGTTAATGATGATTGTTTTCATATTTATCATCCTGTCTCTTTTACTAACTGCATTTGCACCAACAATTGGCGTACTTATTTTTGCGAGCTTTTTGATAGGCGCAACCTCTATGATCCCCCAAATATTAGTTCCTATGGCGGCACATCTGGCCAAACCCAGCGAACGCGGCAAAAAGATAGGGGTTATTATGAGTGGTTTATTGATAGGGATTTTATTATCGCGAACTTTTAGTGGCTATATCGGCGAGTATTTTGGCTGGCGGGCGGTATATTATATTGCTGCAGGCATAATGCTGTTAATGTGGTTAATGATTGGTTTGTTTTTGCCCGAGGTTGAGCCTGATTACAAAGGTACCTACAGACAACTAATGACATCACTGGCCCACCTGGTTAAGCACGAACCCAAATTGCGGCTGGCGGCGTTACGCGGCGCACTTTGCTTTGCCTGCTTTAGCGCTTTTTGGACCACCATTGTATTTTTACTAAAGCAAAACTTTGACATGGGCAGCAAAGAAGCCGGCGAGTTTGGCCTGATTGGCGCCTTTGGTGCAATTGCCGCGGGGTTAATGGGCAGGTTAAGCGATAAAATGGATGCCTATAAATTATCGGGCTTTACATTGCTGCTGATCCTTATCTCGTTTATCCTCTTCATCTTTTCCGCACACAGCATTGCAGGTTTAATTATAGGGGTTATTATTATGGACATGGGTGTACAGGCAACCCATATTTCAAATCAGTCGATAATTTTTGCTTTAAAGCCTGAAGCGCGTAACCGCATCAACACCGTGTATATGGTAACTTATTTTATAGGCGGATCTGTAGGAACCTTTTTTGCAACGCAGCTCTGGAAAAGTTACCAGTGGAATGGCGTATGTATTACCGGCATCACTATATCAATAATAACATTGGTTATTCACTTTATTAATCATCCCAAACCAGTAGGTAAGCCGGCAAGCGTATAGGGTGTTGACTACTGTTTACAACAGGTGTACTAAAAATTTGTACACTAAACTACATAAAATGCCCTCTGGTTACATTGT
>Ga0193702_1000474_pt1 | contig 13435 bp, 11 predicted proteins | sample U3a1metaG_FD_143060 | JGI IMG/M metagenome (GOLD analysis project Ga0193702, IMG submission 143060) | Soil microbial communities from a riparian zone of the East river system, Colorado, United States - U3a1 | ecosystem: Environmental > Terrestrial > Soil > Riparian zone | place: USA: East River... | reverse complement strand
CTGCGTGGTGATGCTCGATTCGCCGGTGGTGGCGGGCTGGCGCGCCTGGCTGTGGCGCCTGGCCAAGGTGCAGGGCTGGGGTGATCGCTTCTCGCCGGCCAGGTCCTCGGTGCGGCGGCGCGAGCTGTGGCCGGATGCGGCCGCGGCCTACCGGCATTTCATCGCCAAGCCGATGTTCGCGGCCTGGGCGCCGGGCGTGCTCGCCGATTATCTCGAACACGGGCTGGTCCCGCATCCGGAAGGCGTGCAGCTGCGCTTCTCGCGCGAGGTGGAGACCGCGATCTACCGCAGCCTGCCGCACCACTTGGGGGACCTCATGCGCGCGCCCTATCCGGTGCCGATCGGCTTCATCGGCGGCACCGAGTCGGTCGAGCTGCGCCAGGCCGGGCGCGCCGCCACCCGCGCGCTGGTCGGCCGCCATTACACCGAGATCGACGGCGGCCACCTGTTCCCGATGGAGTCGCCCGAGCTGGCGGCGCGCGCGACGCGCCAGATGATCGGGGCGCTGCTGGCGCAGGCCTGAGAATCTAGCGTAAAATCGCGGGAACCGATTTACTTTAGAAGAGCTCCAGCGATGACAATCAAAAGCGACAAATGGATCCGCCGCACGGCGCTCGCCACCGGCATGATCGAACCGTTCGAGCCGGGGCAGGTGCGCGAGGCCGACGGCCGCAAGATCATCTCCTACGGCACCTCGTCGTACGGCTACGACATCCGCTGCGCGGACGAATTCAAGGTGTTCACCAACATTAACAGCACCATCGTCGATCCGAAGAACTTCGATTCGAACTCGTTCGTGGACATCAAGAGCGACGTCTGCATCATTCCGCCGAATTCGTTCGCGCTGGCGCGCACCATCGAATACTTCCGCATTCCGCGCAACGTGCTGACGGTTTGCCTCGGCAAATCGACGTATGCGCGCTGCGGCATCATCGTCAACGTGACGCCGTTCGAGCCGGAGTGGGAAGGGTATGTGACGCTGGAGTTCTCGAACACCACGCCGCTGCCGGCCAAGATCTACGCGGGCGAGGGCTGCGCGCAGGTGCTGTTCTTCGAAAGCGATGAAGTGTGCGAGACTTCGTACAAGGATCGCGGCGGGAAGTACCAGGGCCAGCACGGCGTGACCTTGCCGAAGGCCTGATCGCGACCCGGCCTCCGGTCCGGGAACATCCCCTCAAATACCTTGCGGGATCGTGGTCAGTTTGTCCGGATTGCGGATGATGAATACCGCGACAATCCGCCCGCCGTCGACGATGAAGGACTGCGCCGATTCGAGCTTGCCGGCCACATAGCGCAGCAAGCCCGGCTCGCCGTTGACCAGCGCCTGGCGGTACGCGACCTGCGACGGGAACTGGTGTTCCAGCGACCAGAAGATGCCTGCGACGCGTGCCGCGCCGTGCTGGATCTTGAGGAAGGAATTGACCTTGCCGCCGCCGTCGGCCACCAGTTGCACCTCGTCCGACATCATCGCCTTCATCGCCGCGCGGTCGCCGCTGGCCGCCGCCTGCATGAACCTGGTCAGCAGCTCGCGGTGCGTGTCCTTCGCCACCGCATACCGCGGCCGCTCCTGCTGCACGCGCTCCTGCGCGCGGTGCACCAGCTGGCGGCAGCTGGCTTCGGACTTGTTCAGCATCGCCGCGATATCGGCGTAGTCCTGGTCGAACACCTGGCGCATCAGGAAGGCGGCGCGTTCGTCGGCGGACAGGCGCTCGAGCACCCACATGAATGCCACCGAAACGTCGCTCGCCATTTCGGCCGCGCTCTCCGGGGTGCGCTCGTCGAGTTCCACCAGCGGCTCGGGCAGCCACCAGCCGATATAGCTTTCGCGTTCCACCTTGCGGGTGCGCAGGCGGTCGATGGCGAGTCGCGTGGTGACCGTGACCAGCCAGGCCTCGGCCGATTGCAGCGCCGCCGCGTCGCTGCCGTGCCAGCGCAGCCAGGCGTCCTGCACCACGTCCTCCGCGTCGGCGCGGATGCCCAGCATGCGGTAGGCGATCGAAAACAGCCGCGGGCGAAGCGCGGTGAAGGTCTCGACGTCGGTGGAACTAGCCATGGCAACAGTGTAGCCCGGTTTAGAATCCCGGGGCCGGCACTTCCGGGATCTGGTTGCGCAGGCTGAGGTTCAGCACATTCCAGCCGCGGATGGTGGCGATTGCATAGCTCAGTTCCGCGATCTCGGTCGGGGTGAAATGCTGCGCCAGCACCGCATAGGCGGCATCGGTGTCGTCGCGCTGCGGCAGCGCGTTGACGGCTTCGGCCCAGCCCAGGGCGGCGCGTTCGCGCTCGGTGAAGAAGGGCGCTTCGCGCCAGCCGGCGACGGCGTTCAGGTGGCGCGGGGCGACGTCCTGCTTGATCAGGTCGCGCCAGTGCATGTCGACGCAGATGCCGCAGCCGTTGATCTGGGAAACGCGCAGGTTGACCAGTTCGACCAGGTGCGCGCCGAGCGAACTTTGCTTGACGGAGCCGGACAGGTTGATCATCGCCTTGAGGTTGGCGGGGGCGAGGGTGTAGAAGGGGAGGCGGGCGGCGTGCGACATGGCGACGGACCTTTCAGGGAGCGGGAGGCGCCCTGTGCGCCTTCCATGTCCATTAGACGCGGCGGCCAAATCGCTTGTGACGGTCCAGACGAAAAAAGGAGCCGAAGCTCCTTTTTTTTACTGCCTGACGCAATCGACGAAGTAGCCGATCTTGCCGTCCACCTCGCGCTTGACCAGGCCGTGCACGTCGGTCTCGAAGCCCGGGAAGCGCTCGTTGAAGTCGCGCGCGAAACGCAGGTAATCGACGATCGTGCGGTTGAAGCGCTCGCCCGGAATCAGCAGCGGAATCCCGGGCGGATAGGGCGTCAGCAAGATCGCCGTGATCCGGCCTTCCAGATCCTCGATCGCCACCCGATCGATCTCGCGGTGCGCCATCTTCGCGAACGCGTCCGACGGCTTCATCGCCGGGATCATGTCCGACAAATACATCTCGGTGGTCAAGCGCGCCACGTCGTAGGCCTTGTAGAAGTCGTGGATCGAATGGCACAGGTCGCGCAGGCCCATGCCCTCGTAGCGCGGATTGGCGGCCGCGAACTCCGGCAGGATGCGCCACATCGGCTGGTTCTTGTCGTAGTCGTCCTTGAACTGCTGCAGCGCCGTCACCAGCGTGTTCCAGCGGCCCTTGGTGATCCCGATCGTGAACATGATGAAGAACGAGTACAGCCCGCACTTCTCGATGATCACGCCGTGCTCCGCCAGATACTTGGTCACGATCGAGGCCGGAATGCCGGACTCGCCGAAGCGGCCGTCCAGCGACAGGCCCGGCGTCACCACCGTGGCCTTGATCGGGTCGAGCATGTTGAAGCCCGGCGCCAGCTTGCCGAAGCCGTGCCAGTCGTCCTCGGCGCGGATCATCCAGTCGTCCTGGGTGCCGATGCCTTCTTCGGAGAAGGTGTCCGGGCCCCAGACCTGGAACCACCAGTCCTTGCCCCATTCGGCGTCGACCTTCTTCATCGCGCGGCGGAAGTCGAGCGCCTCGAGGATCGATTCCTCCACCAGCGCGGTGCCGCCCGGCGCCTCCATCATGGCCGCGGCCACGTCGCAGGAGGCGATGATCGAATACTGCGGCGAGGTCGAGGTGTGCATCAGGTAGGCCTCGTTGAAGGCATCCTGGTCCAGCTTGACCGACTCCGATTCGCGCACCAGCACCTGCGAGGCCTGCGACAGGCCGGCCAGCAGCTTGTGGGTCGACTGGGTCGAGAAGATCATCGACTCCTTGGCGCGCGGCCGGTCGCGGCCGATCGCGTGCATGTTCTTGTAGAAGTCGTGGAAGGTCGCGTGCGGCAGCCAGGCTTCGTCGAAGTGCAGGGTATCGATCTTCCCGTCCAACATTTCGCGCAGGGTCTCGACGTTGTACACCACGCCGTCGTAGGTCGACTGGGTGATCGTCAGGATGCGCGGCTTCTTGTTGACGGCTTCGCGCGCGAAGGGATTGGCCTCGATCTTGCGCGCGATGCTCTCGGGCGTGAACTCTTCGAGCGGGATCGGGCCGATGATGCCGAGATGGTTCCGGGTCGGCATCAGGAACACCGGGATCGCGCCGCACATGATGATCGAGTGCAGGATCGACTTGTGGCAGTTGCGGTCGACCACCACGATGTCGCCGGGGGCAACGGTCGAGTGCCAGACCATCTTGTTCGAGGTCGAGGTGCCGTTGGTGACGAAGTAGCAGTGGTCGGCGTTGAAGATGCGCGCGGCATTGCGCTCGGACTTGGCGACCGGGCCGGTGTGGTCGAGCAGCTGGCCGAGTTCCTCGACCGCGTTGCAGACGTCGGCGCGCAGCATGTTCTCGCCGAAGAACTGGTGGAACATCTGGCCGATCGGCGACTTCAGGAAGGCCACGCCGCCCGAGTGGCCGGGGCAGTGCCACGAGTACGAGCCGTCGTTGGCGTAGTTGACCAGCGCGCGGAAGAACGGCGGCGCCAGGCCGTCGAGGTAGGATTTGGCCTCGCGGATGATGTGGCGCGCCACGAATTCGGGCGTGTCCTCGAACATGTGGATGAAGCCGTGCAGCTCGCGCAGGATGTCGTTCGGGATGTGGCGCGAAGTGCGCGTCTCGCCGTAGATGTAGATCGGGATGTCGGCGTTCTTGTGGCGGATCTCCTGCACGAAGGCGCGCAGCGCGGTGAGCGCGAAGTTGGTCTCTTCGATGCTGCCTGCGCCGAACTCCTCGTCGTCGATCGACAGCACGAAGGCCGAGGCGCGCGACTGCTGCTGGGCGAATTGCGACAGGTCGCCGTAGCTGGTCAGGCCGAGCACTTCCATGCCTTCCTTTTCCATCGCCGCGGCCAGCGCGCGGATGCCAAGGCCCGAGGTGTTCTCGGAACGGAAGTCCTCGTCAATGATGATGATAGGGAAACGAAATTTCATGGACGGCTCCAATGCGAAGCACCGGGAAAAAATAAGAAGCGGATTTTCGCAGAAATGGCCGCTATCCGGTGAAAAAAATTATCAGGCTAGCGACAACGCCGATTTGCTGTCGCACTGTATCCGCGTGGGCATCTTCGATACCCACCCTACGCGAACTGTCGCACTGTATCCGCGTGGGCATCTTCGATACCCACCCTACGCGAACTGTCGCACTGTATTCGCGTGGGCATCTTCGATACCCACCCTACGTGAACTGTCGCACTGTATTCGCGTGGGCATCTTCGATACCCACCCTACGCGAACGGTAGGGTGGGCATCGAAGATGCCCACGCGTCAGCGCTAATGCGCCGCCGCGGCCCCGCCGGCGAACAGCGCGCCGATCGGATCGATGTGCAGCCAGGCGAACACGCCCAGCGCCACGCCGACCGCCGCCACGCCGTAGGCGCCGGCCATCAGCCATTTTTTGCGGGTCAGCAGCGTGATCGCGGCCAGCGAAATGGCGATCTGCTCGGCGGTCGTGGCCAGCGCCCACTGGTGGTGCTGGTGCAGCGCCGCATCGGACTTCTTGTTCCAGTCGTCGGAGGTGGCTTCGAGCTTTTCGGCCTTGGTCTTGATCTCTTCCTTCTCGCCCTTGTAGCGCTCGACCTCGGATTTGTACTTGGCCGGGTCGACGCCGGGCAGCGTCATCGCCATCTCGGCCAGGTTCTGCTTGTTGGACTTGGCCTGGTAGTAGTTCCAGGCGTTCGCCGCCTCGGTCTTGGCGATCGCCGCGTTATTCTTGAACAGCGCCGCGTCGTTCTGGGTGGCGCCGCCCTGGTAGCCGAACATCGCGCCGACGGTGGCGAGGATCGCGGTCATCACCGCGATGTTGTTCGAAAAGCCGTCGCCGCCATGGGCCGCATGCTCGACCGCGTGGTCGTGCGGCCCATGTACGTGGAAATCGTGTCCGGACATCGTTTATCTCGCTTTAACGTAAGTGACGAAGGCATAGTCGAAGCCATTGGCCTGGGAATGATGGGTCTCGCGCGCCGTCTCGCGCCATGCCTGTGGCTCGAGCGGCGGGAAGAAGGTGTCGCATCGGAAGCTGTGTGCGATCTCGGTCACGATCATCTTGTCGGCCAGCTCCATCGCCGCGGCGAAAATCTGCGCGCCGCCGATGATGAACAGCTCCTCGCCGCCCGCCAGCGCGAGCGCCGCCTGGAGCGAACTCACCGCCTCGACGCCGTCATGGCGCCAGCCGGCGTTGCGGCTGATGACGATGTTGCGCCGGTTCGGCAGCGGACGGCCGATCGAGTCGAAGGTCTTGCGGCCCATGATGATCGGATGGCCGGAGGTGATGCGCTTGAAGTGCGCGAGATCCTCCGGCAGGCGCCAGGGCAGCGCGTTGTCGATGCCGATGCCGCGCTGCGCGTCCATCGCCACGACCAGGGTGAGCTGCGCCATGGTTACACCGCCACCGGGGCTTTGATGTGCGGATGCGATTCGTAGCCGACGATCTCGAAGTCCTCGAACTGGTAATCGAACAGCGAGTCCGGCTTGCGTTTGATGACCAGCTTGGGCAGCGCCAGCGGCGCGCGCGACAGCTGCAGCTCGACCTGCTCCATGTGGTTCGCATACAGGTGGCAGTCGCCGCCGGTCCAGACGAAGTCGCCCACTTCCAGGCCGGCCTGCTGCGCCATCATGTGGGTCAGCAGGGCGTAGGACGCGATATTGAACGGCACGCCGAGGAAGATGTCCGCGCTACGCTGGTACAACTGGCACGACAGCTTGCCGTCGGCCACATAGAACTGGAACAGCGCGTGGCAAGGCGGCAGCTTCATCTGCGGGATGTCGGCCACGTTCCAGGCCGAGACCATCATGCGGCGCGAATCGGGCGTGTTGCGGATCTGGTCCAGCACCTGGCTGATCTGGTCGATATGGCCGCCGCTGGGGGTCGGCCAGTTGCGCCATTGGTAACCGTAGATCGGACCCAGTTCGCCGTCGGCGTCGGCCCAGTCGTCCCAGATGCTGACGCCGTTCTGCTTGAGATAGCCGATGTTGGTCGAGCCGGCCAGGAACCAGATCAGTTCATGGATGATCGATTTCAGGTGCAGCTTCTTGGTCGTCACCAGCGGAAAACCATCTTGCAAGTTGAAGCGCATCTGGTAGCCGAACACCGACACCGTGCCGGTGCCGGTACGGTCGGTTTTGACGGTGCCATGGTCTTTCACATGGCGCATGAAATCGAGGTATTGGCGCATCGCTCTGGCTCGGTGGGTGAAGCCGGTATTGTAACTTAGGACGCCAGCGCGCTGGCGAAAGCCGCCAGTGCCGCGCGGGCCTTGTCGTTGTCCATGCCGGTCAGGTTGTCGCCGACGTAGAGTTCCGCTACGCTGGTCTCCGGCAGGGCGCCATGCGCCGCGCGGCCGAACATCCAGATGCCCTGGTCCGCGGCCAGCGCGTTGCGGATCTCGATGGCGCGCTCGCGGCCGACCGGCAGGTGCCAGTGCAGCATATTGGCCTGCGGGCGGGCCGGATTCACCCTGATCTGCGGATAGTCGAGCAGTTCTTCATACAGCCACAAGGTACGGGCGAAGTAGGCCGGGAAAGCGGCCAGGCGCTGCTCGAACTGCATCGCGGCGGAGACCACGTAGGGCGAGCGGTGGATCACGTTGCCGCCCTGGCGGCGGAACCATTCGGCGGCGCGCGCCACAAAGTCCGCGCTACCGGCGAGCATCGCGCCGCCAAGGCCGCCAATCCCCTTGTACAGCGAGATATAGACCGAGTCGAAGCCCTGCGCCACGTCTTTCGGCGAGCGCTGGTAGCCCGCCGCCGCCTCGAACAGGCGGGCACCGTCCATGTGCAGGTGGGCGCCGCGCGCCCTGGCGTGGGCCTTGATCGCGTCGAGCTGGTCCCACGACGGATTCTGGCCGCCGATTTCGCGCATCGGCACTTCCATGCCGATGGCGCCGAGGCGGTCGGGCACGGCGACCAGATCCTCGGCAGTCCACGGGCGATGGCGATCGCCGATCTGCAGGCCGTCGAAATGGCCGAGCAGCTGGTAATTCGATTTTTCGTGCAGGTGGATGTGCGAGGTCGGATGCAGCGCCACCATGCGGCTGCCGCGGTCCTCGCAGGCCAGGCGCAGCGCGGTCACCTGCGCCATCGTGCCACTGATGCAGAACACGGCCGCCTCCATGCCGAGCAGGGCCGCGACCTTGGCTTCGAATTCCTGGATCAGCGCGCCGCTGCCGTAGACATCGTGGGCGACCTCATTCGCTTCGCACCAGCGGCCCATGGCGGCGTACATCTCGGCTGGCGCGCGCGCGCGGTGGCCGGGGAAAACGGTGTGGCATTGCTTGAGCAGTTCGGCGTCGGTCAAGATCAGCTCCTGGTTCACGGGCTGTTACTGTACACCGAACTGCGCGTATGCGTTAAGTCTTGGTCCGGCGCCGCCATGCGATCGCGCACAGGCCCGCGGCCAGCAGCGCATAAGCGGCAGGTTCCGGCACCGGGCCGGTGACCGCCAGCGTGGTCTCCGGCGTCCAGTATTTGACGACGCTGTGGTCCGGGGCGTGCCACGGGTGGGTGTAGGTCGTAACCTTATCGCCGGTGACAATGGAGAGCGCCACACCGGAGCCGTTGTTGTCGTCAGTCCAGCCGGAGCTGGCGGAGAACTGCAAGCTGTTGTTGGCGGTGTTGAAAGAGAATGCGTCGATTGCGCAGTCGTAGTGGTACGGGTATCCGTTCGGACAGGCGGCGAAGCTGAAGTAGCCGACGTTGAGGGAGGTGAGCTCGGCCTTGTCGATCAGCTTGTCGTGGTTAAGGTCGGTGCCGGTGAACGTGCCGACCAGCTCGCTGCCGGGATCGAAGCGGTGCTCGCCCGCGATGTAGAAGCCGCTGTAGGTGAAGGTCCAATGCGGTTCGTCGGCCTGTGCCGCGGCGCACAGCAACAAGAGAGAAGCGCACAAAGCGTGTTTGATCATCATCTGTCCCCTTTTATCATGGGAGCCCGGAGCGAGCTCGTGCATGATAATAGGCCGCGTATTTACGTGGCAGCGCCAACTTGAACTTGGGAAAGAAACTAGTGCGCTACGTGGACGTTGTGAAACTGCAGCGCCGCCAGGTTGGCGTAGATGCCGCCCAGCGCCACCAGCGAGGCGTGGGTGCCGGTTTCGACGATGCGGCCGTCTTCCATCACGATGATGCGGTCGGCGCGCTGCACGGTCGCCAGGCGGTGCGCGATGATGACGGTGGTGCGGCCCACCATCGCAGCCTCCAGCGCGCGCTGGACCAGGCGTTCGGATTCGGCGTCGAGCGCGCTGGTCGCTTCGTCGAGCAGCAGCAGCGGCGGATTCTTGAGCAGGGCGCGCGCGATCGCGATGCGCTGGCGCTGCCCGCCCGACAGGCGCACGCCGCGCTCGCCCAGGAAGGACTGGTAGCCGTTCGGCAGGCGCTCGATGAACTCGTGCGCGGCCGCCAGCTTCGCGGCCCGGATCACGTCGTCGTCGCTGGCGCCGGCGCGGCCGTAGCGGATGTTCTCCATCGCGTCGGCCGAGAAGATCACCGTATCCTGCGGCACGATGCCGATCGCATCGCGCAGCGTGTGCAGGTCGAGATCCTTGATGTTCACGCCGTCGAGCGTGATCTTGCCGGTCTGCGGATCGTAAAAGCGCAGGAACAGCTGGAACAGCGTGGTCTTGCCGGCGCCCGAAGGCCCGACCACCGCGACCGTCTCGCCGGGCTTGATGGTCAGCGACAGGTGCTCCAGGGCCGCCGTGTCGGGCCGCGAGGGATAGGAGAAGGTCAGGTCTTCCAGCGCCAGCGCGGCGCCGGTCGCGGCGCGGGCGGGCAGCGGCAGCGGACGCGCCGGGTTCTGGATGTTCGATTTGACGTCCAGCAGTTCGAGCAGGCGCTCGGTGGCGCCGGCCGCGCGCTGCGCCTCGCCCATCACCTCCGACAGCGCGCCGATCGAGCCGGCCACGATCGAAGCGTACAGGATGAACTGGCCAAGGTCGCCGCCCGTCATCGAGCCTTCCAGCACCGCGTGCGCACCCAGCCACAGCACGAACACGATGGTGCCGAAGATCAGCACGATCGCCACCAGCGTCAGCAGGGCGCGCGCGCGGATGCGCCGCATCGCGGTCTGGAACGCGCCTTCCACCGAGGCGCCGAAGCGCGCCGATTCGATCTTCTCGTGGGTGAAGGCCTGCACGGTCGGCATCGCGTTGAGGATTTCGCCGGCCATCGCGGACGCGTCGGCGATGCGGTCCTGCGAATCGCGCGACAGCTTGCGCACGCGGCGGCCGAACAATACGATCGGCACCACCACCAGCACCAGCAGGCCGAGAATGATCGAGGACAGCTTGGGACTGGTCACGAACAGCATCACCAGGCCGCCGGCGAACAGCAGCATGTTCCGCAGGGCCATCGAGATGCTGGTGCCGACCACCGCCTGGATCAGCGTGGTGTCGGTGGTGATGCGCGACAGGACCTCGCCGGTCTGGGTGGTCTCGAAAAACTCGGGGCTCTGCTCGACCACGTGGCGGTACACGGCGCTGCGGATGTCGGCCGTCACGCGCTCGCCCAGCCACGACACGGTGAAGAAGCGCGCCGCCGTCGCCACCGCCAGCACCGAGGCCACGCCGAACAGCGCGAGGAAGGTGGCGTCGACGTGCTTGATGCTCTTGGCGCCGGCCGAGGCGCCGAAGCCCAGGTCGATCATTTGCTTGAAGGCGTAGGGAATCGCCAGCGTGGCGCCGGCCGCCACCACCAGCGCGACCGCCGCGACGATGAAGCGGGCGCGGTACGGCCGCAGGAAGGGGAACAGGCCCCTCAAGGCGGCCAGGCTGCCCTTGCGGCTGGCGTCGGCGGTGGAATCGGTCTTGGTGGTGCTGGTGGAGCTGTTGGCCATGCTTTGGTTTTTCTGCTTTTTCAAAGTGTTCGAGGATTAAAGCTTCATCGGCTTGTCGTAACCGGTCATTTCAAGATAGCCGCGGCCGGCCGGCACGCCGTCGCGGCCGACAGTGACCGCGCCTTCCCAATACACGGCTCCGGTCGAACGCCGCGCATCGAGTTCCTGGTCGTCCTGCAAGGGCTTGATCTGCCAGCTGGTGCCGCCCGTGGTCAGCGTCGTCGCCACCGGGTACTCGGCGTTGGTGCGCGGCGACTTCCACCGCGCCTGCGGGGTAAAACTTACTTGCTCCGGTAAATACTGGGTGACTTTGCCCGACGCGTCGCGCAAAGTCGCGTGCGCCCATAGTTTACCACCTTGTCTGGCGCGAATCTGGAATGCCATCAGGGCCGAGCCGTCGTCGAGGTTGGCGCAGATCCAGTCCCACCCGCTGGCGTCCGGATCCAGCGCCTGGCTGGACCACTCGTGATCGAGCCAGGCCGTGCCCTCGACCGCGGCCGGCGCGGCCCCGCCGTGGCCCAGCGCGCCGCTGACCTTGAGTTGCGGCTCGCTGTAATAATAGCTCGCGTGCTCGGGCTTCGGTCCCTTGCGCGAGTAACCGCCTTCGCCCTGCGCCAGCACCGGCTGGGTGGGCGCCAACTTCAGCTCCAGCGCCAGTGCCTGCGATTTGACGCTGACCGTGTAGCTGCCGTCGGCGGCGCGCTGCATGCGCCAGTCGTCCAGTTTCAGGTCGGTGCTGCCGGTCCGAGCGTAGGCCAGGCCGAAGCCTTCGCGCGCGCTGCGCTGCTCGTGGACCAGGCGGCCGGCCGCCGGGTCGGACACGGCGGCGTGGCCGATGATCAGCTGCTTGGGCGCGAAGGCGCTCGGGTTGGCCGGATCGTGCTCCGTGCGGCTGCGGAAGAAGGTGACCTGGAAGCCGAGCGGCTTGCCGTCCGCGGTCTTGAGCCAGCCGGTCACGTACCACCACTCGGTACGGAAGTCGGGATGGGCGCCGAAGTCGGACGGGAAGGCCAGCGCGCGGCCCGGCGTAACCGGCGCGAAGGCCGGCGGCGCGGCGTGGCAGGCCTGCGCCAGCAGCAGCGCCAGGGCGAGCAGGACGCGCATCGGCCGCGGCATCACCAATCCTCCCGGACCGCGCGTATCGGCCCGCCCGACAGCGCGTAGCGGCCCGAGACCAGCGCCGTGAGCACCGATGCGGCCAGCAGCAGCGCAGCCACCCTGCCCAGCAAGGGCCACGGCAGGTGCAGCTGCATGGTCCAATGGAAGGACTGCGGATTGACGACGAACACGAGGATCAGGCTGATGAGCAGCCCGAGCACGAAGCCGCAGGCCACGCCCAGCGCGGTCAGCGCACCGCCTTCGAACGCGAGGATGCGCAGGATCTGGCCGCGCGTGACGCCGACGTGGCGCAGCATGCCGAATTCCTTGGCGCGCGCCAGCGTCTGCGCCGAGAAGGTCGCGGCCACGCCGGACAGGCCGATCGCGATCGCGATCGCCTCCAGCAGATAGGTGACGGCAAAGCTGCGGTCGAAAATCTTCAGGCTGAGCGCGCGGATGTCGCCCGGCTGCGCGAAGCTGAGCGCGGGGCCGAACGGCAGTTGGCGCAGGCGCTGTTCCAACTGGGCGGCGCTGGCGCCGGGCGCGGCCCACAGGGCGGCGTCGCTGGCGTCGGCGTCGCCGGTCAGTGCGCGGTAGTCGGACAGGCGCAGCTGCACCGAGCCGGTCTGGTTCGCGTAATCGCGCCACACGCCGGCCACGAAGAACGGGCGCAGCCGGCCGTTGAGCGGCAGCGCCAGCGTGGCGCCGAGCTTGACGCCGTACAGGTCGAGCATCGCCTCCGAGACCCAGGCCGGCATCGCGCCGGCGGGCGGCGTCGCGGTGGGGCCGGTCAGCACCAGCAAGCGGCCGGGATCGGCGGCGTCGATATCACGTGCGATCAGGTTGATGGTGGGCCGCGCCGGATCGAGCGAGAGCGGCCGGGTGCGCAGGAACTGAACCCGCGCCGCGCCGGGCACGGCCAGGATTGCGGCCTGCTCGGCGGGCCCCAGCGCCGCGGTGTTGCCGCCGGTGGCCGTGCGCAGGTACAGGTCGGCCGGCAGGATGTGCACCAGCCAGTCGTCGACCGACACGCGGAAGCTGGCCACCATGATCGCCATCGCCACCATCAGGCTGAAGCTCGACAGCACGCCGCCCAGCGCCACCGCGGCCTGGCCGGAGGCGTTGGCCAGCCGCGCCAGCGCCAGCGCGCGCACCGGCGGCTGCCGCGCGCGCCGCATCGCGACGCCGTTCAGGAAGCGGAACACGACCGCGGCGACGCGCGGCATCAGGCCGATGCCGCCCACCAGCAGCAGGGCGATCGCGAAGTAGCCGAATAGCGGCAGCTCGAACAGCGGCGGCGCGCGCGTCAGCAGGGCCGCGGCGGCGAGGCAGACCAGCGACGGCCAGACGCGCGCCAGCCGCGCCAGCGCCGCCTCGTCGCTGCCGGATTTGAGCGCCACCGCCGGCGTCGCGCGCGCCGCCTCGACCGCCGGCGCGAGGCAGCCGAGCAGCGTCACGCCGAGGCCCAGCACGAAGAACACGCAGGCCGCGAGCGGCGTGAATTCGAGCGCCGGCCGCACGCCCGAAAAATAGCCGG
>Ga0193702_1000473_pt1 | contig 13451 bp, 10 predicted proteins | sample U3a1metaG_FD_143060 | JGI IMG/M metagenome (GOLD analysis project Ga0193702, IMG submission 143060) | Soil microbial communities from a riparian zone of the East river system, Colorado, United States - U3a1 | ecosystem: Environmental > Terrestrial > Soil > Riparian zone | place: USA: East River... | reverse complement strand
TACGAATGTCAGATGTGACCCCACATTGAGCGCACATTGAGCGGGGAAAGCCGAGCGGGCTCGGCAGGGGCGAAAAAAAACCCGCGCGCGGCGGGCTGGGAGTCAGGCGGCAAGCGCCGCGAAGCGCATGTCGGGCCGGCAGGGCGGCCTGATCGGCGGACCGATCGGGGTGATGCGCGGATCGATCGCCGGCGACGGCGTTTCGTAGATAAACGGGTTGATGATGATCGGCGGGATCGTGGGCGGCGCCGACGGCGGTCCTTTCGGGCCGCCTGCCTTCAAGTCTAAAAACATAGCATCTCCATGCGACAAAGCAGGCATTCAGTATAGGCAGGCAGGTGCTTTTTACAAGGCAAAAAAGCCGTTCAAAAACATTTCAGGCGGGCCCATTCGTCGGCCCTTTGGGCGCGCCCGGCCCGCCAAACATGCAGTCTGTCGCAATCCCATGGCAGGTGCATATGCGCGCCGCTACAGTGCAGTCATAGCAAAACAAACCCGCTCCAACCACAGTCGACAAGAGGCGCTGCCATGAAAAAAATCTTCCCCATCCTGATCCTGTTCCTGCTCGCGATGCTGATCTGGAACCTGTTCGTCGGCCACGGCGACTATGCGTTCAACATCGACGGCGATCATTTCGACGGCCCGCTCGGCGCCCTCGCCGCGCTGCTGTTCGCCGGCGGCGGCATGCTGATCGGCGGGGTGGTGATGGTGTTCGTCGGGGTGGTGCTGGCACTGGTGTTCGCCGGCGTCGGGATCCTGGTGGTGAGCGCACTGGCGCTGGCCGCGCTGGTGGTCGCGGTCGCGGTCTCGCCGCTGCTGCTGCCCCTGCTGCTGCCGCTGGCCTTGATCTGGTTCTTCGTCAACCGCGGACGCAGGACCCGCGCCAAGGCCGAAGCCATCTGAGACCCCGCCTTGTCACACCAGCTGCGACGCGAGCAGCTGGCCCACCCGATTACGCCCCGCGTCCTTGGCGTTGTACAGCGCCCGGTCGGCGCGGATCAAGGCGGCGTCGGCGCTGGCGTCCTGCGGGCGGATGCTGGCGATGCCGATGCTGACCGTGATCGCGATCTCGCGCCCTTCGTTGACCAGCGGCGTCTCGGCCACGCTTTGGCGCAGCCGCTCGGCATACGCGGCGGCCGCCTCCAGGCTGGCGCCCGGCAGCAGCACCGCGAACTCCTCGCCGCCGACCCGCCCCAGGGTGTCGATCTTGCGCTGGCCGGCGCGCATCAGGCCCGCCATATGGCGCAGCACCGCGTCGCCGGTGGCGTGGCCGAATTCGTCGTTGACGGTCTTGAAGTGGTCGATGTCGAGCATCAGCACGGCGGCCGATTCGTCCACGCTGCGCTGCAGGCGCGCCAGCTCGTCGTCCAGCCGGGCCATGAATTCGCGCCGGTTCGGCAGCCCGGTCAGGAAGTCGGTGGTGGCCAGCAGCAGCAGCTCGGCATCCATCCGTTTGCGCTCGGTGATGTCGACCGTCGAGACGATCACGAAGTCCAGCGTCTGCGCATGGCCCGGCATCACCAGCAGCGTCAGCTCGTTCTGGCGCGCCACCCCGTCCAGCCGCTGGAAGCCGTTCTCGCAGGCGAACAGTTGGGAGCCGCCGGCCAGCGCCGCCACCGCCGCGATGAAGCCATCCGCGCCGCAGTCGCCGAAATTCTGTTCGAGGCCGAGCGCCGCCTGGTCCTTGCCGTCGGCGCCCACCTGGGCCAGCGCGGCGCCGTTCAGGTCGACGATGCGCACCAGCCGCGCCAGCCGGCAGGCCTCGGCAGGATGCGCCCGCAGCCAGCCCGCGAGGTCGTCCACGCCGTCCGCCAGCAGCAGGCCGTAGGCCTCGCGCACCGCCGACCAGTCCTGCTCCCACAACGCGACCGGCGCGTTGTCGTACAGGCTGCGGAAGCGCTCCTCGCCCGCGCGCAGCGCCTGCGCGGCCTGCGCCTGTTCGATCGCGATCCCGGCCAGCTGCGCGGCCTGCTCGATCAGCACCACATTGGCCGGGCTCGGATAGTGCGGCTCGCGGTGGTAGATCGCGAAGGTGCCCAGCACCTTGCCCGAGCCGCCGCGGATCGGCTCCGACCAGCACGAGGCCACCCCGGCGCGCGCCGCCGCCTCGGTGTAACCCTGCCAGTACGGATGGCCGTCGATCTGCTCGACGATCACGCGCGCGCCGCTGACCACCGCGGTGCCGCAAGAGCCCGCGCCCAGTTCGACCGGCACGCCGCTGATGGCGTCGTTGAAGTAGTCGGGCAGGCTGGGCGCGGCCCCCGTGATCAGCCGGTGGCCGCCGGCGTCGAGCAGCAGGATGGTGCAGATCATGCCGGGATTGGTGGCCTCGACGCCCAGCACCACCGCCTCGAGGATGCCGTTCAGCGGCGCGCCGCGCGCCAGCAGCTCGAGCACGTGGCGGTGCGAGCGCTCGCGCTGCTCGATCTGTTTGCGCTCGGTGATGTCGCGGAACGACCATAGGCGCGCGTTTTCCGTCCCCAGCCGCACGGCGCGCGTGAACTGTTCGAAGAAGCGGCCATCCTTCAGGCGCAGCAGGTCGCGGTGCTCTTCGTCGTCGCGGTACTGCAAGGAGCGGCTGTACAGGAAGGGCGCCGGGTGCATCAGCTGCGCCAGCATGTGGGCGATCAGGGCCTGGTCGTCGCCCGACATGTCGAGTCCCGCCGGCACGCTCCACAATTCGCGGAAGCGCTGGTTCGACGCCAGCACGCGGCTGCCGCCGTTGTCGACCAGGATGCCGTCGATGGTCGAGTCCAGGATGCTGCGCAACATGGCCTGGGCACGGTGCGCCGAATCGGCCAGCGACGCCAGCCGCTTCTGGCCGGACTCCAGTTCGCGCGTGAGCTGGCGCGCCTTGTGCAGCGCGCCGCGCGCCGCCACGCTGCTGCGCGCCAGCAGCCAGGTCAGCACCGTCAGGATCGCGCTGGCGGCCAGGCCGGTGACCAGGATCACGCGCGGCTTTTCGGTTTGCAGGCGCGCCTCGAAGCCGGGCAGCGCGCCGATCGCCAGCGTCCAGCGATGGCCGGCGATGCTGATGCGCTGCTCGGTGCGCAGCACCACCGGCGTATGCGGCACGCGCTCGGTCCCGCTCAGCATGCGCGCGGCATCGGCCACCGTGCTGCCGTCGTAGATTTCGATATCGAGATCGTCCGCGCGGTCGCCGCCCAGTCCCGCGATCAGGTCGCCCACGCGGAACGGCGCGTACATCCAGCCGACGATCGCCTTGCGGCGCTGCTCGACGCTCAGGTGCGGCGCGCCGTTGCGGTACACCGGCAGCACCACCAGGAAGCCGGCCGGCATCCCCTTGCCCGCATCCTGCACCAGCGTGAGCGGGGCCGACATCGCGGCCTGGCCCGAGTCGCGCGCCTGCTCCAGCGTGGCGCGCCGCGCCGCGTGCTGCCAGGCGTCGAAGCCGAAGGCCAGCAGGTTGCTGCCGCTGAAGGGTTCGAGGTAGATCACCGGCGCGTACATATCGCGCGCACCCTCGGGATGGATGGCGTAGCGCGGATAGCCCTGGCGCCGGATGCGCGCCTCATGCGCGGCGCGCGCCTCGCCGCCCACCCTTTCCATGTAGCCGATCCCCTGGATGCCGGGGAACTGGGACTCGAGGTCCTGCGCATGGAAGTAGGCGCTGAAGTCCTCGCGCGAGACGCCGTCCGAGCTGGCGAACAAGCCCTGCACGCCGCGCAGGATCTGGATGTAGTTGGCCATGCGCAGCGCGAGGTTGTTCATCACCTCGCGCGCACGGAAATCGAAATCGGCCTGCACCTCCTGGGCCGCGTCGCGCTGGGCGCCGCGCCACTGCTGCCAGGTCAGCCCGAGGCACAGCGCCAGCACCAGCCCGGCCAGCATGGTCGGTCCCAGCCAGCCGGTGCGGCTAGCCCCTGGCGCGGTGTGGCGGGCGACTGCGTTCTCCATACGGCGGCTCCGTGGCGGCGCCCAGAACGGGCGCGGTCAGAACCGATAGTACGTTACCGTTGGAAGGGATGCAACGCCGTGTTGTTCAAATGCCTTCGACCAGGCGCATCGCGAACACGATCGGCAGGCCGGAGGCGATCACGCGGCGCGCCGCGGCACCATGGTCGTAGGGGATGCGAAAGTAACTGATGGTGCGCGCCGCGTCGTCGTAGATGGCGTAGCAGGCGGCGCAATTGCCGTCGCGCGGCTGGCCGACCGAGCCCGGAATCACCAGGTACTGGTGCTGCGGCTGGACCGAGATCTGCGCGTTCGGTTGCGGCACGTGAGCGCCCATGCGGCCGTCGTCGGCGCGCCGGTACAGCGCCGGCGCGTGCACGTGGCCGGAGAACACGAGGCGGCTGCGGGTCGCGCGCAGGCTGCGTTCGGCCTCTTCGACGCCGTTCACGTATTCCCATTTGACCGGCTCGTGCGCGCTGGCGTGCACGAACAGCTGGTTGCCGCGCTCCTGCACCAGCGGCAGCGCGGCCAGGAACGCCAGCTGCGCGGGATTCAGCTGGCCGCGGGTCCATTCGATCACCTCGCGCGCCTCGGCATGCATTTGCGGCCGCGCGGGACGGATCACCGAGTAGTCGTGATTGCCCTGCACCGCCACCGCGCCGCGCGCCACGTATTCCATCACGGTGTCGACCACCCACGCCGGGTCGGCGCCGTAGCCGACGAAGTCGCCGGTGAAGGCGTAGCTGTCGGCCCCCTGCTGTTCGGCGTGCGCGAGGCAGGCTTCGACCGCCTCGCGGTTGGCGTGCAGGTCGGTCAGGAGGGCGAGACGCATCGAGCGGGTCCGCGCGTCAGCCGGCGGCGAATTGCGCGTAACCGCGCGCGCGCAGTTCGCAGGCCGGGCAGCCGCCGCAGCCATAGCCCCAGGGGTGCAGCGCGCCGCGCTCGCCGAGGTAGCAGGTGTGGGTCTCGGCGCGGATCAGGTCCACCAGCGCCATGCCGCCGGTGTCGCGCGCCAGTTCCCAGGTCTGTTTCTTATCGATCCACATCAGCGGCGTTTCGACCTTCAGGCGCGTGGCCATGCCGAGGTTGAGCGCGACCTGCAGCGCCTTCATGGTGTCGTCGCGGCAGTCGGGATAGCCGGAGAAGTCGGTCTCGCACATGCCGCCCACCAGCACGTTCAGGCCGCGCCGGTAGGCCACGGTGGCGGCCACCGTCATGAACAGCAGGTTGCGGCCGGGGACGAAGGTGTTCGGCAGGCCGTTTTCCTGCATCGCGATTTCGACGTTGCTGGTCAGCGCGGTGTCGGAGATCTTCGCGATCAGCGACAGGTCGATCATGTGGTCTTCGCCGAGGCGCGCGTCCCACTCGGGCGACAATGCGCGCAGCCCGGCCAGCAGGGTCGGCCGCACCGTCAGTTCGATCGCGTGACGCTGGCCGTAGTCGAAGCCGATGGTCTCGACCCGCGCATAACGCGCGAGCGCCCAGGCCAGGCAGGTGGTGGAATCTTGGCCGCCGCTGAACAGCACCAGTGCGGTATCGGTTTGCAGCATCGTTATGATTTTCCGAATGTTAGGCGTTCGCCATCATTTTTGCCGATCCGGTAAGATGCCCTCAGCATTTTCCCGAACGGAGCCACATGTTTTTCGCATCAGCAGATCAGCAATCGGCGCAGGCGCTCCGTTGTCCACGAATTTTGGCACAAATCGCGCTGGCCGTGTTCACCTTGCTGCCCGCTGCCGCTCTGGCGCAGCAGGGCGTGAGCTACACGGTGCGGATCGATGCGCCCGCACCGCTCGACGAGCTGCTGCGCAATAACCTCGACCTGGTGCGCTGGCGCGGCAATCCGCGCCTCGACCGCGACCAATTGCAGCGGCTGGTCAAGGCCGCGCCCGAGCAAGTCAAGACCCTGGTCGCGACCGAGGGCTACTACGCGCCGCGCGTCACGGCCAGCCTCGACACCGGCGGCGCCGAGCCGGTGGCGCGGGTGGTGGTCGATCCCGGCCGGCCGGTACTGGTCGGCGACGTCGACCTGGTGCTGCGCGGCTTCGAGCCGCTGACGCCGGGTACGCAAGCGTTCGACGCCGCGGCGCTGCGCCAGCACTGGTCGCTGCCGGCCGGGCGCCGCTTCCGCACCGCCGACTGGGAACAGGCCAAGCGCGGCCTGCTGCGCCAGGTGATGCAGACACGCTACCCGCGCGCGCAGCTGGCCGAGTCGAGCGCCACGGTCGATCCCGACGTCTATCGCGCGCTGCTGCGGGTGGTGCTCGACAGCGGCCCCGAGGCGCGCTTCGGCGGCGTGCGGGTCGAGGGCCTGCAGCGCTATCCGGCCGCCGTCATCAACAACCTGAACCAGATCAAGCCGGGCGACGAGTACAGCGAGGCCGCGCTGCAAGCCTACCAGGCGCGCCTGCAGGACACCGGCTACTTCAGCGGCGTGGACGTGAGCGCCGACATGAGCGGCGTGCTGGACGAAGACATCGCCAACCTGACCGCGGAGCAGCAGGCCGCGCGCAAGACCGCACCCGGCGATCCGCTGGTGCTGCCGGTGCTGGTGCGCGTGACCGAGAACAAGCGCCGCAACGTGGCGCTCGGCGTCGGCTATTCGACCAACACCGGCAACCGCGCGCAGGTCAACTATGACGACCTCAACGTGTTCGGCCTGCGCATGAAGAGCAACATCATCCTCGAGACGCGGCGCCAGACCGCGCGTACCGACTTCTACTTCCCGACCACGCCGAAGGGCTACAACGACAGCTTCGGCGCCGGCTTCGAGCGCACCGACGTGAACGGCGAACTCACCAGCGTGTCGACCGCCGCCGTCAAGCGCGGCTGGGGCTCGCCCCTGCTCGAGCGCAGCGTGACGCTCGAATACCTGAGCGAGGTGCGCACCGTGGCGGGCCTGCCGACGACCAGCAGCAAGAGCGTGCCGCTCACCTACAGCATCACCAGGCGCGCGCTCGACAACCTGCTGGTGCCGACCAGCGGTTACGTGGTCAACGCGCAGCTGGGCGGCGCGCTGCTGCCGGTGCTGACCGACGAACGCTTCATCCGCGCCGCCGCACGCTTCGTCACCTATCGCCCGGTCGGCGCCAGCGGCACCCTGGTGCTGCGCGGCGAGGCCGGCGCGCTGGCGTCGAGAGAGAAGGCCGGCGTGCCGAGCACCTACCTGTTCCGCGCCGGCGGCGACCAGTCGGTGCGCGGCTACGGCTACCAGCAACTCGGCATCCAGGAGGGCACGGCGATCGTCGGCGGCCGCTACATGGCCACCGCCAGCGCCGAGTACCAGTACTGGTTCAAGCCGCCGTGGGGCGTGGCGGTGTTCTACGACGCCGGCAATGCGGCCGATACGATCAAGGACCTCAAGCCCAAATCGGGCTATGGCGTAGGCGCCCGCTGGCGCAGCCCGGTCGGGCCGATCAACGTCGACGTGGCATACGGCCATGCGGTGAAAAAAATGCGCCTCCACTTCTCGCTGGGATTTACTTTCTGATGGACGCCGCCGATCGCACCACCGCTCCCGCCCCGCGCCGCTGGCCGCGCCGCGTGGCCGCCGGCGTCCTCATCGCCGGCGCGCTATTCGGCGGCGCCTACTGGCTGCTGGGGCGCGAGTCGACCCTGCAAACGCTGGTGCGCAAGATCGCCGATGCGAGCGGCGGCAGCCTGCAGGTGAGCGGCGTGAGCGGGTCGCTGTACGGCGCGATGCATCTCGGGCATGTGGTGTACCGCAGTCCGACCCAGCTCGTCACGGCCGACAATATCGACATCGACTGGTCGCCCTGGCAGTACCTGTCGAGCGGGATCGCGATCAGCAAGCTGCATGTGTCCAGCCTGCGCATGGAGACCTTGCGCGAGTCGCCGCCGGCCACCATGCCGGCCAGCCTCGCGCCGCCGTTCGAACTGGGGATAGCCGACGCGCGCCTCGCCAGCGTGGCTTTCGTCGACAAGGGCGCCGTCACGACGCTGGGCGAGGTGCGCTTCAAGCTGCATGGCGACAGACAGCGGTGGCAGCTGCGTGACGCCAGCGCCGCCACGCCGTGGGGCCTGGCGGCGGCCAGCGGCAGCATCGCCGCATCGAAGCCGTTCAAGCTCGATGCGACTGCCAGCTTGACCCAATCGCAGGCAAGACCGGGACAGGCGCCGGCGCAACTGACCCTGCGCGCCGGTGGCGACCTGGTCTCCACCGACCTGAAGGCGAGCGGCCAATCGGGCAAGGCGATGGGGGACGGGTCGTTCACGCTGGCACCCTTCGATCCGGTGCCGCTGCGCGCACTGGCGATCAATGGCCATCGCATCGACCCCGGTTTTTTCGATCCCGCGCTGCCGGCTGCCGACCTGACCGTGGCGCTGTCGGCCCGCGTCGAGGCGAACCGCAAGGTGAGCGGCACGCTCGCCCTGACGAATCAGGCAGCGGCCGGCACGCTGGACCAGCAACGCCTGCCGCTGCGTGCCCTGCATGGCGAACTGACCGGCGACCTGTCCGCGCTCCAGCTGCGGAACGTGCTGATCGACCTCGGCGCCGCCGGCCAATTCACCGGCGGCGGCAGCCTGCAGCGCGGCGCCGACACAACGGGGCTTGGCACCGCGCGCTTTGCGCTGCATACCGACCGCCTCGATTTGAAAGCCATCCATGGCCGCCTGAAATCGACCCGCATCGCCGGCGACATCCGCATCGCGAATGCCGGCAACACGCAGACGCTCGATGCGCAGTTGGCCGACAGCGGCATGCGGCTCGATGCGCAGGCCACGCTGGCCGGCAAGCAGCTCACGCTGCAGCAGGCGCGCCTTAGCGCAGGCGGCAGCAGCGTGCGCGCCACCGGCAGCTTCGCGCTGGACGGCGAGCAGGCCTTCAGGCTGGCCGCGAACGCGCTGCACTTCAATCCCGCCTCCTTCGGCGCCTATCCGGCGGCCGACATCAGCGCCGACGTGAATGCGGCCGGCGCGCTCGCCCCCGCGTGGCGCGTGGCGGCCGACTTCGCGCTGCGCCCAAGCCGCCTGTTCCGGCAGCCGCTGTCCGGTAAGGGCAAGCTCACGGCCGACGCGGCCCACGTCAGCGGCGTGGCGGCGACGCTGGCGCTGGGCCAGAACACGGTGGACGTACACGGCAGCTTCGGCGCGCCCGGCGAGCAGCTGCTGTGGCGCCTCGAAGGCAAGCAGCTGTCGGCGCTGCGCAGCGGCCTGTATGGCACGCTGGCCGCGAACGGCGCGCTCACCGGCACCATGGCCGCACCGCGCACCTCGTTCGAGATCGACGCCGCGGGCCTGGGCTGGACACCGGCGGCGCGCGCCGCCAACGCCAGCCGGCTGCACGCGAGCGGCGAGGCCTGGCTGGCCGCGCATGCGGTCGAGGTCAAGGCCAGCGGCGCAGCGCAGCGCTTCAACCCCGCGGCCTTCGGCGCCTTCCTGCCGGGCAGTATCAACGGCAGCTTCAACGCCGCCGGCCGCTCCGGACCGGACTGGCACGGCACATTGGACCTGGCCTTGCAGGACTCCACGCTGTCGAACTCCCCGCTGTGGGGCCACGCGAAACTGGCGGCCGACGCGCATCGCATCGCGAACGCCGATATCGACCTGCATGTCGGCCCCAACATCCTCGCGGCGCGCGGCAGTTTCGGCACCGCGCGCGACCAGCTCGAATGGCGCATCGACGCCGGCCAGCTGGCCGCGATCGGCCCCGATTTTGCGGGCGCGCTACGCGGCTCGGGCAGCTTGTCGGGAACGATGACGGCGCCCTCGCTGAGCGCCGCGCTCGAAGGCCAGAACCTCAGGCTGCCCGGCGGGCACCAGCTGAAGGCCTTGCGCGCCAGCGCCAGCGTGGCCTCCGGCCGCGGCGCGGACGATCCGCTGGTCAGCGACATCGAACTGACCAACTACGTCCACGGCGAAACGCACATCGCCTCGGCGCGCCTGCAAACGAGCGGCACGCGCGCCGCGCACAGCTTGCGCCTGGCCGCCCGCGGCGACGACTTCGACGCACTGGCCGAAGTGCGCGGCGGCTGGAATGCGAATGCCTGGAGCGGCACCGTGGCCACGCTGCAGAACCGCGGCCGCTACGCCTTCGCCCTGCAAGCGCCCGCGCCGCTGACGATCGCCGCGCCGCCGGGCAGCGGCGTGCTTGGCCTGACGCGGCCCGAACGCATCGCCTTGAGCGGCGCGGTCATCAAACTGCCCGAGGGCAGCATCAGGCTGCAAACGCTGGACAAGAACGGCCCGCGCTGGAGCAGCAAGGGCGCCGCGGCCGGCGTGCCGCTCAACTACCTCGCGCAGTTCTCGGCCGGCATGCGCGACAACGTCAGCGGCGACCTCACGCTCGGCGCCGACTGGACGCTCGACCTGCAAACCGCGGCCGCCACCGGCGCCGCGCCTGCGCTCGCCGGCAGCGTGCATGTGTTCCGCGAAAAAGGCGACCTGACCGTCGGCGCCGAGGTGCCAGTGGTGCTCGGCCTGCGCCAGCTCGACCTGCGCGCCGACGTGACCGGCGGCGCCTTGCGCGTGCAGGGCGAAATCAATGGCGCGCGCGCCGGCCATGCGCGCGTCGATGCGACCGCCCAGATGATCGCGGGCCGGCTCGGCAACGACAGCCCGCTCAAACTCAGCGCCGACGCCGACATGGGTTCGATCGCCTGGCTCGCGCCGCTGAGCGGCCAGCCCGCGCTGGAACTGGACGGCGCGCTCAAGCTCGCGCTCACGGCCGGGGGCACGGTGGGCGCGCCCACCCTTAACGGCAGCATGAGCGGCGACCGCCTCGCGCTGCGCTGGGCCGACCAGGGCGTCAAGCTGCGCAACGGCGTGCTGCGTGCCCAGCTCGCGGGCGACCAGCTGCAACTGCAGCAGCTCAGCTTCGACGGGATGCAGGGCCGCGCGACGGCCGACGGCTTCGTGCGCTTTGCCGGCGGCGAGGCCAGCATGCAGCTCAAGCTGGTGGCCGACCATCTCGAGATGTTGTCGCGGCCCGACCGCACCGTGGTCGTCACCGGCCAGAGCACGCTGGTGCGCGACGCCAAACGCTTCACGCTGGAGGGCAAATTCAAGGCCGACCGCGCGCTGGTCGAACTGGCGCCGCTGGGGCGGCCCACGATGTCGGACGACGTCATCGTGCTCGGGCGCGCGGGCGCAGGCACGGTCACCCCGATCAAGCAGGCGCCATCGCTGCCGCTGACGATCGACCTCGAGGCCGACCTTGGCGACGCCTTCCACCTGCGCGGCATGGGCATCGAAGCCGACCTGGCCGGCACCGTGCGCCTGCGCGCCGCCGGCGGCCGGCCGCCGCGCGCCAACGGCACCATCCGCGTGGTCAGCGGCACGTATGCCGCTTACGGGCAGAAGCTGACGATCGATCGCGGCGTGCTGACCTTCAGCGGCCCGTACGACAATCCGGCCCTGAACATCCTCGCGGTGCGCAAGCGGCCCGATGGCGAGCAGCTCACCGAGACCAACGTCGAAGCGGGCGTCGAAGTGCGCGGCACCGCGCTGGCGCCGGTCGCCAAGCTGGTATCGACGCCGACGGTGCCCGACAGCGAGAAGCTCGCCTGGCTGGTGCTCGGCCACGGCATGGACGCGACCTCGGGCAACGAGGCCGGCGTATTGAGCGCGGCGGCCGGCGCGCTGCTGGGCGGCCCGGGCAGCGGCGGCGGCTTCCAGTCGCGGCTGGCCAATTCGCTGGGGGTCGATGAGCTCGGGCTGTCGCAGGCCCAGGGCCTGGCGAGCACCGTGGTCACGGTCGGCAAGCGCATTTCGTCGCGCGCCTACCTGAGTTTCGAGCAGGGTGCGAGCACCGCCACCAGCCTGGTCAAGCTGCGCTACAAACTCAATCCGCGCATCACGCTACAGTTCCAGACCGGCACCAACAACGCGCTCGACGTGCTGTATTCCTGGGCGTTCGATTAAGGTCGATCCAGTATCGAAGGATGCGGATCGGGCACCGGCTCCTCATCATGCTGCGGCACCTTGACCGGCGGATGGTGCGGATGGGGATTGTCGAAGGGCTCGGGCGTGGGCTCCTCGGTGGGCACCGGATCGGGTGCGCGGTGGGCTTCGATGGGTGCTGGCTTCATGGCGGTCGCTCCTGCCGGGTAGTTTACAATTGCGGCTCCATTCATCTTACTCCTGCCGGCGACGGCGAGAAAGCCTGCCCATGAATTCGACACCCATCGTTGCGGCTGTGCTAGCGCCGTTCATCCTGTGGCGCGTGTACAACCGCATCAAGCGCCTGCTGGTGCGCCAGCGCTCGCAGATGTGGCGGCACTGGACCGCGGCGGTCCTGTTCCCCTTGCTGATGGTGGCGCTGGCGCTGGCCGCGATCGGCATGCCGCTGACCCTGGCCGCGTTGGCCGGCGGCGTGGCGGCCGGGGTGGCGCTGGGCGTCGTCGGGCTGCAAAGGACGCGCTTCGAGCAGGTCGGCGACGAGTTCTTCTACACGCCGAGCGCGCATATCGGGCTGCTGGTGTCGATGCTGTTCATCGGCCGGATGCTGTATCGCGGCTACGAGTTCTATGCCCTCGGCTTGGCGCAGCAGGAGTTTGGCCGCAGCCCGCTGACGCTGCTGGTGTTCGGCGTGCTGGCCGGTTATTACGCGACCTATGCGACGGGGCTGATCCGCTGGCGCCGCACCGCCGGCAGCGCTGCAATCGACTGATATGAACCTGACCACCCTCGCCCTGCTGGTATTGACGCCCTTGCTGGTCTGGCGCGTGTATTCCCGTTTGAAGGCCATGATGCAGCGCCAGCGCTCGATCGTGTCGCGCCACTGGACCGGCTTGGGCGTATTCATGGCGATGGTGCTGGTGCCGGGCTCGGATCTGATGGCGCGGCCGATGTCGCTGGCATGGCTGGCGGTGGGCACAGCGGCGGGCATCGCGTACGGCGTGTGGGGGCTGCGGCTGACGCGCTTCGAGGATACCGACGAGGGCTACTACTTCACGCCGAACGCGCGGCTGGGGATCCTGATGGCGATGCTGTTCGTGGCGCGTATTCTGTATATCGGCTTCGAGCTGTATGCAAATCAGGGGAGCGGCGTGCCGGCGCCCAGGTTCACCGACAGTCCGCTGACGCTGCTCAGCCTCGGGCTGGTGGCGGGCTACTTCGGCACTTATTCGGCCGGCCTGCTGCGCTGGCGCCGCGCCTTGAAAAGGGCCGAGGCGCAGTAGTCTTCACAACGCGTGGGCATCTGCGATACCCACCCTACGCGTCCGGTAGGGTGGGTATCGCAGATGCCCACGCGGCCACGCGTCCGGTAGGGTGGGTATCGCAGATGCCCACGCGGTCATGCGTCCGTAGGGTGGGTATCGCCAGATGCCCACGCGGCCACGCGGCCGGTAGGGTGGGTATCGCAGATGCCCACGCGGCCACGCGTCCGGTAGGGTGGGTATCGTAGATGCCCACGCGGCCACGCGTCCGGTAGGGTGGGTATCGTAGATGCCCACGCGGCCACGCGTCCGGTAGGGTGGGTATCGTAGATGCCCACGCGGCCACGCGGCCGGTAGGGTGGGTATCGTAGATGCCCACGCGGTCACGCGTCCGGTAGGGTGGGTATCGTAGAT
>Ga0193702_1000472_pt1 | contig 13452 bp, 11 predicted proteins | sample U3a1metaG_FD_143060 | JGI IMG/M metagenome (GOLD analysis project Ga0193702, IMG submission 143060) | Soil microbial communities from a riparian zone of the East river system, Colorado, United States - U3a1 | ecosystem: Environmental > Terrestrial > Soil > Riparian zone | place: USA: East River... | reverse complement strand
TTGAACGAACTCATAAAGCTGCCCGTACCAGCATCAAGCGCGGCTTTGTATGGCGGCAGGTAATCCTGGTACATTTTAATCAGGCTCATATCAACCGTATTGTATTCACGGCCTGCTTCGGCGCCGCCATATAAGGCAAAGTGCTTAACACAAGCCATAACAGCATCTGCAGCCATCATATTTTTGCCCTGGTACCCATGTACCATTGCTTTGGCAACCTGTGAGCCATACCACGGGTCTTCTCCGGATCCTTCCGAGATCCTTCCCCACCTGGCATCGCGCGCAATATCAACCATTGGCGAAAACACCCAGTTCAAACCTTCGGCAGTTGCTTCTTTAGCAGCTATCCTTGCTGATTGCTCAATCAAGCCCATATCCCACGTTGCTGATACGCCCAATGGGATAGGGAATATGGTGCGGTGCCCGTGAATAACATCAAGCCCGAATATTAACGGGATGTGCAGGCGCGATTCTTTAACAGCAAGGTCCTGCATTTTTGAAACATTGGCAGTGCCATATAAACCAAATATCCCACCTATTTCTCCACGCTTCATCTTTTCCTCAACGCCTTTACTAATTACAGTGCCCGTTATAGCGTTGCCCATTACAACCAGGTTAAGCTGACCAATCTTTTCATCAAGCGTCATTTTACCCATCAGGTTTGCAACAAAGGCATTCATTTTGGCATCATCGTTTTTTGTTTGTGCCGATACTTTATAAGCAGGCATTATTGAAACAAAAAGCATCACTGCTGCAAAAGCAGATCTTACCGGGGAATATGTATTCATCATTATGAATTATTAGATTAATATTGGACAGCTTAAACGCCAACTAATATATTGAGATTAGTTTTGTTTGTTTAGCTTATTTTTTGTGTTGATAATAATTGGTTTAACACTAAAAAACGATAGTGTATTATTGACACAAGAGTAATATTATAATTTAAATAATCAAAGTATTTTTGTAGAATAGCAAAAATGTTAACCAAAAAAGAACTTAAGGAGTATTGCGAAACCGCCAGGGAGAACTATCTGCCCCATATTTCTATTGATTGTGTGGTGTTTGGATTTCATGAAGGGTTGATGAAAGTTTTGCTCCTGAAAGTTAAAAATGAGGGCGGTTGGTACTTGCCGGGCGGTTTTTTACTTAAACCTGAACCCATTGAAATGGCCGCTAACCGGATCTTGAAAGAACGAACCGGCCTAGATGAAATATTTTTGCAACAGTTTCATGTTTTTGGAGATCCCGAACGGTCAAAAGAGCATTTTGAGATGTATAAGGATCTGCTGCCGGCAAAAGAAAATTGGTTTACCAACCGTTTTTTGACCATTGGCTATTATGCGCTGGTTGATTTTTGCGATGTAAACCCAACGCCCGATCAGTTTTCGGCAACGTGTTCATGGTGCGACCTGAATGATTTACCCGAGTTTAAGCTTGATCATGCGCTGATTCTTAAAACGGCTTTGGATACATTAAGGCTTCAATTAAATTACCAGCCAATAGGTTACAACCTGATGCCCAGGGAGTTTACTATGCCCGAGCTGCAAAAGCTTTATGAAACTATACTGGACAAAAAGCTTGACAGGCGAAACTTTCAAAGGCGCATGCTTGGTTTTGGAATTTTAAACCGGTCAGAAAAACTCAGGAAAGGGGGTGCGCATAAAGCGCCGTATCTATACTCGTTCGATTTGGAGAATTATAAGGCCGCGCTTACTGAAGGGTTTAAAGGAGGCTGGTGACGATTTCGGAAGTCGGAATTTCGATTTCGGATTTGAGGAAAATGCGGAATTCAAAATATTGATTGCGGAAGTTTAAGTTTTGATTTGATAAATTACTGAAAATATAAGTTTTAAATAATGGCCCCATTTTACAAGTTATTATTTCCCATGGTAATATTAGGAAGTATCAATACTTATGCCCAAACAACACTGCCCGTACCTGTAAATTTACAGGCTACCTATACTAAAGGCACCCGCACAACCAGTGGCGCTCCGGGTAAAAATTACTGGCAAAACAGCGCTGATTATACCATCGCCATAAACTTTAACCCCAAAAGCCGGGTGCTTGATGGCACGGTATCTGTTGATTACACGAATAACAGTCCGGATACATTGAATGAAATCAGCTTAAAGTTATATCCCAATATCTATAAAAAAGGGGCCATCAGGAATATGCCGGTTGCTGCTGCGGACCTTACAGATGGTGTTCAGATAAAAAAGCTGGCCATTGATAAAAATGACCAGAACCCATCCCGCTGGACAATTGACGGCACCAATATGACATTGAAGACCACGCCCATATTGCCAAAACAAAAAGTGCATTTTGATATTGCATATTCATATACGGTAAATAAAACTTCGCACATCCGTACAGGCCAGGTTGATTCGGGCGCATTCTTCATCGCTTACTTTTTCCCACGGATTGCTGTTTATGACGATATTGACGGCTGGAACCAAAACCATTATCGCGGCAGCGAAGAATTCTATAATGATTTTTGCCATTTTAACCTGTCAATTACAGTACCGGGTAATTATAAGGTTTGGGGCACCGGAAATCTTAAAAATGCGGAAGAGGTGTATACGCCAAAAATAGTTGCACGGATCCATGAAGCTGAACAGAACGATAAAGTAACAGATGTAATTACAGAGGCTGAGCTGAAGGAAAAAATTACAGCAAACAAAGTCGCGAATACCTGGAAGTTTGAGGCGGATAGCGTAACTGATATGGCTTTTGCCATCAGCAATCATTATATATGGAAAGCCAGCAGCCTGGTGGTTGACCCCAAAACCGGCAGGCGTACCCGGGTTGATGCGGTTTTTAACCCGAACCACAAGGATTATTTTGAGGTGATAAACTACGCCCGCAAAACGGTTGAGGCCATGAGCTACCAATTCCCCAAATGGCCATACCCCTACGCGCACGAATCTGTTTTTGACGGTTTAGACCAAATGGAGTACCCCATGATGGTAAATGATAACCCTACCCCAACAGCCGAAGACGGCATTGAGCTAACCGATCACGAAATTTTTCATACGATGTTCCCTTTTTATATGGGGGTTAACGAAACCAAATACGGCTGGATGGATGAAGGCTGGGCAACAATAGGCGAATGGACCATAAGCCCTATCATCGACCCAAATGTTACCGACCTGTTTGGTGTTGAGGCGTATGCACAGAGCGCCGGCAAAGAGGAAGATCAACCAATTATTTCTTTAACAACCCAACTAAGCGGTGTAAGCGGTTTTACAGATTCCTATCCTAAACCAGGCCTTGGTTATCTTTATGTTAAGGATATGCTGGGCGATGAACTATTTACAAAGGCCCTGCACAACTACATCACTCAATGGCATGGCAAACACCCAATGCCGTTCGATTTTTTTAATTGCATGAACACCGGCGCAGGTAAAGACCTGAACTGGTTTTGGAAAAGCTGGTTTATTGATGGCGGCATCCCTGATTTGGGTATACAAAAAGTTAGTAACGATCAAAAGGAGTATACAGTAGTCATAAACCGCGTTGGCAGCAAACCTGTACCCGTAGACCTAACCATATTTTATGCCGACGGTACTACACAGCAAATCCACCAAAGCGTAGCCTGCTGGGCCAATGGCGAAAAAACCTATAACGTTAACTTTACCGCAAAAAGCAACGTTAGTAAAATAGTGCTGGGCGGTAATTATGATCCGGATTCGAATAAAGAAGATAATGTTTGGGTAGCGAAGTAAAATTAAACCAGGAAATATATTTGCTACTATCAAAACCGCATAAACAACCTGTAAATGTAAGTAAGCTCATAAAGCATAAATAGTATTACCAGCGTGCTATGAAATTTCTTGTTATTACTGTTTATTGCAATAATGCATAGTACAATATGGCTTAAATTTCTTACCGGGTATTCCCAGTTATAATGAGCCAGGTAATATTCTTTCCCTTTAATAAGGGTATCAACAAAATCAAGCGCAAAGGATAGGGCAAGGAACCCAAAAAACCATTTCTTCCTCGAATAAAAATAGTCAAAGAAACCGTTGTATTCTTCCAGATCTTCGGGCAACAGGATAGAACAGATAAAATAGTAAACGGAGATATAGCAGATCAGGAAAAAATAAATTTCAAAATTCCAATCGGTTATAGTTCTTAGATGCGACTCCCACCACCAAAAATGAATAATTAAAAGTAAAACATAAATACACCACATTAAATGCACCCAATAAGGTTTGCCTTTTTTAGGATGTTGTACAAATTTTACTATTCCTTTTAACAGGTGAGTAATGCTTAAGCCTAAAATTATGGCTAAAATGGTTTTAATATGGTCAAAAGCATTCATTATTGTTTCTCAATGGTAATGGCGCTTGCCTATAATAGCTAAATGACACTATTATTCTGGCTGATTAAATGTATTAATAATACTTATTTAAAACAAAGCACAGAGTTTTATTTGAGAAGCAGATTTTTCCAGGTATGCTAATAACGGTAGCAAATGTTTGGTACTGATACAATGCATCAAGCTATTAACGTAAAACAGTAACTGAGCCTGACATTTTGCTTTTACCATCCTTAAGATCGATGATATAATAATAGACCCCTACTGGTACCTGCTTACCATTATAAGTACCGTCCCATGGTTTTGCGTATCCAATAGAATCATAAACAGTTGTTCCATAACGGTTAAATACTTTCACAGAACAGTTGGCATAAGCTGCAAGTGATGGGATATCCCAGGCATCATTTACACCATCGTTGTTGGGGGTAAATGTATTTACTATAACTGTTGGGGTAGCCACTATCATAGTAATAGTATTTGATGTTACATAAAGAGTTGCTATACATTTACCAAATGTGGATACTGAACAGGTAACAACATCACCATTAGCTAAATTATTTGTAATGAATACCGGACTGTTACTACCTGTATTTACATTGTTAACCTGCCATTGGTAGGCAATATCGTTTGAGTACGCAACAGTTGCAGTGAAAGTTACCGGCTTATTGGGCGATGCAATATTATTTATTGCTGATGATTGGATAGTTACTGCGTTTGTTACTGTTGGATCAGCAGTTAATGATGCCACGTTTGATGTAGCCGTAGCAATAGAACATGCCGCACTGCTGGTTATTATACAGGTTATTTTATCCCCTGTTTTTAATGTGGAACTTGTGAAAGTAAAAGTATTTTCTCCTGCATCCTGTCCGTTCACCTTCCATTGGTAAGTCGGATTAATTCCTGCATCTTTTGCAGTGGCAGTATAAATTAAGGATGTCCCATCGCAAGAGTCATAAAAATCAGGATCTATCTTAACTGAAGGAACAGAACTCTCAGCGGGACTTTTTATAATTACAGGAATTTCCAGCGTAGTAGTTGAATTTGGCTGGCCATCGCCCGCGGTAACTGTTATCATTTGCTGTCCTATAGAACTACAATCAAATACGGCAGGACTTAATTGAATTTGAGGGGTTTCGCAAGCTGATACATCTGCCACATCAGCAATTTTTGCAACATATTTACCTGATGCATCTAATTGAAGAACTATGGGACCCTGTTTGGCAGTTATAACAGGCTTGGATACAACTTTAACGTTAAACAAAACACTCCCTATGCCGCCAAATCCATCTTCAGCTGTTAGTTTTATTACTTGCGGCGACGCGTTATCCACAAACGTTCCGGCAACCGGTGTTTGCGCTATTTTAAGCATATTACTACATGGAGAAACCTTTGCGGTTATTGTGTAATCAGGCAATTTCGCCTGGCAATTGGCATCAGCCTGTAAAGTAACATCGGGCATTGGGTTAAAAGTTGGGGTAGTTATAACTGTTACAGGAACTTGAAGTGTTGATTCACTATTTCCATTGGCAGGTAGGATAATTGTGCCATCCTCATCACTCAATTCACCAGTACCTGCATAAGTTGATACAGTTCCATCAGGCAAAATCTTTCTTATTTTATTATTACCTGAATCCGTCACATACAAATTACCTGTAGCGTCTATTGTTATTCCACTGGGATAATGGAAGCTTGCCTGCAAACCACTTCCATCCTGTGAACCTATTGTGCCGTTTCCCGCCAATGTAGTAACAAAACCCGCTGGGGTAATTTTTCTTACTTTCTGATTACTTGCATCTATTACATAAACATTTCCTGCAGCATCAACCGTTAGCGCTACTGGATTATTAAAAGTAGCTGTGGCACCAGGCCCGTCTAATGATCCTGTTGAACCATTGCCTGCCAAAGTAGTAACCTTTCCGCCCGGAGTAATTTTCCTTATCCGCTGGTTGTCAATATCGGCTACATAAATATTCCCCTGCTTATCTGTCGCTAAACCATAAGGTCTTGAAAATAATGCACTTATCCCTTGTCCATCTGCAAAACCAATTGCAGCGCCCCCCACAAAATTTGTTACATAACCATCAGGCGCTATTTTTCTGATCCTTTGGGTTCCGGCATCTGATACATATATAGTTCCTGACTGATCTATTGCAAGCCCTGTTGGCAAGGAATATCCGGCATAATAACCTTCCACCCCTGTGTAATCTGTACTAAATGGCTGACCGGAAAATATTGAAACCACACCTGCGGGGGTAATTTTGCTAACAGCCGCAGCACCGACGGTGTATAAATCCCCATTGGGTGCAACAACAATTCCTTCAGAACTTAACAATGTAACACTTTGGCCCTTCTGCACTATTGTAGATACAATACCTGAATTACTAATTTTTCTAATAGCACCGTCATTTTGGGTTACATAAAGGTTCCCGGATGGATCAATAGTTATTCCATAAGGTAAATTAAAGCTAGCAGTATGAGTATTGTTTGCAGTTACAGTAACGGTTTGATGGCCTAATTTTGAACAATCAAAACTTGTTGGGCTTAAAGTAACATAAGGATTTGCGGTTACTGCACTTGTAACCGTTGCAACATCCGATAAAACAACAGTGTAATTCCCGCTGCCATCCAACTTTAATACAATATTACTTTTAGGGGTTATTATCGGCGGCTGCCCAAAAACAACGCCAATGCTTAATAAAAACAAACCCAGCAAAATGGTTATAGTTACACACCTATTATTAAACATGGGTAATAACTAATTTCCAAAAATCCACGCAACAACAATTAAACATAGTTTAGGGGTAAACAAGCATTTCCTTAACAAGATTATGCCTGCACCAAAGTATGCTTTTTAACAAAAAAAAGCAATAGTTAAGTTCGTACCAACGCTATCGTTCCGTAATATCTAAATTTCATACTCCCTTAAATTTTACCCTCTAATTAACTTTCCTTTTATAAATTGCAGGCTTTTAATTAATTACTATGCACCGAGGCGGTTTTTTCAGGGTATTTTTAATTATTGCGGCTATCAGTTTATTATTAGACTGGTACGTTTTTAACGGACTAAAAACATTTACGGCTGACTGGCAATCAGAACGTTTGCGCCAGGTTGTTAAATGGGGTTACCTGGTAATTTCTGTGGGCGTTACTGTATTATTTATTGGCGGCTTTGGCAGTTTCAGCACGGCAAAAGGCATGACACCTTTTCACGAGTGGATGTTAAGCCTTTTCCTCACCTTTTTTATTACCAAAATATTTTTTGTGCTGATTCTGTTTTTGGGCGATATAGGTCGTTTCTTTTACGGGATAGTAAGCAACATAACCAAACCTGAAGGTAAAGTTATTGAACCCTATTTTCCGGCAAGGCGCAAGTTTATAAGTGAGGTTGCTATACTGGTTGCTGCCTTTCCATTTACAGGTTTTCTGTATGCTATGTTTAAAGGTAAATATGATTACAAGGTGCACCGCACAACGTTGCATTTTGATGATCTGCCCGATGCATTTGACGGTTTTACCATTACCCAGCTCTCTGACATCCATTCCGGTAGCTTTGATAATACCGAAGCCATGCAGCGCGGCATCGACCTTGCAAAAGCGCAAAAAAGTGACCTTTTTGTTTTTACCGGCGACCTGGTGAACAACGCAGCATGGGAGATAGAACCTTACATCCCTAATTTCGGCCAAATTAAAGCCCCATACGGGCAGTTTTCCATATTGGGCAATCATGATTATGGCGATTATATTGAATGGGCCAGCGAGGCCGAAAAAGCGGCAAACCTGGATAAGCTTAAAGAACACCACAAAACATTAGGCTATCGTTTAATGCTAAACGAAAATATCGACATTGAAAAAAATGGTCAGAAGATCTCGCTTATAGGCGTAGAAAACTGGGGTAAAGGATTTATACAATTAGGCGACCTGGATAAAGCATTAAGAGGGGTGGATAAAAACGCTTTCAAGATCCTGCTCTCACACGATCCTACCCATTGGGAAGAAAAGGTGCGCTATAATCCAACAACTATTCATTTAACGCTGGCAGGCCACACTCACGGTGCACAATTTGGAGTTGAGGTTGCGGGTTTTAGATGGAGCCCGGTACAATACCGCTACCTTGACTGGGCCGGCCTGGCAAACGAGAAGAACCGCTACCTGTATGTGAACCGTGGATTCGGCTTCTTAGCATTCTCAGGCCGCTTAGGCATCTGGCCTGAGGTTACCGTGATAACTTTGAAGAAGAGATCAGAGGCTTGAGATCAGAGATCAGGCTAAAAAGTTTCACCATGGTGCTAAAACTAATCTCTGATCTCCAGTCTCTAATCTCTATTCCCCAGCATAAAAACTTGCGATGGGAAGCTTTTATCATCAAAAATCTCTTTTAAATTAATAACCTTATTAGTGGTATCAAAGGTCATAACCTGCCGGGTATTGTTATTATAATTGGGCCAGTTTGGTAATGTATGGGTATTCGGGTTGCCGGTTTTTATAAACGCTACCCAGGCACTATGCATGTTTATAGCCAGTTGCTGCTTTTCTTTGGCTGCCTGTTTTAATTTGGGGCTGTTCCATACATATTGTAATTCTTCGCCATGCATTGCGCCATATTTTTTTCCATCATCATAATCAAAACGGAACATCCAAACCGGGGTATTATTTTGTGAAAGTGCTTTGGCGAAACGATAGCTATGCATTTGGTACATATATTGGGTAATTACTTTTACGGCAGCATCATAGGGCGCACTTGTTTTTAGCTCAAGCTGATAACTTTTGTATACCATAGGATAATCATCCCCAAATAATGATCTCAATATTACCGTATCCGGGTGTTTTAGCTGTTCATCGCCATTTATAAACATGGCAGCTTCGTACCTGTTTGTGCCGATCAATGCCTTTATATGCGGCATATCTTTACTGCCTGCGTATTTGTATGCATCTGTTTTAATTACTACACCATCATAAACCGGCCCGAAGAATGAGTTACCGCCAATACCTGCGCATACTTTTGCCTGTGCCTTTATAATTGAATCGGCCGGAAGGGTTAACAGTTTCAGGGCATCTTTGGCGCCCAGGCCCAGTTGCTTTAAAATTCGTAACCGTTCATTTTTTGCGGTAACTATATCCCTGATGCATTGAACTGAACCGCTTTCAGCAATATACTGCTGAAACAATCCTTTTGATTTTGGCGAAACAAGTACGGCACTGATCAGCTTTGCGCCTGCTGACTCACCCATAATAGTCACCCGGTTTGGGTCGCCACCGAATGAAGCTATATTCTGTTTTATCCATTTAAGCGCCATAATACAGTCCAGCAAACCACTATTTCCCGACTGTGCATAGCGTTTATCCAAATCGCCAAGGTACATAAAGCCAAACGCGCCTAATCTGTAATTAATGGTTATGGTAACAATATCATCGTTATCGGCAAAAGCATGGCCATCCTCGCCTTTGCCTGCGCCGGCTGTCATGCTGCCGCCGTGCACCCAAACCAGTACCGCTCTTTTATGATTATCTGTTTTAGGCGTATAAATATTTAGGGAAAGGCAATCTTCTGCACCCTGAACTTGCCTGCCGCCAGGCTGGGTAGCTATTGATCCAAATTTTTGTACTGCCAGCGTGTCTTTCCATGCGGCATGTTCCGCAGGAGGCATAAAACGCAACGAACCTACCGGGGGCGCCGCATAAGGTACCCCTTTAAATACAGCTACACCATTCTCCGTTTCACCTTTTATATATCCCTTATTGGTTTTAACAACAGGATCATTGTTTTGGGCTGATGCATTACAAATGGCAAAAACTGCAAATAAGAAAGCAAATTTGATTTTCGAAAAGATAGCTGGCATAAATTTAAATAAACCTAAAATTAAACAATGATCGCAGATTTTTGCTGATTAATAAGATTTAGCTGATTTTAGGAGACAGAAGAAACTTACGAAGTTTTGAAAACTTCGTAAGTTTTAACGGTTTACATCTAATGACTATTGACCAATGCCTAATGACTCCCCCTAAATACTGGCACGGTTTAAGCTTTAACAAGCACAATAGTTTAAAACATCAGTCATGACACAGCGAAACACAAAGCAAATAGGGCAACGCCCGAAACAAAAACCGGTTACCAAAATGGATACATTACACGACACATGGACTGTGATGAAACCATTCATACATTTCTCCTACAGAGCACTTAAAGTTATTGCACACGCTTTGATATTTATTGTAAAACATATCCCAAAGCCCGAAGAGCATAAACCGAATGGTAAAAATGATAAGGTGATAAAGATTTGAGGAATTGTCTGAACCCTGATTTGCTTGATTAAAGGATTTCTTGATTTATAAAAGCGACAGGAATCAAGTAATTCTAAAATCCCTTAACGGCAAAGCCTTCTAGAATACCTTATAATAACTAACAACTCATGAAAAATCATGGTTCAAAAATATGAAGCTGCAAATCTTCATTAACCAAATCCAATTATACGTTTAAACACACAAAGCGCACTTTTGTCGAATTAAATTCATTTTTTCAAATATAATTTTGAATATAGTTCTAAAATAGTGTAATATTACAGTATGATTAACGAAACAGAGATCATACTGGATAAAACAGACCTGCACATTTTACGATTGATGCAGGACAATGCCCGTATCAGCAATGCCGACCTTGCACGCGAACTGGGCATGGCGCCATCCGGCATCCTGGAGCGCGTAAAAAAACTGGAGCAAAAAAATGTGATCAGGCAATATACAGCCCGCATTAACCCCGATGCGCTGCAGCAAAAAATGCTTGCCTTTATTTTTATGAAAGCTGCCGATGGCCCCGGCTGCAACGATACGGCCAAACAACTGGCCACCATCCCCCAGGTACAGGAAGTGCACCATATTGCCGGTGACGATTGCTACCTGGTAAAAGTGCGCACATACGATTCGGCCTCGCTGATGCATTTGATGCGGAACGAGTTCAGCAAGATCCCTAACCTTTTAAGCACCCGCACCACTATAGTGCTCGAAACGGTTAAAGAACAACAACAATTGGTTATACCCGAAAAATTATAAGCTCATGCCTTCAACACAAAAATCAGCATCGCCCCTATTGGTTATCATTGCTTTTGCAACCGTTTATATTGTTTGGGGATCGACCTATTTTTTTATCCGTGTGGCTGAACAAGGCGGTATGCCCCCTTTTTTACTGGGAGCAATCCGTTTTACTATAGCCGGATTATTAATGATGGGCTGGTGTGTAATTAAAGGCGAAAAGATTTTTGTGAAAAGGGACATTATCAACGCGGCAGTAACAGGTTTGCTTTTATTGTTTGTCGGGAATGGTATTGTAATATGGGCCGAGCAAACTTTGCCAAGTGCAATGGTGGCCATCCTGGTGTCATCAGCTCCTATATGGTTTGTATTGCTTGATAAACCAAACTGGGGCATTAACTTAAAAAATCAAGCCACCATAATAGGATTGATAATTGGTTTTGCCGGTGTAATAATATTATTTAGCGAACAGATAGGCAATATATTTGCAGGTGGCGGTGCTTCAAAATTACCATGGATGCTACTATTGCTTTTAGGCACCATTTCATGGGCCGGCGGCTCCCTATTTTCAAAACACAGGCCTACATCCGGCTCGGCAACTGTAAGTACAGCATGGCAAATGCTAAGTGCTGGGTTTGTGTATATTCCGGTTAGCTTTATCCATAATGAATATAGCGGTTTAAACCTGCACAACATTCAAACCACCAGCTGGCTGGCCGTGCTTTATCTTGTAATTTTCGGCTCAATTGCTGCATTCAGCGCCTACGTGTGGCTGCTGCAAGTTCGCCCGGCAACACAGGTAAGCACTTATGCCTATGTGAACCCGGTTATAGCGGTAATCCTGGGTGTTGTGTTTGCAGGTGAAAATATTTCTTTTACACAATTAGCCGGGCTCGTTGTAATTTTAGGCAGCGTGCTCCTCATCAACCTTGCCAAGTATAAAAAAGAAAGACAGCTCAAAGAGTTAGCAGGCGTTTAGTAGAATTTTCTTAGCAATCAGTTAAATAGTGTCATAGCCATTCCATTGCTGTGCAAAAAAGCTATTTACCTTTTTTATTGCCCGTTCAATAATTTATAGGGGCGGGTTAAAGAAAGTCACTATTAACACACGTCTTAAAATAACAACTCAATGTCTTTAAATACACAAAAACCGGCATCTGCTTTATTAGTTTTTATTGCATTTGCCATCATTTATATTGTTTGGGGCTCAACTTATTTCTTTATCCGGATAGCCGTGCAGGGCGGCATCCCTCCTTTTATATTAGGCGCCATGCGCTATAGTACAGCCGGGCTATTGTTAATGCTCTGGTGTATTTTAAAGGGCGAAAAGATTTTTGCCTGGAAAAACATAATGCATGCTGCCGTGAGCGGGTTCCTGTTACTTTTTATTGCTAATGGTACTGTTACCTGGAGCGAACAAACTTTACCAAGCGCCATGGTTGCTATATTACTTGCATGTCCGCCAATCTGGATTGTATTGCTCGACAGAAAAAATTGGGCTATAAACTTCAAAAACAGGTGGACCATAGCCGGGCTTATTATTGGTTTTGCAGGTGTGCTTTTGTTATTCGGAGAACAAGTAAGCAACATATTTTTAACAGGGGGTGGGCATCCCCAACTCCCCTGGATGCTATTACTGATTATTGGCACCCTTGGTTTTGCTTTAGGTTCATTATACTTTAAATACAATTTAACTTCCGGGTCGGCACCTGTAAATACGGCCTGGCAAATGCTTGCCGGAGGGTTTGTGTTTATTCCCGCCAGCTTTTTGCACCACGAGTACAATAACCTTCAACTTCAAAATATTCCCGTTAAAAGCTGGATAGCCTTAATTTACCTTATCATTTTTGGTTCAGTTGTGGCATTCAGCGCCTATGTATGGTTACTGAAGGTGCGTCCGGCGGCACGGGTGAGTACTTATGCCTACGTTAACCCGGTTATAGCGGTAATACTGGGTGTTGTGTTTGCAAACGAGCATATTTCATTAATACAATTAGCCGGGTTGTTCGTAATTTTGGGAAGTGTGCTTCTTATCAATTTTGCTAAGTGCAGGAAAGAGAAGTTGATATTGGCAGTTGAATAAATATTTTTTAAAACACCGTAGGGGC
>Ga0193702_1000471_pt1 | contig 13454 bp, 10 predicted proteins | sample U3a1metaG_FD_143060 | JGI IMG/M metagenome (GOLD analysis project Ga0193702, IMG submission 143060) | Soil microbial communities from a riparian zone of the East river system, Colorado, United States - U3a1 | ecosystem: Environmental > Terrestrial > Soil > Riparian zone | place: USA: East River... | reverse complement strand
CGCACATGTTTTTCAGGGAATGTTAATTGTTAAGGCAAAAATATAAAGATATATATTAATTGCTTTATAGCAACATACAGCCAATGTTAAGGTTTTGTAAAAAACATGGGCAGGTTTCGCTTTGCAACAGCATTAGCTTTTTGAAAAAGTTTTCGTCAACTTATGCAGGGCCAAGGGCGAAACGTCATAATAAAGAATGGTCAATAAAATAATTGGCACAAAATAAAAGATGGCAAAATCAAAAATATTGAATAAAAAGCCGCCCAGCACTGCTCCTATTAAGTAAAAACCAAGAATGGTGAGCCTTACGTAGATCTTATTTCTAACCGTCGTGGTTTGCCGGGCTTTTGGATGGATCCATTCAGCAACCTCCCCGCCAAGGTCAGTAAACAGGCCTGTTAAATGAGATGATTTGATCAGCCCGCCGGATACGATTGATACCAGGCTATTTTGCAACCCCATTGAAAATATAATTGCGCCAATTACTATCTCGCGTTCAAGCTGGGTTTCCTTGTAAAAGTTATGGCCATATATAGCTACAAATAACAAAACGATGATCTCGATAATTATAGGCAAAGAATGCGCCTTATAATAGCTGATATGACTATACGAGCGTACAATAAAGCTCGAAATAAAAGCGCCGGCAAAAAACAACAGCAGCCAGATCGCAAACACAATTATCTCCCTGAAATTCTGTTCAACAATATGCTTTGCCAGGTTAGCCACATGGCCGGTAATATTTGATGAAAAAGCAAGGAAAGCGATCATCCCCGCAACATTGGTAATCCCGGATACTGAAGCTGTAGAAGATGCCAGCATCAGGTTTTCTTTAAGTGTTCTATCTTCTTTTGATTGCCGTAACATGCCGGCAAGATAGGAAGTTTTCCCGTACCTCTAAAACCTTTTCAACAACTCCAACCCTTACAACCTCTCCCAACCTAGTCCAGCTTCTTCCCATACACTCCTAACGGCGTTAACCGGTTCTGAAAAATCAAATGTCCATCTCCCGCAAATTTTTTAAAATCATCAGCGCTTAGCTGATCGGGGTAAGGCGCATAATATTGTTCCATCCCGGCATTGCGCCACATCATTACGTATGATGTTTTATATTTTGATAAAGTTGGCAGCAAAACCTTCGTCCACCAATCCGCAGATGGAATATTCAGGTACCCGCTTTCGGCCAGGCACGATAGTTTGTGATGTTGGGCAGCTATAACATCAAGCAGGGCCAAACGCTTATCCAGGTTCTTTTGAAACAAAGCAATATCCTGACGGCAATAATTATCAAAGCCTATCACATCTACATAATTATCTCCGGGGTAACGCTCTAAAAATTCAGCCTCGCTGTCAAAATCAGCTACTGAATAAACTATCAGCAGGTTGTGCAGTTTCTTTTTATTGCGCAGGTAATCAATGGTAAACTGCCAAAGGCTTTTAAATTCGTCAGGCGTACAAGTATTTTTACACCACCAAAACCAGGTACCCGTGAGTTCATGAAAGGGTCTGAAAAGAATAGGGATTGCCTCGCCGCCTTTGCCCTTTAAATCGCCAAGGTATTTTGCTGCGCGATCAAGATACCCTACATAAACATCATGCGATGCACCGCCGGGAATAATATCAGCAACCGTTCGCATGGTAGTATCCCAGGCGCTTTTTCCATTGGCCGGATTATCCATATGCCAGCAAAAAGTATTGATGCCGCCCCGCTGATAGGCTTCTTTTACCCGCTTTTTCTGCAAATCAAACGGAAGTCTGTTGATATCGTTTACACTGTCATGCTCAATTTTCGCCAGGTCCCAACCATACAATGCCGGATATGTGCCTGTAACGCCTTTCACGTCCGAGCTGTCATCAGCAAACTTCCAGTTAACGCCATACCCGGTATCGTCATGGTGACCAAAAATAGCCCCTGCTCCTGCCAGCCGCTGCATACTGTTAAAAAGCGCCTTAGTTTCCCTGGTAGCCTTTACATCACAAGGGTTGTAAAGTTGCGCGCGGGCATATGAGCAGCATAATATAATAAGGAAGAGTATATATGTTTTTTTCATTTATTGGTTATCATATCATCTTTTTTGAGCCATGATTAAAGGATTTATTAATTCATTATCAGAGGGGATCACGGCCATCCCCAAATACTTCAATCATGGTTCAAAATCATCCGCACATCTGCATATCCGCACATCCGCACATCATTTTCCCAACTTCAGCATCACCACATCATTTGCGCCAATAGTTTGTTTAAACGCCTTACCTGTTGTGCCAATATCCTTTTTCGCCCAAAGGTCCCGCAGCTTAAAGGTGGTTTGATTAAAGTCGATATTTGTTTTGCTGATCGCATCGTTTATTACATGTTCCTTCCAGTCAAAACTTATATTCTGGGGCCTGTTCGAGCGGTTTAAAAAGCAAACGGCCAGCTCATTATTTGCCAGGGGCTTTACAAATATCTCCAGCCCGTCAAACGAGTAATATTTAAAACATTCAACGCCCAGCGGGTCCTGATCAACAGCAATAGCCTCTTTATTAGTAAGTATGGCAGTAGTTTGTTCGCTCATTTTCCGGAGATCATTGCCTGCCATCAGCGGGGCTGCCAGCATACACCATAGCGAAAAATGCGCTTTATCTTCGTTGTATTTCATTCCGTTGCCAACCTCCAGCATATCCGGATCATTCCAATGGCCCGGTCCCGCATATTGCCTGATACTGTCCTGGCGGTCAAGAATATTTAATACGCTTAAGGGCTTCCAGCCATTTCTTGCAACGGTTTCATCAAAGGCTGCACCTATATCACCGGTGCTGCGCCATAGCTGCCCAACCTTTCCAGCCCATTTCCAGGGCTGGTGCTGTCCCCACTCACATAAACTAAATATCATTGGCCTGCCCGCCGCACGGATAGCCTTGCTCATGGTGGCATAAGCCTCTTTTGCATTTATACCTTCAGTATTGCACCAGTCGAATTTCAAGTAATCAACACCCCATGAGGCATATAAACGGGCATCCTGGTATTCATAACCACGTGTACCCGGGTAACCTGCGCAGGTTTTGGTGCCGGCACAATTATAAATGCCAAATTTTAGTCCCTTTGAATGTACGTAGTCGGCAAATGCTTTCATTCCATTCGGGAATTTCTTTGGGTCAGCAACCAGGTTGCCATCCTTATCCCGCTCCATGGTCATCCAGCCATCATCCAAAACAAAATAAGTGTAACCTGCATCCCGCATGCCCGATGATATATAGGTGTCAACCATCCCCTTAAGCAAGGGTTCATCAATCCTGGTTTGAAAAGTGTTCCAGCTGTTCCAGCCCATAGGCGGCGTTTGGGCCAGGTCTTCAAACTTCTGAGCAAATACATTAGCGCTTGCCACTAAGCCAAATAGCAGGGTAAGCAGGAGATTTTTCACGGGTGTTGTTCTCATTTTTGTTGATTGGTTTAAATCAAATTTAACAATAGCAAAAGATATTTTATTTTTTATCGGCCACTAAAAACACCGCACCATATTTTGGAACAGTAACAGTTATTCCCCCGGATATATTGGCAGAGCTTGCTGCAATTGTCGCATAGGTATCAGGCCCGCCCGATTTGCCATTTGCCGGACCAACACCATTCACAAATACCTGGTGCGAAAACGGCGCGTTATCATCGCCGCCCTTCAGTGTGTAATAGTAGTATTTAGCACCTGGTGCAAAGTTTTTAAAAGTAACGGTTACCGCATGGTCGCCGGCAGCTTTGTTTATCAATACAACCCCTGCCTCGCCCGATGAAAAGGTAGAACCATAGCTTACAACATCACTGTTATTGGTAACCGCCGAACTAACCATCCGGTCGCCAAAGTACTTTTGAAAAAAATACATATAGTAAAATGCAGGCCTTGGGTTCCATTTGGTTATACCAATCTCGTCGCCAATGTTAAACATTCCCTGATCATTGCCACTATCCCAGCCATTTGCCAAATCCCACCTGCTGGCCATACTGAACTGACTTTTCAGCACCTCGCCCAGGGTCATTACCGCGTGTAAACCCGCAATGTTCGAAACATTTTGAGCCGAGCCTACCGCCTGGATATTCCACTCATCCAGCGCAAGCGGCTTTTGGGCAACCCCGGCACTGGTTACCGATGTTTTTACCCAGCCCAACATCTGGCTGGTTACAGTTGCAGGCGTGTTTAATATAACATTGGCTGTTGAGTTATCATTGTAAGGGGTGTAATAATTATGAACTATAAAATAATCGGGCGAGTTTCCCGCTGCAGCCAAAACATCAGCATTCCAGTTGCTTGCTCCGGCGCTGTTAGTTACATCGTTGGATGATGTTAGCACTGCGCCTATTTTAATGTTGGCGTTGCCGACCTCGGCTGCAGCCTTGCGCATCGAATCTGCAAATACCTTAAAATGTGCGCCATAGATCTTCCCGGTCAAAAACTCCGGCTGACCGTCCTTATTTTTTGATTGGTCTATCCTGTAACCGGCTTCCCAATTTCCGTAGTTTTCATTGCCAATGTCCCAAAATTGCGTACGGCCCTTATCATATCTAACCCAGTCGGCAGCCAAATGAGCAGCCACCTGGTCAGGGTGGGCGCTGGTTCCGTAACGCGCATAGCCATAGTTAACTACAATAAGGCCGGTGCTGCTGGTTTGCTGCAAAACCTTATAATAATTATCCAGTGTTATCGTCCAACTTGCCGGATTATTCCCAAACCAATAACCCGCAGCGGCTGAATTACCTGTATTATCAACCAAGGTTGCAGGTGCATCGGCAGGAGCCTTTATGGTTGTACCATCGGCATTCCAAAAATAAACATCAGACAAGCTGCCACCCGGCGCCCTCAATATGTTTGGAGCCAACGCGGTTATATTATTCATCAACACCGGCTCGGTAACATATTGCCCCATGTAAGGATTGGTATTATTGCCAAACAGGTATTTGGAAACCTTGGTAGTGATCTGGCTCAGGTCAACAACTACGTTAACCGCGCCGCTTGTTGACGGCTTTGCTGCATCCTGCGCTGTTGGCGCCGTAAATGTTTTAGCAGCCCAGTTATCCAGGAAAAAACCTTGCGTACTGGCAACAGCCGGGTCAGTCCCCGCAATTATAGTCCCTGAATTATCGGTATTCCCATTGTCGCCACTACCCGTTGAGTTTGATGTACTATCTTTTTTACATGATTGCAGCACAACAAACGCTGTTAAAACTATTATTCCTATTTTAATTTTCTTCACTCTTTTAATATTTAAAAAATCCCCAATTAACCTAATCCAACTCACTCAACTTAATCAACTATTCTCCTTATTATCTCCAAACAAGCCCTGCTGTTATGATAGGGGCATTTCCAAAGCCCGGCCTTATCCTCATTTTGTATAACGTGCCCGTTTTTATTTATACCCCAAAACCATTCGCCGTTTTGCTTGTCCAATATTTTATCTTTTATAAACCCCCAATTTTCCAGGGCGATGTTTAGATATTTCTCATCATTGCTGATCTGCCAGGCATTAAAAAAACCTACCATCGCTTCGGCTTGCACCCACCAGTGTTTTTCTTTTACTAAGTGATCTGCTTCAGGTTCATATTCATACCAAAGTCCGCCATCTGTATCAAGCCCCGTTATGGCAGCATCGGCCATGGCAATGGTTATTTGCTTTATTTTTTTTATGCTTTCTTCATCTCCAATTGCTTCTGCGGCTTCCAGTAAAAGCCAGGTTGCTTCAATGTCATGCCCGTATGATACCAGGTTGCCTTTCCTGTTCCAGTCCTCATCAAAAAACAACACCAGGTGATGGGTTTCCTTGTCAATAAAATGATCAAAAAAATTACTTAACAATCCGCTAATATGTTCGCCCAATGCCTTGTCAGGCCAGGTCCTGTACAAATTGGTGTATCCTTCCAAAACATGCAGGTGTGTGTTCATTGTTTTCTTTTCATTGGCATCCTTAGCGCTCAGGCGCAGGTCGTCAATGGGTTTCCAGTCTTTAGTAAAAGCTTCAAAATAGCCCGGTTTAATGGGGTCATAGGCCTTTTCAACCAGCAGGTAAAACAAATCAATAGCTTTCTGTTTTGCTGTTTCTGTTTTGCTGGCGCGATAATATTCGCTTAAAGCATATATGGTAAATGAAATTGCATATATCTGTTTTTTAGGATCCAGCGGTTTGCCTTTATAATCAACCGACCAGTAAACCCCGCCCTGCTCCTTATCAATAAAATGATCTGAAATATATTGATACGCCCTGTCAGCCATCGCCAAATATTCAGGTTCGGGCTGATGATTATAAGCAGCAGCAAACGACCATAGGATCCGTGCATTCAATACCGAGCCTTTCGGCGCTTTGGCAGTTATTTGATTATCGTTATCAATCTTCCCATAAAAGCCACCATTTACATTATCAGGAGTAACCGCAGCCCACCAGGCCAGGATGTTTTTCAGCTCATCCTGCAATTCTTTTTTGTAAATGGTAAGCTGTTCTTTTATCGTTTTATCCATGATCTGTTTATATTCTATTGTCATTGCGAGCGCAGCGCGGCAACCTCGTAGCTATACAGAGCGAATAGAACGGTGTAGAACTTGCATGGCTAACAAGCATGGCGTGCGATTGCCACGCTACGCTCGCAATGACATAGGGAATTATGTTTGATTACTCACACACCCATCAAGGCATTATTCCCATCAATTATCTTATAAATTGTGTTTACCGATGATGCCGAGCGCAGCCCATCCGGCGGAGTATTTATTACATAATCAAGCAGCTTATCAACCGTACTTGTGGCAACATGCATCCGGGTATCTGACGATGCATAATAGATAAATACTTTATCGTCATCATCCTTTATCCAGCCATTACAAAATACCACGTTTGATACATCCCCAATCCGTTCCTCGCCTTCGGGCGCTAAAAAGTACCCGGCTGGTTTGTATAAAACTTTGGTCAGATCGTGCAGGTCGGTCATAAATAGGTACAGCACGTAACGCAAGCCGGCAGCGGTATTACGCACGCCATGCGCCAGGTGCAGCCAGCCCTTTGCCGTTTTTATAGGCGTTGGCCCCTGCCCATTTTTTGCTTCATAAACGGTATGATAGCTTTTATTGTCGATAATAATTTCATGCTCCACCCTGGCATTTTCCATCGTGTCAGTTAACCCAAAGCCAATGCCTCCACCCTTGCCGGCGCTTATAAAACCATCCTGCGGACGGGTGTATAAAGCATATTTACCGTCCACAAATTCCGGGTGCAAAACCACGTTACGCTGTTGTGGCGAGTTAGTTACCAGGTCGGGCAGGCGTTCCCATATAACAAGGTCTTTGGTACGGGCAATGCCGCAAGCTGCAACCGCCATGCTTTGATCGTGGGCCGGGGCGCCGGGGTCGCGGCGCTCGGTGCAAAACAGGCCATAAATCCATCCATCCTCATGGGCAGTTAAACGCATGTCATATACGTTGGTATCGGCGTCCGCCGTTTCGGGCAGTTCAACCGGATATTCCCAAAAAGTAAAATTGCTGATCCCATCCAAACTTTCAGCTACCGCGAAAAACGATTTCCGGTCGGCCCCTTCAACCCTTACCACCATCAGGTATTTATCATTCAGCTTAATAGCGCCTGCGTTAAACGCCGCATTTATGCCGAAACGTTCCATCAGGTGCGGGTTGGTTTCGGGGTTCAGGTCATACCGCCAAAATAACGGCGTATGCGCTGCTGTTAGCACCGGGTTTTTATATCTGTCAAAAACGCCGTTGCCTATCCCTGTTACCTCGTTCGGTTTAGCAATTAGCTGCCTGTGCGCAATCTCTAACAGGTTCAAACGTTTTTCAAAATCCTTATTCATGTTATTCCTAATCTCAATTGTTTTGTTCATTTATTTAAAATCGGTGAAATCATAGCAAATCGGTGAAATCACAGTTAATATTCCTTCAACCTGTCCCACCAGGTCTTCTTCAATATCACCACAATCACTGCCAGGATCCCTACCGTAACCAGCAGCGGCATTTTTTGCCTTAATACCAGGTACATGGGTAAAATGGTGAGGCAGCATTGCGCCATAGTACCAATTACCACATTGAACATATTGATCTTAAAGTTTTTGTTTGACTGAAAGGATGGATCATCCACCAAAACCGCCTGTTTAACCGGCTCCCAAAAACCCCACGGACGGACCGTTGAGTAAAAGGTTTTTAAAACGGCCATGTCAGTTGGCGGTACAGCATATGAACCAATGACCGACCCGGCCAATGACAACCCAAACAGCACAGGGAACCAGTATAGCAACTCCCCGTCGGGAATTACCAGGGAGAACACCATTGCTGTTAAGACCCCGGCAAGCATCCCCCAGAAAAACCCATTGGCATTAAAGCGCCACCAATGCCATTTTAATACATTGGCTGCTATATACCCGCCATAAAGTGCGGATACGATCCACTGTAATACACTGTTTATATCCTTTACAAAAAAACCGAGGAAAACACCTACTGCAACAACTATTATCCCCACCAAATAATTCATGGTGATGATTTTTTTGGTTGATGCCTGCGGATTTACATATTTTATATAAATGTCGTTCACTATATAAGCCTGTGCGGCATTCATTGTACCACTAAATGTGCTCATAAATGCGCCCAGTAAACCGGCCAGCAGCAAACCAACCAGGCCAACCGGCAAAAAGTTATTGATAACAGCCGGCAAGATCCTTTCAAAATCAAGGGCCCCGGCACCATCCTTTAAATTCATCTGGTGATAAAATAAAAGGCCAAGAATAGTAAGGCTGATGATCAGCGTATAGCGGATCGGCAACAATATGATATTTACAAAACCGCTCATTTTGCTGGCCTCTTCCGGCGAACGGGTAGAAAGGATCTTTTGCATATCGTAATTTGGAGCCGGACCAGCAAGCGCCGCAAAAAAGCCCTTGAAGGTCATCATCATAAAAAACAACCCGAACAGCGAATAGCCGTCGCTCTTTATTTTGGCATTTACTTCGGTGATAATCCCCGTCCAGCTAAGCCCAAGGTGTTTACCAAAAAACGGGCTATACCAGCCTTTCGGCACATTGAGGGGGTTACCCTGCATATGAGTGGTTGCTATAACCCCTATCCAGATACAGGCCACCGTCATAATACCGTATTTAACCATATCGCCCACCACTATACTGTGCATCCCACCCAAAATGGAATAAAACATGGCAAACAGCGTGAATATGATCCCATAAATATGAGGCACATATTGTGGGGCAACGTCAAACGGGATATATCCCTTTATCAACTCCCAGGGTACAAAAATTTCGATAAATTTACCCAACCCGATGAAGCCATATGCCAAAAAACCCAGGCAGCTCAGCAAGGCAAAAGCAATAACCACCAAATTTGAGCTGGTTACACCTGCACCTGTTTTCCCAAACCTGGTAGCAAGCCATTCGGCCCCGGTCGCGGCATTTGAGCGGCGCAGCCAGCGCGACAGGTACATCATTAAAAACACCTGGTTAAATACCGGCCACAACCATGGGATCCAAATGCTTTTCATTCCATAAACAAAACAAAGGCTCACCATCCACATGGTGCCGCTGATATCAAACATATCAGATGCATCACTCAACCCAAGCTTATACCAGGGCAGCGATTTGCCGCCCAACATATAGCTTTCTTTATTCTCCTTTGCTTTTTTGCGGTACCACAACCCTATAAATATGGTGCTTAACAGGTAAAGCGCTATAATGGCAACATCTATAAGGTGTAACTTCATTTTTTCGATTTGATGATTTGATGATGTGACAATTTGAAAATTGATCAATCAACGGTAAATAGTTGGTGGTATCTAAAGTAGATTTATTAACAACAATTATATAATACTTTTTTAACTTAAAATGTCGATTAATTAATCACTGTTCCTCATTTTCAAATCCTCAAATCAACACATCTTCAAATAAACACTCTGTTCCCCGTATACGTTTCCCTGAATTCCTTCGGGATACAAAGTTTTTTGCGTTTAAAGATCCTGTTGAAGTTGGAGATGTTATTAAACCCGCATTTGTAGGCAATTTCAGCTACCGTAGTGGTCGAATCTATCAGCATTCTCGAGGCATGGCCAAGCCTTATTTCGTTCAAACTGTCAATAAAAGTTTTGCCGGTACGCTTTTTTATAAAGCGGCTAAAAGAGGCTTCCGGCATATTGGCAATCCGGGCAACCTCGGCAAGGGTTACCTGTTTGTTGTAATTATTGTTCATGTGCTCAAACACCTTTTCAATCCGCCGACTGTTGTAATTAAACTTCTCATTGGTAAAGCTAGAATCTGATAACGACTTCATATTCCGCGAAATAGAAAGATCATGCAGGATTGACAACAGCTCAAGCACGGAGTCGAAACCGCTCTTTTTATCCAGCGACAGCAAGCGGTCTTTTAACGCGCTGATAGTTTCAGGTGCAAATACTATCCCTCTTTGCGAACGTTCCAGCATGCTCTTTAAAAAGCTAAGCTGGTTTCTTTTTAGGAATTTTTCATCAAACAGATCCTTATGAAACTGGATAGTGATCTCGGTAATCTCTTCACTCTGGCACAGGTTGGTAAACCAGGCATGGTAAAGGTTCGGGCCAATAAGCGCCAACTCCAGGTTATCAATCACCTCAATGTGCCCTCCAACAACCCGCTTTGCCCCTTTTGCATTCAAAATCAGGTTCAATTCATACTCATCATGATAATGAAGCGGGAAATCGAACTTCTTTTTCACCCTCGAAAAAATAGTAAAGCAATCGCTGGGTGTCAGCGGGGTAATCTCACGCATCACATTACTCGTCATCTCGTAATAAATTTAGTATACAAATTGGTTAAATTGGTAATACGAATTTAACATTTTTTTGACTAATTGAGTTAGTATTGAGTTGAATAAGTTGATTTAGTTAGATTAAGTTGATTAGGTTTTGAAAAATATCGCATTGCTTACACTGTTTAACTTAGTCAACTCAATCCAACTAAATCAACCTAATCAACTACCTACTCAATCCACCACAACAGCGCTAACATCGTCAACTATCATTGTTCCGGAGGCATTTCCCATTGCAACCAAAATTTTAAAGCGGCCGGCCTTTTGAGGTATTTTTATTGTTCTTTTCAAAAGCTCCCACCCCTGGTCACCTGTCAGCCTTGCAATATTTACACCAGCCTCAATTTCTTTGTCACCTGCATCCAAAAACACCACGGTAAATATGGCGCCATCCCAGTCGTTTTTACCTTTAACAACATTTATAGCTTTTAACCATGCGCTAAATTCAATATCCTGTGCCTTTTTAGGTATGCGCACGGTTTGATCAATCCCTACCCAATTTTCTGTATTGGTTGTTGTAATGGCACAGCTGCTTTTACCACTTTTTAAATCCCATGGCGTTAAACGTGCGCCGTTGTTGTTCCAGCCATAAAGCTCATCTTCAAAACCGCCGTTTGTTACCAGGTTTTTTTGGGCAAATGCACTGTTAAGCATCATCAGCATTAACATACAACCGGCAAGACTATAAACTTTCATGTTTGGCACTATTGTAACATTTTAAAAAAGCCACCACTTGCTTAGCCTGAGCTAAACCCGTAATGACTTTATAATTAACCAACTAAATAACTCATATGTTTTTCATCGTAGCGATGGGTGATCAATCGCTGGTCAGCCCATCGCTATAAAACATGTATTATTTTATAAATGCAACTTCATCAAAATACATTGTCTCGTCAACATCACCGTTTTGCCCCTGTAAAAAGAAACCTAACTGCTTGGCCGGTGTTCCGTTTTTCCAGAAATTAAGCAAGTTAGGATTGCTTGATGACGGCGCCCCCAGCGGGATTTTAAAGTAGGTCCACACTTTTGCAGGTACAGTAACCAATTGAGCTGCATAAGCATACTGATTCTGAACCTGGCCATATCCTCCGGCCATTTGATCGCCAACCAATACCAGAGTATGCACTACAGTTCCACCTTTAACCCAGAAGGTTAAGTATTTATAATCAGCGCTATAATCAATACTTGGGTACCAGTTTGCCCATCCTTCAATTTGCCAGCCACCCGCAGGATATGTAGCTACAATGGAAGCTGTACCCATATGGGCAGTTGTTGTTGATACGCCTGACGGATGCGCCCATGAATTATCAGCCCATGAATTTTTAAAATCGTTATTCACGAAAATCTGGTAGGCATTATCAAGATCAACAAATTCCTGCGCGCTCGCAGCCTGGCCCGATGCATAGGTAAATATAAGGTTCGCCCTGTTTATTGCACTTGCAGGCATTTTAATAACCAATTGGGTATCAACCTTGCTTACAATGGTAGCAGCATCAGTGGTTCCTTTTATGATTACCGCAGTTACCGTAGCGAAACTTACCCCGGTTAAGGTAATTTGCGAGCCCGCCACAAAGTTATAGTCCGAAACTTTTGAAATTGTAGGCGGTGGCGTTAGTACGGTAAAATTATAGCTAACAGAACCATGCAGGGTTGTAACTATCAATTTATTAGGCTGATCAGGGCCTGTTGGTACATCCTGCGGAATGCCTACTATGATAGTGTTATCAGATACCAGTGCAGCATTAAAATATGCCGACACACCGTTAAACTTTACTGAGGTAACGCTCCCCAGGTTTTGACCAATTATGGCATAAAGGTTTTGCTTTTTGCCCGTAGTTGTAGTTGAATCAAACTTAATAACCTGTGGATTATAATTAGGGTTGGTTACCGTTGTGGCAACACCTAATGTATCGTAAGTTATAGTTGTAGTGGTTAACATGGAGTCAACCTGGCTTTTTGTTACGGTACGCACGCGGGTAATTACCGGTGCACCTTTCCCGCCCACTATATTAGCGCTTTCCTTTTTACAGGATGCGAAGCCAAATACCATCAATGCCGATAATATCCAGTATAAATTTTTTGATCTTAGATTTAATGTTTTCATATATCTATTGATTATTTAAATACGTATGGAACAGGAGCCTTTACTAAATTCGGATCTGCTGCTGCCTCTGTTGCCGGAACAGGGAACAGGAAATCTGCATTTGTGGGCGTAAAATTACCGTCGTGATAACGCACGGGCGGGGTATCATTGCTCGAGTCGCCCCTGTCCTGTTTGCTTATTATTGAAATAGCTACAGGGTGTGTGGCCGAGTTGAAACCATCCAAACGGCACAAGTCATACCAGTAATCGCCTTCAATAGCAAATTCCAAACGTCTTTCTTTTATAATATCCCTGTAGGTGATGCTTGTTTTTTGCTGAATGCCTGCACGCTGGCGGATCTTGTTAAAATAAGTAAGTGCGGTTGCATCACTGGTGCGCGCGGCTGTGTCAAGCCCGTGGCCTACACCAGGGTTGGCTGATTGCCCTAAAATTGCCTCGGCTGCTATCAGGTAAACATCAGACAAACGCATTACATAAGTATTCATAGCTGTTGACTGGAACGCGCTTGCGCCGTTATTGTCAGCGGGCGAACCTACTACGTATTTTTTAACTTGTGCATG
>Ga0193702_1000470_pt1 | contig 13498 bp, 19 predicted proteins | sample U3a1metaG_FD_143060 | JGI IMG/M metagenome (GOLD analysis project Ga0193702, IMG submission 143060) | Soil microbial communities from a riparian zone of the East river system, Colorado, United States - U3a1 | ecosystem: Environmental > Terrestrial > Soil > Riparian zone | place: USA: East River... | reverse complement strand
GGATCGGGATGATGACTGATGAGTTTCTCATATCTCACATCTCAAATCTCACATCTGTTATTATTATCTCTTTCCTGGGCCACCCGGGCGATTTCCGCCTGGACGATTACCGCCGCCTTGTCCACCCGGACGATTTCCCTGGCCACCCGGACGATTTCCGCCTGGTGCACCTGGTCCGCCACGGCGATCACCGCCTGGTTTCCTGTCGCCTCTGCGTTCACCGCCACGCTCGCCGCCTCTTTCATTGCCGCCACGACCGCCGAAGCCTGCCGCGCCGCCTTCAGGGCGTCCGCCTTTACCGCTTGCGCTGCTTGCACCACCAATGTTTGGTGATAAATCGCGTTTGCCGTAAACTTCGCCTTTGCAAATCCAAACCTTAACACCTATTTTACCATAAGTGGTTAATGCTTCAGCTAATGCATAGTCAATGTCTGCGCGGAAAGTATGTAGTGGAATTCTTCCTTCTTTATATTGTTCGGTACGTGCCATTTCAGCGCCACCTAAACGGCCTGATGTCATAACCTTTATTCCTTCAGCACCCATTCTCATGGTTGAAGCAATAGTGGTTTTCATGGCACGACGGAATGAAATACGTGCTTCAAGTTGTTTTGCTATACCTTCTGCAACTAGTTGTGCATCAAGCTCAGGGCGTTTTATTTCGAAGATGTTGATCTGAACTTCCTTTTTAGTAAGTTTCTTTAACTCTTCTTTGATCTTATCAACTTCCTGGCCACCTTTACCTATAACAATACCCGGACGGGCAGTATGTATAGTTACAGTGATACGTTTCAATGTGCGCTCAATAACTACCTTTGATACACCACCTTTTGAGATACGTGCTGAAAGATATTTACGGATCTTTTCGTCTTCAACTAATTTGTCGGCATAATGATTGCCACCGAACCAATTAGAATCCCAACCTCTGATGATTCCTAATCTGTTACCTATTGGATGTGCTTTCTGTCCCATTTCAAATTAATTGTTGTCGTTTTTACTATCTACGATCAGGTGTACGTGGTTTGAGCGTTTGCGGATACGGTATCCTCTTCCTTGCGGAGCAGGGCGTAACCTTTTTAACTGACGACCACCGCCTACTGAAACCTCTTTTACATACAGGTTGCTATCTTCAACACGTTTGCCTTCGTTTTTTGCTTCCCAGTTTTTGATGGCTGATAACAAAAGCTTTTCAACGCGTATTGCAGCTTCCTTATTTAAAAATTTTAGGGTATATATCGCTTTCTCAACGTTCATACCACGGATCAGGTCAACCACCAAACGCATTTTACGTGGTGAAGTTGGGCAGTTCTGTAACTTGGCAACAGATGCACCACCAACCTGCAATTTTGCAGCTTCCTTTTGCTGTCTGATTAGTACAGACTTTTTAATTTTTGTTGTTGCTTCCATGCCTTATTTTTTCTTTTCTGCGTGACCACGGAATGTACGGGTTGGTGCAAACTCTCCCAGCTTGTGTCCAACCATGTTTTCTGTTACATACACAGGGATAAATTTATTACCGTTGTGTACTGCAAATGTATGACCAACGAAATCAGGAGAGATCATGGAACGCCTTGACCATGTTTTTACAACTGATTTTTTATTTGAATCATTCAACACCATAACTTTCTTGTCTAAGTTATGATCGATGTAAGGTCCTTTTTTTATTGAACGTGCCATTATTTTTTCCTTCTTTCAATGATATAACGATCCGACCCTTTTTTCTTGTCACGGGTTTTGTAGCCTTTAGCTAACAAACCTTTGCGTGAACGTGGATGACCACCTGAGGCTCTTCCCTCACCACCACCCATAGGGTGATCTACCGGGTTCATGGCTACACCACGAACTCTTGGCCTTCGGCCTAACCAGCGCTTGCGGCCCGCTTTACCTAACACAGCATTTGCTTTTTCGCCATTTGAAACCGTGCCGATAGTAGCCAGGCAAGTTGCCAGGATCATACGGGTTTCGCCTGATGGCAATTTGATAATAGCATATTTGCCATCACGTGCCGAAAGCTGTGCGTAAGTACCTGCACTGCGTGCAATGGTACCGCCCTGGCCAGGGTTCAATTCAATATTATGAATGATAGAACCCAATGGTATAGTTTTTAACGGTAGGGTGTTACCAACCTCAGGAGCTGCTGTTTCGCCCGATAAAACAGTTTGTCCAACTGTTAAACCTTCAGGGGCTATCATATATCTTTTTTCTCCATCGGCAAAATGTAACAGTGCTATACGTGCTGAACGGTTAGGATCATACTCGATAGTTGCAACCTTTGCAGGGATATCAAACTTATTACGTTTGAAATCAATTAGCCTGTAAGCTTGTTTATGGCCACCACCCATGTAGCGCATGGTCATTTTACCGCTGTTGTTACGTCCGCCCGATCTTGTGTTAGCCGAAACCACCAACGACTTTTCAGGAACGTTTGTTGTGATATCCGACGTACTAGTATCTATACGGAAGCGGGTACCGGGCGTAACCGGTTTAAATCTTTTAACTGCCATCTCTTTATTTATATACCGCTATAAAAATCAATTACTTCTCCGTCTTTCAACGTAATAACCGCTTTTTTGTAAGTTGCAGCGCGGCCGCTAACGGCGCCTGCCTTAGTATTGCGGGTCTTCAGTTTTCCAACGTATTTCATAGTGTTTACAGCTTTCACGGTAACACCATACATAGCCTCAACGGCTCCTTTGATCTGAATTTTGTTAGCTCTGTGATCAACTTTGAAAGCATAACGATTAAGCTTCTCTGTTAATTGAGTTACTTTTTCAGTAAGTAAGGGTTTCTTTAAAATTTCCATAATTACTTAGCTAATGCTTCCTCCAAAGTTTTAAGAGCACCTGTGGTTAAGATCAGTTTGCCAGCGTTTAACACATCATAAGTGTTTAACTGGTTAGCTGTGATAACCTTAGTTTTTTTCAGGTTTCTGCTTGATAAATAAACATTGTTATTTGCAGCGCCTAATACTAAAAGTGTTTTTACATCACTAACATTAAGATCTGCGGTAAGCTGTATGTAGCTTTTAGTTTTGATTGTGTCAAAAGTAAAGTCTTCTACAACTACTATGCTGCTGTCTTTTGCTTTGTATGATAAAGCAGAGTTGCGGGCCAGTGATTTAAGTTTCTTGTTTAATTTGAAACTGTAATCGCGCGGCTGCGGACCGAATACACGGCCACCACCATTAAACAATGGTGATTTTACACTACCTGCACGGGCACCACCGGTACCTTTTTGCTTGTATAATTTGCGGGTTGAACCTGCAATTTCGTTACGCTGTTTTGATTTGTGTGTACCCTGACGCTGATTAGCTAAATACTGCTTAACATCAAGATAAATTGCGTGATCGTTTGGTTCAATACCGAATACGGATTCAGGAAGTTGCACCTTGGCACCTGTTTCTTTACCTGATACATTTACTACGTTAACTTCCATCTTATTTATCCACTATTACGAATGAACCCTTAGCTCCTGGGATGGAACCTTTAACAACCAACAGATTTTGCTCTGCGAAAACTTTCACAACCTGCAAATTCTGAATTTTAACACGCTCATTTCCCATCTGCCCGGCCATACGCATACCTTTAAATACGCGAGAAGGCCATGATGAAGCTCCCAATGAACCCGGTGCACGTAAACGATTGTGCTGACCGTGAGTTTGCATACCCACACCACCAAAACCGTGACGCTTTACCACACCCTGGAAACCTTTACCTTTAGAGGTACCAACCACATCCACAAAATCGCCGATTTCGAAAATCTCAACGGTAACAGTGTCACCTAATGCTTTTTCGTCCTCGAAAGTTTTGAATTCAACCAGTTTACGTTTTGGTGTAGTACCGGCTTTTTGGAAGTGACCTTTTAAAGGTCCTGTAGTGTGCTTGTCTTTTTTCTCACCGTATGCAAGCTGAATAGCTGCATATCCATCTGTTTCAACAGATCTGATCTGTGTTACCACGCAAGGGCCAGCTTCGATTACTGTGCAGGGAATATTTTTTCCTGCTTCATCGAAAATGCTGGTCATTCCTACTTTTTTACCAATAATTCCTGACATTTTATTTTTTTGTTTTTGTCCATCGAAGCAGTAGGGCTTCGTTCAAGACATGTTATTCCCCCGTAAGGGACGGCAAAGATAGGAATTTTACATTAATTGCCAAATAGTTAGCAAGTTATTTTTTCATAATTATTTTGAGAGGGATTTTTGAGGGGAAATAGTTGATTAAATGAGGGTTTTAACAAGATTAAATATAGCAATGCCTATTTAAATGAATCAACCAAAAAAAGTAATGACGTATTTAGAAGCAGATTAAAAGAAATCACCGGTCTAAATTAACATTCAATCAGATCATGCTTATAATAAATCTCGCTATTCATTTCGTCAATAGCATCCTGTAAACGCTTTTTATTGGCTTCGCTTTTAATTATATAGGAAGTTTCATCTGCTAAATCTTCGCGATCTAAGTTCTCGGCGTTATTTGCTGTTTCCTCATTCATATATTGATTCTGTTTATTAAAATATAAAGAAATCTTCTACCTGTAATATTATTTAAGGCCTTTAATTCTAATCAATAATTGTTCTTCAGCTATTGTGCTCAATGATGATTTATCATATATTGATAACAGGAAAATCTCTTCATTCACAAATCGTACATGAGTAATTACCCTGGCCCCACCAGATTTACCCTTATTTTTTGAGGATATGCTCATGCGTATTTTATAACAGTTGTTACCAATAGATTCTCCTGACCTCGGGTTTTCATTCAAGAGATTGATAACTGTATCTAAATCCTTCTTTAAAGAGTTATGCTTTTTTAAAAGTTTTTTAAACTCCCGCTCAAAAAACGGGGTAAAATTAATACTATAGCTCATTTAACAATTGATCGATCGTTTTTGCTTTAACCTTTCCTTGTTGGTGCAGGTTTACAAACTCAATGGCCTCATCAAACTCTTTTAAAAATTTCTTATCCTTTCGCGATAATTTTTCTGTAGCGTGGCTTAGGCTTTCGTCCGCTTTTGAATTTGAATCACTAACAATTACTTTCCCTCCTAACTGCTCAATCAAATCTGACAGTGTCTTTTCAATCTTTTCCGGAATTTCAATAGTGAGCGTTGTCATATAACAAATTTAAGATAATTACCTTGAATAATAAAAAGTTTAGGCTTCTTCAACTTACGAAATTTTGAAAACTTAGCAAGTTTTCCTATATTCATCCATCGTTAACTGACTGACACAAAATGAAATCCCCCATCAAAATCGTTATCGCCCTATTATTAACAACTGCACTATTCAGCTGCAAAGAAAATCCAACAAAAAGCAATCGCCTCGGCAATGCCACGCGTGAGGATAAGAACGGCTGGATCTATGTACATCTTGCTGGATCACCAGCTGATATTGGTTACCAGCATGGTTTTTTGGTTGCCAAAGAAATTGACACCTTAATAAAGGTGATGCAATATTACCTGCCAACCACAAGTGGTAAGGATTGGGCTTTTTATCGCTCAGCTTCGCAACGGTTTCTATGGAAAAAGATAGATAAAGAATACCAGGATGAAATAAAAGGCATTGCCGAAGGCCTGCAGGCAAAGGGTATGCAATATGATACGCTGGATATTACAGCCCTAAATGCCAACATTGAGCTGGCACAATACTATGTTGCAACGCTGAATAATAAAGTTAAGCCCGGCAGCGGCGATAATAAAGCCCCGGGCAATTGCAGTGCCTTTATTGCCACAGGCAGTTTTACAAAAGATCATAAAATTGTGATAGGCCATAATAACCGGACAGATTATATTGTAGGCGAACGCTGGAATGTTATAGCTGATATTAAACCCGAAAAAGGAAACCATATGCTGATGGACGTAGCCCCTGGCTTTATTCATAGCGGCGATGATTTTGTGGTAACCAATAGCGGCATATTAATTACTGAAACCACCATTACCGGCTTTAAAGGCTTTGATACCACCCGCACACCTGAATTTGTGCGCGCACGTAAGGCAGCACAGTATGCACATAGTATTGATGACGTGGTAAAAATAATGACCACTGACAACAACGGCGGCTACGCTAACGACTGGTTAATAGGCGATACCAAAACCAACGAAGTTGCCAAACTCGAACTGGGCCTTAAGAACTATAAAGTATGGCGTTCAAAAGATACAGCTATTATTGGTTCAAACTTTCCAAGTGATCCCAAGCTGATAAAAGAAGAAACCACTTTTGATGTAAACAATAAAGCAAACTCCCCCAATGCCCGCAGGCTGCGCATGGAAAAGCTGGTTGCTGTTGATTACAAAGGAAAACTGGATGACGCCACAGGTAAAACTATAGAGGGCGATACTTTTGATGCACTGCAAGGTAAAAATGCAACCAACCGTTGTGTGATTGACGGACATGTGGATGAAGACCCTATAGGTGTGCCGGAATGGAGCGAAGGGCCGTTTTATCCGATGGGCGCTGTGCAGGGAAAAGTTAGCAGCACGGCATTGGCTAAAAAGATGGAACTGTGGGCACACATGGGCCACCCCGGCGGCGCTGATTTTTTAGCTGCTCCTTTTTTCAAAAAACATCCGGAGTATTTTAAAACACAGGGTAAATATTTAAGGGATATGAAAGCATACCCGTGGACCTTGTTTAGCGCGAGCAATTGATTAAAGATGATTAAATGATTTCGTTGACTGATCAAAAATCAGCGAAATCATTTAATCATTTCACTCAGCGGATTATTCTGTCATCAGTCTCCTTATAAGCTCCGCGCTTTGCTTATTACCTTCTTCCAGCCTGCCATCAAAAAATGCCTGTACTTCATTAAACTGTTTTTTATAACCCTGCATATCGCCATGGCCTATAATGGATGACCATTCCCGAACTGCAGAATGAAATTCCAAATCATCACCCCTGATGGTTTTATCATACAAGGCCGTTTCTATTGATTCTTCCAGCAACTCTTCGTTTTTAAAAAGATACTCGGCTATGCCAAGGCGCAGGCGGAAAGGTGGGGTTTGGCAGATCAGGTTATCGTACGGATTAACGCCTAAATGGTACCAGGCATCAACCATACTTAAGATACTTAAATGCGAATTAGGCTTTTGCAGCTCCGGCTTTTGCGAAAGGGAAAACTCCTTCATTACGGCATCATTCAGCATAATAGGCTTGCGGCTTTCATGAAAAACAAAGTCGCGTGCACGGTAAAGCCTAGCTCTGAACGCTTCCTCCTCTTCCTTTATCATCAGCTTAAATAGTTCTGACTCCGACACAGCATACCGTTTTACCTGCTGCCTGGCATATGGATTAAGTATGGCTAGTCCCGCATAAACGTGTGCTTTATAGCTGAAGATCCGCAGCGTGGTCAGGATCTTTACATTATCAATACCACCTATATATGAAGCATTTTCCCATGGAAAAAAACCGGCCTCTTTCCAGGCGGTGCCCATGCTTTCAAAACCTACGTGGGTAACGGCCTGTGTATCGGCAACTATCCGGTCATGCTCATGATAATCGTTCATTTCAACGATGTCTGATCCAATTGATGTAAAAAGATCAAGCATCCGCTGATAGGCATCATCATCCGCACGGTGGCGGATCAGGATCAGCGTTTGCCCTTTAGGCTTAAAGCCCGGGCCATGCATGCCATGAAAGGTAATGATCTGCGCATCAGCCGGCAGGTACTTTTCAAATGTGGTGATTTCCGGAGTTTTAACAGATGTTTGTCCGGCGACAATTGCACCATATTTTGTTGATGAACCACATTCGGCAACAACCTGCAGCATTTTGTCGGCTTCAACCGAATAGATGATCAGGTCGCAAATGCGCGATACTTCCAGCCCGCTCTCCATAATTTTAAACCGGCTGGGAGAAAGCTCTTCTTCCAGCCGGTTACGGTTTTCGGGCAGGTCGCAGCCGCAAACCTGGTATCCTGCATCTGCAAAAGCTTTGGCGTATAAACGCCCCATGTCTCCTAAGCCTATAATGCCAATATTCATGCTGCTAATATAAGTATGAGTAGCAAAATTCCATGCTAAACCTTACATTCGCTTTTATAAAAGGGTACTTTAATACAATAAAAACATTAAAAGCCCTGTTTTGTTAATATTGTTGAACCAAATTTATACCATGAACAAGATTTTTATTGTAAGATTATTCACCATTATTACGCTGATTCTTCCCGGCGCTGCACCTGTTTTTTCAAATAACAATAAAAACTTTGTTGCTGTGCATAAAACAGCTATGCAAATCCCTGCCGCTAAACCTGCACCTGTTCAGGTAAACCAAGCCCCGGCTTACCGGCTGGTTCACAGGAAACCCACCAGGGAAGATACTATCCTTATGCGGGATAAAACACTAAGCGGGCAGTATAAATATCTTTTAACTAAAACATATCATATCCAGGAGCCTTTTATTACCTCATTTTATAAAAATTTAAAGGATACCATAAATGTTGAGCGCCGCAAACGGCAGGAGGCAGAGGCTAAACTTGCTGTTCAAACCAAAACCACCAGCGACCTGCAAACCAATGTAAGCGAAAAAGAAAAGTCGCTGGCACAATCAAACGCCAGGGTTAATTCGGTGAACTTTTTAGGCATTTATGTCGATAAGTCTGTTTATAACCTTATTATGTGGGGCCTGGTGATCGCATTAGGCGCTACCGCTGCTGTAGTAATTGTCCGTTCGGGAAGCCACAGCCGCGAGGCCCGGTACAGGATAAATCTTTATAACGAACTGGAGGAAGAATTTAAAACCTACAAAGCAAAAGCTAACGAAAAGGAAAAGAAACTTGCCCGCGAATTGCAAACTGAGCGCAATAAGTTGGATGAACTGCTTGGGCGTTCGTAAGTTAAGCTGCAATGAAAGCCTATCTGTTTGGATGGAATCCGCTGAAATGGCCGTGGGAAGATCTTGATAACGATATCAGGAAGCTTTCGCAATCGGGCAATCTTAAAGATAATTGGAGCGTAATTAGTCATAAATCCATACAAACCGGAGACAGAGCCTATATTGTAAGAGTTGGGGTTGAACCAAAAGGAATTTTTGCTTCGGGCTTTGTTTCTTCGCAGCCTTACAAGGCATTTCGGAAAGGCAGGGCATATTATCGAATCGAAATTACACTTGATGTTTTACTCAACCCGGTTAAAGAGCAAATCCTTGCTATGGAGATTTTAAAAACAGGCAACCTTGCCGAACAAAACTGGACTCCCCAGGCGTCAGGCATATCTATAAAGCCACAACTGGTTGATGAGCTGGAAGGAGTTTGGCTTAACTTTTTAGGTACGAAACAAGAATTCAATCTTTAAAATATGTCAATAGTAAAGCCTACATTCCGGATCTTTGATTATGATAAAGCAGTTGAATTTTATATCAGCTGGCTCGGCTTTAAAATCGACTGGGTACATGAATTTGAACCCGGCAATTCACCAAAATTTATCCAGATTTCCTTACGGGACATAATATTATATCTTTCCGAACATCACGGCGATGCCTCCCCCGGCTCGCATGTGAGCATTGACAACTTTAAAGATCTGGCCATTTACCACAAAGAACTTATCGATAAAAACTACAAATACAACCGTCCCGGTTTGGAAGTGCCTGAGTGGAATGAGAAGGCAATTATGATGACCGTTCACGATCCTTTTGGTAACAGGATAACTTTCGGAGAAGAAATCAGGTAAACAGGTCCCGGCAATTGTAACATAATAACGCATTGCACAATCTAAAGATCATTATGATCTCAAAACATCAACTATATCTTATCGCGTTGCTATTATTAATAGCAGCAGGCTGCATCAACCCGGCTAAAACCACAAATAATCCGGCTTCTCTTAAAAAACTTCAATCGCTATTAAACCGTGATGAATATTTTAAGCTTGATGCACAATTTAAAATGCTAAAAGACAGCGTTGACGAATCAAATCGATTGTACTTTAAAGCGTATATTGATAATGCATTTAACCGCAACGAAGATTGCATTAATGACGTTGATTCTCTTTTAAAACAGCCAGGGGCAAAGCTCACTGATTCTATAAAATCAGCATTAAAACAACTGCAGGGCGACAGCTACTTTAAAACATACCAGTATGCCAAAGCAGCACAATGCGACAGCGACATATTAAAACAGTATAAGCATGCGCTCCATAAAGATGTTATAGATGATATTAATAACGATCTTTTGATCCGCAATGCGCTTAAAAACACACCGGCACAGCAAACTGTTATAAAAAACGACGCCACCATACCCTGGAAGAAAGACAAGATCGGCCTGATTGAAATCCCCTTTACCACCCACGCTCAAACTTTTGATGCCATATTTGATACCCGGGCCAATATTTCATCAATTACCCAATCCTATGCCAAAAAACTAGGACTGCATATTTTGGATGTATCGTACAATGAAGGCAGCGGCGCAACAGGGATCCAGTTTAAAACAGGAATGGGGATTGCCGATAGTCTTTATATTGGAGATGTGCTGGTGCGGAATGTTGTTTTCCAGGTAATGCCCGATAGCATCCTTTATATTGCCCAGGTAAAATTCCAGCTTAATGTAATTATTGGCTTCCCGGTTATTGAGCAATTGCAGGAAGTACATATTTTCAGCAACGGGAAAATGACCATCCCCCTAACTCCCACCAAAAGCGAGATTCATAACTTTGCCCTTAACGGCCTCGATCCGGTTATAGCTTTGCGCACAGGCAATGATACTTTAGCATTTAACTTCGACTCGGGCGCAAGCAGCTCGGTGTTCTATGCGGCTTACTTTGAAAAATATAAAGCTACCGTTATAAAAACAGGTGCCAAAAAAACAGTAGGATTTGGCGGCGCAGGCGGCGCACAAAAGAAAGAAGTGTATATATTACCCAAACTAAATTTAACACTAGGTAATAAAACCGTAGTTGTTGATAGCATTAGCGTGCTGACAAAGCCGATAGCACCCGGCGAAAAATTTTACGGCAACATAGGCCAGGACTTTACAAACAAGTTTAGCGAGGTAATCTACAATTTTAAGGACATGTATATTAAGGGGAATTAACTTCCGGGAATTACATGGTTGGATCAGGCCAGGCCCCCCGTATTAATACTTAATATTGTATTTATACAATCAGTGTATATTTGTATGTGATGGTATCATCGCAACTATTATTCATAAAATATTATGCCCGTAAAAAAACGCAATCCGCGTACCCGGCCGGTTTTTAAAGTATCAGCTATTGACGACCAGGAAAAATTTAAACTATTGCCTCCCCCAACAGGAAGTTACCCTTACAGGCTTAATATTGAAAAGGCGTTACCCGGAATTGATCAGAACAAACTTGTTTTTCACATGGCTGGCGATACCGGTAGCCTGCGTTCCCCAGGTTTTCAGAAGCTAGTGGCTAGTGAAATGACGCGGCAATATGACAGTGAATTAGCTGCTGCAGATAAACCGCAATTTTTATTTCATCTTGGTGATGTAGTTTATAATTTCGGACAAGCATCCCAATATTACGACCAGTTTTTTTCTCCATATAAAAACTACCCTGCGCCTGTGTTCGCCATTCCCGGTAATCACGATGCTGACGTAGATCCCTTAGACCCCGAAAAACCACACAGCCTGGACGCTTTCAGAGCAGTATTCTGTAATACAGAGTTGAAACCAATAGCCCTCGCAAGGGATACCAACCGCAAAACAAACATCCAACCCAACATATACTGGACCTTTCAAACTCCCTTAGCTGATATTATTGGTTTGTATAGCAATGTCCCCAAATTTGGTACTGTAACTGATGAACAGAAAGATTGGTTTATCAATGAATTAAAAACACTTTCCGCTGATAAAAAAGCGCTTATTGTATGTATTCACCACGCGCCTTATTCGGCTGACATAAATCATGGCTCCGGCATACACATGCAGCGGTTATTAGACGAAGCATTTACTGCCGCCAACGTATTGCCTGATATTGTATTTAGCGGCCACGTACACAATTATCAGCGGTTTAATAAAACCTATCCCGGTGGAAAGGTAGTTCCGTTTATAGTAGCCGGCGCCGGTGGCTATTCAGACCTGCATGAATTGGCTGACCCCAACGACCAGCAATTTCCGGATGAAAGCAGCCTGCTTGACAATGTTGAATTAAAAAACTATTGCGATGACGCGCATGGTTTTTTGAAGATCATGCTTTCAAAAGAAAAAGATGGTATTATTTTATCAGGAGAGTATTACACTATCCCGCATACTGATTTAGAAAACGCAGGCGCTACCTTATATGATTCTTTTACGGTAAGTATTAATTAAAGCTATTCAGAATTTAGAAGACGAAAGTTTTTTTACTCGTCCAATGCGATTATATATATGATTTTCCGGGTTGCTTATGCTGTCCTTATTTGTTAGTTTTGTTAAAAAGCATTGCTAACCTAATCTTTTCGCATGCCTAGATTCCTAATAATCTGTATCTTTTCTTTATTCCTTTTTTGCTGCAAAAAGGAAAATAAAAACCAAACTATCTCGAATATTAAATTAAGTATAATTTCAGGCGATAATCAAGCAGCAGAAACTGGCAATCCTTTAAAAGATAGCATTGCTGTTAAAGTTACCCAAAACGGAAATCCCGTTAACAATTTCACTTTACTTTTCACTGGTTCCGGCTGTAACAGCGATCTAACTGCCCAAATTAAAACAAATGCTAACGGCATAGCAAAATATTTGTGGCGGATGTCAGCTGACGAAGGGGGCCAAATATTAAATATTGTAGCTGTAAGCAATAATGTAAGAATTGATTCTGTAAAAGCGACTGCAAGAGCATTTATTCAAAGCGCCGGTTATCCTCAAATTTCGGCATGCCAACCTTACAATATGGTGCCGCAGGCACTTTGCCAAGTAGCCTCCGGAAGAATATTTGCTTGTTTTAACGGAAAGACATCACTTCGCTACTCTGATGACGACGGTGTATCATGGCATCCTGTGAGAGTTTTGGAAATAATCACCTTATTACAGGAATTATAGCCACGCACGACAATGGGCTTATAGCCGCTACCGATAAGGAAGGCATATTTCTTTCTCAGGACGCAGGCCTAACCTGGAAAAACATTTCTCCCCCTACTTTTAACAATCAATATCCCCAGGATATGAACTATACTAAAAGTGGAAAACTACTGTTGGCCGGGCCAAATGGGATGTTTATTAGCGTTGATAACGGAGCCAGCTGGAAAACATCCATTAGCGGGCTTCCACAAAACACTCCCTATTACCGGCCCGTAGAACTTAGTAACGGCGATCTATACGTTGCCTCCCTCGATTCTACCTACAAATCTTCTGACGGCGGCACAACTGGTTTGCCCAAAAAGATGATATTAAAGGCTCTTTTTTAAATAGCTTTTACGTTGATGAAAATGGTTGGTTTTATAAAGCTTACAATCCTGGCCTTGGCGTATATGTATCAAAAGACAATGGTTTAACCTTTACGCCTTATGCCCGGGTTAACAACTTCGTTTTACGCATTGCGAGGCCTGGGAAGGACTTTTTTTATTACCAGGCCG
>Ga0193702_1000469_pt1 | contig 13523 bp, 17 predicted proteins | sample U3a1metaG_FD_143060 | JGI IMG/M metagenome (GOLD analysis project Ga0193702, IMG submission 143060) | Soil microbial communities from a riparian zone of the East river system, Colorado, United States - U3a1 | ecosystem: Environmental > Terrestrial > Soil > Riparian zone | place: USA: East River... | reverse complement strand
GGCCGATTGTCTGCAAGTTAGTGGCCCACTTGCCGATTCATCAGTGGGCCGATTATTTTGAAGTTCTGTGGTAGAAACATCAGGCACCTCACCAAGGTAAAATTTTCGGGTTGAAGCTGGTCTTTGGCGAAGTGTACGTCTGGTGGGTCTCAAAGCAGACTTATATATTATCATTTAGTTAGAATTAACACATAAATTCGATAATATTCCGCTTTTCCCTCTGTGCTTTCGAATATGCCTTATTGAAAGTCACCATTAGGACTCCACTAAAATCTCGAAGTTCTTCAATTTCATCCCAGCTCACGATATGCGGGGACACCGGTTCATACAAGTAATGATTCCTTGGGTGAATAATCTGAGTCGAGTGAGTATCTTACTGCCTGCTAAACACTGGCAGTATATCACTCACATACAAAGTTCCCTTCAGTAGTAATTTTGCCGCGACGTAGTCGACGGCAAAGGCTCCATCTGAGCCTAGCGTGATTTCCGCTTCTGCAACATGGAACTCTTCCCCTCGCCCGGCAAATGCTCGTACCAAAATGGATCTGCCGTCGCTATAATTCTTATTGATCATTTGCTTCTTTGCTTTGGGTTCTTCAGCTGAGGACGATGCTATGGCACTACTAAGAAGCTGAGTTTTTAAAATTCATTGAGAGCCTTTGATCGCTTACCGTTTTCTCTTTCTCTCCACTACCGCGACGAGATCTTCCACATTGGCCGAGGGGATAGCTGGTCTCGGGGTTGTGGGCGTTTGCTGTAATGGTGGTCGTGTAAGATGCGCCAAGGAGAGGCATTGTGGGGATCCCGGGGACCTGATGATTCCCGCTCGCTGGGTGAGTACTGATACTCACATAGTAATGGATAAGCACTTACGCATCTCGGGGTCTGGCGCTGCCAGGATTGGGTGAATTAGTGTCCCCCTGGTCAATGTCCATCGCAGGATTCACCGGGATTATTTCTGGAGACTGTGACGGGGGTTCGATGGCCTTTCTTGTTAATTTCTGTCGCAGTGTTTTTAATTCTTGCTGTATAACTAGGGGAAATTCATACCAGTTTCAGCATTGGGGAGAGCGTGATCACCATACTTCCATCATCCCTAGTAATGCATCGCCTCGTCCTTCGTTCGCTTGCGGGCGAAGTCCCTCTAGGCCTCTAAGGTGTATTCTTTAGCTCTTATATCTGAAACTTTATAACCACTTACGGCGCTGTACAGTGCCTGTACATATTTTTCTTTCAATACCCTCTTCCCGTCGTGCAATATCTTGATGCATTTTGCCTCACAGAGATTATGTAAATGTTCTTTTCGAAATTTTCGCAGTGTATGGATCTTCAACGTTGGGCGTTCGAATGCCTCCTCGAGCGCCTGGAAAGACATAACTTGATAAACCCTATTCTTGAATGGCTCTAAGTAGGAAAGAAACAATTAACCTTGAACACCAGAATCCATAGTTGCGCAAAGTAAAAGGATCCATGACGACGCGAGGGCGAGGAACAATAACTGGTGGTGGCAACAGGACAAGAGAGAAAGGAAATTGCCGAAGCCAATGCCTACCGGATATAGTGATCCACTTTGCTGATCACGATATCCGATTACCGAGAGTCATATCGAGAACAAGGCGACAACGAAAATTACAATGTTGGAATATAGAGATCTTGTTTGTTGTAGAACAAGGTCGTAGCAAGGAATGAGCCATATTATAAGGATGTAACGAAGTCGCAGTTCACTATAAAATAGTGTCAAAGTAAAATAAAATCCTTCTCATCCCACACAGAATATGGACGATTTAGTGAACACCTTTCCACAAATCAACATTGGGCCCCTTCAAGTGAGTTGTAGCACTTCATGTGATCATCAAACCACTCAGACTATACACAGAGCGACAAGGACTTTGTTCTAGCTCTGGAAAAAGACATTTTAGGAGTTACTTTGGGTGAAAATTTGGCCCATACCTGGAGGCCGGCGAGCGCAATCTGGGGAAGGGCTGAGCCCCTCGCCCCTGGCGAGAGTGCTGGTAACTTGGGTAAAGACAGACCTCTCCTTGTGGATCCAAAACCACGGCACCCATTTCAACAAGCAAATCCCCGTCGCGAGCCATTTGATGAGCTATCTCACATCGACTATAAGCTTCAAGGAATTGTTACTGATGTCGCCAAAGCACTGGATGCCTTGGGTTCTACGGCAGGGAATCCTGAAGAAAATGCTGTCAAGAAGTTAGAGAGCAGTATGAAACACATAGCAACGAGTTTAACACGCATTCGTAACATTATCGGACCTACGGACGAAGCACAGACACTCCAGAAGGCCATGGTTGAACGCTATGAAGGCATTTTGAGTGGTATGGAGCAAGCCTCGACAACGATTCAAGCTAGGAAGACTGCTCAGTCTCCTCCACATGTCTATCATAATCGTAAGTAGCAGGGCTTTCTTTTTTCTTTTTCATTCGGCTGAAAGAATATCAAGGGCATCACTTCGAGTCACGGCTCGAAGAGAAAGACCCAATTACCCTCTTTGCAGCCTTTATAGTCATTGTACTGAATGTCTTCGGTGCGCTTGTTCGCGAGTGGGCGAGTACCGCACTCAAGCTCCAGATTGAACTTCTGAGATTAGCGTTCAGCCGCCAGACTGGGGGTATGACTGCCCATAATGAGGATCTGTTGAAAGGATTTCCACAAGACATACGTACAGCACGCAAACTCTTTGACGTAGAGGCAACTACGACGACCTATGCAGCCTGTCCTATCTGCTCAGCAACCTATCGCGTTGAAGAGGGTAAGACACTCCCCGTCAACTGCGATTGGAAACGATATCCAAATGCGAAACCATGTGGGACTAAAATATCCAAACTCGTACTCCGGGATGGCGACGGCGACCGTCGGATGGTTCGGGTCCCAATCCGACCATTTTTAATCCAAGACTTTGACGCTTTCAAAGCGTCACTCCTTAGCCGGCCGGGGATGGAAGCAATCCTAGATTGTGGAACCCTTTTCAATGAGACCGACGATATGTGGGACATCAAAGATGGGACGAGAGTCAAGGAATTAGAGGGTCCAGATGGAGCGACTTTCTTGGATGGGCTAAAACGAAGGGAGCTCCGGCTGCTTTGGAGCTTGTCTATTGACTGGTTTAATCCACGAGGCAACAAAGCAGCAGGGAAATCAACTTCCACAGGCTCGATCGTTATGGCATGCCTAAATCTTCCCCCGAGCCTACGCTATAAACCAGAAAACTTGTTCCTGGTTGGGGTAATACCTGGCCCAAAGGAGCCGTCCGTTGAAGAAGTAGGGCACTTTATCGAACCCATCGTGGACATGCTGGATAGGTCTTGGAGAGATGGTACAAAGTTCGACTGCACTGAGAGCTCCGATTGTGGACGGACTGAGCGCTCCATGCTCGTGGTGATTGTGACCGATCTCGTTGCCATTCGAAAAATCACCGGCGTCGCCTCCCATAGTTCAAAGTACTGTTTTTGCTCGCTTTGTACGCTGGCTAAGCCTAAGATAAATAATCTTGACCGAACGACGTGGCCGACCAGGACGCGAGCTATGCAGAAGAAAGCTGCAGAGGAATGGAGGGACGCTACCACCAAAAAAGAACGGAAACGCCTATTTGCACAAACTGGGGTTAGATGGTCGCCATTCTGGAAGTTAGATTATTATGATCCTACCAGGATGGGGGCCGCGGACACAATGCACAACTTGTTCCTTGGCCTGGTTCAATTCCACGTGCGAGAGGTCTTAGGAATCGATGATGCGCAGACAGAAGAACACCGTCCGGCGACGGACAAGGAGATGAATGGAGCTAAACACGCACTGGCGACTCTAAACACCAAGGCACTTGACCGAGTTCGCATCCCCATCTTGAGGGAGCTATGTGCTCAGAACGGGATTGATCTTGGGATGAATAAAAAGTTGAAAAAGAAGAATCTTGTACAGATGCTAACGGTAGGTCATTTATTGGTGGTGTTTGAATGAGACCTTACTCACATTTTGAAAAATAGGCACATGCTCAGCCGCCATCTTCAGTCGGGTCAGAGGACGGAAATAACTGGTTGGGTGTAGTAATCATTGGCGATGGGTACTTTGAACAGCCGGCATCAGGGAAAAAGGAATACGAAGTATTTGTTGACAAAGTTACTAAGCAGGAGCTAAAGCTACTGCAGAAGGATATTGACAGCATCATCCGACCTGAGTACCGTCAGGCGCCACCTCGGGATTTGGGAAATCCTGGACATGGAAAGTTGAAAGCAGATCAATGGAAAACGTGTATTGAATTCGACATACCAGTCTCAGTTGCGAAGCTCTGGTCGAAAGAAACTTCCCCCCCTGGTCAGGACCGGGATGTAACGGCACGTCGGGACCAAGTTTTCCAAAGTATAATGCACCTGGCCGTCGCCGTGCGCTGGGGAACATCATATCGAACATCAGAGCACCATTCACAATTGTTTGAAGAGAACATGGTGGCATACCTACGACTCCTGCTAGAATTATACCCCAACATCCAATTTCGCCCAAATCATCACGTAGCCCTCCACATCGGTCCCCTCCTCACGCAATTTGGACCTGTGCATAGCTGGTGGATGTTTCCCTTTGAAAGGGTCATTGGCATCCTACAAAAATTTAACACGAATAGCAAGATGGGTAAGTACAACATTATATAGTTCTTAACACCACTTACAAACCAAATATATGCAGGTGAACTTGAGGCAACAATGTTAAAGACCTTTTGTGCAGGTGCAAATCTAAAAGCGCTCCTCCAAGGCGACAGATGTCCCAGTGCCCTTAAAATGGCAGTTCCTTTACTTGAAAGAAAGTGGGACCAGGGACGACGAACGGGAACTATTGGCGAGCTCAATAACCTAGGGAACAGTGAGACACGAAAGGTCGACAATGGTAAACGAGTCTTAATACCCAGGAAGATCTATGACAATGCTTTCCGCATTGCATTTGAGGCGATCTCAAAGGCACTCCCTCATGCTCAAGATATCAATTTTAGGTCCGTACAGATGCACGAACGGGTGACCATAGGAGGGAGGTTGTTTACAACGAAAAACCGATCCCGCCGCAGCGCAGAAATCTTCTTCAAGCCACCCGATTGTGAGGACCTCCTTCCAGGAGTGATAACAGGTATTTTCAGTATAGAGGATGGCAGCCGGGAGGTTTTTGTCCTATCCATAAAGCCCAGGAAGCCAGCTTCAGCTTGTATCATAAACCCCTTTGCTCGGTATCCTGACTTCGGCGCCGAGCTATGGTCAACAGAATTCGAGGAGGAAATCATGTGTATTCCAGCAACGCAACCAATATGCCATAGCGAGAGTCGCACGTGGGTTACGGGTGTAGTGGTTCTGAAGGCAATAACATCAGTGGGTATCCAAAAATGTCAATTTTCTTGAGACTTACAGTATCCCTTTCAGGTGATTTGAACAAGATTTTCAAGGTTTTGAAGGTTTTGAATTCAAGATGCATTGCAGTAAAGACATGTATTTACAGATAAACTACCGTATGTTTTTTGGCAACTGGTACAATGGACAATGCTTGCCCGTACAAATTCAGAGATGAGTTATCTTGAATGTTTCCAGCCTTGACAAGATAAGGTATGATAATAAATTGAAGAAGGAGGGACACAAGGAAAACATTGATGACAATGACGATAAGCATGAAGCAGAGCCACCTACAGGCCTGTTGTAGATAGCCGGCCTTTGGTGGGCGGGAATGTGTTAGCGCCGCCTGCTAACGTATGAGTTATTATAGCAAATCTAGGAAGAGAGATCAACTAACCTGGGATGGTTTTGGTGATCCTTTTAGGTGCCAGAGTTGAATTATAGAATTCTGACCAAGAGAGGAAGAGGCGACCGCTATCAACTCTGTTTCAGGTGTGCTCGCTGCCTAAAACTCTATTAGTTACAACGCTTAAGCATGTTGAAACGTTCATTCACATCAACAACTTGAACGCGGCCCTTGACCTTGTGCCCCAAGAGATGGACAAGTTCGCCAGTAGTACGATCAAAGACACGGACAGTGCCGTCAACACCCCCCACAACCACGCGATCGAGGTTTTGTCTTGCAAGAGCGACTTGAAGGGGCACGTTGATAGTCACCGGGGCCTCATAATGTCGAAGCCGCTGCATAGTGCGGAGGGAGTACAAGTCGACACCATTTGACAAATTGGAGACGAAGAGGCTGTCTCCATCGACGAAAGAGAAGCCGCTGCCGTGGGGTTTAGAAAGATTCAACCAGAAAATATGAATAAAATACTTACATTCTAGTTTGTAGAAGACGACTTGACTTAAATGTCCAGGGTTCGATGATGTACTTCATTCTAAGCAAATAGTTAAAGAGAGTTTCAATATAAGGCACATCGACTTACACGGAATGGGACTCGGTATAGGTGACCACAAGGCTTTCACCTCGGTCGGCAAAATGTACCCCCTTGCAAATGTACGGACGGAATCCGGAGTGGGGTGGGGAGATTCGATGAAGAACATCTGGAGAACCTGCCATAACATTAGATCTAAGTTACGAACGATGAAAACATATGTACCCAGGCCCCAAACTTGGGGGTAACCGGCACCAGCGCTAGCAAGCCTCAGAAAAAACCTGTCAAAAGCGAGGTCTTCAACGGGCCCGTCATGCGCCTCAACATTCTTTACAAACTCAAAAAGGTGCTGTAAAAGAGGAGGCGGTAAGCATCATGTTCAAGCAGTAGGAACTTCCTTACAGTTTCCAAAGATTGCCTGTAGATTGCAATTATACCAGTTCCAAACCCAACAGCGAAGGCGGGCGAGGGGTTTTCATCTGCAGTGCCATCCTTCGAGGTGCTGATCCAGCAAAGAGACGTCGCAGAGCCGGCGAATGAAGCATCAATTTTTTGGAGGGGTTCGCGCGATCCCAAGTCCCATACGATTATACGACCGGAGTTGTCTGGAAGGTGGTTAAGTGACAGAAGGGCAGGCAGACAAACGACTTACCTCCGCTAAGCAACATAGATAGATCAGCATCAAATTTTACTGCGTTGACGCTGTCGCAATGCCCATCAAGGACAATGCTGGAGAATTCGAGCTGGAAGGATTTGTTAGGCAAGACATGACGGCTTGATAGCAGTACATACAGGGGTAGGAGACATTTTGAGAATTATTGAAGGGATTTGAGAATTATTGAAAGGACTGAGAGTCTTGAGATCTTATATTTCGACAGACAATTACGAGCTGTCCCCAGGTCGACGCTTTTAATTGTACACTCTTATTGTCATATTCCTATATTTCCCTCCCTGCATGACATAGAAATAACCTAGAAACGCGTTGTACTACAAATTCTACTATGGGAAGCGACGCCGAGTGCAATCGGGTAGGATGGTGGTGGTATCAGGACAAGTGGGAAGAGTTCCACCGGAGTTTGAAACCAATCGGATATCGTGATCAGCTCAATCGGATATCGTGATCAGCAAAGTGGATCACTATATCCGGTAGGCATTGGCTTCGGCAATTTCCTTTCTCTCTTGTCCTGTTGCCACCACCAGTTATTGTTCCTCGCCCTCGCGTCGTCATGGATCCTTTTACTCTTTGGGCAACTATGGATCACTACGAGACGACGATAATAAGAGACTGGATTTGCTAGTAAGTACGATTGATTCAATTCATACCACCATCATGCCCCCACTCATCAACCAATATCCTCGCCGTTACCACCCCTTCTCCAGGCCCCTTACTCTCCACTCTTCCTTTCTGTCTGAGAGACACTCCTGCCCGCCTCACTCGCTATATACCATCTACCCTACGGATTCGGATGTAACTGCCGTCGACCATCCAAAGCCTTTAATGCACAAGCCAGATATCGTGATTACCGCGGACTTTTTTTGCCCGCCTCACTCATTATACACCATTGATGTAACTACCGACTGTGGAGAGGTCCAGGTAAATAAATACATTCTCTCTGATACTTGTTTTAATAATTTGGGATAGTCAACCATCGATAAATTTACTAAGAAAGCTCTGCCTGTTGCTACTCTCGCGCAACAAAAGATGGATGACCCCGAGGCATATTACAAGAAGGTACAGTACCTTCGATTCTGACATTAAATTTATCCTCATGATATACTACTTCAAGCTGGAGATTCTCTTCGCTGACTTTCTCGAGCAACAAAAGGCAGATGACCTCGCGCAACAGAAGGCAGATGAACTCGCTCAACGCAAGGAAGATGACCTCGCGCAAAAAGCGGCAGAAGAGCTCGATGGATATTTCAAGAAGGTACAGTCCATTCTATTCTGACATTGAATCCATCCTTACGATTTCTACTTTGAGTTGGAGCTTCTCTTTGCTAGCTTTCCCTCACAATAGGAGCCCTCATGACCGCATCTTTTTAGTTTCTTTTGGAACTTTCCTATTATCTTGTTCTTAGTTCAGATGTAAATAACCAAACCATTTTTTTTGTTACTACAAACACCAATGCCATCTGCACCAATTTGTCAACGACAATAAGGACTAGAGCAAAGGTATTCAAGTTATTAAAGGAGTACTGAGTTTAGTAATTTTAGGGTCCTTCCAAAAGAGGATCACTATATAAATGCCGCAACACTTAATTAGAGTTCTTCTTTCCCCATCCATGGCACCCAAAAGCAAACGAGCGAGTACATTATATCTCGAGTATGAACCACCCATCGCTAACTCTATAATAGGCCAGATTTATTGACGATGAAGTGCAGGAATGCGATTCGTCAGACGAGGAGGAGGAGGAAGGAGACGATGGTTTAGGTACGTCTGGTCTGTCTTAATGAAAAAAAAACTCAGAAACTCATGAATGATTTAGGTGGATTCCTCTTTGATAGTCCGGAGGAACTAGCGCTCAACAGCTGCCCCCGCCCCCCTGTCTCTGGGACAAATTTCAGTGGCGATGACTGGGAAGAGATTGAGAAGTACGTCGAGTCTGTCAAAAGGAGGGCTCAAGAATCCAACCGCCTAGGAGGCAGCAGTACGCAGGACAAGTCTGTTATCCCGCGCCGTCCAGAGTTGTGGATGCTTCCTGTTCCAGTGCATTCCTTCCATGTCATACTTATGATTGGGTAACTGAAAATGTTTTACAGGCAGGAATGGAGAAAACCCTCGCGGACCGCTTACTAGAGATTTCCCAGAAAACGCATGAAGACTGCGGAATAAAGACATATCATATTCCTTATCTCCCTCGTCGCATCTATATTGAAGCTCCAGGGATTGTCGAGATTCAAGAGTTCATGAAATTTTCCACCTATGGTTACCTAGTGTCTCGCGCCACACGCATATTGGATGATATCAAACGTAATTTTTTGCACAGTTCCAGCGTTCCCGATATTCCCTGCCCTGGGTCATGGGTCCGAATCGTACAGTCTGGCATCTACAAGGGCGACCTCGCCCTTGTTCTTTCTAGGCCTAGTGAGGGAGATATTGTCTCAATCATTGTTGTTCCCCGTTTCAACATCTCCCAGAACAAGAAGAGAAAAGGTAGTGGGTTACTGGCAAGAACAGCACCGGCGCCGGCACTTCTTGACCCAAAACTTGTGGCGAAGTTTCCTCACAACGAAGATAAAATCCATCTCATTGGGTCTCGCATGTTCCACCCCATGGGACTAGAGTTCTTACGGGCGCCAAGTGCACATGCTCTGAAGATCGAGCCATGCCCCTCTGAAGCAGAGCTCCTTCTATTTCGTTCCTGTTTCGAGTGGCCTGATGTAACTTATAAGACTGGATGTCTCATTTGGCATGCTGTGAACAAAGCTTTCCGCAACGAATCAAGGAAATTATGGCACACGGGAGATCGGGTACGAATTCTGGAAGGGGCCTTCACGGACACGTCATGCTCTATCCATGAGATAGATGAAGCCAATCAATCCGCCATTGTCGAATTCGGCTCGCCGAAGCCGACATGTGTTGAGGTCAGCATGGAAGATCTAGAGCGACAATTCCTCGTAGGGGACCAAGTTCGTGTCGCGCTTGGGAAAAACAAGGGAAGGACGGGCTCCATTGTAGAAATCACTGACGACATTGGCACCATCGTCGAGAAGACGGCCAACCAGCTCACTGAGGTAAATCCTCCTTCCATTCCTCTTCATTTACTAATTACTTTACCTAGTTCCAAGTTTTATTGTTGTATCTTGAGAGCCATACATTAGGCCCTTCTTTCTCCGCCACTCCTCATCCGGCTGCTTCATCCATAAGCAATCCCAAGCCATCTCACGAATCTGAGGCTGCAAAAGGCCACCAGACACTAGGTGGACGTGATCCGCGAATAGGAAGAGAGGCCGCTGTGTATGTAGGCCACATGAAAGGGTACCGGGGGCGACTTATTGAAATTGGTCGGGATTCTGGCAAAATTGAGTGCCCTGGGCGTCAGTTCCCTACCCATACGGCGCTGTTGAAGCATCTCGTTTTAATGTGAGTCCATAACATTAATTTAATAAAAGTTGTTAATTATGCACAGAGACACACCAACACACAATCTTGCAGGTACCAAATTGAATAAACCATACGTTGGGAGGGATTTGATGCGCCCAGAGCCATCTCTGCCACGCTCATCGACCCCGCCTCCCCTGCCTGACGAGCTACCTGAACTAACTTTGGAGGAAAAAGCAATTGAACTAGGTTCGTTGTATGCATAAAATAGATGAACCCGATCTGATATTCCCTAGGTTCTGGGGCGTTCTTGCGCGACCCCCAAATCTGTGCCAAATTAGAAGGGTTCCACATTTGGGTCGGGTTTCATGTGACGTATGAAAATGGTAGCTATGCGATGAGGCACGGTCACACACCATTACCCGATAGGTTTACAGATGCAAATGGCCAGTGCCCCCATCATGAGATTTGCATTATCCTGACCGATCACCGGACAGCCCTTCCAGTTCCGCACAGGGTGGAACTTCGTCATTTGAAGCCTGTGCCACCAAAGAAGAAAGGTGACTGGATTGTTATCATTTCCGGAGATCATCAAGGTATTGTCGCAGAGGTCATTGCTTGCAGGACAAAGGCCTCGAAGGCAGAGGTAGTTATCAATGGAGCAAAAATAACATTTAACTTCTCAGACATTTGTCGTCTCACGAAACCCGATTAGTCAATACCCTCTCACTCCAGCCATACCATTGATTTCTAATGCTATATTTTTGTCATAAATATATATATACCATTATTTTGCTTCCATATTACAAAAGAATGAGTCTAAATTGTATGCCAATCGAAACCACCAGTTTCAATTGCGAGTTGATTTGCCATCACCTTATAGTCCAAACAAACAGATACCGCAAGCGTTGGAAATCGGTTACATGATTCCTCAAAGAAAGATGTACGAAGGCCAAGGGAGAAAGATTCTTCCAATTGAAGGTGTTCAACAGTACGGAAGTAATTTTTCCATGCATCCCATGTAGCCTGAAGGTGGGTTAAAATGAATGACGTGCAGTATTGTATTGTATCACTTACCATTATATCCTCATTACTCACATCGCCATCCTGATCCCAATCAGGGTCGAGTAATGTGATCCTGAATACCTTGATTGCGAGAGTTGTAAAATCAAATAAAGGAAGAGTGTTGTCCGTCTGAATTGATACCCGGCAATTTGCGTGTGGAAGTGTAACTTCAAACGCTTCAACTTTTCGACATACAGAAAGGCATTTGAGAACCTCGGGGACGATCGACACATGCGGAAGGTGATTAAGTAGCAAGGATAATCTTGCCAGGGATGGGGCAGCAGATGCAGAGCGCAAGACAGTAAGAATATATGATGGTGGACCAGAAATGATTCTAAGTGACTTCAGGTCAATTTTTTCTATAATATCATCCGTTGGCATGGTCTTGCTATATGTATTGACAGTGATAGCGAGGGTGGAAACTTTAGGATGCCGAGAGAGGAAGTCAAGTAATAGGGAGAGAGGTATATCTTCGCTCGTCTGGAAGGATCGTAATTTAGGGAAAGTGGTCGTGTTCAATAGCATCTTCCACAGACAGCTGGTGGAAGTGGCCTTGAGGGAGCAAAGCGTAAGTTCTTCAAGAAGCTGCGATGCACCAAACAGAAGTTGTTGGAAGGGGATATAGTTCAAATTCCCCTCTATCGTCAGGTTGGTCAATTTCCAAGCCATGGGGTTATACATAGGTGGCATAAGAACATCGGTGTGATGCTCGCCCGTGAGCCAGGCTGTAATAGTGAGGTTCGCACATTGAATCGGTACCAAAGCCGCTAATAATTCGGTGAGCGGTTCAGCGTGGACGGGATTGTAGCGGGAGAAGTAGAGCGAGATAGAGCGAAAAGCCCCGGCAGGAAGCTGGGATAAGGCATATACTAAGCAAGATAATTCTGTATCTGCATCCGCATCCCTGCTAAAAAAGTGGAGAGGTGGACCTGTCGTGGTCGATGTGGAAAGCGGTGATAAGATCGGAAAGCTCTAAAGTTCGAGAGCCCTTTGAGTGATAAAAAAACTTGGCGAGGAGAGAAATTATTGCGTCTAAGGTATTGGGGGAAAAATATGTCCCGGAACAATTCACAGACCATGGTTGCGACCTTGAGATCATCATCATCCAGCCATTGTCCAACTAGATCAAGTAACTCGTTAGGTAGTAAATCGATCATAGAATGCTTTAATTCTTGATTTAATGGGTGTGCAATGCTCCAATAAAATCAAACTTACGGGTGGCAATGAGGTTGAAGGTGCCGTCTCCACATCTTGAATGGTCGGAAAAATTGGCTAAATGCCTCTGTGAGAGACGATAAGGACTTAGGTGGTAGCAGCTTACAGGTTCTGCAATATATGCTGGTGATATGAACTGCGGAAGGTGATGTAAGATTGAATAACATTGCATACTTAACCTGAAAATCTCACCTGTACGCTGGGAGACAGTCGCAAGCGTTTTGCTACAGGAAGTTGATCCTCGTAGTCCCCTGCCTTGCATTTGGTTTTCTAAAATCACTAGTGTAAGTATAGTCTCGAGTACGAACGAACAGTCAACATGTACTTCACTGGCTGGGAGTGCAACGGAATCGGATATGCAGTGGAGTGGTAAGGTTGGGAGAACGCCGGGCATTCGAAGTAATTTCAAGCATGGCCTACGTTCATCCGAAAGGGTCCCATAGGAATGAAGGCCTGCAGCAATCCGTTCAAGGCCGGAGAGCAGGATACCCACAGATGATCGTCTCCCTTTTAGTGTTGTTTTTCGGGGCTGGCATTTGGGCATGTGAGCAGATGAAGGTAGATGGAACGGTGGATTTGAGAATTATTGAAAGGACTGTCTCAGAGTCTTGAGATCTTATATTTCGAGACAATTACGAGCTGTCCCCAGGTCGACGCTCTTAATTGTACACTCTTAATTGTCATATTCCTATATTTCCCTCCCTGCATGACATAGAAATAACCTAGAAACGCGTTGTACTACAAATTCTACTATGGGAAGCGACGCCGAGTGCAATCGGGTAGGATAGTGGTGGTATCAGGACAAGTGGGAAGAGTTCCACCGGAGTTTGAAACCAATCGGATATCGTGATCAGCTCAATCGGATATCGTGATCAGCAAAGTGGATC
>Ga0193702_1000468_pt1 | contig 13524 bp, 11 predicted proteins | sample U3a1metaG_FD_143060 | JGI IMG/M metagenome (GOLD analysis project Ga0193702, IMG submission 143060) | Soil microbial communities from a riparian zone of the East river system, Colorado, United States - U3a1 | ecosystem: Environmental > Terrestrial > Soil > Riparian zone | place: USA: East River... | reverse complement strand
AAAATATTTTATACCTTATGTAACGATGATAAAAACCTTTACTTTATTGTGAAATCTATTGATGTACAAAACAACGCCAAAATTATAGCAGGCGGTATAACTTTAGTATTAAATACGGAAGACAAAAAGAAAGACAAAGATGCCTTTAGCCTTACCTTCCCTAATATACCAAGGCCAACACGCGGCCAAGGCGGCGGCAGAGGTGCAGGCGGCGGTGGTGGCGCACCTGGTGGTGGCCGTGGCGCAGGCGGCGGTGGCGGCGCAGGTGGTTTTGGTGGCGGCAACAGGGGCCAGGCGCCAGATTCGGCAGCTGTTGCAGCACGACAAAAACAAACCGTTGAGGCAGCAAAAGAAATAAAAGTTTTAGGGTTTAAGGATATTACGGATACGCTTATCTCTATTTATAACGAGTTTAGCATTAAGGCTGCAATTAGCTATGATAAATTGGGCAACTATGACTACGAGATGGCCATTCCGCTAAAAGAGCTTAACCTTTCTCCTGATGATGCTAAAGAAATAGCCTATCATATTACCGTAAACGGTTTGCAAATGCCGGCTAATTTTCAAGACCGCCAGGGCGGGCAAGGTGGCGCAGGCGCAGCAGATGCAGTTGCCGGCGGTGGTGGCGCAGCAGGCGGCAGAGGCGGCGCTGCACCAGCAGGTGGTGCCGGCGGCCGTGGTGGCAGAGGAGGCGCGCCGGGTGCCCCGCAAGGAGGAGCCGGACAACAGAACCGGGGCCCGGATCCTGATATGTTTTCGCCAACAGATTTTTGGGGCAAATACACATTAGCTAAAAAATAATACCCACTATTAAATATATACTACATAACCAATCACAACATGAAAAAATTATTTTTTATGGCTGCCACGTTATTGCTATCGTGCCAGCTATTTGCCCAGGTGCCCAACAGGCAAGCGCGCCCGGCCCCGGCAGCAACCCCACCCCCTATTGCTACACGCGATATACATGGTATAGTTAAAGATGCAACAGGACAAACGATAATAGGCGCCAACATTGTTCTATCGTCAAAGTTAGATACCATGAGAGCGGCTACCAATGCCGATGGTATATTTATTTTTCATGATGTAAAAAGCAACCAGTTTACGCTTTCTATATCAAGCGTTGGTTATTTGCCGCTTGTTCAAAGAAGCGCTGTAAGCGATATCAAGAAAACTGTTACGTTAGACCCTATAACGCTTAAAGACGAGTCAAAAGAGTTGGGTACCGTAACTATTAATGGTACGCCAAGTATAACTTATAAAACAGATACGGTTGAATACAAGGCCAGTGATTATAAGGTACGCGAAAACTCGACCGTTGATGAGCTTTTAAAGCACATGGAAGGCTTTGAAGTTGGAAGCGATGGTAGCGTAACCCACCAGGGGCAGGCTGTTACCAAGGCAAGGTTGAACGGTAAAGATTATGCAGGCGGTAATTTGGCCCAGGCTATACAAAGCTTGCCGGCAGATATTGTTGAAAAAATACAGGTAGTTGATGATTACGGCGACCAGGCAGCCCGCACAGGCGTTAAAGACGGCGACCCTACCAAAGTATTGAACATTACCACCCTTGCCAATAAATCTATAGGTAATATTGGGCGTGCTACCGTTATGGAGGGCACCCATGATATTTATAATGATGTTTTATTTTATAACCGTATTAATGCCAACCAGGTAATAACGCTTAACGGTAGCTTAAATAACCAGTTAATTGGTGTTGCAGGCGGGGCCGGTTCGGGCCAGGGCGGGGTAAACAGCAATGGCGGCCAGGCCGGTACTACCAGCCGTGGCAACCTTAGCACTTCTTATCGCGACCAGGTAAGCAAAACCACGCAGATCAACGGCTCATACAGCTACGGTCAGACACACAATTTCCAAATAAGTAATTCAAACGGAGCGTCGTTCAATACAATCACGCTGGTAGACCCTATTACAAAAGCAAGGAGGGATACTTCTGTAACTACCATAGATACATTAAGCGGTGTAACCCGTAATAATTCATTTTCGCATAATTTTACGTTTGATTATGAATGGCAGCCCGACAGCCAAAACTATGTACGTGTAAGGCCTACTTATAGTTATAATAATAACACCAGTAATACAGGCTCATCTGCCAATTATGTAGGTTATCAATATGAAACAACTTCCAACCATACAACCAACCTGAGTACTGCACCCACTTATGGTGTCGTAGCTACTTATCAATTTTTGTGGAAACATGATCACAGGCAAAACATTTCTGTATCATATACCTACAATAATAACGGGTCTAATTCGGTATCTACCCAAAACAACCATATTTTGTATAGGGACGCTACTGGAGTGCCTGTAAAGGACTCCCTGGTAAACAGGTCTACCATGAACAACCAAACTACAAAAACAAATAACATAGTATTACAATATGTGCAGCCATTATCACGAATTGGCGCACCGGTAACACAAATGTTAGAGTTTAATGAATCTTATAATGACCGGTCATACGATGTTACCAAGATACAAAGCAATGTAAACTCCGCAGGTGTTTTATCCCGTGTCGATTCATTAAGTAATATTTATAAATACTCGTTTTCACAAGGCAATTTCGCGTTGCAATACCGGCGCAACGGTGCAAAATCGCAATTAACGCTGGGCGCACGTGCTATAACAGCAAATTTATCTGGAGACAACATCAGTAAAAACACTACTACTAACAAAAATGATTTTTACGTGATACCGGTGTTCCGCTACCAATACCAGTGGACACGTACCGAGCAGATATCTGTTAATTATAATGGCAATGCACAGGAACCATCATTTGCACAAATACAGCCCGTACCGGATTATTCTAACAACCCGCAAAACCCGATATTTGGTAACCCTGATCTGAAGCCGGCCTTTAATCACACTATTACTACCGCCTTTAACGATTATATTGCCAATTCGAAATTCAATTTTTCATTAAGATCTGTTACCACATTTGTACAGGACAAAATTGAGCAAAATAACATACTTGTTTCGCAGCCAATCATCGTAGGCACAAAAACAACAAATAATATTATAACTCAACAACACTTTTTAAATACAAATGGTGCAATGTCTGAAACCATTACACACAATGTGGCCAAGCAATTGAACGACAGGGCTTATAACCTGGAATTGAATGGTACCATCAGTTATAACTACGACCCTATTTATAACAATAATATACGTTACCATCAAACTGAATGGCTTGTTAACGAACGGTTTGGGCCAAGGATAAACCCGAATACTACATTAGAAATAAATCCTTACATTTCTTTCCAGGATCAACGGGATTTTTCTACTATACCTTCTACCAATCCGCTGGCAAAGAATAGCAGCGAAATAAAAACAACCCAGTTAGACCTGCAGGGCAGGGTGTTTTTGGGCAAAGAAAGAAGGTTTACCTTTGAGTATGAGCTTAAGAAGAATTACATAACCGGTATACAAGGTTTCAATACCAATCCTTTTGTTGTAGATGCTTATGTTGACTACGAATTCTTCGCGAGAAAGAACGGTATCTTAAGATTATCAGCATTTGATATATTTAATCAAAATGTTTTCATTAATCATAATATAACCGCAACAGGTTATACCAATACACAATCAAACACCATAAGCCGTTATTTTACACTAAGCTTTATATTGAACCTAAGCAAATTTAGCGGTACGCCAATGAGAAACGGCATACAACAACGCCGCAGAGGTGACGGTAGCTTTATAGTAGATTAATTATTTTACTAACTAACTATACCAGGCCGGTTGAATTAATTTTCGACCGGCTTTTTTATTTAACCACCTATTATGTTGTAATTTTGAGCTATGGAAATTAAGGTACTGGCATTTGGCATTGCTAAAGATATTTTCGGGTCGTCATCAATTAGTTTACAATTAGCTAATGATGCCAGTGTATCTAACCTTAAATATTTGCTGGAGCAGCAATATCCGCGATTGAAACAATTAAGATCATACATGGTTGCGGTAAATAACGAATATGCGCTGGATGGCGATACCGTGCATGAGCGCGATGAAATAGCAATAATTCCGCCGGTAAGCGGGGGATAAAAGCCCCACCCTGCCTTCTCAAAAAAGAGGTTTCTATAAGCACAATGAACACACAAATAAAACTATCAGTATCCACCTTAAACGTACAAGAATGCGTTGACTGGGTTATGTCGCCGGAAACCGGCGGGATAGATATTTTTATAGGTACTGTACGTAATGCCACCAAAGGCAAAGCTGTGATGCGGTTAGCGTTTGAAGCTTATGACAAGATGGCTATTGCCGAAATGGAGAAAATAGCCCAGCAAACTTTAGCCAAATGGCCGGTTCAAAAGGTATTGATCCATCATCGTACCGGCGTATTACAAATTGGCGAGGTTCCGGTAATTGTCGCCGTTTCAGCAGCGCACCGTGACGCCGCTTTTGAGGCTTGCCGTTATATAATAGATACCCTAAAACAGAACGTACCCATCTGGAAGAAAGAGATATTTGACGATGGCGAGGTATGGGTAGCGGCGCATCCCTGATCAATGAGTGAATTAGTGAGTGATTGAATTGGTGAATGAGGATTGAACGATCAACTAATCTCTAATTAACTAACCGCTAATCACTACCCTCAAACCACGATTTTAAACCGCCTTCTAAAGAAAATAGCTTTGCGTTGGGTATTAGTTGTTTGATAGTTTTTACCGCCTCTCCGCTCCTTTTGCCGGATGAGCAATACAGCACTTTGGTTTTGCCGTTATTTAGGTAATCGAGGTTATCTTCCAGTTCATCCGCCTCAATATGTATGCCGCCGATGTCAATATCATCACGTTCCTGGTCGGTGCGGATGTCTACCAGTTCTAAGGTATTATTGGCTAATCCCTTTTTTACTTCATTAATGGACATTGTTGGGATGGCAACCGTTTCGACTAAAGCGGTGATATTTGTTTTGGTGATATTGCCCAATTTGATGATATGGTTTTGCATGGTGAGCGCATCAAATATCAATACCTTACCGGCAAGCAGCTCACCGATTTTGGTGATGTACTTAATCACTTCGTTAGCCTGCATACAGCCAATTATCCCGGCCAGGGTTGGTATTACACCGCCATCGGCACAATTGGGGATCTGGGTGGCGTCTACCTGCGGAAACAGGTCGCGGTAATTAGGCGACCTTGTGCTGTCTTTATTAATTACATTCCACACGGCAACCTGGCCCTCAAACTGGTAAATAGCGCCATATACAATAGGTTTGCCTGCTAATACCGCCGCATCATTCAACAGGTAGCGGGTATCGAAGTTATCTGTAGCATCTATTATAATGTCGTATTGGCTGATCATATCCATCACATTAAATGAAGCGATCTGTATATCATGCGCTACTATATTTATTCCGGGGTTTTGTTGTTGTAAACGACCGGCAGCGACTGCTGCTTTTTTTAAGCCGACATCAGCCGGGGTATATAAAATTTGCCGGTGCAGGTTGCTTGTAGAGACGATATCGTAATCGGCAATGCCCAGCGTGCCAATTCCGGCTGCGGCTAAATATTGCGCGGCAGGGCAACCCAATCCACCCGCCCCTGCTATCAATACTTTGGCTTGCTGCAAAAGTTGTTGAGCAGCTTCGCCAAAACCGGGCAAGGCAACCTGGCAACTGTAGCGTGCAAGATCAGCTTTCATCAGGAAGCGGCAATTTTTTGGTGCAGTTCCCTTTTTATCTTTTCCATATCCTCGGGAGTGTTAACATTGGTCAAAGTGTGCGGATCGGGCGCTTTTAACAGCGTTATATCGCTGTTTATTAAAACCTTGCGCGGGCATGAGTAACCCTGGCTTAAAAAGGCCAGCAATACCGGGTAGCTCTTCGGTTCCCAAATAGTAATTAATGGTTCGGGCAAGCCGTCAAAGCCGCTTTCGTAAGCTGTCGCGATGGTGGAAACATTACGGTTTGCTATTAAATTTTGCAGCGTATCATTATCCAGTAAGGGAATATCACACGCAACAACCAATAAGGCTTTATCCGGGTTTTCCCTAAAAGCCGAAAGTATAGCCCCGAACGGGCCAAGGCCGGTAAAAGTATCCGTTATTGTGGTATATGAGCTATCTATTTCCTGCTGCTGATCGGCGCGACAGGATATAAACACTTCGCTGCAATGATTCTTTAGCAGGTCGGCAACATAATAACGTTGTTCTTTGCCGTACAGGTTTATCGATCCTTTGTCAAAACCCATACGCACACTTTTGCCGCCTGCCAACACCAGGCCGTTTAAAACAGGCTTAGCCTGCTTTAGTTTGGTTTGGAAAAAGGCGATGATGCTTTCCGTATCACTAAGCTTATGTATTGGCAATGTTTGCCAGTTTGGAATGGCTTCCTTTACAAAATCAAATACCTCATCTACCCTATCATCCAGCAAAATCAATTCAACATTGGTTAGCTGCTCAACCCGCTTTTGCAGGGAGGCCTTTTTATTTTCGTAGATAATAACCACCTGTGCTTTGGCTTGCTGGTGATTGCCGTTAACCAATACCAGGTCGGCATCGACAAATTGTTGCTTAAATTTAACCGGGCTTAGTGATGAGTTATAGTTAAATTGCTGATAATTTAACTGGTCGGTATACTCCAAAACCGCACCATTGGCTATTCGCCCGGGCGGCTGTATTACTTCATCATTATGCGAAGTATCCGCGTATGCGCATTTATAGGTTGGCGAAAGGGCTTTTATGATGGTATCAGCCAGTAATTTAATGTTAATACATGGCGCGCCAACAATGGCCCATTCGTTTCGCCCAAAATTACCCAATGTGGGTTTGGCTAAAGAACCATGTTTGCTATGCTCTTTTGAAATCACGTTTACCTCCTGTTTTTTCTATAAGCCTTATTTCTTTTATCACAATGTCGTGGCTTAACGCCTTGCACATGTCGTAAATAGTAAGTGCCGCTAATGATGCGCCAACCAATGCTTCCATCTCGACCCCTGTTTTGGCGGTAATGCTGGCGGTACACACAATAACTGCTTCCTGCCGCTCATTTAGTTGAATGGTGATATGGCAGTTATCCAAGCCTAACGGATGGCAAAGCGGTATCAGGTCGCCGGTTTTTTTGGCGGCCATAATACCGGCGATAATGGCAATTTGGAATACCGAACCTTTTTTGGTTTGAATATCGCCATTAACCAATTGTTGTAATACTTCGTCCGGCAGGTAAACCGTGCTGCGTGCGGTAGCAGTGCGGTGCGTAATCGCTTTAGCAGAAACATCTACCATCACGGGCTGACCCTGTTCGTCCAAATGTGAAAATTTATCGCTCATTTATTACTGCAATTTAAAACTTCCAGACTTTATAAACTTCGCCTTTTCTAAATTCGCTTTTCTCCAAAGGCAATTCCATAAACGCGTCTGTATCTGCTAAGTTAGCAAAATCACCCGAACCATTTCCCTCTACTGGTGTAGCTAATAATTGTCCCTCTTCGTTAAAATTTAATTTTACCTGTAAAAAGTATTTAAGGTCGGGAGTAAATTCAAAATCGCTGTTTAATATGGCATAGGTTGTTTGTTGTTCCGGTAAGCCTAATGAGGCCTGTAACCACGGCATAAAATACCGGTGCAGGCACATAAACGTAGCCACCGGATTGCCGGGAAATGCAAATACCACTACCCCATTATCATGCTTGCCAAACCAAAAAGGTTTGCCGGGACGCTGCTGTACTTTATGGAATATCGTGTTAACCTGTAGCTCCTGCAACGCCTGCGGGATATAATCAAATTTACCCATGGATATACCACCGGTTAATAGGATCACATCATAATTGTGCAGGCATTGCTGTATTTGATTACGGGTAATTTCGGGATCATCGGGAATATGCAGCATACCGGCGGCTATGCCCTGTTGCGTTAGGGCAGCGTGAATGGTGTAGCTGTTAGACTTCCGTATCTGGTATGGAGATGGTTTAACGCCTACATCAACCAATTCATCGCCCGACGATATGATAACTACCCGTGGCAATCTTTTTACCCTTACCTCGGCTTCGCCAACGGAAGCTAATAAACTGATAACTGCCGGGGTAATTATTCTGCCGGGAGTCAATATAATTTCGCCCTGTTCCTTGTCTGCACCTTTGAGGTGCAGGCTCTGGCCTTTTTTGATGTCACTTGTTAATACAGTTGCTGATCCGTCTTTTATTTCAAGGTCTTCGTAACGGATAATGGTATTAACTGATGATGGTAAAACCGCCCCGGTCATTATTTCAATACACTCGTCCGGTTCATCTATATCCACAGGTGCATCTCCTGCCGCCTGTGTACCTTTGATCTTAAATGTTTTGGTACCATTTTCGAATGATTGGTAACTGATCGCAATCCCGTCCATAGTAACCCGGTTAAATGGCGGCAAGTCGCGGTCGGCTTTAATATTTTCGGCCAATACCCTGCCCAAAGCCATATCAAATGGTATGATCTCGGCGCCATAATCGGTGGCTTCTGCTAATATCAGTTTTTCGGCTTGTTCGACTGTTATCATTATTGGTTGTAAATGTTGTAGTTGTTGTAAAGGTTATAAAGGTTGGTTTGATCTTCAACTTTTACAACACTTACAACCTTTACAACTTTAATTCATAACTTAATTATTATCCCCCTATCGTTGCCATAGATTCATGAACGCCTGTTTTTTCAATACGGTTGCGCTCTGCTTCCCAGCCATCTTTTTCGCGGTGGCTGAATACGTGCAATAAACTGGTTTCCAAATCATAATCATTGATGCCACTACGTATAAGGTCGCGTATGTTCAATACGCCGTCATCATACAAGCAATTCTTTAATTCGCCCTGCGGTGTTATGCGGATACGGTTGCATGTACCGCAAAAGGTACGCGAATAAGCGGCGATTATACCTACACTCCCTTTGTGCCCGGGCACGTGGTAATTGTAAGAGGTAGAGTAAGCCGGGTCATTTAATTTTTGTATGCCGGGAAATTTATCTTTTATCTCTTCCAGTATCCGTACATGATCCCATTGTATGCCGCTGTATTGGTGGCCATCGCCGTTAAACGGCATTTCTTCTATAAAACGTACGCTAACCGGTGTATCTTTCGTTAACTCCACCAAGGAGATAATGTCTTGTACGTTTTTACCCGCCATTACCACGGCGTTTATTTTTACATCGATACCGTGTTTGAGTAATTCCTCCAGCGTTAGCATAACGTCTGCAAATTCATCGCGGCGTGTAATGGCGAAGAAACGGCCGGCATCCAGGGTATCTAAACTTAAATTGACGGTTTTAATGCCTAATGCCTTTAATTCCGGAATATGCGGCGCGGTTAAAACGCCGTTAGTAGTAAGGCTTAATTCTTTTAAACCGCTTAGTTTTGAAATAGCGGTCAACAATTTCATGATGTCCTTGCGCACAAAAGGTTCGCCGCCGGTTATGCGTATCTTTTCGATACCCATTTTAACCAGCAGGGCACAACTGCGCAGCATTTCCTCGTAAGTCATTAACTCGGCGCGCGAAAGCCAATTCAGGCCCTCTTCGGGCATGCAATAAAAACAGCGCAGGTTGCACCGGTCCGTCACCGCCAGGCGCAGGTAATTAATTTTTCTGCCGTGATTATCTATTAACAATTGAGTAGAATTGATTTAATATTACCGGGAACAATAATCGGATTTTTAAGTTTGACTGATGTGTTCGCTTTGTAAAAATAGTGTTTTTTAGGCTATCCCTCTCGCTGTGTTTTACCCTATCCTTCTCCTTCCCCTAAAATCAGGGGAAGGTATCGCACGGGGCCGGGTTTTGATGGTTTTAATTCCCGGCTTTTCTACAATGGCTTAACATCAATTTTAAAAATATCTTTCAAAGCCCTTTTTGCGGCATGATAACCACACATGCCATGTACACCGCCACCCGGCGGTGTGGATGAAGAGCAGATATACAATCCCTTTGCCGATGTTTTGTAGGGCGACCACCTTAAGGCCGGGCGGGTAAACAATTGGCCTATATCGATGACGCCACCATTAATATCGCCGCCTATATAGTTGGGGTTATAATCCTGCATTTGATGAGTGTTCATGGCATGCTTTGCCAGTATTCTTTCTTTAAATCCCGGGGCAAAACGCTCTACCTGATCTTCAATTTTATTGGTCATATCATCAGATGAATTGTTAGGGACATGACAATAGGCCCAGGCGGTATGTTTTCCGTGCGGCGCTCGTGAATGATCTATCAAACTGGGCTGTGCCAGCAACACAAACGGTTTTTCGGGGTGGTGGCCCCTGCTTGTCCTTAGTTCCGAGTCTGCTATTTCTTCGAAGGTATTTCCTAAATGCAGTGTACCTGCCTCCCTGCACCGGTCGTTTGTAAACGGTATAGGGCCATCCAGCGCCCAATCAATTTTAAATACCCCCATGCCGTAGCGGTAACGCTTCAACTGCCATTTGTAAATGGCCGAAAATTTATGCCCGGCTATTTGAAGCAGTTGTTTGGGCGTAACATCGAATAATATAGTATGTGCCGATGGCAGTTGCTCCAATGAATTAATATAAGTGCCTGTTTGTATAGTACCACCTAATGAAATAAAATGATCGCCCAATGCATTTGCAATAGCTACAGAGCCGCCTTTGGGTATAGGCCAGCCGCCAATGTGCCCGGCAGCCATTAATACTAAGCCTGCTGCTGTAGTATCTAAATTTGTTAAGGGTTGTATGGCGTGTGCTGCCATGCCTGCGAACAGGCCACGGGCTTCGCGCGTTTTAAATCTTTTGGCAAACGTAGTTGCGGAACTTAATCCCTTTAACCCAAAACGGGCCAAGGCTAACGGATGCTTAGGGAAACGCAACGGGCCTAATATATCGATATCTATCAGCGGCCAATCGTTTGTTACCGACTCCATAAGCCGTGTATAGGTTTGTTCATCTTCGCCAAGCAGCGCGGCTGTAAACTCAATAGAACGATCCAATTCAGCAGCCGTCCCATCATTAAACGGATGCGCGGCCAATACATCAGGCTGTAAATATTCCAGGCCGTATCTAAGTAACGGCAGCGTTTTAAAATAAGGCGATGCAACAGCCAGCGGATGAACGGCCGAACATACATCATGTAGGAAACCCGGCAGGGTTAACTCTTCCGTCCGTAGCCCCCCTCCTATGGTATCTTTGCCCTCTATCAGCAAAACGGACAGGCCTTGCTGCTGCATCAGTATTGCCGCGGCCAACCCGTTTGGGCCCGAGCCTACTACTATCGCATCATAATCGCGTTTTTCTAAAGCCATTGAAAACAAAGCTAACTTAAAACGAGTAAATAAAATCTATCATAGCCTATTCCGCTATCCAATAAAAATTCTGATTTTAGTAAAATGTATAAAAAACTCACCTTTATCCTAACTTTTTTATGCCTGGCCCTGGTGTCCTTTCTATCTGCACAGAATAAAAAGCAAGGGCAATTGCCACTGCACCAGTTACAGCAAAATTTTGTTGACCTTCGTTTTGGCATGTTTATTCATTTTAACATCGCCACCTATGTTAACCAGGATTGGCCCGATCCCAATACTTCTCCTGCCCTGTTTAACCCCGTAAAACTGGATTGCAACCAATGGGCCGATGCTGCCAGATCTGCCCATATGAGCTATGGTTGTTTAACCACCAAGCATCATAGCGGCTTTTGTATTTGGGATACTAAAACCACCAATTACAGCGTAATGCACAGCCCATTTAAACGGGATGTAGTAAAAGAGTTTGTAAATGCTTTCCGAGCAAAAGGCTTAAAAGTAATGCTGTATTATTCCATATTGGATACACACCATAAACTGCGCCCCAACGAGATTGAGCCTAAGCATATTGATATGGTAAAAAAACAAATAACAGAATTACTTAGCAATTATGGCCCCATTGAAGCGTTGATCATTGACGGCTGGGATGCGCCGTGGTCGAGAATTAGTTACGACGATATCCCATTTGAACAGGTTTATAAACTGGTGAAATCATTACAACCCAATTGCCTGTTGATGGATCTTAATGGCGCTAAGTATCCGGCGGAAGGATTGTATTATACAGATATCAAGACCTATGAAATGGGCGCTGGCCAGCGGGTATCAAAAGAAACCAATAAAATGCCGGCATTGGCTTGTTTACCTATCAACAGCGCCTGGTTTTGGAAAACTGAATTTCCAAACAAAGCGGTAAAAGATCCCGATAAACTGGTTAAAGAAACTTTGATCCCGTTGAACAATGCCAGCTGCAATTTTATATTGAACGTGGCACCCAACCGCGATGGCCTGATTGATGACAATGCAATCGCAGCGTTGAAACAAATTGGCAATAATTGGAAAAATGATGGCCCGGTTGCACCAATTGCCGATACCGGCGAACCTATTATTTCGCACAACCTGGCAAAAAAACAGCCTTCCAATTCGAGTTGGAGCGATGATATGAATATTATGGATTTTGCCAATGATGATAATTTCAAGACCTCATGGACATCCAACACTGAGGTTAAAAACCCATGGTATGAAATTGATTTTAAAAGGCCGACTGCTTTTAACACGATCACTATTACCGAAGGCGAACCTAATATTGCAAATTACAGTTTGCAATACTACCAAAACGGTACGTGGAAGGAATTATTTAACGGCGAGAATTTTAAGAAGGTAAAAGTGCACCGGTTTGGAAGGGTGACGGGTAGTAAAGTAAGAATATCGATCAGTAAATCGAACAAACCCGCTTCTATTGCCGAGTTTGGGGTGTATAATGAAAAAAGATAATTTGAAAAGGCTTATACCTTCGCGGTATTTTATTCCTATAATTGATTAGCCATGCCCCAACAATTATTGATCATCATACCCTGCTATAATGAAGAGGCATCATTACCAGTTGTATTGTCAGAGTTGGAGGCCTTAAAACTCCCGGATAATTATGAGATGAAAGTTATTGTGGTTAATGATTGCTCGACAGATAACACCAGGCAAATAGCCCTAAAGCACAATACTACCATACTCGACCTGCCCATGAATTTAGGCATCGGCGGGGCGGTGCAAACGGGGTTTAAATACGCGGTTGATCACGGTTTTGATCTGGCTATCCAGCTGGATGGCGATGGGCAGCACCCTCCTGCCGAAATTATTAAACTGCTGGATAGTTATAAAGATGAGCCGGCCAATGTTATTATTGGGTCGCGGTTTATTAATGGCGAAGGTTTCCAATCCTCATTTATCCGGCGAATGGGCATACGTTATTTTTACAGGCTGAACCGGGTATTTACGGGCAATAGCTTATTCGACAGCACTTCGGGTTTTAGGTTGTTGGATAAGTCGGCCATACAATTAGCGGCAGAGAATTACCCGGATGATTACCCCGAGCCGGAGTCGCTGGTGATATTTGCAAAGGCGGGATTAACCATCAGGGAAGTAGCAGTAAATATGCGGGAGCGGCTGGGCGGGCAATCGTCCATTAAACACGGCGCATCATTATTTTATACCATTAAAGTAAGCATAGGAATGTTGTTTTCATTTATACGTAATTAATTTATCATGGCCAGGATACAACTCATCACCATCATTATCAA
>Ga0193702_1000467_pt1 | contig 13562 bp, 12 predicted proteins | sample U3a1metaG_FD_143060 | JGI IMG/M metagenome (GOLD analysis project Ga0193702, IMG submission 143060) | Soil microbial communities from a riparian zone of the East river system, Colorado, United States - U3a1 | ecosystem: Environmental > Terrestrial > Soil > Riparian zone | place: USA: East River... | reverse complement strand
CCCCGAGGTCGCCGCCGAAGAAGTGCAGGGCGGTGGCGGCCAGCGCGTAGCCGGCCGCGATGCCGAGGCCCGCGCCGACGATGCCCAGGCTCGCGCCTTCCAGCAGCACCTGGCGCAGCAGCTGGCGGCGTTCGATGCCGAGCACGCGCAGCAGCGCGAACTGGCTGCGCCGCCGCACCACCGACAGCGCCTGCGTCGAAAACACCAGGAAGGCGCCGGTAAACAGCGCCACCAGCGCCAGCACCGTGAGATTGACGCGGTAGGCGCGGCTCAAGCTGTTGTTGCGGCTGTCCTGGTCCGGGTCGTTCGGCTGGCCGACCTGGAAGCGGCCGGGGAAATCGCGTTCCAGGTCCGCCGCCAGCGCGCGCTGGAAGGCGTTGCGGTCCACGCCTTCGCGCAGCTTGAGATCGATGCGCGACAAGCGGCCGATCTTATTGAAGCGCCACTGCGCGGCGCCGATGTCCATCACGCCGAGGCGCTGGCCGGCGCGCGCCTGCGGCAAGCCGCCGGCCACGCGCAAGGCGAAGTCGCGGGTGCCGGTGCGCAGGGTCAGTGCGGCACCGGCGTCGCGCTGGAGCCAGGCCATGGCAGCCGGCGACAGGAATAGCGCGTCATCGGCCAGCACGTCGAACACCCTGCCTTCGGCCGCCATGCCGACCAGGCCGGGCGAGACGTCGCCGGCGCGGAACGCGTCCACGCCGGCGATCTTCAGGCTGCCGCGCACGCCGGGGATGGCGGCGTCGACCTCGAGCACCGGCGAGGCGACGGCCACGCCGTCGCGCTGCGCCAGTTGCGGATAGATCGATTCGTCGAACAGCGGCTCGCGGCCGGCGACCTGGATGTCGGCCTGGCCCGCCAGGCTCTTGACGGCGGCCGAGAATTCGTTGAAGGCCGCGGCGTTGATCAGGTGGATGGCAAACCCCATCGCGACGCCGACCGCGATCGCGGTAATGGCCAGCAGCGCCCGCACCGGATGCGCGCGCCATTCGCCGAACAGCAGCCAGCGCGAGAGGACGCTCAGGCCGGACATTCCACCGCCGTGGCGTCGGCCTGGCGCTGCGCCTTCAGCCGCGCCGCGTCGCGCGCCTGGCTGCTGCTGCGCGCGAGGTCCTCGTCCGCCCATTTCTTTTGCAGACGCAGCTTGTCGCAGCGCTTCTTGCGCACCGCGCCGGCCTTGGCGGCGCGCGCCTGTTCGCGTTCGTCGCGCGCTTCGGCGCCTGCGCGCTCCTTCCGGAGCTTGGCCAGCAGCGCTTCCTGCCGCTTCAATTGGTGCTCGGCGTGCGGATCGGACGGCGGCGCCGCGGGTACCGCCAGCATCGCGCCCTTGCCGGCCGCGCATGGCGTTTCGCCGTACGAGACCTTGCCGTCCACCGTGCATTTGTAGACCGTCTGCGCCGCCGCCGGCAGGCACAGTGCGCAGGCTAGTACCAGCAGGGTTATCTTCAGCATGACGCGCTCACAGGATTTTGCCAGGGTTCATAATGCCCAGCGGGTCGAGCGCCGCTTTGATCGCCCGCATCATGTCGAGCTCCACGCCCGACTTGTAGCGCGCGAGGTCGGCCCGTTTCAGCGCGCCGATGCCGTGTTCGGCCGAGATCGAGCCGCCGAAAGCGTCCACGCTGTCGTGCACGATGCGGCTGATCGCTTCCTGGTTGGCGAGGAAGGCCTCGTGCGCGATGCCCTCGGGCGGCGCCACGTTGTAGTGCAGATTGCCGTCGCCGAGGTGGCCGAAGCAGACCAGCTGGCAGTCCGGGAAGGCCTGCGCCAGCTGGGCTCCCGTGGCGTCGATGAACTCGGCGATGCGCGAAATCGGCAGCGAGATGTCGTGCTTGAGGTTCTTGCCGGCCGCGGCCTGCGCCAGCGGGATGTGCTCGCGCAGCTGCCACAGCGCGCGCGACTGGGCGATCGAGGTGGCGACCACCGCGTCGTCGGCCAGGTCCTGCGCCATCGCGCCGGCGATCGTCCGTTCGAGCAGGCCGACCGCGTGCTGTTCCGATTCGCTGCTGGACAACTCGAGCAGCACGTACTGCGGATGGCGCGCGGCGAACGGTTGCGGCAGCGCCGGGAACTGGGCCGCGACCAGCCGCAGGCAGAAGTCGGACATCAGCTCGAAGCCGGTCAGGCTGGCGCCGCAGTGGTCCTGCGCCAGCGTCAAGAGGTCGAGCGCGTGGCGCGGCGAGCGCGCCGCCACCAGCGCCGTGATCGAGGCCTTCGGCTGCGGGAACAGCTTGAGCACCGCGCCCGTGATCACGCCCAGCGTGCCTTCGGCGCCGATGAACAGGTCGCGCAGGTCGTAGCCGGTATTGTCCTTGCGCAGGCCGCGCAGGCCGCTCCAGAGCTGGCCCTGCGGCGAGACGACCTCGAGGCCCAGGCACAGCTCGCGCGCATTCCCGTAACGCAGGACCGCGGTACCGCCGGCGTTGGTCGACAGGTTGCCGCCGATGGTGCAGGAGCCCTCGGCCGCCAGCGACAGCGGGAACAAGCAGCCTTCGGCCGCGGCGGCCTGCTGGACCTGGTGCAGGATGCAGCCGGCATCGGCGGTGATGGTGCGGTTGACGGCATCGACCGCGCGCACCCGGTTCATGCGGGCCAGCGACAGCACGACCGCACGGCCGCCGGCGTCCGGCACGCCGCCCAGCACCAGGCCGGTCTTGCCGCCTTGCGGCACCAGCGGCACGCGCCACTCGGCGCAGGCCTTGACCAGGCCGGCCACCTCGGCGGTGGCGGCCGGCCGCAGCACGGCGATCGCCTTGCCGGTGAAGCGGCCGCGCCAGTCGGTCAGGAAGGGCGCCATGTCGTCCGCGTCCGCCAGCACATGCGCGGCGCCCACGATGGCGCGGCAGCGGGCGAGGAAGTCGGTGCTCATGTGCCTGCGCTCACCTGCCGCTCACTTGTCGGCGCTCTGTTGCGGGTGGCTGACCTTGGCCAGCAGTTCGCGCGCCATCTTGCGCGCCGCCTTCTTGTACGGCCGCAGGTACAGCAGCGCGCACGCGAAGTAGACCAGTACCAGCGCGGTCTCGCCCCAGGCCATCCAGCGCGAGGTTTCGGCGGTGTCGCTGTAGCCGCGCACCACGCCCTCGATGAAGTAGAGCAGGATCACCATCGACGACCATTGCAGCGTGTAGATGTCGCGCTTGATCACCCCGCGCAGGGGGATCAGCAGCGGCAGGGCCTTGAGCGCGAGCAGCGAGCCGCCCGGATACAGCGGCGCGACCGCCATCTCCCACGCCACCAGCCAGACCGTCAGCAGCAGCAGGCTGGCCACCGCTCCGGTGTGAAAATATTTAGGCGCTTCCATCAGCGTCCTCCCTGCAGTTTGGCGGCCGCTTCGGCCAGGCGCCGTCCCAGCGCCACCGCCAGCCGCTTCTCGTCATCGGTCACCGGCTTGTCGCCCTCGACGCCGGACCAGTGGGTCGCGCCATACGGGCTGCCGCCGCTCGATGTGGTCATCAGTTCGGGATGGGTGTAGGGCAGGCCCATGACCAGCATCCCGTGGTGCAGCAGCGGGATCATCATCGACAGCAAGGTCGATTCCTGGCCGCCGTGCAGGCTGCCGGTGGAGGTGAACACCACTGCCGGCTTGCCCGCCAGGGTGCCCGACAGCCACTCGGCCGCGGTCCCGTCGAGGAAGTACTTCAGCGCCGACGCCATGTTGCCGAAGCGGGTAGGCGAGCCGAGCGCCAGGCCGGCGCAATCGGCCAGGTCTTGCAGCTCGACATAGGGCGCGCCGTCGGCCGGGATGGCCGGCGCGGTGGCCTCGGCCACGCTCGACACCGCCGGCACGGTGCGCAGGCGCGCATCGACTCCCGGCACGCTCTCGATGCCCTGTGCGATCAGCTCGGCCAGTTTGCGGGTCGCGCCATGGCGCGAGTAGAACAAAACGAGAATAATCGGATTGGATTGGTTCATCGTTGGTATTATAGGGCGCTTCGATGGGCGCTACGGCTGCCCGCGGCCTTTTTTATTGAATACATGCTCTCGAAAACCGTCAACTCAATCTCGCGATCGACCACCGAAATGATCAACGTCAGCGTCGACATGGTGCGCGGCCTGACCTGGAGCGAGGTGCGCGACCTGATCCGCTTCGCGCGGCGCCGGGTGCGCGAGGAGAAACTGCCGCAAGTGGCCGGCAGCCTGACCTTCACCACCACGCTGGCGCTGGTGCCGCTGCTGACCATCGTGCTGGCGATCTTCACCACCTTCCCGATCTTTAACAACTTCCGCGCCGCGCTCGACACCTACTTCGTGCAGACCGTGATGCCGAAGGGGATCGCGAACACCATCATCAACAACCTGACCATGTTCGCCAGCAAGGCGACGCGGCTGTCGGCGGTGGGCGCGGTCGCGCTGCTGTTCACGTCGGCAGCGATGATGGGCATGATCGAGCGCGCCTTCAACCAGATCTGGCGCGTCAAGCGCCCGCGCCCGCTGCCGCAGCGGATGATGGTGTACTGGGCGCTGGTCACGCTCGGGCCACTGCTGTTCGGCCTGTCGCTGACCATCACCTCGCAGCTGTTCATGGCCACCAACGGACTGGTGCAGGTGGTGCCCTTCGTCGGCGCGCTGATTTACACGGTGGCCTCGGTGGCGCTGACCACCGGCGCCTACACGCTGCTCTACATGGCGGTGCCGAACCGCTTCGTCGACTGGCGCGACGCGGTGTGGGGCGGGCTGGTGGCGGCGATCGCGTTCGAGATCGCCAAGCGCGTGTTCGCGGTGTTCATCCGCCAGTTTCCGACCTACGCCATCATTTACGGTGCGCTGGCGGCGCTGCCGTTGTTTTTGCTGTGGCTGTATTTGTCGTGGATGATCACGCTGGTGGGCGCGCTGCTGACCGCCGCGCTGCCGGTCGTGAAGTACGAGCGCTGGTGGTACGAGCCGGTACGCGGCGGCGAATTCGTCGATGCGATCGCGATCCTCAAGGTGCTGCACAGCGTGGCGCACATCAGCGATTCGGCGCTGGTGTCGAGCGCGGCGATCCGCGCACACACGCGGATCGGCTACGACGAGATGAGCGCGCTGCTCGAGCGGATGGTGGCCGAGGGCTGGGTCGGGCGGGTCCAGGCGGCGCTGCCGGCAAGGTCGAAATGGGGCAAGCGCGCGCGCGACGGCGCCGACAACTGGGTGCTGCTGATGAATCCCGAAAAGCTGCGGCTGGCCGATGTGTACCGCCTGTTCGTGTTCGGCGGGACCGCGCTGGATGCGGGCGCGGCGCTCGACCTCGATCCGGACTCGCCGATGACGCTCGATACCGGCCGGCTGGCGCGCCAGGTCGAGACGGCGGTGGAGCAGGGCCTGGAGCAGACCCTGGCCGAGCACTTTGCAGCTGTTGCGTGATCCGCGTGGGCACGGTGAGGCCCGTACCCACCCTACGTTAGCATCCGTAGGGTGGGTACGGGCTTCACCGTGCCCACGCGGCTACCAGCTCAGCTTCCCGGTCAACATCTGCCAATACATGACCCAGTCGGCGCGGAAGGAATACAGCGGCTGGGTGAACGAGGCCGGCCGGTTCTTCTCGTAGAAAAAGTGCCCGACCCAGGCGCCGCCGTAACCCGACACCACGGCCACCAGGATCCACCACGGATTGAGGCTGTCGATATACTGCGCCAGCGCCGCCAGCGCCGACGACGAGCCCAGGAAGTGGGCGCGGCGGCACAGGCGGTTCGCATGCTGGGTCAGGTAGTAGGGATAGAACTCCGCGAAACTGGTGTAGCGTGCCGTGGCCATGCTTGCTCCCCTTATGCGCGCGCCGTCGCGAATGCGAACAGCGCATCGAGTACCGCGTCGGGCTGCTCGGCCATCATCTGGTGGCCCGCATCGACATGTACGATTTTGCCATGGCTGATGGCCGCCGTCAGCAGTTTCGTCGCGCGCGGCGGCGTCATCATGTCGCGCCGGCCGAACAGGAACAGGGTGGGGCAGGCCACCGCCCGCGCCGCCGCCTCGCCCTGCGCATACGCGTTGCAGGCCGTGAAATCGGTGTGGAACAGCAGCTTCTGGCCCTTGTGCGCGATGTGCTGCATCAGCCGGCGCGCGCCGCCGATGGTGGAAAAGCCCGGTCCCGGGCAGGACGGCTTCTGCGCGATCGACGAATGCGACCAGATGGTGACCATGTCGATCGCGGCCTGCTCGTCGTGCTGCGTAGCGTCGAGCAGCGCAGCGGACACGGTCATCGGATAGGCCGCGCCCAGCAGCGCCAATTGCCCGACGCGGCCCGGCACCTGGCGCGCCGCTTCCAGCGCCACCAGCGCGCCCAGGCTGTGGCCGACCAGCAGCGCCGAAGCCAGGCCGGCGGCGTCGAGCAGGTCGAGCACCCAGGCCGCGAGCGCCTCCACGCTGGCCTTGGCCGGACCCTTGCTGCGACCATGGCCGGGCAGGTCGAGCGCCAGCACATTGAAACCGTGGTGGGCGAAATAGCGGGTCTGCAGGATCCATACCGAATGGTCGTTCTGCGCGCCGTGGATGAACACCGCGGCCGGTTTCGCCGCATCGAAGGCCTTGCCGCCGGTGTAGCAGTAGGCCTCGGCGCCTTGCACGTTCAGGATCACCTCAAGCTCCCTTCTGCGACAGCTTCAGGCCGCGCGCGAGGTCGTCGATCAGGTCGTCGGCGTCCTCCAGGCCGACCGACAGGCGCATCGTGCCTTCGCGGATGCCGGACGCCTCCAGTTGCTCGGGCGGGACCCGGAAGTGGGTGGTCGAAGCGGGATGGATCACCAGCGATTTGGCGTCGCCCACGTTGGCCAGGTGCGAGAAGATCTTGAGCCCGTCGACGAAGCGGCGGCCGGCCGCGCGGTCGCCTTTCAGGCTGAAGGAAAACACCGCGCCGCAGCCTTTCGGCAGCAGGGTCTTGGCCAGTTCGTAGTCGGGATGGGTGTCCAGTTCGGGATAGGACACCGACTCGACGGCCGGGTCGCGCAGCAGGAACTCGACCACCTTGCGGGTGTTGGCCACGTGGCGTTCCATGCGCAGGCCCAGCGTCTCGATCCCCTGCAGCACGGCGAACGCGTTGTGCGGGCTCATGACCGCGCCGAAGTCGCGCAGGCCCTCGCGCCGCGCACGCAGCGCGAACGGCGCCACGGTCGACTCCTCGGCGAACACCATGCCGTGGAAGCCATCGTAAGGCTCGCACAATTCGGCGAAGCGGCCGGTCCGGTCGTAGGCGGCCTGCCAGTCGAAGGTGCCGCCATCGACCAGCAGGCCGCCGATCGCGGTGCCGTGCCCGCACAGGAACTTGGTCGCCGAGTGGAACACCAGGTCGGCGCCGTGCTCGAAGGGGCGCAGCAGATACGGCGTGGTGAAGGTCGAGTCGAGCATCAGCGGCAAGTGGTGGTCGTGCGCCAGCGCGGCCACGTTCGGGACGTCGAGCACGTCGAGGCCGGGATTGCCCAGCGTTTCGGCGAACAGCACGCGGGTCTCGGGCCGGATCGCCTGGCGCCAGGCGTCGAGGTCGCGCGGATCGACGAAGGTGGTGGCGATGCCGAAGCGCTTGAGGGTGTAGGCCAGCAGGTTGTGCGAGCCGCCGTACAGGGCGCGCGAGGCCACGATGTGCGCGCCGGCGCCGGCGATGGTCGCCAGGCCCAGATGCATCGCGGCCTGGCCGCTGGCGGTGGCGATGCCGGCCACGCCGCCTTCGAGCGCGGCGATGCGTTCCTCGAGCACCGCGTTGGTCGGGTTCGAGATGCGCGAATACACGTGGCCGGCGCGCTCCATATTGAACAGCGAGGCCGCGTGCTCGGAGTCCTTGAAGGCGAACGAGGACGTGAAGTAGATCGGGGTGGCGCGCGCGCCGGTGGCCGGGTCGGGCGTGGCGCCGGCGTGCAGCGACAGGGTGTCGAAGCCGGGATAACGGGGACCGCTCATGATGGGCTCGTCGAGTGTCAATAAGATGCGCCGAATCGTAGCACGGCAACCCGGCGCAGGGACTGGATTTAGCCGCTAAAATGGGGACGTGGCGGCAGGCGTGCACCTGACCCGCTTTGATTCGTCGCAACGCTGGATTTTTTATGACGCTTAGGCTACATTCGGTGTAAGCCTTATAAAAAAGCAATCAGACTCACAACCTCTTGGACAAGGGTGGCCAACATGAAAGTCTCTGAAATCCTTCAAGTTAAAGGCAACATCCTTTACACCGCGACGCCCGAGATGGCGCTGGTCGACGCGGTCAACACGATGTCGGAGAAGGACATCGGTTCGCTGGTGGTGATGGAGTTCGGCGACCTGGTGGGCATGCTGACCTTCCGTGAAGTCATCAAGGTGCTGCACGCGAACGGCGGCGCGATCGGCGCCGGCACCGTGCGCAAGCACATGGACGACCATCCGATCACGGTCACGCCGGACACCGAAGTCAACGAAGTGCGGCGCATGATGCTCGAGAAGCACGCGCGCTACCTGCCGGTGATGAACGCCAAGACGCTGCTGGGCGTGATCTCGTTCTACGATGTGGCGCGCGCGGTGCTGGAAGCGCAGAGCTTCGAGAATCGGATGTTGAAAGCCTATATCCGCGACTGGCCGGCCGAAACTACCCAGGAAGATTGAAAGCGCCGGGTCCGATGCAATCCTGCCTGGCGCGCGCGATGCGCCGGGGCTGGACCGGCTGCCTGTTGGCGCTCGCCGGCTTGTGCGCGCTGTCCGATGCGCAAGGCGGCGCGCCGCTGGTGATCGGCTTCGACAGCGCGAGCGCGCCGACCATGTACGCCGGACCGAATCAAGAGGCGGCCGGCATCTATCCCGCGATCGTGCGCAAGGCCTTCGAACGCATGGGCGAGCCGGTACGGCTGGTGGCGCAGCCATTCAACCGCGTGATCGCCGGGCTGCGTGCGGGCACCCTGGGCAGCGGCTCGCTGGTGCTGACGCCGGAGCGCGCCGCGCTGGCCGATTTCAGCGCCCCCTACACGCTTGAGCAGGTCGCGGTGTATCACCGCCGCGGCGGCGCGGCGGCGTACGCGGGGCTCGACAGCTTGCGCGGGCACACGCTCGGGGTGATGCGCGGCTGGTCGTACGGGCAGCGCTTCGACGAGGCGCGCGGCGCCGGCCAGTTCAATGCCGAAGAAGTCGGCAGCGACTTGCAGAATTTCCTCAAGCTGGAGGCGGGCCGGATCGACTATGCGGTGGCCACCACGATGGCCGGCGCGGCCTTGTTGGGCCAGCCGCGTTTTGGCGCCATCACCGGCGCGCCGACGCTGCTGATTTCCGCGCCGATCCGGATCGCGTTCAACAAGAGCGCCAGGCGCACGCTGCTGTTGCAGCGTTTCGACGAGGCGATCCAGGCGATGCGCGCCAGCGGCGAGCTCAGCCAGATCACCGCCGACGAGCTCGCGCGCGCCAAACCCTTCATGCTTGCCCCCACGAACTAAAATCGCCCCGCTCCTGCCCGGCTGCAACTTGTTGGCACACTGGGGTCACGTCTGACATTCGTACATTTTCGAAAAGAAATGTACGAATGTCAGACGTGACCCCTCATGGTGTTGGAGACATTTTCGCACTTCTTTTTACGGCCTGCGCTATGGCCGCGCTGGCCAATGCGCGTGAAAAGGCATGACGGCAACATGGGGTCACGTCTGACGTTCGTACATTTCTTCTCAAAAATGTACGAATGTCAGACGTGACCCCATCGGGGGTGGGGAGGATCAGGCGGCGCTGCTGGCGAGGGCGTCGTTGTCGAGCCAGTCGTAGAGCGCCGGCGTCGCCATCGGACGCGCGAACAGGAAACCTTGCGCCATCGGACAGCCCAGCGATTGCAGGATCTGCGCCTGGCGCTCGTCCTCGACCCCTTCGGCAACCACCGACAGCCCCAGGTTGCGCCCCAGCTGGATCACCATCTCGGCGATGCTGCTGCCGCGCGCCGAGCCGGTGATCTCGGTGACGAAGGCGCGGTCGATCTTCAGCCGGTCCACCTGCAGCCGCTGCAAATACGAGAGCGACGAGAAGCCGGTCCCGAAGTCGTCGATCGCGATCGACACCCCGGTGTGCTTGACCTGCCCCAGCATCTTGATCAGCAAATCCGGCTCTTCCATCGCCATCGATTCGGTGATCTCGAGCTCGACGAATTCGGGCGGCGCCTGGGTGTCTTGCAGCGCCGAACGCAGCATGTCGAGGAAGTAGGGATGGCGGAACTGCACCTGCGAGACATTCACCGACATCGTGAAGTCGCGGTGCCCGGCCGCGCGCAGCCGCACCAGCTCCTGGCAGGCGCTGCGCAGCACCCATTCGCCGATGTCGATGATCAGCCCCGAATACTCGGCGATCGGGATGAAGCGGTCGGGCGAGATGAACTTGCCGTCGCCGGTCTGCCAGCGCAGCAGCGCCTCGGCGCCCACCGGCTTGCGCGTGACCAGGTCGATCTGCGGCTGGTACACCACGAACAGCTCGCCCTTGGTGAAGCCGGTGCGCAGCGCATGCATCATGCGCACCCGCTCGCGGATCTCGACCCCCATGCTGCGCGAGAAGTAGAAGTGGCCGGCGCGCTGCTGCGACTTGGCGCGCTTGAGCGCGATGTCGGCGTCCTTCAGCGCGTCGGCGCCGCTGCCGTCATGCTCGCCCAGCCGCACCAGCCCGAGCGTGGCCGACAGCTGCACGTCCTGGCCGTCGATCGAGAACGGGGTGTCGAACAGGCTCAGGATGTTGGCCGGGTTGACCGAGTCGGCGTCGCCCAGCACGCAGAAGATGTCGCCGCCGATGCGCGCCACCGTCAGCTGCTGCCCGAGCCGCGATTGCAGGCGCGCCGCCACCGCGATCAGCAGCAGGTCGCCGAACTGGTGGCCGAGCGCGTCGTTGGTCTCGGCGAAGTGGTCGAGGTCGACCAGCGACAGCGTGGCGTCCTGCTTGGCCGGCCCGGCCAGGGTGGCGTCGAGGATCTCGACCAGCCGCGTGCGGTTCGGCAGCTTCGACAACTGGTCGTAGAACGCCGCGTTGTGCAGGTGCGAGACCAGCTCCACATTGTCGAGCCCGACCGCGACGTTGCTGCAAAAGACTTCCAGCAGGCGCTGGTCGATCTCGCCGATCGGCCGCTCGAGCTGCAGGAAGGCGGCGAAGTCGCGGCTGGCCTTGCCGGCGAAGAAGAGGGTGACGTAGTCGGGCGCATAGACGTTGCGGCGCTGCGCCAGCGTGCGCTCGATCGCGTCCGCCGCCGGCGCGTCTTCCTGCGCCGTCAGGGTGCCGCTGCCGAGCCGCCGGCAGACGCCCGCGGTGGCGATGATGAACAGTTCCTGGCAGTGCCCGTCCGGACACTCCTGCACGCACAGCACGCCGTCGGCCTTGATGCCGAGCAGGTCGGCGACCTGGGCCAGCACCCCGGCCGCGAAATTCTGCACCCCGTGCAGCGTCATCAGCTCGGTGCTGGCGCGCACGATCTGGTCGAGCCCGCGCCGGCTGGTGTTGATCGCGCGGATCTGCTCGTACGAACGGATCGCCGCCGTCACCGTGGTGAACAGCTTGATGCGCGTGAGCTCGGACTTGGTCTTGTAATCGTTGATGTCGAAATCGCGGATCGCATCGATCTCGGGCGCGTAACCGGGCTGCCCGGTGCGCAGGATGATGCGCACGTCGGCCAGCTTGAGCGTCTCGCGGATGTAGCGCACCAGGTGCAGGCCGGCGTCGTCCTGCTCCATCACGACGTCGAGCAGGATCACCGCGATCTCGGTCTCGTGCTTGAGCATCTCGCGCGCCTGGCCGGCCGAATACGCGTGCACGAATTCGAGCGGGCGTTGCTGCATGTCGAGATTGCCGAGCGCGAAGGTGGTGGTCGAGTGCACGTCTTCGTCGTCGTCGATGATCATCACGCGCCACACATTGCGGACACCGCTGGCGGCCTGCGCCGGGTGCTCCTCCAAAAATACCAGATCGTCGTGGTCGTCCTTTACATCTGCCAAGGGCGGACTCGATAGGGGCATGTGTAACGTCTCCAGAATTTTGCGTCGTGTTGATGCTTCTTAAGTATATAGCGGATTGTTATGCAAAAGGTCAAATAGCATCTTACTGATGAGAAAAGATGCATTTCCTGGGGTAGTCAGTCCTTGCGCATCAGCACCCGGGCCGGGAGGCCGGCCCGCCGCCGGGCCGCCGGGGCTGGTAGAATGATCGTTTCCCCATTCCGAAGCGCGTTCCATGTCCGGCAATTCATTTGGCAAGTTGTTTTCAGTGACCACCTTCGGCGAGTCGCACGGTCCGGCGATCGGCTGCGTGATCGACGGCTGCCCGCCCGGCATGGCGCTGTCGGAAGCGGACATCCAGCCCGACCTCGACCGCCGCAAGCCCGGCACCTCGCGCCACGTCACGCAGCGCCAGGAGGCGGACACGGTGCAGATCCTGTCCGGCGTCTACGAGGGCAAGACCACCGGCACCCCGATCGCGCTGCTGATCCCGAACACCGACCAGCGCAGCAAGGATTACGGCAACATCGCCGACAGCTTCCGGCCCGGCCACGCCGACTACACCTACTGGCATAAATACGGCGTGCGCGATCCGCGCGGCGGCGGGCGTTCGTCGGCGCGGCTGACGGCGCCGGTGGTGGGCGCGGCGGCGGTCGCCAAGAAGTGGCTGTTCGAGCAGTACGGCACCACCTTCATGGGTTGCATGAGCCAACTGGGCGAGATCGCGGTGCCGTTCCAGGGCTGGGAGCATGTGCACGCCAACCCGTTTTTCGCGGCCACCGGCGATGCCGCGCTGATCGAACGGATGGAGGCGGCGATGGACGAATTGCGGCGTGCCGGCGATTCGATCGGCGCGCGCATCGACGTGGTGGCGCACAAGGTGCCGGTCGGCCTCGGCCAGCCGATTTACGACAAGCTCGATGCCGACATCGCCTACGCGATGATGGGGATTAACGCGGTCAAGGGCGTGGAAATCGGCGCCGGCTTCAAGGCCGTGGCGCAGAAGGGCTCGGAGCATGGCGACGAGCTGACGCCGGAGGGCTTCGTCGGGAACAACGCCGGCGGCATGCTGGGCGGGATCTCGACCGGGCAGGACATCACGGTGTCGATCGCGATCAAGCCGACCTCCTCGATCCGCACCCCGCGCCGCTCGATCGACAAGGAGGGCAAGCCGGTGATGGTCGAGACCTTCGGCCGCCACGACCCGTGCGTCGGGATCCGCGCCACGCCGATCGCCGAGGCGATGCTGGCGCTGGTGCTGATCGACCACGCGCTCATGCACCGCGCCCAGTGCGGCGACGTGCGGGTGTCGACCCCCAACATCGCCCGCTAGCAGTCGTTCCCGAGCGCCCTTAGCCGGCCTTGTGGGCGGCCGCCACGACTTCGATCTGCTGGCGCCGTTCCACCGTCCTGACCACCAGCGCGCGCAAGTCGTTCAGCAGCGAGAACTCGGTCTGGTTCAGCTGGATCGCGGGGAAGCTCTGGTCCCAGTCGCCGTAGATGAAGCCGGCCGGCTGGCCGTTGGTGCACAGCGGCAGGATCACGAAGCTGCGCGCATCCGACAGCGAAGACTTCCACCACACCGGCAGCTTGGCCGCGAACTTCGGGTCCCTGGCGTTTTCGATGAAGATCACGCGGTCGCTATTGAGCGCCGCGTGGAACACGTTCGGCTCGTAGGCGTCGTCGAAGATCATG
>Ga0193702_1000466_pt1 | contig 13563 bp, 8 predicted proteins | sample U3a1metaG_FD_143060 | JGI IMG/M metagenome (GOLD analysis project Ga0193702, IMG submission 143060) | Soil microbial communities from a riparian zone of the East river system, Colorado, United States - U3a1 | ecosystem: Environmental > Terrestrial > Soil > Riparian zone | place: USA: East River... | reverse complement strand
AGTCGTTATGCTGAACATGTTGCAGGTTTGGATTAGTTGAGTCGGCAAACTCGGGTATACGCCCCTAATCCAATGCCTGCAACCCCTCCCAGCTTAGTCAAGCAAATTATTCCGGACACTAGTGCGCCTGCGCGGGAAGTCGCTCTCCCCAGTGGGGAGGACGACGGTGTTATTTTTTGCACGCGGCTATGCATTTTGTCCAAATCTGGACATTTTCATCAATTCCGCAACAGCACGGAAATCAGGCGCCGCCTGCGTGCGCCGCACCGTGCGCCCCGGCTCCCCTCGTACAACTATTCCCACCAAGAAAAAGACCTTCCGTTTGGCTTAACTTATATCAATTTGCTATCAATAAGGAAGTTAAATTGAATTTGTGGCGTCACCTTGTCGTCATGCATAGTTGCGACAATTCATGTCAGTACAACTACAAATGAAACGGGGAAAACATGCGTCGCGCTCACACCATGAAGTTGTTGTTGATACTGGCGCTGGCCGCCGGCGGCGCGGGCTTTGCGTCCGAAGTCGACCATCGCGAATTCGACGCGACGCTGCACGCGCCTTACCGCGCCGACGGCACCGGCGATGCGCGTACCTTCACGCTGAACTTCGACTACCCGCTGGTGCAGCGCGCGCAGGACGTGACCTGGCGCCTCGAACTGCTTGGCCCAGGCGGCCAGCTGGTACAGCGCTGGCAGGGCGTCGAGCGCCTGTTCCGCCAGCCGCTCGAGGTCAAGGTCGCCTGGGCCGGGCGCGAAGGCAATCCGGCGCTGCCTGACGGCGTCTATCAGGTGCGCATGCAGGCCGTGGCGCGCAATGCGCCCGGCCGCGGCAAGCCCGCGGCGCCGAGCGAGGACGAGACCGACCGCGCGCTGGCCGCGCCGCTGGCCGAGGGCGAAGACCTGATCGAGCAAAGCTGGGACATCGGCGTCGGCCAGGGCAGCGCGCCCGAGATGCCGAGCTTCCGCGCGCTGGCCACTGCGGCCGGCACCGCCGCGCCGGCCACCAACATGATGGCCGGCGTGCGCGCGTCGATGGCGGCCACCGCGGCGCTGCCGTACACGGTCTACTTCGGCAACCTGCATAGCCAGACCAACCACAGCGACGGCGGCGGCGCGATCGCGACCTGCACCGGCGCGCAGGCGCCGCAAAGCGCGGCGCTGGGGCCGACCGACGCCTATACCTACGCGATGAACAAGGGCCTCGACATCCTGATGACGTCCGAGCACAACCACATGTACGACGGCTCGGATTCGACCAATGCCGCGGCCAATCCGGCCACCGCCAAGGCCCTGTACCAGTCGGGCCTGACGGCCGCCGCCGACTTCAACGCCGCGCATCCGAGCTTCCTCGCGATCTACGGCCTGGAGTGGGGCGTGATCAACAACGGCGGCCACATGAACATCTTCAACACGCCCGAACTGCTGGAATGGGAGACCAACAGCAGCGGCCAGCTGATCGGCGACACCCTGACCCCGAAAGGCGATTACGCCGGCCTCTATACGCTGATGCGCCAGCGCGGCTGGGTCGGCCAGTTCAACCATCCGGCGAGCTCCGGCCAGTTCCTGGTGAACGGCGTGGCGCTCGGCTACACCGCCGACGGCGACCAGGCCATGGCCTTGTGCGAAGTGCTCAACACCTCGGCCTTCTCGACCAGCACCAATGAAACCGAGACCAGCCGCAGCAGCTACGAAGGCGCCTGCAACAAGGCGCTCGAAGCCGGCTACCACGTGGCCTTCAGCACCGACCAGGACAACCACTGCGCCAACTGGGGCGCGTCCTACACCAACCGCACCGGCGTGCTGATCCCGAACGGCACTGCGCTGAGCACCGCCAGCTTCCTCGCCGCGGTCAAGGCGCGCCGCGTGTTCGCCACCATGGACAAGGGCTCGCAGCTGGTGCTGACCGCCAACGGCCACTTGATGGGCGAGCGCTTCACCAACGGCGGTACCCTCAACCTGGTCGCCAACTATGCGAGCACCGGCGGCAAGACCGCGTCGACGGTGGTCATCTACGAGGGCGTCCCGAGCCGCAACGGCACGGTCAGCCAGTTGGCGACCACCGCCAACGTCACCATCACGCCGGCGCTGGGCGAGCATTTCTACTACGCGAAGATCACCCAGAACGACGGCAAGATCCTGTGGTCGGCGCCGGTCTGGGTCACGCAGTCGAACTCGGGCGACATCACGCCGCCGACCGTCAGCGCGGCCGAATCGGGCAGCAGCGGCACCATCACGCTGTCGGCGACGGCCAGCGACAACGTCGGCGTCTCGCTGGTCGAGTTCTACATCGACAGCGTGCTGAAGGCCAGCAGCAACGTGCCGCCGTATTCGGCGGCGATCAATTCCGCCACGCTCGCCAACGGCAGCCATAGCCTGACCGCCAAGGCGCGCGATGCGGCCGGCAACGTCGGCGTGTCGAGCGCGGTCGCGTTCAGCGTCAGCAACGCCGCTTCCGACACCACGCCGCCCACCGTGAGCGCCAGCGAGAGCGGCGCCAGCGCCACCATCACCCTGTCGGCCAGCGCCAGCGACAACGTGGGCGTCAGCAAGGTCGAGTTCTATGTCGATGGCGTGTTGAAGGGGACCGACACCACCTCGCCGTATGCGGTCACGCTGAACTCGACCACCTTGGCCAACGGCGCCCACAGCCTGACGGCGAAAGCCTACGACGCCGCCGGCAACGTCGCCACCTCGAGCGCGGTCAGCTTCAGCGTCAACAACAGCGCGGTGCAACTGATCGCCAACAGCGGCTTCGAATCGGGCGCCACCTCATGGACCGCGACCACCGGCGTGATCACCAACGACGCCACCCAGGCCGCACACGGCGGCAGCTACAAGGCCTGGCTCGACGGCTACGGGGCGACGCATACCGACAGCGTGTACCAGCAGGTGGCGATCCCGGCCTCGGCGTCGACCGTCAGCCTGGCGTTCTGGCTCAAGGTGGTGTCGGACGAAACCACCACCACCGCCGTCTACGACACGCTCAAGGTGCAGGTGCGCAGCAGCACCGGCGCGGTGCTGGCCACGCTGGCGACCTATTCGAACCTGAACAAGGGCAGCAGCTATCTGCAGAAGACCTTCGACCTGAGCGCCTGGAAGGGCCAGACCGTGCGCATCTACTTCGAGGGGATCGAAGATTCGACGGTGGCCACTTCCTTCCTCGTCGACGACGTCACGCTGACCGCGCAGTAGGCGCGCTTAGTCGGCGGTGTAAATACTGGCTTGGAGCGCTTCCGCCGGCAGGGCGGAAGTGATATTCTTCTGGCGCCCGGGACGCCGTCCGGCGTCCACCGACTCCAGAGCCCATGACCACTCCTTCCCTGCTGCGCCTTGCCGCCTGCGTCTTCCTCAGCCAGTGGAGCGCGCATGCGCTGGCGCTCGATCCGCTCAGCTACGCACGCTACGACCAAGTCAAGACCAGCGCGCTGCACCTCGACCTGAAGGCCGATTTCGCCCATAAGACGCTGTCCGGTTACGCCGAATTGTCGCTGGCCTGGATCGACAAGTCCGCGCGCACGCTGGACCTCGACACGCGCGAACTGGCGATCGCCAGGGTGCAGGCGCAGGATGCGGGCGGCGCCTGGCATGCCGTGCCTTACACGCTCGACAAGTTCGACGCCGAGAAGGGCCAGGCCCTGCACATCGCGCTGCAAAGCCAGCCTTCGAAGGTCCGCATCTGGTACCACACCGCGCCGACCGCCACCGCGCTGCAGTGGCTCACGCCGGCGCAGACCATGTCCGGCAAGCGGCCGTTCATGTTCAGCCAATCCGAGACCATCAACGCGCGCTCCTGGGTGCCGGTGCAGGATACGCCGGCCGTGCGCTTCACCTACAGCGCGCGGATCGAGGCGCCGCAAGGCCTGCGCGTGGTGATGAGCGCCGATAACGACCCGAAGGCCAGCGGCAAGGGCGGCTGGAAGTTCAGCATGCCGCAGCCGATTCCGTCCTATCTGCTGGCGATCGGCATCGGCGAACTCGATGCGCGCAGCCTCGGTCCGCGCACCGGCGTGTATGCGGAACCGAAGCGCATCAAGGCCGCCGCATACGAACTGGCCGACACCGAGAAGATGGTGGCCGCGGCCGAGTCGCTGTACGGCCCGTATCGCTGGGGGCGTTACGACATGCTGGTGCTGCCGCCCTCGTTCCCGATCGGCGGCATGGAGAACCCGCGCCTGACCTTCGTCACGCCGACCATGATCGCGGGCGACCGCAGCCTGGTCGACCTGGTCGCGCACGAACTGGCGCACAGCTGGTCCGGCAACCTGGTGACCAACGCCTCGTGGAAGCACTGGTGGCTGAACGAAGGCTTCACCACCTACGTCACCACCCGCATCCTCGAGGTGCTGTACGGCGAAGAGGTGGCGGCCATGAATCTGCAGCTCGAGCAGGAAGAGGCGCTCGAACTGCTCAAGACCGTGGCGCCGGCCAAGCAGGCCTTGCTGACGCGCGATCCGGATCTCTCCTCGAAGGAGTACACCGACGATGCGCTGGCCTACCCGAAAGGCGCCTGGTTCCTGCGCACGCTCGAACAGCGCGCCGGCCGCGCCGTGTTCGATCCTTTCCTGCGCGGCTGGTTCGACCAGCACGCGTTCCAGAGCGTGACCACCGGCCAGTTCGTCGACTACCTGCGCAAGAACCTGCTGGCCCGGCATCCGGGCGTGATGAGCGACGCGGAACTGGACGAGTGGCTGTACGGCCCCGGCATCCCGGCCGGCGCCAAACACGCGGTGTCGGCGCGCCTGGCCGCGCTCGACGCCACGCGCGCCGCCTGGCTCAAGGGCGAGCTGGCGAGCGCGCAGCTCGACACCAAGAAATGGACCGCCACCGAGTGGATGAAATTCCTGAACGATATCGACGGCAAGGCCAGCGCCGCGCAGCTCAAGGAACTGGACCGCGCTTTCGGCCTCGGCAAGACCGGCAATAACGAAGTCGCGTTCCGCTTCTACCGCGCGGCGGTGAAGGCCGGCGATCGCGACATCCGCGCGCCGCTGAAAGCCTTCCTCCTGAGCGTGGGCCGGCAGAAGTTCGTGGTGCCGCTGTACGCCGCGCTGCTCAAGGACCCATCCGACAAGGCCTGGGCGCAGGCCGTCTACCAGCAAGCGCGTGCGCGCTACCATCCGGCGACGCAGAAGAGCGTCGACAAGCAGTTCGATCAACCGGCCACCCCATAAGGACCGCAATGACTTCCATGACCCGCATCGCCGCAGCCATCCTGCTGGCCTGTTCCGCCGCCGGCGCCGGCACCGCCGTGGCCCAACCCCCGGCTGCGGCCAGCGCCCCGGCGCGCGCCTACGACCTCGAAGCCGACGTCACGCGCGTGATGAAGACCTTCGACGTGCCCGGCATCGCGATCGCCGTCGTCAAGGACGGCAAGGTGATCGCCGCGCGCGGCTTCGGCGTGCGCAAGCTGGGCGAGCCGGCGCCGGTGGACGGCAAGACCGTGTTCCAGATCGCCTCCAACTCCAAGGCCTTCACCGCCGCCACGCTGGCGATGCTGGTCGACGAAGGCAAGCTGGCGTGGGACGACCCGGTCACCAAGCACCTGCCCGACTTCCAGATGTACGACGCCTATGTGACCCACGAGATGACGGTGCGCGACCTGCTGACCCACCGCAGCGGCCTTGGCCTCGGCGCCGGCGACCTGCTGTGGTGGCCGACCACCAATTTCAGCAGCGACGAAATCATCCAGAAGCTGCGCTACATCCGTCCGGCGACCAGCTTTCGCAACAGCTACGCCTACGACAACCTGCTGTACATCGTGGCCGGCAAGATCATCGCGCAAAAGACCGGCAAGAGCTGGGGCGAGACGGTGCATGAACGCATCCTCAAGCCGCTCGGGATGAATTCGACGACCACCAGCCTGGCCGAGAACACCGGCAACCCGAACGTCTCGAACGCGCACAGCAAAATCGGCGGCAAGATCGCCGCGGTCAAGTCGCTGCCGGTGCCGAATGCGGCGGGCGCGGTCGGCATCAACACCAGCGCCGAAGACATGGCGCGCTGGATGACCGTGCTGCTCGACGAAGGCGTGACCGGCAAGGACGCGCAAGGCAAGGAAGTGCGGCTGTACAGCGCGCGCCAGGCGCACGAGATGTGGGCCGAGCAGACGCCGATCCGGATCGGCGAGCCGCCGGCCGCGCTGGCCGCGACCAAACCCAACTTCCTCGCCTATGGCCTGGGCTTCCAGCTGCGCGACTACAAGGGCCGCAAGATCGCGCTGCACGGCGGCGCGCTGCAAGGCTTCTATTCGCAGGTGGTGCTGGTGCCGGAAGCGAAGCTGGGCATCGCGATCCTGACCAACGCCGAGAGCAGCCCCTCGCTGTCGGCGCTGCGTTACCGCCTGCTCGACCAGTATCTCGACGGCGCCCAGACCGACTGGATCAAGCTGATCGCCGACGCCGAGAACGAGTCGCACGCCAAGGAGCTGGCGGCGCAGAAGAAGGCGGTCGGCGCGCGCGCCGCCAAGTCGCAGCCCTCGCTGCCGCTGGCCGCCTACGACGGCGACTACCAGGACGCGTGGTACGGCACGATGTCGATCAGGGAGGTGGGCGGCAAGCACGTGATGAGTTTTTCGCGCACGCCCGATTTGAGCGGCGAGCTCGAACACTTCCAGCACGATACCTTCATCGTGCGCTGGAAGGAGCGCAACTTCAACGCCGACGCCTACGTGAGCTTTTCGCTGAACCCGGACGGCAGCATCGACCGCGTGAAGATGGCGCCGATCTCCTCCGAGACCGACTTCAGCTACGACTTCGCCGACCTGTCGTTCACGCCGGTGAAGAAGGAAGCGCCGCAGCTGTTGCAGTAAGGTCGCACCACATGTGGAACTTGGCGAGATAGGACGCGCCGCCGATGATCGCCATCGGCTCGACGCCGAAAGTGGCGAAGCCGCAATCCGTATAGAGGGCGAGGGCGGCGGCGTTGCCCTCGGTGACCGTCAGCTGCACCAGCCGCACGCCGCCGCGCGCGCCTGCCTGGGCCAGCGCCGCCATCACCAGCTGGCGGCCGATGCCGCGCCGGCGGAAGGCCGGCGCCACCACCATTCCGAACAGGCTCGCCTTGTGGCGCGTCTTGGGCCGCTGCTCGAAGCGCAGGCCGACCGCGGCCCCCAGCACGCCATCGCAGATCGCGCCGAGCACGATCTCCTGCGCGTCGCCGCCGGGGTAGAGGCGGGCCTGCCAGTACTCGATCGGCAGCGCCGCGCGCTCGGGCACGGTGGCGGTGAATGCTTCCGGATCGCTGGCATACCCGTCGAGCATCAGCGTGCGGTAAGCGCGCGCGTGCTCGCTGGCCAGGCGCAGGATGCGCGCGGCGTCCATCCTATTTGGCCTTGCCGTTCCAGATGTCCATCATGTCCTGCGAACCCTGGTTGCGGATGCCGTTGTCGGTCAGGATGCTCTCGGTCGCCTCCAGCATCGCCTTGCGCGGCAGGACGATGGTCTCGCCCGAGCGCTGGTCGAAGTGGATCACGACCTGCTCGTCCTTCAGGTCGCGCAGCAGCGCGACCAGGTGGCGCAGATTGCGCACCGGGACCTTGTTGATCGAATAGACCACCGAGCCGAAACGGTTGCTGTAGCCGGTCACCAGCTTGTGCGGGAAGAACGGCGAGCAGATGATCACCAGCTCGTCGCGGCTGGCGTCCGGCTGGTCGCCGCGTTTGGTCACCAGCGGGCTGGCGTTGAAGCTGAGCGCGTTCAGGGTAGGCGCATTGCCGGACACCGCAGCGAGGAATTCGGCGGTCGCGCGCGAGAACACGATCGGGCCGTAGATGAAGTAGGACGGATAGCCGCCGTTCAGGTCCGGGATCAGCAGCGGGCGCGCACCGGCCAGCGGCAGCTGGACCTGCATCGGCTTCCCGTCGCGCACCACGGTCAGCGGCAGCTTGCCGTCCTTGGCCGCCTGCTGCACCCGGTACTGGAAGCGCACACGCAGGTTGGCGCCGAGTTTGACCATGCCCTGGTTGTCGATCGGCGAGTCGCCGATGCGCGTGATGACGTCCCATTCCTTCAGCGGATACGACGGGTCGGACAGGTAAGGGCGGTGCACCACCGCGCCCTCCACCGATTTGTCGAGTTTCAGGTACTCGCGCAGCACCGGGTTCTCCAGCGTCTGGACGTCGTCGAGGAAGCTGAGCTTGCCGTCGTAGCGGCCGTCGGCGATATCGCGCAGGAACAGCTCGATCTCCTCGTTCGGGATGATATAGCCGATGTTCTGCGCGTTGACCGCGCTGGCGAAGGCCAGGCCGACCATTTTCTCGCCGGCGATCGCCGGGCCGCCGCTGTTGCCGGGATTGATCGCGGCGTCGATCTGGATGCGCAGGCCCGCGGTGCCGTAGTTATAGTTGGCGAATTCGATGCGCGAGACGATGCCCTTGGTGATCGACAGCGAGGTGCCGCCGGTCGGATAGCCGTAGGCGAACACCGCGTCGCGCACGTCCGGCAGCACGCTGGCGCGCGCCACCGGCGCATGGGTCTTGAAGAAGGACTCGTCGTCCAGCTTGAGCACCGCGAGGTCGATCCCGCGCGCCACCGCGACCACGCTGGCCGAGACCTTGTCGCCGGCCTGGTTGGCCTGGATCTGGACCTGGCTGGCGTAGCCGACCACGTGGGCGTTGGTCAGGATGCGCCGGCCCTCGATGACCACGCCGGAGCCGGTGATCTCGAGCGGTTGCGCCTTGCCCCACGGTTTGTAGGGATCCGGGGCGCGGATCGTCGCGAACACCTTGACGACCGAGTTCTCGAGATTGGGCGGGATGACCGGGGTGTCCTTATCCTGGGCGTGCGCGCCGAGCTTGAATGCGATCAGGATCACTGCGACGGCGAAACGGAAAATATTCATGGGCCTTCTTTTCGGTTGAATGGCGCGCGCGACTGCGGACGCCCACGCAATATACACGGCTCTCGCAACGACGACTATAGCTCCACCCTGCGGTCGGCCAGCACCACCTGGTTGCGGCCCTGTTCCTTGGCGCGCTGCACGGCCTGCTCGGCCAGCCGCGCCAGCAGCGCAGGGGTCAGGGCCTCGTCCGGCACCACGACCGCCACGCCGATGCTGATGGTGATGCAGCCGAGCGGCGAGCCTTCATGCGGCAGCTGCAGCGCCTCGAATCCGGCGCGCAGCTTGTCGGCCAGCGCGAGGGCGGCCTCGCTGTCGGTGTCGGCCGCGATCAGCGCGAATTCCTCGCCGCCGTAGCGCGCGGCCAGGTCGCCGGCGCGCCGGGTGTGCGACTCGAGCAGGCGCGCCAGGCGGCGCAGGCAGGCATCGCCTTGCTGGTGTCCATACAGCTCGTTGTAGTTCCTGAAGAAGTCGAGGTCCAGCATCACCAGCGCCAGCGGGCTGTGGGCACGCGTGGCGCGCTGCAGTTCGGCCGCGAGCGCGTCGTCGAAGCGGCGCCGGTTGGCGATCCCGGTCAGGCCGTCCGTCATGCTCAGCACGGCCAGCTTGCCGTTGGCGGCGGCCAGCTCGCGTGCGTGCTCGCTGGCGCGCTGTTCCAGCAGCCGGTGCTGCCGATCGACCCGGCCGGCCATCTGGTTGAATGCCTGCGCCAGCGCGGTGAGCTCGTCCTCGCCCTCGGCCTGCACGCGGGCGGCGGTGTCGCCGGTCCCGGTTGCGTGCATGCCGTGCGCAAGCGCGTCGAGCGGACGCGCGATGCTGCGCGCAACCAGCAGCGCCAGCGCGAGCGCCGCCGCGAGGCACGCCAGGCCGACCAGCACCAACTGTTCGCGCAGCGCCTGGGTGTCGGCAGCCAGGGTCTCGAGCGGAATGGTGCCGACCACGAACCAGCTGGTGCCGGCGACTTGCGCATACAGCGCGAGGTAGCCGCCCTGCGCGCCCTTGGCCGGATAGAGGGCCGAGCCGCTGGCCTGGTTGCGCAGCAGGCTGCGCTTGATGTCGGCGGCCAGCGCGGGTTCGACCATCGGATCGGCGGCGCTGGCCGGGGCCTTGGCCAGCGGCGTGCCGTGCTGGCCGTCGAGCATCAGGAGGCCGCCGCCGCTGCCCAGGTTGACCTCCTCGAAGATGGCCGCGAAGTGACTGGGCTGCACGCCGATGAACAGGTTGCCGACCAGCCGGTTGCTGCTCTTGTTGTAGATCGCGCGCAGCAGCACCAGGCTGTTCTGGCCGATGCCGTTGTCGTAGACGCCCCAGTACGGCCGGCCGCGCAGCTTGGGCGCGTGGGCGACGAAGCGCACCACGCCGCGGCCCAGGGTCGAGAACACCTGGGTGTCCATGATCTTGTTGTCCTGGTCGAGGAAGTACTTCTGGTTGATGAAGTCGAACGCGCCATAGCGTTCGAGCAGCACGCGGGTCAGGTCGGAGCGGGCGGCGCTGCGCTCCATCTGCTTGTCGCCTGCGTACTGGGTGAGCGCGGCCTGGACCCGGTCCGACAGCACCATCGCCTCGCTGTCGGACTCCATCCTGGCCATCTCGAGCTGGATGTTGGCGGCCACCTGGCGCAGCACTTCGCTCGCGTACAGGCGGGTGCGGGCGGTGGCGGCGCGGGTCGTCTCGGCGCAGGCGAGATAGCCGGCGATCGCCAGCGGCAGCAGCGCGAGCAGCACGAAGGCGGCCGCCAGCCGCTGGCGGAGGTCGATCCTGCGCAGCAGGTGCAGGGAGAGGTAGTCGGCCAGTCGGTTCATGCGCGGCTAGTTGGCGTTTTTTCTGGCTTCGTTGCGGATCGACGCGTCCAGCGTGCGCGCGGCCTGCTGCGGCGTGACCTTGCCGAACAAGACGTCCTGGATCAGCGGATGCAGCAGCTCGATGGTATTCGCCGGCAGCATCGAATAGTAAGGGCTGCCGGTGACCGGCGCCTTGCTGGCTTGCGCGATGTAGGCCACGATCTGCGGATCGCTGACCATGGGGCCGGGCGCGGTCTTGAAGGGCGAGATGTTCTGGCGCTTGTTTTGCTGGATCGCGAAGCCCTTGCCCATCATGAAATCGAGGAAGCGCGCGGCGGCTTCCTTGTTGCGGGTGGCGCAGATGGCGAAGCCGGTTTCGCTGCCGATGACCGGGATCACCGGCTTGCCGGGCGCATTCCAGGGCGGCACGAAGACGCCGGTCGCGAAGCCTTTGCCGTTCATCAGCAGGCCGGAGGCCCAGGTGCCGTGGAAAGCCATCGCGGTTTTGCCCTCGGTGAACAGACGGATGCCCTCGTCGTAATTGGTGTTCATATAGCCGGGCTGGGCGTAGCCGCGCTCGGCCACCAGCTTGATCTTGGCGAAGATGGCGGCGCCGTCGGCGTTGTCGAGGTCGAGTGTGCCGTTGGCGATGCGCGCCTTCCAGTCGGGCGTCTTGGCCACCACCTGGTTGGCGAAGCCGAAGCTGAACGGACCGTTGCCGAGGGTGTTGGGGAAGCCGCCATTCCACATAATCGGCGTCAATCCGGCTTTCTTGAGCTGTTCGCAGACGGCCAGGAATTCCTCGAAGTTGGCGGGGAGCTGCGTGATGCCGGCTTGCGCGAACATGGCCTTGTTGTAGTACATGAGGGTGGCGGCGACGCCGCCGGCGATGCCGAAGTGTTTGCCGCCGCGCGAGGTCCAGTCGGCCTTCAGGCTGTCGAGCATATTGTTCCAGGCGGGCGAGTGGCCGACGTCGGCCAGCACGCCCTGGTCGGCCAGGTCGGCGGCGTAGGCGTTCGGGTTCACCGACATCAGGTCGGGCAAGTTATGGGCGGCGATTTTCGGCTTGATGTTTTCCTCGACCGAATTGCCGATCATGAACTGGACGTTGACGCGCACGTCGGGATTGAGGCGGGTGAATTCGGCGGCGACCTGATGCATTTCCTCGGGCCAGTCGGGGGCCCAGACCAGGGCGGTGATGGTGGTGGTCGGCGCGGCGCGCGTGGCGGCGCCGGCCGGCGGCCCCGGCTGGCACGCAGCCAGCGCCAGGGCACCCACCAGCGCAGCGATCACTCCTTGCTTACCCACAATAGTTCCTCGTCCAACAGATGGGGTCACGTCTGACATTCGTACATTTCGCTGCGACAATGTACGAATGTCAGACCTGACCCCATGGGTTTTTGCGGCCCCGGCGCACGCCGATCGCCGCGTCCTGCCTTGGATATCCGCAGAAGATTTCCTCCGCGGCAGATGGGGTCACATCGGCAGATGGGGTCACATCTGACATTCGTACATTTCACGGCGAAAATGTACGAATGTCAGATGTGACCCCAGGCTTAGGGCTTGACGAATTTGAGCGTCATGCGGTCGCTCTCGCCGATCGCCAGGTAGGCCGCGCGGTCGGCGTCCTTGTTGGCCAGCGTCGGCGGCAGCGCCCACACGCCGCCCTTGTGCTCGGCCGTGTCCTTCGGATTGGCGTTGACCTCGGACTTCGCCGCCAGCTTGAAGCCGGCCCCTTCCACCAGCTTGATCACGTACGCTTCATGCATGTAGCCGGTCGAGGCCGTCGCGTCCTGCACCTTCGCCGCCGGCAACCTGTGCTCGACCACGCCGAACACGCCGCCCGGCTTCAGACTGTCGTAAATACTCTTGAGCATGACCTTCATCTGGTCGTCGCCGATCTCCACCCAGTTGTGCAGGTTGCGGAAGGTGAGCACCAGGTCGACGCTGCCGGCCGGCGCGATGTCGTATTTTCGCGGCGGCTCGAACAGGCCGATCTGCACCTTGTCGTACACCGCCGGGTTCGCATCGAGCTTTTGCTTGAACAGCATGGCGTAACGATTCTCGGGCTTGATGGTCTCGCCCGCGCCGATCAGCTTGCCCTGCGCGCGCAGGTAGGGCGCCAGGATCTCGGTGTACCAGCCGCCCTCGGGCGCCAGCTCGACCACCGTCATGGTCGGCTTGATGCCGAAGAAGCTCAGCGTCTGGTAGGGATGGCGGTAGACGTCGCGCGCGGCGTTCGCCGCCGAGCGGTGGCTGCCCGCGATCGCGGCCTTGAGCGCGGCGTCGTCGGCGTGGGCTACGCCGGCCAGTCCGGTGGCCAGCAGCGCAGCCAGGATCAGTCGTTTCATGTGTTCGGTCTCCTTCGGTATGTGGACGAGGCCGCCATACGCCGCCTCACGCCGATCATCGGGGAAGCCGGCGAGATGGTCAAGTGGAAAGTTTGGCCAAAAGAAAAGAGTGGACGGGTCATGGTTGCCGCGCGTTTTTTTATCGAGCGGGTGATCCGCATGGTCCCTCTTTTGCCATCTAAACATTTCATTTTAGGCAATATATGGTGTACTCTGATGTCGATGTTATAAGTTGTTAATAATTCACGGGGGATGGATGGACTTGGTTTACAAGAATGAAAAGGCCTTGTTCGGCCTGATGCTGGCGGTGTCGGTGGCGGGCTGGATCCTGATCTTGGCCGTCACCTTCGGCACGGCGATTCTGTATGGCCTGTTGTTTTTTGTCGGCTATTGTTTCGCTCAGTCGGCGCTGGTTTCCACCGTCAAGGGCACCGCCGTGCACATCACCGGCGGTCAATTCCCCGACCTGCAGCGCCAGGTCATGGAGTGCTGCGCCAAGCTCGGACTGGAGGAGGTGCCGGACGCCTACCTGATGCAGATGGGCGGCGTGCTCAATGCCTTCGCGGTCCGCTTCCTGGGCCGTCATTTCATCGTGCT
>Ga0193702_1000465_pt1 | contig 13573 bp, 10 predicted proteins | sample U3a1metaG_FD_143060 | JGI IMG/M metagenome (GOLD analysis project Ga0193702, IMG submission 143060) | Soil microbial communities from a riparian zone of the East river system, Colorado, United States - U3a1 | ecosystem: Environmental > Terrestrial > Soil > Riparian zone | place: USA: East River... | reverse complement strand
AGGCCGCCGCCTTCAGCGGCCTGCAGATCGTCAACCTGACCAGCGACCAGCTCGGCGCGCTGAGCACCGCGCAAGTCGCGGCGCTCGGCAGCAACGCGATCGCGGCGCTGACCACGGCCCAGCTGAACGCCTTCCTGTCCACCGCCCAGGTCAACGCATTGACCGGCGTCCAGGCGCGCAACCTGAGCAACGGCCAGTTGCTGGCGCTCGACAGCGCGCACATGCTGGCCCTGTCGACCGATGCGATCGGCGGCCTGTCCTCGCGCCAGCTGACGGCGATGACGACCGACCAATTGCTGGCGCTGTCCACCGTGCAGTTCGCGGCGCTGGGCACCGCGGCGCTGGCATCGCTGAGCACCGACCAGCTGACCCAGGGCCTGAGCGTGGCCGAGATCGCCGCGCTGACCTCGATCCAGGCCGCCGCGCTGACGCTGGCGCAGGTCGCGGCCCTGACCGACGCGCAGATCGGCGCGCTGGAAACGGTCGACCTGTCCGCCTTCACCACGCGCCAGGTCGCGGCGCTTGGTGCGGCCCAGCTGACCCTGCTGTCGACCGCCCAGCTCAATGCGCTGACCCCGGCCGAGCTGCAAGCGCTGACCGCCGCGCAAATCGCCAACGGCCTGACGCCGGCCCAGGTGGCGGCGCTGACCCCGGCCAACCTGTCCGCCTTGAGCGCCACCCAGATCGCCAACGGCCTGACGATCTCGCAAATGCTGGTGCTCTCGACCGCGCAAGTCGCGACGCTCAAGACCGCGCAAATCGCCGCGCTGACCACGGCCCAGATGGAAGTCATGTCCGCCGACCAGCTGGCCGCGCTCGGCAGCACCCAGCTGCAGGCGCTGATCAGCAAGCAGGTCGCCGCGATCTCGGTCGACCAGCTGGTCGGCCTCACGACCGACCAGATCCTCGCGTTGAGCAGCGCGCAGATCGGCTTCCTGACCACCTCGCAAATCGCTGCGCTGAGCATGGCGCAAGTGCAGGCGCTGAGCGTCGCGCAAGTCGCCGCGATCAAGATCAGCCAGTTGCCGGCGCTGACCGACGACCAGGTCGGCGTGCTGTCCACCGCGCAGGTGGCCGGCATGACCGTCACGCAAATCAGCACCTTGACCACGCGCCAGGTGGCCGCGCTCGGCATCCCGCAAGTCGGCGCGCTGACCACGCCGCAACTGCTGGCCTTGAAAGCCAGCCAGATCGCGGCCCTGAGCGGCGACCAGTTGGGCGGCCTGAGCGACGCCCAGTTCGCGGTCTTCACCGCGGCCCAGATCGGCGCCCTGAGCACGGCCCAGATCGCGGTCCTCGGCACGCCGCTGCTGGCCGCGATGACCACTGCCCAGGTCCTCGGCCTGAAAGCCAGCCAGGTCGCCGCGCTGAGCGACGGCCAGCTCGCGGTGCTGCCGACCGACGACATCGCCGCCCTCAGCGCGACCCAGCTCGCGGCCCTGAGCACCTTCCAGGTCGCGGCGCTGACCGGCACCCAGGTCGCGGCCTTCAACACCGCCCAGATGACGCTGCTGAAGACCGCCCAGATCGCGGCGCTGACCACGGCCCAGGTGCAGTCGCTCGAGACCGCCGACCTCGCCGCGCTGACGGTCGCGCAAATCGCCGCCTTCGGCAGCGACCAGGTGGCCGCGATGTCGACCGACCAGACCATGGCCCTGAACCCGAGCTCGCCGCGCTACGCCACGCCGCTGGTGCTCGATCTCGACGGCAACGGCGTCTCGACCCTGAACGTCGCGGCCGGCGTGCAGTTCGACATCTACGGTGTCGGCAACGCTATCGCCACCGGCTGGGTGGCGCCCAACGACGGCCTGCTCGCGCTCGACCGCAACGGCAACGGCGCCATCGACGGCGGCGGCGAGCTGTTCGGCAGCGCGACCACGCTCAAGGACGGCAGCAAGGCCAGCAACGCTTACCAGGCGCTGGCCGAGCTCGACACCAACGGCGATGGCCAGATCACCAGCGCCGACGCGGCCTTCACGCAGTTGCGGGTGTGGGTGGACGCCAACTCGGACGGCGTCAGCCAGGCCGATGAACTCAAGACCCTGGACGCGTTCGGCATCGCCGGCATCGGCCTCGCCAGCACCGCGATGGCGGTCCAACAGCAGGGCAACCTGATCGGCCTCGGCTCGAGTTACACCAGCGCCGACGGCGCCAGCCACGCGGCGGCCGATGTCTGGTTCCTCACGCAAGCGCCGGCATCGCTGGGCGACAAGGTCGGCCAGCTGACCCAGGCAATGGCTGAGTTCGCCAACAACACGGCCGTGGCGCCGGCCGCGCCCGCGCTGCCCGGCCTGCCCGCGGACGCGCGCTCGCTGCCGCTGCAGGTCCGGGCCATGGCCGACACGCTGGGCCGCTTCGACGCCCACGGCAAGCTGCTGCCGGTCCCCGCGCTCGCGGCGCCGGGCGCCAACCGCCTGCCGGCGCCAGCCGGCCCGGACAGCGGCTGGCTTGCCCTTCCGCCAAGGTAGAGAATCGTTCTTTGCCAAGGGGAATTTAGATGATAATGTGGCTGTAGCGGACTGGTGTGCACCGTCCGCTGCACGCCTACCGACACAGAAGACCCATGAACAGTCAATTGATACCGATCGTCACCGTTTCCTACAACTCGCCCGACCTCATCGAAGCACTGCTGGGCTCGCTGCGCAAGTTTTACACCAATCCGGTATATGTGATCGACGGTTCGTATCCCGAAGTGGCGGCCGAGATCGGCGCGATCGCCGCCAAGTACGCCAACGTCCAGTTCATCCCCTTCGGCTACAACATCCACCACGGGCCGGGCCTGTCGTGGGCGATCAACAATCTCGGCCTGAGCGGCCAGGTCCTGTTCCTCGATTCCGACGTCGAAATTCTCAAGGCCGGTTTCATCGAATCGCTGCAATCCTTCCTCACGCCCGAGCTGTACGGGGTGGGCGGCATCCAGCAAGTCAACGAGCAGGGCTATGACCATCCCGACGGCGCGGTCGCCTACCTGCACCCGGCCTGCATGCTGTGCAATATCGACGTGGTGCGCCAGTGGCCGCTGCCGATCAAGCACGGCGCGCCGCTGGTGCAGACCATGGTCGCGCTGCACAAGGCCGGCCAGTCCGGCCTGCTGCGCAATGTGGACTGGGTCAAGAACGACTTCAGCAAGGACCCGAATCGCATCTTCATCAAGCACGACTGGCAAGGCACCGTGCTGCGCACCGGCGGCTACCACTACGACAAGCCGACCCAGGCCTCGGTCGTCAATACCGACCTGCTGGCCTTCGTGCCGCTGACCGCGCACAAGCTGGTCGAAGTCGGCTGCCACGATGGCGCCTTCGCCAAGGCCTACAAGCAGCGCAACCCGGTCTCGAACTACACTGGCATCGAAATCGACAGCGTGCTGGCCAACCATGCGCGCCCGCATTGCGACTTCGTGTTCAACCAGGACGTCGAGCAGGCCGACGCCCAGTGCCGCAAGCACGTCGCCCATGCCGACTGCTGGATCCTGGGCGAAGTGCTGGAGCAGCTGCAAGATCCGTGGGCGCTGCTGGCGGCCATCCGCACCTCGATCGCGCCGGCCGGCGTCCTGGTCGCTTCCGTCGGCAACTTCCAGCACTGGTCCGTCCAGGCGCGCCTCGCGCTGGGCGACCTGCGCTACGAAGACGGCGGCTCGCTGCAGAAGAAGCAAGTGCGCGTGTTCACCCGCGGCACCATCCTCGACATGTTGCGCCGCGCCGGTTTTCAGGTCACCGGCGGCATGCCGCGCATCAAGGACGAGCCGGCACGCGAGCAATTCCTGCCCGCGATCCGCGCCCTGGCCGCCGCCAGCGGCAACGATGCCGAGGCCGCCGTGCAGGACGCGCTGCCCTACCAGTACATCATCACGGCCGTCGCGGCCTGACCCAACCCGGACCGAACCATGGCATTCCCCAAAGTGAGCATTGTGATTCCGGCCTACAAGCCGGGGCATTTCGAGCAGTGCTTGAGGTCGGCGATCGGCCAGACCTACACCAACACCGAAATCCTGGTCAGCGACAATTGCCCGACCGAGGCGATCAAGGACATCTGCGCCAGGTTCCCGCAGGCGACTTACCAGCGCAACACGGTGACCGGCCCGCAGAACGTGATCGACTCCTTCTTCAGCGGCCGCGGCGAGCTGATCAAGCCGCTGTTCGACGACGACATCCTGCATCCCTTCTGCGTCGAGCGCATGGTGGCCGCGATCAGCATGCGCGAGGACATCGAACTGGTGTTCTCGACCTCGCAGGTGATCGACGCCGAGAACAACAAGATGGAGCTGCGCCGCGCCTACACCGCGAGCGGCTACCTGGTCGGGCGCGACCTGCACCGCAACATGGCGCTGGGGCTGCACAATATCGTGGGCGAGTTCACCTCGATCATGTTCCGCCGCAAGACCCTGTGGGACATCGGCCCGCGCCAGCTCTACCTGATCGGCGGCCACGACTACATGCTGGGCCTGGCCGACATCGCCGCCTATTGCAACCTGATGAAAGACGGCTCGGCCTTCTACATCGACGAAGAGCTGACCTATTTCCGCCACGACCAGCGCCTGATGTCGAATTCGAACCCGGCCGCGAACCCGAATTTCGGCTACTGCTTCTCCGACTACATCGACCTGCTGGTCGGCTCGCACCAGACCGGCGTGATCACCACCGCCGAGATCGTCGCGATGGAAGAGCAGCTGAACGTACTGAGCATCAAGCTGAACGGCGTGTTCGAACAGGTCGGCCGCTCGTTCCAGCGTTACCGCGACTACATCCAAGAATTCAAGGGAGCATAAGCCATGCTGGACGATTGCAAGATCATGGACTTGCCCAAGCACTCAGACCCGCGCGGCAACCTGTCGGTGATCGAAGGCGCGATCCACGTGCCGTTCGACATCAAGCGCGTGTACTACCTGTACGACGTGCCGGGCGGCTCCTCGCGCGCCGGCCACGGCCACATCGAACTGCAGCAGATGATCATCGCGATGTCGGGCAGCTTCGACGTGATCGTCGACGACGGCCAGTCGCGCAAGAAAGTGCACCTGAACCGCTCCTACTACGGCCTGTACATCCCCGGCATGATGTGGCGCGAGATCGAAAACTTTTCCTCCGGCGCGGTGTGCCTGGTGCTGGCCTCGACCCTGTACGACCCGGACGACTACTACCGCGAATACGACGACTTCGTCGCGGCCGCCGCCAGCCACCGCGCCCCACCACGATAAGACCATGACCATTCCCTTCCTCGACCTGAAAGCGGTCAACCTCGCGCAGGAAGCCGAGCTCGAGGCCGCGTTCAAGCGCGTGCTGCATTCCGGCTGGTACATCCTCGGCGAAGAGGTCGGCAACTTCGAAGCCAGGTTCGCCGCCTACTGCGGCGCCGCCCAGGCGATCGGCGTGGCCAACGGCCTCGATGCGATCTTCCTGATCCTCAAGGGCTACGGCATCGGGCCGGGCGATGAGGTCATCGTGCCGAGCAACACCTTCATCGCGACCTGGCTGGCCGTCACGCACTGCGGCGCGACGCCGGTGCCGGTCGAGCCGGTCGAAGCGACCTACAACATCGATCCGGCGAAGATCGCGGCCGCCATCACGCCGCGCACCAGGGCCATCATCCCGGTCCACCTGTACGGCCAGCCGGCCGACATGGACCCGATCAACGCGCTGGCCAGGCAGCACGGCCTGAAGGTGATCGAAGACGCGGCGCAGGCCCATGGCGCCGGCTACAAAGGCAAACGCGCGGGCGCGCTGGGCGATGCCGCGGCCTTCAGCTTCTATCCCGGCAAGAACCTGGGCGCGCTCGGCGACGGCGGCGCGGTCACCACCAGCGACGCCAAGCTGGCCGAGGCCGTGCGCGTGTTCCGCAACTACGGTTCGCAGCGCAAGTACTACAACGACGAGCTGGGCTTCAATTCGCGCCTCGACGAACTGCAGGCCGCGCTGCTCGGCGCCAAGCTCGGCACGCTGGACGCCTTCAACCAGCGCCGCAAGGACATCGCCGCCTGCTATGCGCAAGAGCTGGCCGGCATCCCCGGCGTGGTCCTGCCCGCGGTGCCGGCGTGGGCCGACCCGGTCTGGCATTTGTACGTGATCCGCCATCCGCAGCGCGAGCTGCTGGCGAAGAGGCTGGCCGACGCCGGCATCGGCACCATCGTCCACTATCCGGTGCCGCCGCATTTGCAGCCGGCCTACGCCCACCTTGGCTACCGGGCCGGCGACTTCCCGATCGCCGAGGCGATCCACCGCGAGGTGCCGATCGGCCCGACCATGAGCCTCGACGATGCGCGCGAAGTGGCGCGCGCGCTCAGGGAGGCCGCATGACGACCATCCTGATCGCGGGCGCCGGCGGCGCGCCGTCCGAAGGCGTGATCAACTCACTGCTGCGCGGCCGCAAGCGGGAGACCGTGATCGGCATGGGCTCGGAGCCGTCCGACCTGGTGCTGTCGACGGCGCAGAAGAAGCTGTACATCCCCTACGCCAACGCGCCCGAGTACAAGGACAAGCTGATGGCCTTGCTGGCCGCGGAGCAACCGGACCTCGTGCACTTCCAGAACGACCTCGAGATCTGGCACGCCTCGCTGATCCGCGACGACATCCTGGCGACCGGCGCGCGCCTGTTCATGCCGGACCATGAGGTGATCGACACCTGCGTCCACAAGCACAAGTCTTACGAGGCATTCAAGAAGGCCGGCGTGCCGGTGCCGCGCAACCAGATGATCGAGGACGAGGCCGACCTGCGCCGCGCCTTCGCCGAGCTGGGCGATGCGAGCGGCAAGATCTGGCTGCGCGCGGCGTCGATCGGCGGCGGCGGCAAGGGGGCGATCCCGACCAGCGATTACGCGCTGGCCAAGTCGTGGATCGACCACTACAAGGGCTGGGGCGATTTCGTCGCGGCCGAAATGCTGACGCCGGACACCGTCACCTGGCTGTCGATCTGGTACGAGGGCGAGCTGGTGGTGGCCCAATCGCGCGAGCGCCGCGGCTGGACCCACGGCAACCGCAGCATCTCCGGCGTGACCGGCGTGACCAAGGTCGGCGTCACCTGCGACAACGCGCAGGTCACGCGCATCGCGATCGAGGCGGTGAAGGCGGTATCGGCCAAGCCGCACGGCATCTTCGGCGTGGACATGGCGTACGACAAGAGCGGCGTGCCGAATCCCACCGAAATCAATATCTCGCGCTTCTTCACGACCGTGCTGTTCTTCACCGAGGCCGGCCTGAATATGCCGGAGATTTTCAAGGACATCGCGCTGTACGGCGAATTCCCGGTGCTGGAAAAGAAGGTCAACCCGCTGCCGAACGGCCTGCTGTGGCTGCGCGGCATGGACGTCGCGCCGCGCCTGATGACCTCGGACCAGATCAACGGCGAGATCGTGTTCCGATGAAGGTGCTGGTCACCGGCGTGTCGGGCTTCATCGGCGCGAAGCTGCTGGCCGCGGCCTGCGCCGCGTTCGGCGCAGCCAATGTGATCGCCTTCAGTTCGCGGCCCAGCGCCGGCTGCCGCGGCATCGTCTACGGCGACGGGCCGGCGTTCTCGCTGGGCGCGGCCGAGCTGGCCATGCTGGCCGAGGTCGAGGTGCTGCTGCACGCCGGCGCCTTCACCCCCAAGAGCGGCGCCGAGGCCAACGACCTGGCCGGCTGCAACAGCAACATCGACTTCACCCACCGCCTGCTGCGCCTGCCGATGCCGGCGCTCGGGAAGGTCGTCTACCTGAGCACGCTCGACGTGTATGCGCCGGCCGAGCCGATCACCGAGGCCACGCCGACCTTGCCGGCCACGCTGTATGGCCAGTCCAAGCTGTATTGCGAGAAGATGGTGGAGAGCTTCGGCGCCGCCCACGCGATCCGCGCGCAAGTGCTGCGCATCGGCCATGTGTACGGGCCGGGCGAGGAGAAGTACGCCAAGTTCCTGCCGCAGGCGATCCGCAATATCGCGGCCGGCAAGCCGGTCGAGCTGTGGGGCGACGGCGCGGAGCTGCGCAGCTTCATCTACATCGACGACGTGGCCGCGGCCGTGGTGAAGGCCGTCACGCTGGACGCCGAAGTGGGCGTGATCAACGTGGTGGGCGGCACACCGGTCTCGATCCGCGCGCTGGTAACGGCGCTGGCCGCGGCCAGCGGCAAGCCGGTCGAGATCGTCCAGCGCGAATCGCATGGCGCCAAGCGCAACTACGTGTTCGACACCAGCAAGATGCGCGCGCACTTGCTGGCGCACGAGACCGCGCTGGCCGACGGCTTGCGCAAGGAATACCAGCACATCGGAGGCGCGCGATGAACATCGTGTTCGACCTCGACGGCACGCTGATCGATTCGCGCCAACGTTTGTACCGCCTGTTCCAGCAGCTCGCGCCGGCGCCGGCCTTGAGCTTCGAACGGTATTGGGACTTCAAGCGCAGCAAGGTGTCGAACGAGCTCATCCTAGCACGCGAGCTCGGCTTCGCGCCGGACGCGATCGCGCTGTTCGTGCGCGAGTGGATGGCGCTGATCGAGTCGCCCGCCTTCCTCGACCTGGATGCCAATTTCGACGGCATGCACGCCACCCTGGCGCAGCTGCGCGACACGGCCGCGCTGCACGTGTGCACCGCGCGCCAGTTGCGCGAGCCGGCGCTGGGCCAGCTCGAGCGGCTCGGCTTGCTGGAATATTTCGACAGCGTGCTCGTGACTTGCCAGTCCGACAGCAAGGAAGCCCTGATCGCCGCGCAGCTGCCGCAGCGCTCGGCGCAAGACTGGCTGATCGGCGATACCGGCAAGGATATCCAGGTCGGCAAGGCGCTCGGCATGCGCACCTGCGCGGTGCTGAGCGGTTTCCTGAGCCGCGCCAGCCTGGAGCCGTACGGGCCGGATTTGATCCTCGACTCGGCCGCCGCCTTCCGCCCTTGATCCCCATGGCAACACGACAAAAACGGCCTTGCTTATCGTTTAGAATAGTCCGGATTCGCCCGACAATATCGGCAACGCCCTTACACTCACAACGGATGTCTTCATGAGCGGAAAATCACGCGCTCCCAGCCAGCTCGAGGAACTGACCCAGGCCCTGGCCGGCGCTTCCCTGTCCCAGACCAGCACGCTCGCCTTCGCGATGGCCAGCCAGGGCACGCTGCCGATCATCGAACTGTTCACCGTCGCCGCCAAGCTCAGCGAAGCCGGGCAGGGCGAGCAGACCGCCGCGCTGTACCACGTCTGGCTCAAGCACACCAACACCCCGGTCGCCTACGCCGGCTGGTTCAACCTCGCCGTCACCCTGCTGCAGGGTAACGACGAAGCCGGCGCCGAGCAAGCTTACCGCAAGGCGATCGCCCTGAAAGCCGACTTCATCGAAGGCTATCTGAACCTCGGCTCGCTGCAGGAACGCATGCGCCTGCCCGACCAGGCGCTCGCCACCTGGCGCATTGCGCTGTCGAAGATCACCCCGGCGCACGCCGACAGCGCCTCGCTCAAGGTGCAAACCCTGAACAACCTCGGCCGCCTGCTCGAGATCCGCAAGAACTTCCCGGAAGCCGAGCAGATGCTGACCCAGAGCATCCTCATCAATCCGAAGCAGCCGAACGTGCTGACCCATCTGGTCCACCTGCGCCAGAAGCAATGCAAGTGGCCGATCTACCAGCCGATCAAGGGCGTCACGCCGGCGGAAATGGAGCAGGCCACCTCGGCGCTGGCCACCCTGAGCGCATCCGACGACCCGGCGGTGCAACTGGCCGCCGCACGCCGCTACGTCGACGAGAAGGTGCTGCACGGCGTGCCGCCGCTGGCGCCGGCCGACGGCTACATCCATCCGCGCCTGCGGGTCGGCTACCTGTCGTCCGACCTGCACTCGCACGCGGTCGCGATCCTTACTGCCGAGCTGTTCGAGCTGCACGACCGCGAGCAGGTCGAGGTCTACGCCTTCTGCTGGAGCAACGAGGACGGCTCGCCGCTGCGTGCCCGCGTGGTGCGCGCGATGGACCACCTGATCCGTATCGACACGATGAGCGACCGCCAGGCCGCCGAATGCATCCGCTCGCACGAAATCGACATCCTGGTCGACCTGCACGGCCTGACGCTCGGCACCCGGCCCGACATCCTGTCCTATCGGCCGGCGCCGGTGCAACTCACCTGGCTGGGCTTTCCCGGCCCGACCGCGCTGCCCTGCATCGATTACGTGGTGGCCGACGAGTTCGTGCTGCCGCCCGCACTGGCGCCCTTCTTCACCGAGAAGCCGCTGTACATGCCGCACACCTTCCAGATCAACGACCGCCAGCGCGCGATCGGCGCCACGCCGACCCGCGCCGGCTGCGGCCTGCCGGAAGACAAGTTCGTGTTCTGCTCGTTCAACAACAACCACAAATTCACGCCGGACGTGTTCGCCACGTGGATGCGCATCCTCCAGCGCACGCCCGACAGCGTGCTGTGGCTGGTCTCCGACAGCAAGGAGGTGCAGGACAATCTGTATGCCGCGGCCGCAGGCCATGGCGTGGCGCGCGAGCGCCTGTTCTTCGCCGGCCGCGTGCTGCCGGCCGATTACCTGGCGCGCTTCCAGGTGGCCGACCTGTTCCTCGACACCCTGCCGTTCAACGCCGGCACCACCGCCAGCGATGCGCTGTGGGCCGGGTTGCCGCTGCTGACGCTGGCCGGCCGCAGCTTCGGCGGACGCATGGCAGGCAGCCTGCTGCGCGCGGTCGGCCTGCCCGAACTGGTCACCCACACGGCGCAAGAGTATGAAGACGCCGCGGTGCGCCTCGCCACCCATCCCACCGAACTGGCCGCGCTGCGCCAGCGCCTCGCGCGCAACCGCCTGACCGAGCCGCTGTTCGACAGCCCGCGTTTCGCGCGCGACTTCGAAGCCGCGCTGCTGAGCGTGGCGCGCGGCGCGATCCGCGCCGAAGAAGCCGGCACGCCGCAGTTGCGCGGCACCGCGGCGGCGCCGCTCGTCAGCATCCTGATGCCGACCGACGGCCGGCCCGACCTGCTGGCGCGCGCGCTCGACAGCGCCCTCGCCCAGACCTGGGAACAGTGCGAGATCGTGATCGCCGACGCCAGCGCGGACGGCGCGACCGAGGCACTGGTGGCGCCCTACCTGGCGCGCCACCGCCACATCAAGTACGCCCGCAAGCCGGGCCTCGACGCGCTGGAAAACCTGCAGCGCTGCGTGATGCTCTCGTCCGGCAAATTCATCAACTTCCTGACCGAAGGCACCACCTTCCACCCGGATAAGATCGCGCGCATGTTGCAGTATTACCTGCACTACCCGACCGCCGGCCTGGTGACCTCGGCCGTCGGCCCGCATGCGCCGATGTTCGCCGGCGAGACCGTGATCTCGGGCGCCTCGCTGGGCGACATGATGCTGAGCTCGAACGTGAACCCGATCGGCGAGCTCAGCGCGCCCCTGCTGCGGCGCGCCGACGCCGACACGCCCGGCATGTTCTGCGGCCGCCAGTACCGCCAGCTGGGCGCCGTGGCGAGCTGGCTGGAAGTGTTGTCGGGGCGCGATTGCCTCTACCTGCCGGAAACGCTGAGCACGGTGGAAGCGCAGCCGTCCGCGCCGATGGCGCCGATGGTCACGGCGATCGAATGGATGCAGCTGCTGCTCGACGCGCACAAGAAACGCAAGTTCATCGCCAGCGGCGACCTGTTCTATCCGCTGCTGGCGGCCAAGCTGACGGCGTTTTCGGCCTATGTGGCGGGCAACCACGCCGTCTTGCGCATGGGCGGCTTCGACGTGGAGCAGATCCATCAGGTCACGCGCCAGGGTTACCAGGCGCTGCTGGAGCAGGACGGGATCGACGCGGCCAGCGCGCTGATCCCGCTGCAGACGCCGGCCTGATCGGCCATTCTTGCTTCCTTAATGGCAATATTGCATTGTGGTATATTCGGCCTTTCCCGCTCTTCCAGGCGAACTTCGATGCCGAGTCTTCCCTTGCAATCCTCGCCCGGCGCGGCGCCCTCTGTTCCAGCGGCGCCGCAGTTCACGGGCATCTTCTGGCTGGCCGCCGTCGCCGGCTTCTCGGCATGTGCCCTCGCCATCATGTGGTCGCGGTGGGGCGGCACGGTAGAGGACTCGCTCGCCTATTTCAACACAGCCAGATACCTGCGGGGCGAGCTCGCGTTCGGCGAATTGCGCGCGCCCTTTCCCTATCGCGTGCTGATGCCGGCACTCGCTGCCTTCTTGCCTGGTGACGTACGCAATAACTTCGCCGTTCTAAACTGCTTGGCCGTCATTGGCGCAGCGTGCGCCATGGCGCTTGCCGTGTCGCGCATGGGCATGGACAAAAGGCGCGCCGTATGCGCGGGACTTTTGCTGATACTGGCGGTTCCCACGTTCTGGTATGCCCCGTATCTGCTCACCGATCCCGGTTCGGTATGCGCGCGCGCCGTGTTTGTCCTCGGCGTGGTCTCCGGCCAGCCCTGGATTGCCGTCCTTGCCGGCTTGCTTGGCTCAGCGGTGCGTGAGGAAAATATCCTGCTGCTGGTGTGGCTGGTAGTTGTGCGGCGTGTCGCTTTCCTGCCCGGACTGGCCGCCCTGGCCGCGGCCGTTTCTTGGATGATGCTCGTCCGCTGGTATCTCATCGCCGGCTTGCCCAGCTATACCTGGACGCCCCATCTGCAAACCATGGTGGCGGCGCTCGCGGATGTGCGTTCGCTCGCCTCCATCGCGGGCGCGCTGGGATTGGTCGTGCCATTGACCGTACTCGGCTGGCGCCACGCGCCGGCACAACTGCGGCCCTTGAAAGGCCTGTTGCTGCTCATGGCGCTGCCGCCGCTGTATGCCGCCTTGTGCGTACGCGTCGATGGCCGCGCGGTGTGGGGCTTGTACCCCATGCTGATCCCGTTTGCGGTATCGGTCGGCCTGGCGCACCGGAAGCTGGCCGGCCGTTGACTGTCAGGCGGCGGTGGGCGCGGCTTCGGCGGGCGGCGCAGGCGGCGGCACCGGCACCTTTTGCATGATCACGAACAGGTGCGAGCCGCGCCATTCCTGCTGGGCGATGTGGAAGGCGCCATTGAAACCGTAGATCGAGCCCCAACGGTTCACATTGTCGAAATACGCGCGGAAAGTCTTGTCGGTGATGATGTTGACGTGGGTCGGGTCCATGAACGCCTCGGGGTTCGGATAGGCCGGCGTGGACGACACGAAATAGCCGCCCATCTTCAGCACGCGGTACACCTCGTTCATGAATTCCACGAACGAATTGCGGCGATGCGGCGCGTACACCACGCGCGGAATGTGCTCGATGAAATCGTAGGCGCTGACAAATTCGAAGCTCTCGTCGTCGAACGGAATCGGCTCGATCGCGAGGTCGGCCTTGCGCACGTTCGGGCCAAGGCCGTCGGCGATGTCGACGCCGAACAGCTCCTCCGCATTGAAGGGATTGCGCGGACGCGCGCCGCAGCCCATGTCGAGACTTTTTGTCATGCTCAGTTCCAAAGTGTGAGGGTTGAACCTCGATTATCGCTGCTGGCGCGCGCCACCAAACTCCCAAGCAACGCCAAATATCCATCTCATTTCGTCCGGTCGTTCCCGCGCAGGCGCACTAGTGTCCGGAATAATTTGCTTGACTAAGCTGGGAGGGGTTGCAGGCATTGGATTAGGGGCGTATACCCGAGTTTGCCGACTCAACTAATCCAAACCTGCA
>Ga0193702_1000464_pt1 | contig 13637 bp, 18 predicted proteins | sample U3a1metaG_FD_143060 | JGI IMG/M metagenome (GOLD analysis project Ga0193702, IMG submission 143060) | Soil microbial communities from a riparian zone of the East river system, Colorado, United States - U3a1 | ecosystem: Environmental > Terrestrial > Soil > Riparian zone | place: USA: East River... | reverse complement strand
CATTGTCTCCAGATCTCCAGGTAGAAACACTACAGTGTACCGAGTAGTACGATTCAGGGAACGGAAACAGTGTATCGAAAGATACGGGTTCACGGAATTCCTTGATTCCTTGAATCTAAACCATATATGGATATAAAAAATCCCATGCAACAAACCGGCCCACTATTGAACCAATTAACACATCCCGGGGGTAGTGCTAGTGTCTAGCAAATATAATACCGATTTGTAACCGGAGTGGTACCGGCCCCGGTGTAAGCCGGTAAGTATACTAGGGGTTACTTTTACTTTTACCAGTAAACCTATATAATATAATACTGATTTATAAACTGTGATACCGGCCCCGATGTCAGCCGGTAAGTTTACTACGGGGTACTTTTACCGGTATAAACCGGTACCGGTGCCTATCATTTTAACTGGTAATTTACAGAACACACATCCCCGGGGTGACAGTATTTGGCTAATAAAATATGGGATTATAACCGGTGCCGGGAAGTGTACCGGTGCCAGTGTATCAATTGAACCGGTGCCGGTATATCAATTAAAGTGTACCGGTGTAATACCGGCCCCGGTCTATACCAGTACGTTTACTAGTGATTACAAAACACGAATGTCTGTTCTTTTATGGATTCTCATATTACCGGTTTCTTGTATACTAGTTAACTCCGGGTTTAAAATATGCCGGTTTTTGTATACCGGGACCGGCCCATCTGGTATACTGTATTAGAATGTAATAAAACATATATTTTGTCAAGGTATAATATATGTATACTAATTGTCCTCATCAGATGAAAATTCAAACATATTATCGTTAAGGAATGAAAAATGTTGAGGTCCATATGACCACTCCTTCTCTGACTGTCCGGATGGCGATATTTCATTACCGGAATCCGAATCCTTCCATTCTTCGGCCAGACGCAGTAAGGAAGACGGATCCGTGACCATTGCTTCATCTCCAGACATGTCACTGTCCTTCCATTCATCAGCGAGTTTGAGAGGCCCCGACGGCACAGCATTGTCATTAACGTCATTGTCGACCTCATTGTCAGACCATGCTTCTGCAATACCAAGAGCGACCACCCCGGATCCCGGTGCCGGAGTATCACCCTCATCTGAACCGGGGCCGGATATCCAATTATCGGCGAGATTAATTACTGATGCGAAATCCGGCACTGGGGCCGGTAGCAGAACATCAGCTAGAATGAACTCGGGGCCGGATATAGGCAGGTCCAGGACATTCGGGGCCGGGTCCACAGTTCTACTTTTTACTGATCCTGACCCGGAGCTCCAATTGTCAGCCAAATTGATTGTTGACGCACATCCGGGTACCGGGGCCGGATTGTCGCTGTTACCGGATTCGGAGCTGGAGGTCGAATCATTTAGTTGTCGGAATGATATTGCTCCGGGTACCGGTGTCAGAGGAATTGATGCCGTCGATAGATTTAGAGGGTCATAAGAACGTGGATCATGTCTGTAAAAATAATTCGGGAAGCGAAGGTCGGTTGGAGGTGGGAGAAGAGATGCTTCGGCCGGCACATCGTCATACTGACCAATTGCTGATAAATTGGTACTATTAACTTCTGAGTACCACCCATCCTGCTTGCCATCGACCAAAGACACATCGTATCCTGAATGAGCTACTCGTCCTGGGTTAGTGCCGGTTCGACGGAGATCGAGTACATCCTTTTTGGTTAAGGTTTCCCCCCAGGTCCATTTATACGAAGAAGCCGGGAGGTTTCTTAATCTCTCCAGTTCGGAAGAAGCGATGCGACTAACCTCCGAAATACTACGAGCCGTTAAAGTCCGAGATGGTAGTGATAATCCGGCAGTCTCCTTCAGGATCGCAGCCTCGTGAAGGAGGTTGAATGTCGATGCACGGCGGATGCCAATGTTCAAAAGGTTTTCGGAACAAGTAGACATTGTGGAAGCGAAATTTTTAAATTTCAGGACATCTTGTAGGACGTCACTAAGGAGTTGTCGATATTTTGCACAATTGATACAGACCGGTCCGGAACTGTCGTTCATAAAAGCACCGGTTGATGTCTGCGAGGAAGGACCGGCCCCGGATGCGGCCCCAGATGCGGCCCCGGTAGCAATGACCGCCGGTCCAGAAATGTCATCGATTAAAGGACCGGTTGATCTCTGTGTGGAGGTACCGGCCCCGGTTCCAGCTCCGGTATCAGTATTGGATAATGTATTTGACCCGGCATCGAGTCGTTCCTGTCTGTAATGTTCGACACACGATTTAATTGTCAACGAATTGAGTTTTTCAACTGTGTTAAGGTCCCTCGGTTTTCGACCGGTCCACCACCGGAGTTTGTAATTCTTCACAATCCCACATTTTGGATGTGGCGGTGTATCAAGGGTAGTGAGGATGTCGGGATGGAATGAAATTGGGAATACATCTTCGTTGACCAATGAGAAGGAGCCGGCCAGACTCCGGAGGACGATGGGAATATCAATGGCCTGACCCATTGCTGTCGCAATCCCAATATGAGACATTACAAAAAGCTTTAAAATTTTATTTGTATATGATTATTGACAAGTAAGGAAGAACGTACCAATTCCCGATGCAATAATTGTTGAGTCCATTTTTTACGATCGTTATCGGCATTGCAGAGATCCTGTAACATCGACCTGAATCTCGATTCGGCGTAATAAACAACCTCCTGTAACTTTACTCCCATTGCAGAGTACTCCGAGCTTTTCTTCATTGAGAATGGGTTAAAAACCGTGAAAGACATTGTATAAGATGTTTATGATGGTAGGAGATAAGAACTTCAAAGAAAAACTTGTTCGTTTTCAATATAACTTGTTCGTTTTCCATATATGGTAATAATTTAATAAATTATAATAGCGATTGGTAAGCTGGATTAGAAGTTCTAAAAATATGATCTGCCTTTTTCATTTGCTCCTCCCAAACGGCCTGTTTTCGCCTTCCGTAAGCAATGGCACCGGGTGAACCACCGGTAGGTGGCATTACCCATTTACGGCTCATAAATAGAAAATACCTAACTGTCCATTGCATTTCGTAACCTATTAAGGTCACCTCTTCTTGCCATCTCATTAGTTGAGCACGAGCACGCAGCCAATGAACACGGCGATCTGCAAACATCGACCATTAATATGAATTTTTAACACCATTAATACTTACATTCAATGGCATTCAAGTTGGAGTCAGTGCCGGATCCGGCTCCGGTAGATAACCCAGCCCCGGTAGTTACTTCGACTCCATAATTATCATCTTCCGTTGCCAAGCCCCAACGATGTCCTCCGGCGCTTTGCCAAATCCACGATAATTTGACGCGTGTAGATCCCGGCTCATTAGGATTAACAATAGCTGTACTAGCGTTTACATCTTCTGATGACAAAACTTGAAATCGATTTATAGTTTCCGGATTGGCGTTGAGTTTGATAAGCCGGGCCCGACATTGAGTGTATAGCCGGCAATGTACTGATATCTGTAGGTTTAACTTTTTAACTTCGGCCCTTGAACGTGTATTAACACTTTTACGGGGTGCGACGCGAATAACATGAGAGTATTGGAAACTCTTCTCGGCGATGAGGTCGCGAATGCGACTAAGGTGATACTCGGCATGGGAAATGCGATGTTGAATTTCTAACTGAGCATGAACCAGTCCAACGTTACCGTTGGAAGGTAATGGGATGAGCCTGTCCTCGATTTGGAGACGACCGGTTGACGCCGGTTCATCTATTAATACCGGAATTGTATTCGGTCCACCCGGCACCGGTTCATTTGCGACTTCATCCCACATTGCCAGTGGTTCATGAACAGCACTTGTAGTTCCATTTATTTCCTCGACGCCGGCGATATGTGTTGCATCCTTGAGTTCTTGTAGGAGAGCTGACAATTGTTCACGTGCTGTCTCAATGTTCTTTCTTGCGGTAATACCGGGAGACCGGCCTAGTTGTCTAACTTTCGCTTGGATTTCCAGCCTAGATTTATGAATTTAAAAGCAAGGAGAACATCTGTTATATCACTCACTGTTTTTCTTCAACTACCAATGAGAGTTCCATCCACGAAGCAAGAGGTGAACTCGGAATAACCGGCGTAAGTTGGTTTTCCGGAGTAATTCCCGGTAGTTTTGCAGCATATATATCCATTGCGACCACGCCCCGGTTAACTGTCGCACGTTCAATTTCTTCCTTCCGGGTAGATTCAACTCTCTCAATATCGTTAGTCCACTTCTCTACTGCTGTCCGGCCTGCTTCGTTCGTTAGATTCTGGTAATATGTTTGGGCGTGATCTAGCATATCAACAGAACGCCGATAGGACCGGCGTAGGCCGGAAACCATACCAATCATCTTCTTATGATTTGAATCGGTTGTGTGATCGTCTAACATTTCTGCTCGATGTGCCAGCGTGGCTGTCCGTGCAGTGGGAGATATAGAATTAAGGGTGGACCAGAGAGACTCCAAAATTTCACCGGCAACGACACCGGCGCCGGGTATGAATGTGGTTGCATATTGGAAAAAACATTGATCTTTATGTGCGTGTACGTGAAAGAGACCGATAGCCGCATCGATGATAAGACCGGGAGGGAGATGTTTACCGATTCGTTCCAGTAGATAGATGATATACTGGCATACAATGTCGTAAATTAGTAGAACCCCCTGTTCCGGATCGACGTGAGTGAATATCAAACTCTTGATAAATGCAAAGTCGCCATTCTTCTGCTGTTCTCCTTTGAACATGTCGACCAATGCTTGTGGAGCATAGCATCCATGCCGGCCACAAGCTATACTGAAAACGCCGGTTATGTCACATAGTTTCGATGCTTGTAGGGCATTAGTAATCGCACGGAATGTATTTTCACATGGTGCTTTCTGATAGAACAAATCAGTGTCTTTAAATTAATCTTCCGAGACCGGCTCCGGTTCTTGGAATAAATTTTTCTAGAACCGGCTCCGGTATATAACCGGCCCCTGTTATAATAGTGTGACCGGCTCCGGTTCTGGCAATAAAATTAATTTAGATATTGAATATTTACTCACTGTTAATCGTTCAATTGCAGATGCGAGGAATGTTAAGTATTCATCACGTTTGGGTATCATCCCACTACCTTCCGAAAGCCATACATCGCCATCTTCATTTTTTTGACGAACGTGATCGGCTTTGAAGTTTCCGTCAGCCACAAAAATACGTTTGTAGACCCATCTGCAATTGGTTAATATAAGAAAGAAATATAAGGAATCATTTGACATACCTTGCAGTATCGTCCTTCCAATTATCCGGGATATTGATTCCGGGTTGTGGACATGCCGGACAAAAGTTACCTAGCTCCCCAGTCTTTACCTCACTGACTGACTTCTTGCCCCCGGCATAACCAGCCCATTTCAACTTTTTCATCCAACGCCATATTCGGCTCATACGTCTAAACTCTTTGTAAAGATTGAGGACTTCTGCCGGAGCCATAGGCCGGGTCAAGCGACATAATAAATGGTAGTATTGGTATGCAGAGGCCTTTAGTTCCAGATTGCATAAGCGAAACATGTCGAGTACCTGTGCTGTAAAAAGGGTTTTAATTCGCTTGAAGCTTGTCGGAAGTAAATGAGCAGCGAATAGATCGAGGGGCAGAATATCTTCGCCTTGGCACTTGCAGCTAACCATGGGAACGTTATGAAGGCCGTTTGTGTGAACGACTCGGATAAACGACCGTAGAGTCGAAGATAATCCCGGTTGGAAACTAGTTTCGGAACCGGTTCCGGAACCGGTACCGGTGGGGATATAGGACTGATCATCCTCTATATCTTCTTCATCATATATATCTTCTTCCTCATCGCTCTCGTCACCAATATCACCATCCAATTCTCTGTCTTCATCATATTTGTCATCCTCCCTGTCATCATGCATATCGAAGTCGATATCGGTGTCATCCCGGGCCGGGGCCGGAGTTCCAGGAGTCTGAGTCGTACGTCTAAGCTGTTCTTGTTCGATAACGTCTTCTGATCTCTCCGAAGAGTCTAGGAGATTGCACCATTGGCGAAGAGTGTCGCATATAGGTTCACCGGTATGATGTGGTATCAATATATACTTTCCGACTTCCCATAATTCCGCAGGCTGGAAGAAGCTTCCATTCCATTTCTGGATGCGGTGGAAGTGATTTTCTTCGTGCGACCTGCGCATACATGCACGGCACATAGGAGTGGCCATAACACATTCCCTGCATCTCCATACCGCGATCGATTTGTTACAGTGCCGGCACAGACCGGTTCCCTCCGGCATCGCTTCTCGACTCTGCAACGCCCGTAAAATTTCATCAATGCGGTCGACATATTGCAGGATATAATTCTGCTGGGTCTGGCGAAGTCGATACATGAGTACATGATTACAGATTGAATATGAAGGAATGTACTTTATGCGTATGTCTTCTTTCCGGTTGTGGTGGAGGTGAGGGCATATCGATTGGATCGTAACATTGGGAAGATGATGGCATTTCTGTTGAATTATCGACGGCTGTTACTTGTGGATTTGGTGCATCTAGCGATTCCCAGGCTTGTATAGCGACTGTGGTTCCATCTTCCTTTGTTTCAAAAATAGTTTTAGGTGTTACCGTGCTTGCTGATTCGACTTCTCCATCGATAATTGCGCCAAATCCCCTTTTGCGTTTATTGTTTTTTTTGTTGGTCATCGTGGTATAGGGTCAAGAGATGGATGTACAACATTTATATACAGAAAACACACGCCGTCCACCATTTTGATAGGGGTGAACACATGTTGTCCACATGTTTGACATTTAACATGAGGCATAAGGCTATATTATCTACACAGTCTTCCTTCTCATAATATTCTTAGAACTTCTGATGTCGTCTGATAGCGAAGATTTAATCGAACCAGGCCACCGGGTATACAATGAACAAGAACGAGCGGCTATCGATGTTTTCAAGACTACATATATGGAGTCAACATCGCCAGCCGGAAGAAGAGCCATCGCCCAACTCAATATATTCCCAGCTCTTTTCAATCATTGGAAGAGCATTGGGAAAGTATTCAACAAAAAAGAAACAAGAATGAAATCGGATGTATGTTTATATATTTTTATCATTTTTGAAATTGACTATAATATTTGTCTAGGAACTTCTTAAATGGCTACGAAATACATGGCGAACACCGACAAAGCCTCGATTAATGAACAAAAAACAATATCGACTTACAGACGTCCTTTGGTGGTCTGATCCAGATAAAGTGATGAATGAGATTGCGAACATAATGGGACTAGACTCGGTTGACACAAACACACCTGGATGGTTTCAGCATCGTACAACAGCCACCAAGAATATTATCGATAATATGTCGAATGCCGAAACAAATAGACTACGACAGACAGCTGAATCAATGTCCGAGAAAGGTTTCCCGGAGGAATTACAACGAAAGTGAGTTCTCTTATTCCGGCCCCGGACTATGCCGGTTTCTTAATAACCGGTGGGAGTCATTCTCAAACAATTTGTCTGGTGGTGTAACAATCACAATCACATAACCGGTCCCGGTTTTAACCTTCTTTATGAGGACCGGTGCATGGAGACTATCTGACAATATTTATATTATATAATAGAATAGCAGAGGAAAAATGGTTCGCTCGTTTCAACGAGAACGCAAGAGAGAATTTCAACGAAATGGGATTACTTTCCATCTCCATCGTTGTCTACACACGGAAAAATGGTCAATTGGTGATCGATCTGTAAGCGCCGGTCATGTTCTTCGATTATGATGATATGAACATTCTTCAGACATGAAAATATTGCTAATCTTCTAGGCATACCATCTCAATCATTCAAGGAGATGTATGAAGACAAAGCAAAAGATTTCATGCGAACGGTCAACGAATACATCAAGACCGTACGATCAAGTACCGGATACGGGGCCGGGTCCGGGTCCGGGGCCGGTATCAATAACTCTAAACTCAACATTAAATTGGATTCGGAAGGATATCCTATTCTTCCAATAACATCCTGGGAGAAGAAAAACAAAGACGAATTGGAAAGATTATATCGTTCCTATATAACCCAACATTATCGTGAGTTTAATTTTCAGATACTGATCTGATGAGTCTAATCCGGTGAAGGTCTTGCATCCGGAGATAGTGATCGCCAGGCTCCATTTAAAATGATAGCGAAGAAACAATCGTTATTCGTTGACAAGAAATATCTTCCACGAGGTATCCATTTGAATGACCCTCGAGGGATGAAGCGAGACGCAATGATTAAATTTTTTGAACACATTACTCTTCGTCAATCCACCAGCACGATTAAGGATGCGTTCCGATTCAAAGCTGTACTATCAAGTCGTAAAAAGGGCTCTCTTCGTGAAACGAAATATCCAGAACCGGGATCTCCCGGTACAGCATTCCGATCAGCTCCAGCTTTAACAAGAGAACCGGTACCGGTAACGGTGCCGGACGATGTATCAGCACACACACCAATACCTACACCACCCTTCGATTCCAGCCAGTTATATCGAATGCAATCTTTACCGCGAACAGATATGATTTCAGCATATGATAGAGTACGAGCACCGTTATCAGGACTAACTCCGGACCTGACACGTGATTCAACTCCGGTAACTGGAAGAGCATCGTCATCCGGAACTACTCCGGGATTTCAACAACAGACATTTCAACAACAAACTCTGACGTTAGACCCGGCATATGCGTTCGATCCACCGATAATTCTAGACGAGTCACTGGAGCCAGTATTTGATGACAGGGGCTTTGGAAATCATAACCAAGCTAGTCTGGGTACCGGACATATACATACACCTTGGCTTACAGTTCCACCGGTCTCGACATTCAACCATAACTTGCCATCGAGTTCACAACAATCGACTACAAGGCGTAGAGGCAAGAGTGCGGATACATTAGCAATGGAGGAGGCCCAATTGTTATTGTCTAGACCAAAAGGCCGGCGTTAGAATAATTCATAGACCTACCGGCCCCGGTATACTCCATACAATATTTACCGTCTTACCGGCGCCGGTATCGATACTCAATTATTGTATCAATATAATAACAAAGGAATTCAAATTTATTAATCAACAAAAAATATCAAAAAATCAACAAAAAATATCAAAATATAGAATATGACCAAAATATACGACAATAAAGAAAGCATTCACTCCCGGAGTTTTTTCGCAACCGGCTCTTCCAAAGGTTCCGGAGCTGGGCGTTTGGTGCCAGGGGTATTTGATGGAGGTCCGGGGGAGGCTAATCTAGGGGACCGACGTACTTCGGACTGGCTGGGCGCTGGTGAACGTGAACGAGACCGACTTCTTGCAGGGGGATTCGACGTGACCTGTGATGGATCCGGTACATGAAGAAGTGTCGTCGGACCCGAGTTCGCTGCTTCCTGCGATGTGTTTGGCGTCGGAGGCAGCAAATTGACCTGCGGAATTTGCGAGGAGGAGGGGATTGGCGGGGGTGGCATGTCTGACGGAAGAGTTCCATCACCGGTAGTCGGCACCGACGCATTATTGACCGGCGCCGGTGATATAGTAGCCGGGATATCACGTACCGGCTCCGGGTCAACTGTTACAGGCGTCGCATTGACCGGTGCCGGTGTAGTCGAAACCGGTGCCTCAACAGCCGGTACCTGTCTTACCGGTGCTTCAGCCGGTACTTGATATGTCGCATTGCTAACCACGGGATTGTCCACCGGGGCCGGAATTGGATTGTCCATCGGGGCCGGTGGCATATCTACCGGGGCCGGTTCAGCACGATCTTCGGACATTGCGTCTACGTCAATGATGTTGGGGGATGGGACCAGTTTCGAATCTGCAATAACTAAAGTCAATATCATCCAGTCAGAAAAAAAAAAAACTCACCTCCTTCTGGTTTGGAGAGAAGTTGAATCGTCTTGATCGCTCGGTCGAGTTTATCCTCCAACCGGCGAATCATTTGATCCTGCTGATCAACTCTCTCCCTCAAAACGGTCACCTCCCCTTCGGCAGCCACATTCCTTTCCAACCACGTTTCCCTCTCATCTTCCTGCTCGTTTATCCTCTCCTTCAATTCTTGTATGGTTTCGACAGACTCCACGAAGGCTCCCCCTAACCTCATAAGAGCGTGTTCGATCTTGTGAACTCGTGTATCTACTCTCATTCACATTAATGATGTTTAAATCGATTAAAACAAAAGTGTCGCACCGTAATAGTTTTCAAACTCGATGAAACTCCTCCTATGCTCCGGCCACTCGGTAAAGACATCCTTCGGAGTATTGACGGTTTTTTTCCTCGAACCGGACGCGACCGGTGGTTGAACCGGGGCCGGTTCCGGTTGTTCATAGTCGTCGTCAGTATAGACGACTGCAGGAGTTTTGACCCTCCTGGCTTTAGAGCCAGAAGCAGTCGGTCGAACAACCGGAACCGGCCCCGGTTCGGACACTCGTTTTTTCTTGGTGAATTTCTTCACCGGCTCCGGAGTGTCATCTGACGTACGTTCACTCGGCTCGCATTTCATCTTTACACGTGCGCAATGAACGCACGCCGAAGACACACCGACCTGGTCCAGACAAGTCCTCCCAGTCTTCTTGCATCGCTTGCAAGGGGGATTCCGTTCCTGTCCGCTGTTCTTCGGCACCGGTCGTCTTTTGGCCACTTCATCCTCTGAGTCGTCGGATACATCAGGCTCACGTTGCTTCCCTTTCTCCCTACCACTAGACTTCGGGACCGGCCGTTTTACAGGCCATTCTTCTACCGAATCGTCGGAGTCGTCCGGGGCCGGTTCTGGCGTCAGGGGTGGCTCTATCATTCTTTCCTTCCCCTTGTTATTGACTGGGGTCGGGGCCGGGGCCGGATGTTTCTTTATCATTCGAGGAAGCGGGGCCGGTATGGTAGGGCCTTTCGGCGCCGGTGCTTTCTTCGACCGAGGCTTTGGAAGCGGGGCCGGTGTTTTCCTCGGGGCCGGTTTTTTTTTGTTGGGTAGGTTCGGCGCCGTCTGGGCCTCTCTATCCTCACTACCCTCCGCGTCTTCATCGTCCTCATCTAGATCGATGACTACTTTGGAGGTAGAAGGACCCGGCTCTGGCCCAGCTTGTGGAATTCTGACCGCGACGGGGACAACCGGAGAAACCGGGGCCGGTGCCATAGATGCTTTGGGATTCTCAACCGGAATAACCGGGGCCGGTGTTATCGGACCCGGTGTCAATGTTGCATGTGGATTCACTCCCTTCGGCATCATCATTGGCAGGAACGGTTGTGGAAAGGAAGGGCGTGGCCCCGGAGGCGTCCGGCCAAGTCGATATTGGTTGGGGTTTTGGGAGTCGAATTGCTTCATGTTCTCCAATTGTTTCTCCCAAAACCGGGGGAGTAAGATCTTGTCGTGTTTTACCGTAATCCAGTCCGAGATTAGCTTCCAGAGGAAGCGGGGAACGTTGAACTCGGCCTGAACAGCCGGCATCTCCCGGGTGTCTCTTGTCGCCTTCATTATTGAGTTCTGTGGTTTATGTTTTAATAACGAAAACATTAATAGAATGAAATGACTTACCATTGCATTCCTCTCCTTCCCGAATACTTCCTTCAACTTATTATTCGCAATCGCATCCCGGAAAATGGTGTCGAGATCATCGACGACGGCGCGAACGAGCTCAGGGGTGTAGCTAGTCATTGTTGAGAGTGGTTGGTTGATGGGAGTTGGTTATGAGTGGTTGGTTGTTAGAAGTTTGAAATCTAAAATCCGGAGTGATTAGAAGTAAGATAGACCGGCTATTAGGAGCGGAATACTTACCTTTTGTTGAACTACGTGTGTGTCGAAGGAAGAAAAAAAACGAAATCAACTAGCACGTGACATTGACACAAATACAAATAAATAAAAATGGAAAATCAACGAAGTCCAAATCGGTCTTAAAATGTTATCATTTTTTCATTCCTAAACATTTATTAGTATGCAATCTACCTCTAAAACATCATCTCATATCGCAATCAATCAAGACGATTGGATCCCGGATGGTTTCATCGCAATAATCGGTCCAAACAATGAGAAATACATTGTACCGGAGTTCATGTTCAAACAATTGGACCAAGATTATCATACGAAAACGAGAAATGACGAATTAGGAACTTTTATGGCTCCAGGTGTAGTAAGTCTTTTTTCTGACAAGAATACTAGTTCTCGGAGTCAAGACCGGTTACACAGACCGGTTACAAAGACCGGTTTGGCCCCGGTTTAACTACTCACCCAACACTAATCATATTTCAATAGACCACTGAAAATAATAGCATCTTGTTCGATATAATAGGAGAGGGTATGTTAATGGCTCCATCGGTCCCGGTGGGTTTTTTTAGTGGAGTAGATCTGTATTTATGACTGATATAGTTTCTAGGGTTCCAGCGACCGTGAGCGTCTATCGGTTCATTCAGAGGTCCTCGTCTTGCAAGAAAGGCTAGGAATATCCTACAAAGACGCTGCACATCGTCTATACATGGCAGAGCTGGAAAGGGTAAAAAGGGATCAAAAAATGTACAAGGCATTTGCGAATTTGGAGGTTTCGACAAAGAAAACACTGGAAATGGCTTTCAATACGATCGGTGCAGTAGATAATTCAAAGTAGTTATATGAATTGTAATACCTAGTATTCGTACCGGTATGTACCAGGGCCTGTATTGTATTTGCTAGACACTGGCAGCACTATAGAATACACACAATATCACCGGTTCGATACATATACCGGCACCGGTACCGGTACAATATATATCCGGCACCGGTTCCGGTTCAATAGCTATACCGGTAAAAGTACCGGTCCAGTCAACTGACGTTAATTCGCTCATACACAACCAGCAACATATACCGGCACCGGTACCGGTTCAATATATATCCAGCACCGGTTCCGGTTCAATAGCTATACCGGTAAAAGTACCGGTCCAGTCAACTGACGTTAATTCGCTCATACACAACCAGCAACATGTACCAGCACCGGTACCGGTTCGATATATATCCAGCACCGGTTCCAGTTCAATAGCTATACCGGTAAAAGTACCGGTCCAGTCAACTGACGTTAATTCGCTCATACACAACCAGCAACATATACCGGCACCGGTACCGGTTCAATATATATCCAGCACCGGTTCCGGTTCAATAGCTATACCGGTAAAAGTACCGGTCCAGTCAACTGACGTTAATTCGCTCATACACAACCAGCAACATATACCGGCACCTGTAACGTATCACATTTTAAGACATATACCGGCTTCAGCAACACTACGAAAAATACACCGGGCCCGGTACCGGTACCGGTTCAAGTATCGATCCAGCCAACTGGCGTTAATTCCCTCATATACAACTATTGTATTTGCTAGACATTGGCGGCGCTATACAATACACACAATGTTATTCAATAATATCGTTGACCCAACTTTTCAACTAGAATGACCGGTGCCGGTGTCTACTGCTCCGGCTTTTCTATACTGGTTCTCACCGGCCCCGGTATCATTTGGTATACATTTGACTCGCATAACCGGTAGGCATTTAGTACCTGGGAGTGTAATTCCCGTTATAGGTTAGATTCGCGGAATCAAGGAATTCCGTGAACCGTATCCTTCGGTACACTGTTTCCATTCCTCGAATCGAATGATTCGGTACACTGTAGTGTCCCTATGTGTTCTTCCCTGAAGTCTGCCCAATCTAGGAAGC
>Ga0193702_1000463_pt1 | contig 13638 bp, 7 predicted proteins | sample U3a1metaG_FD_143060 | JGI IMG/M metagenome (GOLD analysis project Ga0193702, IMG submission 143060) | Soil microbial communities from a riparian zone of the East river system, Colorado, United States - U3a1 | ecosystem: Environmental > Terrestrial > Soil > Riparian zone | place: USA: East River... | reverse complement strand
GTAACTTATTAGTGTAAAAATAGCTTGACAAAACCGGCCCTTTCAATATAATAAGTAGCCAATTTCTTTTCTGTTTTATTTGAATGTCTTGTTGGTTTGTAACGTTTAGGAGAAAATAAAATGCGTGCTATTTATAAATTATAATGTAAATGATAATTTGTTTAGATTTTATCATTTTTTGTCAATCACAATGTGGTATATTTATGAATAATATATATTAATCATAAAATGTGTGTTAACCGATAAATACATAATATTAATAAATAAGTATGTATTTGGAAACAAAAAGAAAGCTGTATGAACTGGGGTTAGATGCAACAGAGCATGTTAATGCTCTGGTTGCTTATTGGGACAAAAACCTTATTTGCAGGTTTGCCAATAACGCCTACATAACCTGGTTTGGGGTAAAACCCGAAGAAATGATCAATGTGATGCACATCAGGCAAGTTTTAGGGCCGATGTATGAAAAAAACTTAGCTCACATTAAAGCAGCCTTAAATGGGGAGGTTCAAAACTTTGAACGAACAATAATATTACCAAACGGCCAATCAAAAAGGGCCCGTGCAACGTATTATCCGGATTTTGTTGATGGTAAGGTTGAAGGCTTTTATGTTCATGCTGCCGACATTAGTCCTTTAGCAATTGAAAGCCGCGAAGAGGCTGCAGCAGAGGATGAAAATAATTATTTATTCCTGGTTGAAAAAGTGCTTTTGGATGTCGAAAAGACCTTAAGGTCCCACGTTTTGAAGGAGTTCCCGGGAATCCCTCATCTTGCAAAAAAACATTTTATATCTGAATCAAAACTTAAAAGGGATTTTAAGCAAAAATATAATTTAACTATTTTTAATTATTACCGCTATCTTCAAATGGAGCTGGCTCATGAATACCTAACAGAAAAAAAATACAATAAAAGTCAGGTGGCCATGATGTTCAACTTTTCAAACCCATCAAACTTCTCAGCTTGTTATCAAAGATACCTGAAAGAAAATACTGAAAAAAAAGTAATTGAAAAAACAGAAAAGGAGCACGAGGACAGATATAAAACCTTTATAGAGCAGGCCCCGATAGCAATTGCGATGTTTAATAGCGAACTGCATTTTATAGCAGCATCACAAAAATGGATCCGCGACTATAATTTACAAGGTAAAGTGTTTATCGGAAAATATTTGTACGATATTTTTGAGGGAGCGCAAATAAGATATGGAGATATGCTTTCAGCGTGTTTAAAAGGTGATATTAACAAATGTGACGAAGCATTTGTTGATACACTGGATGGGCGCCCTGCCTGGATGCGTTGGGATATAAGGCCCTGGTATAAGGATGATAATGAAATTGGAGGATTGTCAATATTAACTGAAGATATTACAGCACAAAAGCTTAAAGAAGCTGAAATTAAACAATTAACTGTGGTGCTTCATAATACCAACGAAATTACAAGGATAGGGGCCTGGCAAAGGAACTTGAAAACCAATACTGGCATTTGGAGCAAAATATTAAAAGAGATTCTTGAGGTACCCAACGATTTTGTTCCGGACCTTGCAACCACGTTCATGTTTTACAAAGAGGGCTCGAGCCGCGAGCTGGCCGAAAAGACTATTAACGAAGCTGTGAAAAATGAGAACCCATTTGATTTCGAAGCTGAGGCAATAACTGCAAAGGGCAATTTGATAAAGGTTAGGGTTATTGGCTACCCGGAATTTGTTAACGGGGAATGTGAAAAGATATCCGGCATTTTCCAGGATATCACTAACCGGGCGGTTAATTTATAAAAAGCATTACGCTGATTTGGTATCCCCCTGTTAATGGCTCGAAAATGAATGAATATAAAGATGATTAATCTTTTTAATATTCCTTTATTATTGGCTTTCAATAAATGTCCCGCAAAATAATAACTACGGATGCATAATAAATTCAGATAATTTCCGGCAACAAAAATAATGCATCGGAGGCTTCTTTGTCGGTTTCTGTTACTACGTATTTATTGCCATCAGGGCTTATTACCGGGATGAGATTGTACTTATGTCCGGCATCGTCAATTATATAAGCCTCACCTTTACCGTTTCTTAACCAGTCGCATATTTCAGCACGGTCAATAATGCCGTTTACCTTTATTCGCTCATTTATCCATTCAAAGTAATCAATAGATAGATATGGGTTTTCATGGGGCTTTCCGTCTTTTTTTAAAGAAATTATGCGTACAGACATTGCGATATTTTTAAATTGGGAAAATGAGGAGAGGGGTATTATCTACTGTTGTTTGATCTGTGTCTTTTATACCCGGGCACAAAAGATCTTCGATATAATAATGATGATTTACTAATGCCAGTATATCATTTTTTAATCCGTTTACCATTACATCCGCAGCTACTTTAAAATCTGTTTCGGTTATATAGTTAAAAGATATAGGGCTGCAATTATCATTTTGCCTGGTGCACGAATCGAATAATTCTATTGCACAGTTTTCGTTTATTTGGGGTAACCCTTTCGCGGTTAAATGAGCAATTGAAAAACTTCCCTGCCATGGTTTAACCAGGGCCGACAGATATTCTGCAATTTGCGTACGGGAATAGCGCAGATCGGTTATATAAGCTATATTTTCAATACTCTTTATTGCCCAATTTTTGGGGACGAGCAATAGCGGACACTGCACTTTATTTAATACTATATGAGCTTTGAAATTTCTTTGTGCTGCTCTCGTTGTCATTTGTCCGGCGCTCCCTTTTACCATCATCCAGATACCGTGTTTATTAATATAATCAGCTAGTTTGCTTTCGTCTTTGCCATCATGATCAAACATGGTGATATGCGGCTTAAATTCGCCGCCCAGGTTTTTAAGAAAGCTCACCCATTCAGGGACATCGGCATCAGTTGCATCGGCATCGTCAAAGGAACCGTCGACCACCTTTTCATGAATTTTGTGATGCCGTTTATAAACATTCGCCATTACGATATTCGCGTGCATTTTTTGCGCAATAAAAAGCGCAAATTCAGCAGCATGCCTGGCTTCGGAAGAATTGTCGTTTATGACCAAAATACTTTCCATGTTTTGATGAAGGATTTGATGTATAAATTTACTTTTTTGGTAAAATATTATTAACCTTTTTCGGGTCAAAATACGCCTTTAAAGGGTATGACAGTGAGAATAACCAGGTAAAATTAGATGTATTTCGATCACCTCCAATTAGGATTCGGATAATGGTTGTAAAGCAAGTTCTTAATTATATTTTCAAAATCTATAATTTTACAATGGTTGTTTTACCAACCAAACTGTTGTCATTTTTATTTATTACCTGGATAAAATAAGCGCCGGGAAGTAGCCGGCTTATATCAGTTTGCCATGAGGATTGTATAGCGTTTGACTCTTTGATCAAAGCGCCTGTGTTGTTTACAATACGAATATTAAACGATGGTGGACCACTTGATTTGTTTATAACTAAGCTGACAGGCCCTGTTGTTGGGTTTGGATAAACTGAGATATTATTGTTTGCAATATCATTGCCGCCATTATTACCATAAATCAATCTAACTATATTCGAATAAGTGATTGTGCCGTTCAAATCTTCTATCTTTAACCGGTACAGCTTTGTTCCTGCCGGTGGCATCTTATCGAAAATGCTGTAACTCCCTCCTCCATCAGCGGGAGCGCCACCCACAACCGCAAAAGTTTTACCTTCATCGTTGCTTCTTTCAACAGTAAAGTTGGTATAGTTCTCCTCATTTTCAGTTTTCCATTCCACCTGTACGCCGTTAGTAGCTTTGGTTGCTGTGAAATTTAATAAGTGAATGCCTAATGCCGGATTTTGGCGTATTTCCAGTTTAAAACGGTTGCTTTTAAAGGAGTTAGTATCGGCTAAATCAACATTGAAAACATAGGTTGAGTTAGCGCGGAGATCCAGTGAGTCTTTTTTGTAATTATCCATCAGCCAAACCTCATAAATAAGGGGTATGTTTTTCAGTGCAGTTCTTTCAAAAGAATATTGACCGCTTTTTGCCACCAGTACTTTTAACTTAATGGTTTGCCTGGTTTGTTTTTGAAATGGTAAAACATTAATAGCTAAGGCGATATTGTCGCTTGATAAACTTGATAAACTTTCGAGGGCGCTCGATCCGGATAAAAATTTGGCGTCTTCCTTACCGTTAAAATCCGTTGTGGCTGTTGAATTAAATGCAACTACTATATCGCTATAATTTAAAGTATCTGTTATAAGTTTTAACCGCAGTATTTTTGGTGCTGCCGCTTGTTCTGCGGGTTTGCCCATTAATAAATTGCTGCCTGTGTTTTGTGCTGCTTCAGATTTAGCGGCTTCTGTAAATTGCAATGTTGCGGTGCCTGAGTTGCTTGCACGTACAAAAAATCCCTGGCTGCTTACTATGATATTAGTGGCTTTTCCCACTCCCGTGTGCAGGGATGCCAGGTATGGCTCAAACTGCTGGTTTACCGGGTTGAGTTCATAAAAGGCTGCATCCATATTGCTGGTAATAATGCCTCCGGGGCTATTACCATAAGTAGAAGTTTCCAAATCAATTGAGCTGGGGTATGGGTTCCCTACCATGCAATATCTTGTGACAGAGCTTACAAAGCCGGCTGCCGGGGTAAACCACGCATTTACAGTTATATTGCCCTGATTTAAAGGTCCTTTTGAAGTTAAGGTTACGTTTTCGGGCGCAATATAAGGAGCAGTGGTTCTGGCTGCCCAATTAGTGGCGTTTCCTCTGAAAAAGAAAAATACACCGTTGCCAACAGGGATACTATAAGTGCCGCCATCACTTGCACCTATGGTGCCCGCCGTGGTTGAGTTTGTGATATTAGTAATACCGATATAGTTTCCGCTTGTAAAAGTAGCGTTGCTGGGAGGCAGATCGCCGCGATATAAATAAATAGATGGATTGCCCGCTGAAGTGCTGCCACTTATACAACCCGTGATAAATGAATTTGTAGTACTGTTTGCTGTTGTGGTTTGACCGGCAGTACTGCCAACAATATAATTGAGGCCATAAACATTATTACCATTAACTGTTGTGCCTATATTTACAGGGGATGATATTATGCGGTAACCGCGCTCAACGAAACGGCCCCCAAGGGAAGTATTGCCGCCCTGGAAATAACGCTGCACGTTAACCGCCCCCTTAATAATCCCCCCGGCTATCTGTCCAATTGTTGCAGACCCTGTAGCATTTGATTGTAAAGTAACTAAATTAACTGTTGCAGAATTGGTAATAGTTAGCGCCCCTGTTCCGTTAATGTTTACAACCGCTGCCGGGGCAATATTTAATGCGCCTGATCCCTGCCCGATAAAATTTGGGGTGGCATTATTATTAATGGTAAGGATGTTATTAATGGTAAACACGGCTCCGGTTTGGACCGTTAACGTGCCGGCATTGGCGCCAAACGTTACGTAGTAGGCAGGCACAGTGGTGCTTGCCAGTATAGCAGGCTCAGCACCGGTATAATTTACAACGCCAATGCTGGCCAGGTCACTTACCACGGGAACACGATTGGCGCTCCAATTCTGCTTTGTATTCCAATCACTGTTTTTACTTCCTGTCCAGAAATTATCCACAACGCAGGCAATACTTACGGTGGTAGTGCTGCTACCTGCGGCGTTAGATGCGGTAACAGTGTAAATAGTTGCAGCCGATTTTGTTGTAGGTGTGCCTGATATAATACCTGTAGACGTGGAGAAACTGAGGCCGGCCGGCAGCGTAGTATTTATAGAATAACCGGTGGGAGTACCCCCGCTATGAATAGGCGATAAACTTATGGCGGTACCAATTGTAAAAACATTTATTGGGGGATTGTAGCTGATGGCTGGTATTGATAAATTCGGGGGGCATGATAAAGTTACCGTGGTGCTGGAGCTTCCGCTGGCGTTATATGCTGTAATTGTATAGGTTGTAGCAGCAAATGCAAGGGTTGGCGTGCCGCTAAAAACGCCAGTAGTACTGTTGAAGTTTAATCCCGGTGGTAAAGTTCCGCTTAAATAGTACCCGCCTGTAGGCGGATATTTACTTACAGTACCATTGGTATAATCAGATACATACAAATTGCCTTTATTGTCGGTCACAAGACCCTCAGGATCAGTAAGGCCGCTTATAGAGGTTAAAAGGCTACCGGAAGAAGTATAAACCTTTACACTATTTGTGCCTGTGTCCCCTATATATATGTCGCCAGATGGGGAAATGGAAATTCCCAGGGCGTTACTCAACCCTGTGATTACTGTTGACTGGAAAACCCCGCTTGAGTTAAATTTGGAAACATTATTGTTGGTGTTATCCAGCACAAAAATATTCCCTGACCCATCAACCGCCACGCCAACTGGATTAGCTGTATACGCACTATTTAGCGAGAAGGAAAGCGCTCCACTGACGTCGAATTGCGATACAGTGTTGTTGCCGCTATTATAACTGCCTTGCGCAACATAAAGGTTCGAAGCATTTAGCGAAATACCATTTGCGGTGCCCAACCCCTGGATTATAGTTGATCCATATATACCAGCCGAATTATATTGAGAGATATAAGCATTGCCATGATAATTACCCAGGCCATTATTTGTCCTGTTATAGTTTAAAACGTAGGCGTTTCCTGAGCCATCAAAGGATATGCCCTGTGGGTTTGATAAAGCGGTTGTACCAAAAGTACCCAGGTATGTGCCGGATGAATTGTATTCGCTTACTGTGCTGCTGGTGTAATTGGTAACATAAATATTGCCGGAGGGATCAATACCCATACCATATGGATTGCTTAAAGCAGCCCCGGTAAGAAAAGTGCCCGTGCCATAGCCTATCGCTGCCACTGCGCCGCCTGTATTGCCAGGGGATAGGGTAGGAATAGCCGTGCCTAAAGTGTAAACGTTTGTAGATGGCGTGTATGATATAAGAGGCGCTTGTGCAGCTGTGTGTTTGCAGAGCAGCATAAATAAAACAGAACAAATTAATATGGGGGCTTTCATAAAATACTAATTATTTAATCTTTAGTAAGACTTTATTAGGGTTGTATCAAATTTATATATTTGATAATCAGTGCAATAGTGCTTTTTAGAATTGAATTGAAAACTGTAAAAAGGGGAAAGGATTTTACATAATGTGTATAAATGATTTAGATTAGGTTTACAGGTTCTGTAAAAAATGTTGTAAAATCCGATTGTGTGAAGTCGGCTTGTTTCAACTTTAATTAAGGATCAAAAATTGGTTTAATTCAGAAATTACTTTAAACGTGTGTGATTCGTAATATCAGTTGATCTGTTTATTGAAAAATGCTGCGCTATTTTTCTTTTTAACTGTTACCCATATTGAATTACAGGGAAAGATCGGACACCAGCGGTCTGATAATTAGCAATCGCAGTGCTCCACCTTGGGGCATGCTTGAATTCGACGTGTTGAAACGTCCGGACATTACCTGATGTCGAACGGGGAAATATCATATCCGGGAACAGTTATTATGATGGTCCTTTTTCGATAACGTTCTCGCTGATTTATTCGTCAAGATTCTCCATATGTGCTTCATTTTGGATTAGTTTTACCTAGAAGCAAGTGTTAATTCCGTATTGTTTATGCGGGATTTAGCGCCTAATCGATCTGGCGCACACATCTGAAAAATTACATATAACATAATATTATGCAACGTTTAAATCTTTTGGAAGAAACAAGATTTGAGAAAGTGCCGGTTTCGGTTTATCCCGATATGCAGACTGCTTCAAAAGAAGTAGCTAAACGTATTGAAAGCGTGATAAGGCAAAAGGCTGCCAAAGGAAAAAAAGCTGTATTGGGCTTAGCTACCGGCGCGACACCAATTGCCCTTTATAAGGAGTTGGTTCGTCTGCATAAAGAAGAAGGCCTTAGTTTTAAAAATGTGGTCACCTTCAATCTCGATGAATACTTTCCAATTGAAGCGTCCTCAGTTCAAAGCTATAAAATGTTTATGCAAAAGCATTTGTTTGATCACGTAGATATCGACATCAATAATGTTCATATACCTGATGGTACGCTAAGAAAGGAAAATGTCGCTGCATTTTCAATCGATTATGAAAAAAAGATAATCGCCCATGACGGTCTTGATCTTCAAATATTGGGGATAGGGCGTACAGGCCATATAGGATTTAATGAGCCGGGGTCAGCTCCTAATTCAGGCACCCGGTTGGTTTCTTTGGATGAACTTACCCGAAGTGACGCCGCACGCGACTTTGGCGGCAAAGCAAATGTACCATCAAAAGCAATTAGCATGGGGATCGGGACAATAATGGGGGCACGCGAAATTATTTTAATGGCCTGGAGTGCTAAAAAAGCAGAAGTAATTAGAAAAGCCACGGAAGGCGAAATTTCTGCTGAAATACCGGCAACGTATCTGCAGCTTTCAAATAATATAGAATTTATTCTGGATATTGATGCAGCGTCTTTATTAACCCGCTACGATACACCCTGGTTGGTAAAGGATTGTAACTGGGACGAGCAATTGATTAGGAAAGCGGTTATATGGCTGGCACAATTACTCAATAAACCTATATTGAAACTTACAGAAGACGATTATAATGGACATGGCATGGCGCAACTGGCAACCGGAAACGGCCCTGTTTATAACATTAATATCCAGGTTTTTAATAAGCTGCAGCACACTATAACCGGATGGCCCGGTGGTAAGCCCAATGCAGATGATAGCAAGCGACCAGAACGTGCACTGCCCGTTAAAAAAAGAGTTGTTATCTTTTCACCTCATCCGGATGATGATGTAATCTCTATGGGTGGGACATTTATACGATTGGCTGATCAATATCATGATGTACATGTGGCCTATCAAACATCTGGCAACACGGCCGTTTGGGACGATGATACCCTACGTTATGTAGAGTTTGCAATTGATTTTGCTAAGAGCCAGGGCTTTAGTACCCATGAACTTAAAGAGCTTTATGAAAAAATGTGGCTTTTTTTTCAAACAAAGCAACCGAATCAGGCAGATCTGGAAGAAATCCGGACAATAAAGGGATTAATTCGAAAGGGCGAGGCAACAGCAGGCGCCAGATTTGTAGGGTTGCCTGAGTTTTGTATCCAATTTATGGATCTCCCATTTTATGACAGGGCTAAAAATCAAATACTTGTAAGCTATGAAGACGATATTTTGCAAACTATGGAATTGTTACGATCAATCAAACCTCATCAAGTATTTGCTGCCGGTGACTTCGCCGACCCGCATGGCACCCATAAAATTTGTTTCGACATTATTCTCCAGGCTTTAATCCGATTAAAAAAGACCGAAGACTGGATAAACGATTGTTGGCTATGGCTATACCGGGGAGCATGGCATGAGTTTGACATTCATGAAATAGAAATGGCTGTCCCTCTTTCTCCTGACGAGGTATTACGAAAACGGATGGCAATTTTTAAACATCAATCTCAAAAAGATATTCCCGTTTTTCCAGGAGACGATGCTCGTGAATTTTGGGTAAGGGCAGAACATCGCACCTGCGAAACTGCGATAAAATACAATCAATTGGGCCTTGCGGAATATGAAGCGATAGAAGCTTTTGTAAGATATAAGTTTTGATAAATGGCTGCCCGAAAAATAAACGATATGCTAACAGCTAAAGGTCAATATTACAGTATTTAACAGTACGAAAATAATAGGCTGCAGGATACTATATTTTCGATAACGTTCTCGCTGATTTATTCGGCCAAACCGTCTCTAAGTGCTTCGTTTTTCATTAGATTTACTTCAGGCAAGTGTTAAGGGATTATTAAATAATACGGGATTTGAGAATTATTAAATTAATAAGCAGCCCTTTTTTAGGAATATTAAAGCGGCAGGATCTCAAAAAAAGGACAGCATATTTTAAGGCTTTTTCAATTACAATATATAGCAAATAGATGAAAAATAACCGGAGAGATTTTATAAAGTATACCGGAATTGCTGCCACTGCATTAGTGGGTGCAGCATTGCCGGGGCTTGCAGTTGGCGGGGATACGAGTAATAAACCTTTTAACACGATTAAGGGAAGCCAACGATTTAACATGTGTGGCTATGCCGCCCCCAAAATTGATAAAGTAAGGATAGGGTATATTGGGTTAGGAAGCAGGGGCTCAGAAGCCGTTCCGCGGATACTTAATATCGAAGGAGTTGAGGTAAGGGCTTTGTGCGACATCAAACCCAAACAGGTAGAGTTAGCAAAGGAAACGCTTAAGGGAACGCCGAATAACCCTGCTTTATATTCAGGAAATGACACCGAATGGAAAAAGTTGTGCGAGCGCAGCGATATTGATCTGGTTTACATCTGCACGCCATGGAATTCGCATACGCAAATGGCTGTTTACGCAATGGAGCATGGTAAACACGTTGCAGTAGAAGTGCCGGCTGCACAAACTATTGAAGAGTGCTGGCAACTTGTAGAAACATCAGAAAAGACCAGGCTTCACTGCGTAATGTTAGAAAACGAATGTTACGACTTTTTTGAATTGCTGACGCTGAATATGGCACGCCAGGGCTTTTTTGGAGAAATAATTCATGGTGAAGGTGCGTACATTCATAGTATTGGGAGATCGCTTTTTGATCCGGTACAACGCCCGGGCCTATGGCGGCTTGACGAAAACGCCCATCGCAATGGTAATTTGTACCCTACACATGGGCTGGGTCCAATTTGCCAGATCATGAATATCAATTGTGGTGATAAAATGGATTCTTTAACCTCTGTGAGCAGCAATGATTTCACTTTACATGATATAGCCGTTGAACTGGCTGCAAAAGATACCATGTATTCAAAGTACGTCGACAAACATTTTCGGGGTAATATGAATACCTCTATTATGCGAACTACAAAGGGAAGGACAATTATGCTGCAGCATGATACTTCTTCGCCGCGGCCTAAGTCGTCCAGGTTTTTGATTAGTGGAACCAAAGCAACTATTCAATGTGATGCCGGGCCTGCCCGGATCTCCACCAGTCATGAAGGTTGGGTTTCGCCGGAGGTTTTTGCAGAGATAGAGGCAAAATATACGCTTCCATTTGTTTCGAAAGTGGGTGAATTGGCAAAAAAAGTTGGCGGACACGGTGGGATGGACTTTTTAACAGACTGGCGTTTAATTGATTGTTTACGCAATGGACTTCCGGTAGACCACGCTGTTTACGATGCCGCTCTTTGGAGCTCGATAGCACCTTTGAGCGAATGGTCGGTGGCAAACGGCTCAAAACCCATAGAAGTGCCGGATTTTACACGCGGGGCATGGCAATCAAATAAACCTTTTAACATTTCGTAAATCAACAGGCGAAATGTGGAATAACTAAACCAGAATTAGTACTGACTGTATTAGCGGCAAAAAAAAAGACGCCTAAAAGTTAATACTGTTACAGGTAAAGCAGGATGAAAAACCGGGCTACCAGGAGTGTTATGTAAAATAATTTATAAATAAATAATAAATACGAATCATCTTTATGAGAGTTTATATCGAAAAAAATGCAAAAGATTTAGGGGGGCTAGCCGGCGATGCGGCTGCGGAACAAATTCGCAAGGCAATAGCTAAAAACGGCACCGCAAACATCATTTTGGCTACCGGGACAAGTCAATTCGAGACATTAAAGCAGTTGATTAAAGCGCCCGGAATAGCGTGGGACAAGGTGGTTATGTTTCATTTAGATGAATATATTAATATCCCTATATCACATAAAGCAAGCTTTCGAAAATATCTTACAGAACTCTTCCTCGACAAACTCCCGCCATTAAAAGCAGTGTACCTGATTAACGGTGAAGCAGACCCGAAAGCAGAATGCAAACGCTTGAACGAGCTTATTAAGGCGCATCCGATTGACGTTGCCTTAATTGGTATTGGTGAAAACTGTCATTTGGCGTTCAATGATCCTCCAGCTGATTTTGAGACCACTGATCCCTATATCATTATCGATCAATTGGATGAAGACTGTAAACGGCAGCAAATGAACGAAGGCTGGTTCTCTTCTCTGGAGGACGTTCCCACTCAGGCAATTAGTATGTCGGTTCAGCAAATCATGAAATCCAAATTTATTATTTGTTCAGTCCCCGACTCTCGAAAAGCAAAAGCAGTTAAGAATTGCCTGGAAGAGCAGGTAAGCAGTTTGTTTCCGGCAAGTATATTATCGTTGCATCGTAATTGCAGCCTGTTCCTGGAAGTTTTATCAGCCTCATTGCTTTCAAATGATGCTTCGTACTATGAAATGAAGGCTAATTATGAAGGTTAACAGTAAAAAATAAGAATCATAAATTCAGTTTATTCACAGAAATCAAATGCTCAAAAAGGTAAGATATTTTCGCTCCATAATGATATTGACATTGTCTTTATTATTGAGTTTCGCCTGTGTTGCGAAAGATATAAATACTTTCGATCATTATTTTAAGCTTCTTCCCCGGCCTCAAAATGTTCAATCTTTGAATGGAGAAGAGCTGTTATTTACAGACCTGCATAGCATTTGTTTGAATAACCTGAATACGAACCTGGTTATTCCGGGTCTGTTAAATAACCTGCCGCGTTTAAGCACCCCAACAAAAGGCTCTCTTTCTCTAATAATTAAAAAGGACCTGGCGTTACCGTCGGATGAAGGCTATGTTCTTTTAGTGAAAAACAAAAGGGTGGTCATTGAAGCGAAAAGTAGAATCGGGTTATTTTATGGGATGCAGACCTTGAATCAATTGTTGGAGGATGCCTATGATCAAAATGTTCGGGTTCCCGCTTGCAGGATAACAGACTATCCAAATATTCCGGTCAGGGCTGTTCATATCGACCTGAAAAACCACCTGGATTCAAGTAGTTATTATTACAAAACCATTGACCGCTTATCGGCAATCAAGATAAACAATATCATTTTTGAATTTGAGGATAAGCTCAAGTACAGAAAAGCAAAGGACGTGGGCGCAGCTGATGCTATCTCAATAGAGGAATTTGCTGCATTAAGCAGATATGCAAAAGATCGATTTATTGAAATAAGTCCCCTTGTCCAGGGACTGGGGCATGCCTCTTTTATTTTAAAACAGGATGCTTATAAAGATTTACGTGACAACCCCGAGTCGGATTGGGCATTTGATCCGCTTAACCCGAAGACTTACGATCTCCAGTTTTCGATGTACGAAGATGCGATAGAAGCTACGCCGTATGGGAAATACCTGCATGTGGGCGGGGATGAAGTTGGCGCGTTGGGAAAATCTGAGCTATCCAAGGCTTCGGGCAAAAGCCCCCTGGAGTTGCAAATGTACTGGCTAAAAAAAGTCACCGATTTTGCTGTAGCGCATCACCGGATCCCTATTTTTTGGGACGATATGGTGTTTAAATTAGGTAAGCTCTACCAAACAACCTGGGATTCAACCTTAAGCGCAAAACAGGTTAAAGAGCTTTGGGATAAGAACAAGAGCATTCTTGATAAGAACATCCCTCTTTTTCCCAGCAATTGTATTTATATGCGCTGGAATTATGAGGCCCCGGCCTCTACAGGTAACATTTTGGCGCTTGATTGGTATAAATCGCACCATCTGGATGTGATGGCGGCAACATCGGCACAGATGTCTTATGCCTTGCTGCAGCGGAACCAGTCAAACTTTCAATCAATTAAAGACTTTTGCCAGCTTACCGCTAAGAAAAAATTAAAAGGGATCTTATGTACGGTATGGGACGACAGTTCGCCTCACTTTGAGA
>Ga0193702_1000462_pt1 | contig 13648 bp, 9 predicted proteins | sample U3a1metaG_FD_143060 | JGI IMG/M metagenome (GOLD analysis project Ga0193702, IMG submission 143060) | Soil microbial communities from a riparian zone of the East river system, Colorado, United States - U3a1 | ecosystem: Environmental > Terrestrial > Soil > Riparian zone | place: USA: East River... | reverse complement strand
GCGGCAGCTATCGCGACAAGGGTAACGGCGGCGGTGGCGGCAGCTATCGCGATAGGGGTAACAGCAAAGGAAACTCTGATTATTAATTGATAATCAATAAGTATAATAAAAGCCGGTATGCATAAAATCATACCGGCTTTTCTATTATTATATATTTTTAAATATATTTATATCTTAAACTGTAATCATGAAACAAAAATTACTCCTTATTGGCTTGTTGTTTATAGCCGTCTCGAAACTATCAGCACAAGGCACTTTTGCCTGGAAAACGGTAACCGCTAACGGTTATTCCTACAAATATGTAGCAGGCGACCCAACACATTCTCGTTTTTACACCTTAAAAAATGGGCTGACTGTTATTTTAAGCGCTACTCCGCTACGTCCGCGCATACAGGCCTATATAGCCGTTAAAGCCGGCAGCAAAACCGACCCGGCCGATCATACCGGGCTGGCCCACTACCTGGAACACATGATGTTTAAAGGGACAGACAAATTTGGCTCCCTGGATTGGGCAAAAGAAAAGCCCTACCTCGACCAGATAGATAACCTTTATGAGCAATATAACTCTACAAAAGACGAAGCAAAACGTAAGGAAATATATAAGCAAATTGACAAGACATCGGGCGATGCCGCAAAATTTGCCATAGCTAACGAATATGATAAAATGATGGCTGCCATGGGCGGTCAAAGCAGCAACGCCTTTACATCAATAGAAGAAACTGTTTACACAGAAAATATCCCCAATACATCAATTGATAAATTCCTAACTATGCAGGCCGAACGTTTCCGTAACCCGGTATTACGTATTTTCCATACCGAACTGGAAGCCGTATATGAAGAAAAGAACCGCGGTTTGGATAATGATGGTGAAAAAGTTGCAGAAGCTATGGATGCTGCCATGTTCCCTAATAATAATTATGGCAGGCAAACTACTATTGGTACTGTTGAGCATTTAAAAAACCCATCGTTAAAAGCGATACGTAATTATTATTATAGCTACTACGTACCTAATAATATGGGTATTATCTTATCAGGCGATTTTAACCCTGATGAAATGATAAAAAAGGTGGCCCTGCATTTCAATTATATGAAGCCGAAGGCCATTCCACCTTATACGTTTGATCCCGAAAAACCTATACTTAGCCCTATTAAGCTGGACGTTTATGGGCCAAACCCCGAAAATTTAACCATAGGCTTTAGGTTTCCTGGTGCAGGCACACGTGATGCCCGCCTGCTGGATTTAGTAGCCTCCATACTAACCAATGGCAAAGCCGGGTTATTTGACCTGGACCTAACCAAAAAGCAAAAACTGTTGAGTGCATCGGCAAGGGCATCAACTATGATGGATTATAGCACGCTAACTTTAAGGGGAAATCCGGTGAGGGGCCAATCACTTGATGAGGTAAAAGATCTAATGCTTGCCGAGATCAGCAAATTGAGAAAAGGTGAATTTTCTGATGACCTGATCACATCAATTGTCACTAATCAAAAAAAGGCTATTATACAGGCAAATGAAAATTACCTGTCGCGGGCAGGCAATTTAATGGATGCATTTACCAGCGGTGTTGACTGGAAAGATGTTGCGGCATCAACCAGCGAACTTTCTAAAATAACCAAGCCACAAATTGTAGCCTTTGCCAATAAATATTTGAATGACAATAATTATGTGGTGGCTTACAAACATTTGGGCGAAGACAAGAGCATTTTAAAGGTGGAGAAACCCCCTATCACCCCGGTAGAAACAAACCCTACCTTGCAGTCGCCTTACGTTAAATATATTAACGAAATGGCATCGGGCAGTGTAAAACCTGTTTGGGTTGATTACAGCAAAAGCATACAACATGCAAAAGTTGGCCCAGCCGAGTTATTAGCCACGCTAAATAAAGATAATACTTTATTCAACCTGTCTTATCAGTATGATATGGGTACCTGGAATAATAAGTTATTATCTCTGGCTACTCAATACCTACAATTTTTAGGTACAGACACAAAAACTGCCGAAGATTTTAGCGTGGCGTTTTATAAACTGGCGTCGTCCTATACTTTAAGCGCCGGGGCAGAGCAAACCCAGGTAAGCATTAGCGGGCTACAGGAAAACTTTAGCCAATCGGTTAAATTGTATGAAGACCTGATAGCCCATTGCAAACCTGATGAAAAAGCATTAGCCGGATTGAAAGCGAGGTTAAAAAGAACAAGAGAGAATGCCAAGCAAAATAAGGCGGCTATCATAGCCGGATTAAGGAGCTATGCTGAATATGGCGCGGTAAACCCATATAATTATACATTGACGGATGAGGAAATTGACGCTATTAAAGCTGACGACCTTGTGGCCATTTTACATAACCTTAGCAATTACAAACATACTATTTTATACTACGGCCCGCAACCTGCCGTACAGGCGGCAGCTACTTTAGCCAAACTACACCCTGTACCGGCCAAATTTACGCCTTACCCTGAAGTTAAAAAATTTGAAAAACAATCGGTTACCAAAAACACCGTATTGTTTGCAAATTATGATATGGTACAGGCCGAGATCTATTGGGAGCGCGCAGAAGAGGCGTATGACCCTAAGAAAGCTGTAGAGATTAATTTGTTCAATAATTATTTTGGCTCGGGTATAAGCAGTATAGTTTTCCAGAGCATACGCGAGTCTAAAGGATTGGCTTATTCAACCCAGGCACAATATGCCGCGCCAACTAAAAAAGATGACCGCGATAATTTTATAGGATATGTTGGTGCGCAGGCAGATAAACTGAATGAAGCCATCAAAAGCATGAACGATCTGTTGAATGATATGCCTGAATCGGAAAAAGGATTTATCGCGGCAAAAGACAATGTTAAAAAATCGTTGGAAACAGGGCGTATCATACAGGATAATATACTGTTTAGCTATATGGCGGCAAAACGCAAAGGGCTTGATTATGACGAGCGCAAAGTTGCTTATGAAATGCTGCCAAAGCTAACGCTTGCTGATCTTAAAGCATTTCACGATAAGGAATTAAAAGACAAACCTTATACCTATTGTATTGTCGCTTCTGATAAAAAAGTAAGCGATGACGATTTGAAAAAATATGGTGAACTAATAAAACCAGGCATGAAACAAATATTCGGGTATTAGGCAACTATGCTTTAAATACTGAACAATGTGACCTGATACATCAAATTATCCGGTAATATTAGGTTATTAAATAACTGCCTTCTAAGTTATAATTAAGAATTCTGTAGATTTTTGAACGCATAAAAGCCCCAAAATGGGGCTTTTATGCGTTCAATTGTATATTTATTTTATATTGTCGTAATAAACTTTCCCTTAAATTAATATTGGTATAGGAATTGTTATTAAAACAGTACTACATTTTTAGCAAATACCAATTATAAATAAACAAGATGCAAACGATATTAGTGGTGGATGATGATAAGGACATATTAGATGTTCTTCAATATATTTTAGAAGACTTTGGTTATAAAGTTGATACCCTCTCTGACGGTCATTTCTTATTTGATCAAATAAAGCAACATGCGCCAGATTTAATATTGCTGGATATCATGCTGGGTAATATGGATGGGCGAGAGCTTTGCAAAAATGTAAAAGAAAAAGCCGAAACACACGATATCCCGGTTATCCTGACCTCTGCCAGCCATATCGTTTCCGGCTCGTTCCACCAAAATGGGGGGCCTGATGATTTTATTGCCAAACCATTTGATATATCGGTATTACTGAATTGTATTGAGCGGCAATTAGCTGCATAGCTAAGGTGAATTATTGAGTTAATGAATTAGTGATTGTGCTCGTTAGAATGCTTATATTCACACCTCCACACTCACTAATCCAAAAAGTTTTCCACACGCATACCATCAAAACACTTAGTTTCGTTAAAAGGGTGTTATCCACATTTGTTAATTACTATTGTTAATTACATTTTTGCGTTTAGCTAATTTCGCTTGTCATTTTGTACGCGTTTTATGATAAAAATCAAATACATACTCCTATCTACCGCCATATTTTTCGCCTTTTCTGTCCACGCCCAACAAAATCCTTCTTTCCAAGTTTATCGCACTTACCATACGGCTATGGACCTGCTGGCCAAGGAAAAGTACACCGCCGCGGTAGAGCAATTCAGGTTGGTAGATGAATCGAGGCTTAAGGCAAGCAACCAGTCGCAGTTTGAAACAGAACTGTCTTTATTAAAAGAAAACGCCCAATACTATATTGCCTTATGCGCACTCGAGTTGGGGAATGATGATGCCGAAAGCTTATTTTTAAAATTCATAAAGGAACATCCCGAAAACCCATTAACCAAAGTGGCCTATTTTGAAATAGGAAAATCCTACTCAAAAAAAGGGAAATATAAAGAAACACTGGAATGGTTTGACAAGGTAAACGCGGTTGACCTGAATGGCCTGAATAACACCGAATATAAATTCCGCAAGGGGTATGCTTATTTTTCACTAAATGATTATAAAAAAGCCCAATTATTATTTAGCGAAGTAAAAAACAAACGCTCGCCTTTTATGGATGATGCGACCTACTATTTTGCTTACATAGCCTACCTCAATCTTGATTATCATTTGGCTTTATTAAATTTCGAAAAGCTAAAAACTTCTAAAAAATACCAGGACAGCTATCCTTATTATATCACCGCGGTTTACTTTTTAGATAAACGGTATGACGATGTGATCAGCTACGCTGTGCCGGTTATCAATTCCACCCATCAGCAGCATGAAACAGAGATGCTGCGCATAATTGGCGCATCGTATTTTGCAAAGGCTGATTATCCCAACGCGGTAAAATATTACAACCGTTTTGAGGATAGTGACCGGGGCAAAACACAAAGCACACAGGACAGTTACCAAATGGGCTATGCTTATAATAAAACCGGTAACTACCCTAAAGCTGCTGCCGAACTGGAAAAGTTGATTGAGCAGAATGATATATATAGCCAAAACGGTAGCTATTTATTGGGCGGGGTATTTTTAAAAATGAATGATAAGCAAAGCGCACGTAATGCTTTCTTTGCCGCCTCAAAACTAACTTTCGACCCGCAATTGCAGGAAGATGGCTTATATGAATACGCCAAACTATCCTACGAACTTGATATATACGCGCAGGCATTGGATGCTACCCGTTTATATTTAAAAAACTATCCGCAGTCGCGTACGGAGGAAATGAAGATCTTACTGGGCGAAGAATTATTAAACTCGCGTAACTACAAAGAAGCGGTTGATATACTGGAACCAATCCCTAATAAAAATAGTAGCGCTCAAACCGCCTATCAAAAAGTAACCTATTACCGCGGACTGGAATTTTATAACGAACGCGCTTTTGAAAACGCCATTGGTATTTTCCTGCGGTCATTAAAAAACCCGGTCGACCCCAAGATAAGGGTATTAACCGTTTACTGGATGGCCGAGGCGATGTACGAGGTACGTAAATATGGCGAAGCGGTTGACAATTTTGAAAAGTTTCTGGCTATCCCCCAGGCAAAACAAACCAATGTATACAACTATGCCAATTATGCTTTAGGATATGCGGAGTTTGGCGCTGAAAAATACAAGCAGGCGGCATCCTATTTCGAGAAGTTTTTAGATGGCGGCGAAAAAGATAAGAACACCGTAAATGATGCCATAACCCGCATTGGTGATAGTTATTTTGTGTTAAAGAGCTATGATAAGGCAATGGATTATTATAACCAGATCATAGCAGAGCATAGGCAGGGTGAAGATTATGCTATATTCCAGCGGGGTATGATACAGGGTTTGCGCGGGGCGCTGGATACCAAGATTGGCACACTAAAAGAGTTATTAGAGAAATTCCCAAAATCGGATTATGCCGATGATGCCGATTTCGAAATAGCCTACACCTATTTTCTAAAGAGTGATGGGGCCACGGCAAAAACAAACCTGCAGGCTATGATACAAAAGTACCCGCGCAGCAGCTATATACCGCGCGCGCTGGTTACTATTGGCCTGATAGATTATAATGCCAATGCGGATGACGCGGCTATTGAATCGTTTAAGCAAGTTATAAAAGATTACCCATCAACGGACGAAGCCAAACAGGCATTAAAACAAATTGAAAAAATTTATACCGACAAGGGCGATGCGCAGACATTTTTAACTTATGCTACCAGTACACCGCTTGGTAATTATACCACTGCCCAGCAGGAAAGCATTATGTTTACCGCCGCCAATAACCTGTATTTAAAGGGCGACTGGCAAGGAACCGTATCTGCTGTCACCGCTTATTTTGATAAATTCCCAACCAAACCTATTTATGATAAACAGGCAAGGTTTATACGGGCACAAAGTTTGGTTCAACTCAATAAATCAGACGATGCGATAGCGGATTATAACGTAATACTAAACGACTGGACAAGCGCTTCTACAGAGCAATCGCTCATCAGCATTTCTAAACTTTACCTGGCGCAAAAGAAATATAATGAAGCGGTGCCGTTCCTGAAAAAGCTGGAAACTACCTCTGAATATAAGGCGGATTATACTTTTGCCATTAACAGCCTGTTACTATGCTATGCGCAAATGAAAGCGGCTGATGATGCGCTTAAATATGTTAAGCTGGTAAGGGATAATGATAAATCGGCACAGGAGGATAAATTTAAAACCGGCTTATATGCGGGCCTGGCCTATCTGCAAAAGGGCGATACCACCAGCGCTGTAAATGAATTTGATTATACAGTTAACAATACAAAAACCATTGCCGCTGCCGAAGCTAAATATAACCTGGCCTATATTGAATACCAGAAAAAGCAATATAAGGCATCACAAAAAACCTGCTTCGATCTGCAAAAGGACCTGCCAAACTATGATTATTGGGTAGCCAAAGCATTTATCTTATTAGCTGATAACTATGTTAAGCTCAAGGACAACTTCCAGGCTAAGGCTACGCTGCAAAGTGTGATAGATAATTATAAAGGCGATGATGATATTTTACCCACCGCCAAACAAAAGCTGGATATGCTATCCCCGGTAAAAGCTACCCAGGATGCAAAGCCGGACACTACAACAAATAAAAAACCGGGTAACCAGGAATAAATTAAGACAGGCACATGAAACTAAAATACATATATACGCTGCTTACCTTAGTACTTGCATTATACTTTGTTCCGGCTATTGCACAAACAAAAAAGGCTAAAAAAGCAACTACCAAAGCACAAACTAAAAAACCCGCCCCTAAGAAGGCACCTGCTAAACCTGTAGCCAAACCGGTAGTAAAAACCCCGGTTGCAGCGCCAAAAACAGAAGCTAAAAGTTTAGGCGATGCGGCTACGAAGGCAAGCGAAAATGCACCCAAAAAAGAAGAGGATAAAAGCAATACCGGCAGTTTATCGGAAGAAATTGTGGTAACAACCGCTTATAAACCGGTATTGGCCGATGCGGTTAAGATACGTCGTAACCCCGAAATGGAGGATAAAATACCATTTAAGGCGCCGTTGAACTACAATACGCAATTGGATAAAAAACTGGAAAAGAACGAGGACATCAAGCAGCTAAATGCCATGAAAATGCCTGCCGAAAAAGATTCGGCTTTGATGCCCAATTATGTTAAGGTTGGCCTGGGTAATTTAAAAACAACTTATGGTGAGGCTTATGTAACTAATGGCCGCGACCAGGCCTTGCAGGTTGGCGGTTACCTGAAACACTTTGCACAGGCAGGTACGCTTTTTAAACAAAATGAAAGCAAGGATGCCATAGGTGTATTCGGTAAAAGCGTTGGCGATCAAAATTCGGTAACCGGGCGGATTGATTATAGCTACAACACCAATTATTTTTACGGGTTTAATATGGCTGCTCCCCTTCCGTTAAATTTCAACCCGGGCAAGCAGCATTTCAGCACATTGGGTGCCGAAGGCGAGCTGACCAAAAACTATAAAGATGTTGAGCAAGACCTTACCTACGCGGTAAAATTAAAAGGCTATACGTATAGCGATGCCTATCATGCCAGGGAAACCAACGTGGTATTATCGGGCTTTTTAAATCAAACCATTAATCAATTTTATGCGGGTGTAAGCGGCTCGGCTGATTTTAGCACGCAGAATGATAGCTTATATTCTTATAACAACAGCATATTGCGGGTTAACCCCTATTTGAAATTCCAGGGAGATATTTATAAAGTTGATGCAGGTATTAGCCTGGTTGATGAGTTTGGCTTTACCTCAAACTTTTACCTTTTCCCGGCAGCCAAAGCCGAATTGCAGGTGATACCCAAATATGTACGCTTGTTTATTGAAGCCAAAGGCGATGTAAATAAAACATCTATCCGTGATCTCTCCACATTAAACCCATTTATAGGCCAAAATATCGCCATCAAAAACTCGGTTGATAAACTGGACGTTAGCGCAGGGTTAAAGGGAACATTGGCGCCTGCCCTTAGCTTTAAGGCAGATATATACCGCAACAGCATCCGCAATATGCCGCTGTTTATAAGTAATTTCAACGGGACAGGGAATAATAAATTTGCAGTTATTTATGATGGCGGCAGCTCGCGTGTAAATGGCTTTAACGGCGAACTGGATTTTAAACCATCTGATGACCTGAATATTTTCGGCCGGGTTGAGTTTAAAGACTACCAAATGGCTACCGAAGCCCAGGCCTGGAATTTGCCCAAGTTTAAATTAACAGCTGGTACGTCTATCCGGATAACGGATAAAGTAAACATTACAGGCACTTTATTAGTGCGTGGCGCAACCTATAGCAGGGATGTTAACTTTACTATCCCGCAGGTAAATATCAAATCATTTGCCGATTTAAGTGGTGGTGTTGAGTATAAGGTTAACAGCAGGGTATTTATTTTTGGCAAGGTGAACAACATTTTAAATACAACTAATCAAACCTGGTTGTACTATCCTGATTACGGATTTAATATATTTGGCGGTGCGGGACTTAGCTTTTGATGTTTTGTAATTAAACCGTTACTTTTAACAAATGGATGTAAGCTTGTTTATAAGCGAATTACTTGAACAGCATGGCGAAATAAATGTACCCGGACTGGGCTATTTTGTGCAATCGTACACGCCCGGCTATTATAACGAAACCGAAGGGAAGTTTTATCCGCCGCAGCATAGCGTACAATATGACCCGCAGCAACTGGACGGTGATAATACCTTAACAGAATACATAGCGACCAAGAAAAATATATCAATAGCATCATCAAAATATTTTACCGAAAAGTATATTAATACGATAAAGGAAGATGCTATAGTAAAAGATGTAGCTATTGCCAATTTAGGATGGCTTTATACAGACCAGGGCAAACTGAGTTTTAAATCAGCCGCCCAGGCAGCTAATGATCCTGCTTTTTTTGGGTATGCTCCCGTCAATATAAGCAAGATCGGAAATATCCCCCCACCTGTTTTCGAAGCTACCACAAATGACGAAAATGCTGTTACAGAAACAAATGATACGGTTGTTTCGCCGGCAGCGCAAATAAATGCAGAACCAATTACGCAACAACCTGCGGAAGAGCAGGAAGAAGAGGTATATGAAGAAGCAGAGCCCGAACGTTCTTATGGTTGGATGATATTAACGGTTGTAATTGTAGTTGCCGTACTGTCGGTTTTAGGCATGCATCAATTTTACCCGGACCAATTTGAAAGTGCAAAGGCATGGATAACCCGCAGCCAAACACCACCAAAACCAAAGATTGAAGAAAAGAAGGAAGTAAAAGCAGTTATTCCGCCAAAAGTTGACACACTCGCGGCAGATACGGTAAAAACTACCGCCATTGAAACCCCGGTAGCAACTACTGCTGCCCCAAGAGATACAATTAAGGAAAAGCCGGTTGTTAGCAAAAGTGTTAAACCTGCCGATATCCCGGTTAATTTGCCCGCGCTTGCCGAATATGACCCTAAGAAAGCTTGGGTAGTTATAGCTATTACTTGTTATACGGAAGCGAAAGCTGCTGCTGTACTTAGCGATCTTAAAACAAAAGGGCTTGAACCATTTATAGTACCGAACATGGGTGGCGCAGGTATTTATATTGCTGCTGGCGCATACAGTTCAAACGCTGAGGCGGATGCGGCCAGGGTAAAATTTATAGCGGCCAAACAAATTCCACAGGATGCTTATTTAACACACATTAAACCAAAGAAATGACATTATTATTTTTACAGGCAGTAGCCGCAGATACAGCTAAAAAGTTAATAGACACCGCCAATCACGGTGCGCAGCAATTAGCAACCATACCCAACCAGGAGCTTCGCATTGGCGATATGATAGTTAAAGGTGGCTGGGTGATGGTGCCGATAGGAATTTTAGCCGTTTTAGGATTAGTGATATTTTTTGAACGGTATTTTACCATCCGCAAGGCATCAAAAAACGAATCGAACCTGATGGTACAGGTACGTGAGAGTATTCACTCGGGCAATTTGCAGTCAGCCATCGCTATTTGCCGCAACAATAATTCGCCATTGGGCCGTATGCTGCAAAAAGGCTTATTGCGTATTGGCAGGCCGATAAAAGACATTGAAGGCGCTATTGAAAACGTGGGCAAGCTGGAAGTGGCCAAACTGGAAAAAAACATAGGCATACTGGGCATTGTGGCAGGTATTGCCCCCATGTTTGGCTTTTTGGGAACTATTATTGGGGTAATTAAGATATTTTATAATATATCATTAACCGATAATATCAGCATGGGCAATATATCGGGTGGTTTGTACGTAAAGATGGTAACATCTGCAGCAGGATTATTGGTAGGTATTGTGGCTTATGTTGGTTATCATATTCTGAATATGATGGTAGACAGGGTGATACTAAACCTGGAAACAGACGCCATTGAATTTATTGACCTGTTAGAAGAACCCAGCAAATGAACCTGAGAAAAAGAAAAAGAGGGGCATCGGCCGAGATACATACATCGGCAATGAATGACATTATGTTTTTCCTGCTGTTATTCTTTTTGATCGCTTCGACAGTAACCAACCCCAATGTAATTAAGCTGATATTGCCAAAATCGTCAAGCGGGCAGGCGGTATCAAAAAAGACAGTCAACGTAGCTATAACGAAGGACCTTCGGTATTATATTGATAAGAAAGAAGTACCGGTAGCCGGCCTGCAGGCAGCTTTATCTGCCTATAAAAGCCAGGCTGCACAGCTTACCATCGTATTACACGTAGACAAAACAGTTGCCATACAGGACGTAGTAGAGGTGATGGATATAGCGCAAAAATTAAATATTAAACTGGTTTTGGCAACGGAACCGAAATAGAGATTAGTGATCAGTTAATCAGAGATTAGGCTAAAGCGGCCTAATGGCCAATGACTCAATGACGAATGACTAACACAATGGAATACCAGGAAGAAAATAACTATCCAAAGGCATTTGCGGCAACGGGCATTATACTGGCTGCCTTTTTGGCTTTGTGTTATTTTATTGTGTTCACCAATCCGCCTAAGCAGGAAGACGGTACCGGCGGTATACTGGTAAACTACGGCACTACTGACGAAGGCAGCGGTACCGATTATATGAATACAGCCGAGCCATCGAAGTCCGAAAAGCCTAACCATACCAAGCCGGATAAAGTTACCCCTACCCCGCCAACCGAGCAAAAATCGCAGCCGGAAAGCAGTGATAAAAAGATAGTGACCCAAAATACAGAAGATGCGCCGGAAGTTTCAACCAGTAAAAAACCGAGCAATACGGTAGCTACCCAGCCAACAAAAACCCCGGTTAAAGAGGTTGTAAATGCAAATGCTTTATATAAAGGTAAAACGAACAACGCCACAGGCGAGGGCGATGGAACTACCACCACGCCCGGCAACCAGGGCAAGCCAAACGGAAGTACACTAACCAATAACTATAACGGCACCGGATCTGGTAATGGCGGAAACCTTCATTTGGGCCAGCGTAGCTTTATAAGCCGGCCATCGGTAACGGATGATAAGCGAAGTATAGGCAGGGTAGTTATCGATATCCAGGTTAATAAAGCGGGCGATGTTACTTATGCCTCGCCGGGCAGGGGTACAACCATATCAGACAACGCCCTTATAGAAAAATGTATAATGGCAGTTAAAAATTCAAAAATCAACGCACTTGATACCGCACCCGAAACACAGCAGGGTAATATAGTTTTTGTGTTTAAACTCAATTAACTTCACAGCTAATTATTATAGCTTTGTTCTGCTTCTAAGAACATGAATTACACCGAAACTTTAGAATACCTATACGCCCAACTACCCATGTTTACCCGCGTAGGTTCCTCTGCGTATAGGGCTAACCTGGATAATACTATTGCGTTATGCAATATCCTCGACAATCCTCAAAATAAATTTAAAAGCATACATGTTGGCGGTACTAATGGTAAAGGTTCCACCTCGCACATGCTGGCGGCTGTTTTGCAAACGGCTGGTTATAAAACAGGCTTGTACACTTCGCCGCATTTAAAGGATTTTAGGGAACGTATCCGCATTAACGGGCAAATGATAACCGAGCAGGAGGTTATTGGTTTTGTTGCTGAGCACCAGACTGATTTTGAAACGATCAACCCGTCCTTTTTTGAAATGACGGTAGCTTTAGCCTTTGACCTGTTTGCAAAAGAACAGGTTGATATAGCCGTTATCGAGGTCGGTTTGGGCGGACGATTGGATTCGACTAATATTATTACTCCGCTCTTGTCTGTCATTACCAACATTGGTTGGGACCACATGAATATTTTGGGCGATACCCTGCAACTGATAGCCGGGGAAAAAGCTGGGATAATAAAACCAAACGTCCCCGTTATTATTGGCGAGAGGCAAGAAGAAGTTGAAGATATCTTTATTAAAAAGGCGCAGCAGGAAGGTACAACCATCAGTTTTGCCTCGGACGAATGGGATGTGGAAGCAGAGGTAAAAGGCGAACGGTTAAAAGGTAAAGGATTAGTTGATTTTTTAGATGTCATTGCTTATCCTCAAAAAAGTGCCCGCACAACCCATTACTTGCAGCTGGATTTGCCGGGCACTTATCAGCTTAAAAATATAAAGACGGTACTAAGTGCTGTTGATGAATTGCGCTTGCAAGGCTTTCATATTACCGATGACCACATACAAACTGCGTTGCGCCGGGTTAAATCGCTTACAGGGCTGCGCGGGCGTTGGGAAACTATAAATACTTCGCCCCTAACCATTGCTGATACCGGGCATAACCCCGAAGGCATACAGGAGGTGTTAAAGAACATAGCCAATGTACCTTACAATAACCTGCATTTTGTTATCGGCATGGTGAATGATAAGGATATAAGCAAGGTTTTGTCCATGTTGCCTAAAGATGCAGTGTACTACTTTTGCAAACCCGATATTCCGCGCGGGCTGGAAGCGGAAAGCCTAAAAGAAAAAGCGGCAGAATTTGGATTAACCGGCAACGCGTATTCATCGGTAAATGATGCTTTAACCGCCGCGCAAAGCATGGCAAAAGATAATGACCTTGTGTTTGTTGGCGGCAGCACATTTGTGGTGGCGGAAGCTATCTAAATCAGGATTAAATTCTATTTTTACAGCTATAAATCATTTATCTATGACCTACATACCTTCACCTGAAAGATATAAAAATATGCTGTACCGCCGTTGCGGCAACAGCGGCATAAAGCTCCCCGCAATTTCGCTTGGCCTATGGCATAATTTTGGCCACGTTGACCCTATTGACAACTACCGCAAGATT
>Ga0193702_1000461_pt1 | contig 13652 bp, 11 predicted proteins | sample U3a1metaG_FD_143060 | JGI IMG/M metagenome (GOLD analysis project Ga0193702, IMG submission 143060) | Soil microbial communities from a riparian zone of the East river system, Colorado, United States - U3a1 | ecosystem: Environmental > Terrestrial > Soil > Riparian zone | place: USA: East River... | reverse complement strand
GCGCTCTTTGTTTTCAAGGTTTTAGGATTACGTGATAAAGGGTTAAAATTAAACTTTCCCGTTTATCCATTCCTTTAAAACCACCTCTACACTATCACCCTCAGTTTTATCCATTACCTTCTGCATTTCTGCTTTTATAGGCAATTTATGGGTGCCGTCGCCCAATGCCATAAACGAGCTCCGGAAGGGATGGCCATCAACGGTGCCCTGCACTTTTACCAATCCCCTTGTTTTAAAAAATGCAACAGATTCAGGCCATTTTACATAGGTCCAGCCACCTTTATTGGGGCTTTTTAACAGCGTTGCTGTAAATTGCTTGTTTAATGTGCTCATGATTTTTGTAATTGATACACAAAGATACTTTCAGGAAAAAAGAAACGAAGGTGTCATTAAAGACAATGTAAGGGGGCGATAGTGACAAAGGATATCACAATCAAAGAAAGTCATTGAAAATATAAATCATCCTGCAATTGGGATTCCAACAAATACGAAATCGAATACTCAAATTCCGAAATTGAATCATTCCGCAATCGGCATTCCGCCTTCCGCATTCAAACAAATCCGAAATCGAACATCCAACTTCCGAGATAAATCAACCGTTAATAGGAAAACATACAATAAACTCGGTATGCCCTGGCTCTGACTTTACTTTTATTGAGCCCTTATGCTGGTTCACAATACGTTGTACCACTTCAAGCCCCATGCCGGTGCCTTTGCCCATTTCTTTTGTTGTAAAAAACGGGTCAAACACCCGCGACCTGATATCTTCAGGAATGCCGGGCCCGTCATCAATAATCGATACCTGTACAAACTCCCGGTCTCTTTCGGTTTTTATGGTTAATGTGCCTTTGCCGTTCTGTTCCATTGCGTCAAATGCATTATCAATAAGATTGGTCCAAACCTGGTTAAGCTCGCCAATTAAGGCTTTTACCGGGGGGAGGGTAAGGTCAAAATCTTCTACCAGGGTTACATTGCCCTTTTTCTTCCGGTAGCCAAGCATCGTAAGTGTATTACGGATGCCAATATGAATGTCGGCATATTGCTTATCGGCGCCGCGGTCCATATGGGTAAATGTTTTAACTGATTTCACCAGCTCAGCAATCCGGCGGGATGATTCCTGGATGTCTTCTACCATTTTTTCGGTAACCAACAAAGTGTTTATCCAACCAAAAACGGGTGATAAATGAGCATCGGGAATATGTTTTTTAAAGTTTTCAAGATCGGCAACCTTAAAGTTAAAATCTACAAAATTTTCAGCCATTTCATAGGCATCTTCCATTTCCAGCGCATCAAACCAATCGCTCAACTCTTCTTCGCGTTTGGTTTTTTCCTTTAGTGTTAATCTTGGCCTGTCTGTTTCGTCCAGTACACGGAATAGCTCGTCGTTAACGGCATCAACCTGTGCATTGTCCATTTTTATAGCAATCATTTGTTTAAAGGTTTGCGGCTCAAGGCGTAAATGCTGACGCAGTGAGATCGAATCCCTAACTATAGCCGAAGCCGGGTTATTAAGCTCGTGGGTAAGGCCTGCAGATAGTTTCCCCAGTGCCATCATTTTCTCGTTTTGCTGCTGAAAGGCGGTGAACTCGCGCACACGGCTGGTCATTACATGTACCAGGGCTTGCGTAAGCTCAAACTGGTCCCTTATCATTTCCCTGATCCGTTCGGTTGGGAATGAAAGGATCCGCACTTCGTGCCTTGCTTTCATGTAAACACTTGCCATTTTGCCCCTCGAAAAAGGCAGGTAGCCTGTAATATGCCCCGGGCCAAATGTACCCAGTTCACGTTTGCTGCCATTTTGGGTCAGAAATGCAATTAATTCACCTTCAATTATAAAATGCGGGCCTGCTATCGGCACATCCGGTTTTATAAAAACAGAACCTTCAGGCAATATTACTTCTTCACAACTATCTATCAGCCATTGCAGTTGTTCGTCAGGTACGCTTTTTAACGCTTCGAAGGTTTTAAGGGTGGCAACTGTTACGGGTTCCATATTAGTAATTCAAGATTAGAAATCAGTTGTTAGTCTGAAAGACCGAATGTAATTCATTCTTTATAAAAAAACTAATCTGTGGCCGCTAACCTCCCATCTCTACCCAAAATATCGTAGTTTTATGACATAAAAGAAGGTTTGCAATCATAAATTAGCAATCATAAATTACGAACTAAACACATGCAGGTACAAAATAAAAACGACGGTAAGCGCGGTGCTTTCTTTATAGAAGACGGTGGTAAAGAGGTGGCATTTATGCATTATATTTTTTCGGGTGAGAATAAGCTTGTTATTGACCATACCGTAGTTGATGAAGCTTATGAAGGTAAAGGATTGGGTCGCCAGTTGGTGAAAGCGGGCGTGGAATATGCACGCGAACATAAAATGAAGATCTTGCCCTATTGCCCTTTTGCCAAAAAGATCTTTGCAATTACTCCTGAGTTTGCAGATGTTTTGTTTTAAGAGACCATAGTCGATGGTCCATAGTCGATAGTGAAAATGTTATTTTACGTAAAATGGAATACCTATTAGAACACCCGGTGGTTGCCAGCATTGGAACTGAAAGATATAAGTGCACAGTTGAGTGGCGCAATGGCAAGTTTATTACAGATGAACCTGAATTTAGCGGCGGAAAAGATACCGGGCCTGATCCCTACACCTTGCTCTTGTCATCGTTGGGCGCCTGCACTATTACAACATTGCGGATGTATATTGACCGCAAGGGCTGGGACATTCCGCAGATAGCGATTGCTGTTAATATGTTTTTTAAGATTGAAAATGAAAAAAAAATCACTGTTATAGATAGGGATCTTAATTTTTTATCGCCCGTAACTGATGAACAGCGCGAACGCCTGGTACAGATAGCCAAAGTTTGCCCTGTTTCTAAAATACTTGAAGGAGAGATCCAGGTGCGCACGTTTGCTTATACCGGCACAGAAGTTGAAAAAACACATAGCTATACCAACGGGGAAGTTACTGTAGAGTGGCGCCCCGAACTTTGTAAACATGCCGCAAGGTGTGCTACCCAACTGCCGCAGGTATTTAACCCGGCCGAAAAGCCATGGATAAATATGAATGGCGCTACCAGTAAAGAAATTGCTGAGCAGGTAGCCCGATGCCCGACAGGGGCGTTGAAGATGGGGAAAGGCGACAAAAACAATTAGTCTGTCGTCTGAATAAACGATTGTTTAAACTGAGCTTCAAATTCTTCATATCGGAGGACTGAAATTTGCGGGAAAACGTTGTTTTTTATCTGGTGTATGTGCCGGTCATTACTAACAATATAATCAGCTTGGCTGGCAATATAACAATCAACAAATTTGTTATCGTCTTTATCGTTTTCAACCAATTGCCATAGAAAGGAAGGGTCTTTAAGAATAACATTTGGAAGTAATAACAGGTAATCTAATGATGCTTCTGTAAATTCAAGACCGTATCTTAAAGCTATCTGCTCCTGATATTCTGTTATGATTTCATTAGATAATACCAGGTCATATTTATTCTGGATAAGTGCTTGATAAATCCAATGGTATTTGAAATTTGGTGCTTGTGAAACCAGGAAGATATTTGTATCTAAAATGAAACGCAGATTATTCATTTATCCAACGATCAAGATCTTCTTCAGTAATATTTTTCTCTTCAATTGCCTTCTGAATTTTTTTTTGAAGTTTACCAGAAAAATATTTAGCTAATAATTGTTTAATAGCAAGCAGATCTTCTTCTTTTGGCTGAAAAGAATAAATGTTTAACAATTCTAATTGTAAAGCACTTAATTTTTGACTTTGCATGGCGATATTGCTTTTAACAAAAATACACATTTTTTGAAATAAATAAATCCGGGACTAGGCTGATTTATCTTTAACCTCTACCACAGCCTTATTCATCATCCTATAAAAAAATACCCCGCCAATAATATAAAGCAGCACGTCAATCCAATCGGCGGTATAAGCTTTTGAGAGCCAGGGCAACAAGCCTTCAAATATTAAAGCCACATAAGCAGTAATAAAAACAACGTGCCATTTGGATAATACGTAATAGCTGCTTTTAATGATAACTACTCTTTGAAACCATAGGCCGAGGTTGGCAATAACAGGTATGGCAATGGCATCGTCAATATAACCATTAATAAGGGGCAGCGGATGACCAAGCTTGCGGGAGATGATCACAACCAGCCAGATCAGGCAGCCTGCAATAAACCATTTGTTAAGCAGCGTTTTCATTAGCCGGGGATCAGGCTGATTAACACAATTATTATAGTAACAAATACAAAAAATGCTACCTGCAAGCTTATTACCAACCAGCGCAGGCTATTTAAAAACTTTTTGCAAAAGCGCTTAAATGGGCTATCGGTTGGCTTTATAAAAAAGTAGCCATCTTCCTTTCGTACTTCGCTTCTTATCTTTTTCTCCACCTCGCGCGAGAAACGCCGCGACTCCAGGAAGCTATCGCAATACAGGCACCGGTCGTCAATATCCCCGGCCCATAAAGTCCATTTTCCGCACTGGGGGCATTTTATTTCTCTAACCTGGCTCATTGGTATTTGTAGTTAACCAAATATAAAAATACAAATGCTTCGATCAATAAAAATAGATCAGCAAGGTATTAAAAATAACTACTAATTTCCTTTGGTGTATAAATTAAGGATTGGAATATCTACCACAATTGAAATTGACCACCTGGTATACAACTTACCTGTATATGAATTAGCAAGGCCATTTGTATTAGCATCCAGCACATTGTTTTTATTATCAACTACAGATATGGAACGCAGGTTTGGCGCCAGCTGAAACCCGCCGGAAATAGATATAGGCAGCTTAGGCAACCCGATTGAAAGAAAAAATCCCGGGCTTATAATGTCTTTAAGCTGGATGGTTGGAATTTGGCCGGTTTTTAATGTATCGGTACCTTTTATTATGGTGTTGTTCCCGAACCGGTATGAGGTTACTGCGCCAATGTCAATTACTGATAAAAAGCCGCTGATCGACATATCCTTGCAGATAAAATTCCCCCAGCTTAGGGCAACACCAATTGGCGCGGTTAGTCCAAATGTTCCGGTGGCCTTTTTATCAAAACCATGAATTTGCTCCCCGCCAAAATAGGGGCCAACATATGCGTTGAGCGATACATTAAATTGTGCGCTTCTTTTTACTCTTGAGCTGCCAGCCGGCATAGCAATAGCTTCAATAGCGTTTTGTACATCGTCGCTGCTTTGTGCTTTTGCTACCGTCGCCACAAAATTGCCATATTTAATAAATAATTCGGCTATTTTATTTTCGCTGTCGGCATACTTTTGCAGGCTGCTTATTGCTTTTTGGATATCGTCAGCTTGTTTTTTAAGTGCAGCTTTTTTAACATCATCTTTTTCAATATTTATTGCAGATTGAATGGTTGTAAGCTGGATATTATAATCATTGACCTGGTTTAATGCAGAACCGGGCACCAGGTCGCGGTACAAGGTTGTGAGCTCTAATATTGCTGATGGATATTGCTTGTGATATACATCAACGTAAATGTTTCCAATGCTGCGGAATGCATTTAAATACTGGCTTACCTGCTGTGCTTTTTGCAGGTCAATAGGAGGCAGTTTAACCAATGCCGGGCAGCTTGTTAAATACTGTAACAGATCAGCAGTGGAGTTTATAAGCCCATAATAATCCTGGTAATCAACCTGGTTTTTTGATTGTTTAACTGACTGATAATACTGATCAACATTGCCGGCCTTTGTTACCAGGTTTGTTAAATAAGGCTGATAAACAGACTGGATCTCATCAAAATGACCGGCCAGGTTATTTATTGATGTTTTGAGCTTTACGGCACCGAATGTAATATCAGCATCAGGGATTCTCTGATAAACCAGGCCCCAAAATATTTCAGCTACCTTTTGGTTGGCGAATACCATTTTTACCGAATCGGCGCTGACCCAGTATTTTTTACCGTATTTGGATCTAAACGATTGCGAAAGCAGATCAATTGTTTGTATGGAAGGGAAAATATAAGGGTTAATTTGGCTCAGTGCATCTGCCTTAGCCTGCCCGGTAATGTAATTGTGAAGGATATCTCCGGGTGGCAGGCCGTTGTCAAAGCCATTTGCAATATAAAGCGCATCCGAAAGGATGGTCTTTATATTCGGATATTTTTGGAAGACCACATCCATGCTGCCATTGTTAACCAGGGTATTTAAATTAGGGATCAACAGGGCGAGGTCTTTTTGAAACGACTCCCGTAAAAGATCCAGGTAAGCAGAGTAATTATAAATTTGCTGATCAATGGTTTTTAAAGCGCTAAATGTAGCCGGAAAAAGTGTGCTTAGCCGTTTACAGGTATCAAGCTGGGTCTTGAATTTTTCAAAAAAGGCTGTGGATAGCTCTTGCTTTGCACGGGCAACAATAAATTTGGCAAGGCCATCAGCAATATTAGTTACATCCAAATTGCCGATGGATTGTAATACAGCTGATGAAGTACTTAGCCCATTTGTTCCTACGTTAAAAAGACCGCTAAATTGCGCATTTAAAAGAATATTTTGTCTTAACCCCGCATCACCGGATATGTTATAATAGCTGAGAATCTTTTTAATTGTACCATAGTCATTGGCTACAGTTAATTTGCTAAGCATTATGGCGTCATAAAAAGGATATCCAAAAGTTGCATTTTTAACAACTGCCGGCAGGTCATCCGGGGCGCCGGGTACAGGCAAATTTATTTTATCGGGGATTTGATAATTATTTATTTTAATAATAAAAGGCCCCTTTAATGTGCAGCTTCCATTATCGGTACTACAAGGGGTAACTTTATAACTTGCATCAATTTTAACATAATAACAGTTTGATGAATCAAGAAGTGCGCTAATCTTCAATTTTTGCATCATCGGGGTGTTGTTATCCTTGTAAAAACCAATGCTTTGTCCGTCAAATACCGCCCCATGAGGCAGCTGAAGCCAGACAGGTAAAGTATAGGTAGGCTTCACGTTGTCTATTGCTGGTTTTCCATTAGCATCAAGTTTGATTTTTATAATAGTTTGTCCGTACCCTGCAAATACTATTAAGAAAAATGTTGAGATGGTAAGCGTAAAGTTTTTCATTTGTTATAGAGGTTTAAAGTTCCAGGCCGAAAGCGTTTCATTAACCGGGAGTACGTAAGTATATTTCAGGTCGCGGCCTAAAATAAGGCCAACCAGTTTATTTTCTGCTCCAATAGTGACGTACACACAACCGCCCGAATCTCCTTCTTCAGATACCGGATGAGAATCCTGCCGGTTATTGATACTGCCAACAAGGATAATGTTGTCCATGGTGACTGTTACATTATCATTATATGGGATATCCTGAACAAAATTGTAATCAAGTATAAACCCTGTCCGTGTCCCCCGAATATTGGATACCAGGGTAACCATAGTTTTATTTATATCATTGTCACCAACGCTATAATAGCCGGAATCCTTAAAAGATATATAAGGAGCAGGTTGGTAGCCATCGTTAAGCTTGACAATTGCAATGTCCTGCTTATTGCTGATTAATTGAAAGTACCAATTACCGGCCGGCGTGTTGTTTATACTTACAACAGCTTGTAAGTCATCATCCAAAATATCTCCCACACTGGTGGAGTCGCCATTAGAATAAATATGCCCTGATGTAATAACCCCTCTAAAATTACTATCATCAAGAGATCCGATCATACAACCTATCGAGCCTTTTTCTGTTGTATTTGTTGCAGTAATCTGCTGGTCCTGCAACTGCTGGATCCCTGGGGTGCCCACATTTTTAATTACTTCTGTAGCTACTGTTTTTTCGCTGTTATCATCCAGGTTCACCTTTAATTCAGTTGGGATATTTGCAACCTTATCATCTTTAAGGTAAATGGCCACTACATGAGTGTCTATACCATTAAGGTTATCAACCGTATCGCTAATAGAGCTAATGTTGGGGAATTCAGTCCTTAACCAGTCTTTATTTTGCTCCACTGCCTTTTTTGCCAGGTCTGCCATGCCTGTGTTGACCAGGTCACCTGTTGGCAATGTTTTGTTTTGTTCGGATGCCGGAGGTAATGTATCGCCTGTTATGCCAAACTTGTTTTCATAATAGGTTTGCGCAACTTTACCTCCAAAAACAAAACCAATAATGGTTATCAAATAACCATTAATAGCCATGTTCTCAAAATTACCAGCATGCCACCCAATGCCTTTAAAACCAAGCCCCTGGCCGATTAATATTATTATAAATGAAACTATGCAGATAAATATTAATATAAAGCCAGTGATTTTTAAAGCTTCTTTTTTAGGAGGCGCCTGTGAGTTAAAAATTGGCATTATAACTTGATCTAAGGTTGTTAAATGTAAGATATTAATTTTATTTCAACAACTGTTACTAAAGCCCCGGTGACTTTTAGAAGAAATGATATAGCCATAGCACGATTAAAAAATGGCGGCTAAACCAATTTAAATTTGAGCAAAATAAAAAAGGACAGCAATAAGCTGTCCTTCAAGTTTTTTTAAGCGGTTGTTATACCTTATTTATTCGCTGTTTTTTTTGCAGGAAATAATGGTAATACGATAACAGCTAACAAGGCAACAACTTCTAATACAACTAACATGTCTTTGTGATTTAAATATTTAATTATTAAACGATTAATAGTTTGCAGAAAATTCTCTTCTGTACCTCGGAGGCGACACAAAACATGCCATTTTTAAAAAGATATTTTTCGCCTCAAAAAATCAAAAAATTAAAATCGCCTAAAATTAAAATTCACTTAAAAAACGAGTGTATTTTTATTTTTTGCTGATATTTTAGGCTTACTAATCAAAAAAAGCCGGGTATTTCTGAATTTTTAACCGTTTTTTAGAGGGATGTAATAAATAAGATTGAAAAACATCGATAATATGCCCTGATATTAACTTCAGGATAAAAAATTAATTGCGGTGATTTAAGCTTTAGTTGTTTGATTTAACGGCACTCGTTATTTGCAATATTTTTGTAAAAAAGACACTTAAAATAAAGAGATGTATGGACGCTTAGCCGTTTGAAATATTTTTTTTGACAATTTGTCAGCAGGCATGACAAGCGTTTGATTTGAAAAAAAATCACCAAAATTTTCATGACAACATACTGACAAGTTGGCCATTAAAGCGGCTGCAAGCCTGTGTGATTTACTTTCCAGCCGTTTGGTATCAACAGCAGGCTATGCCAGAATTTTTATTGTAATGTAACAACTGCTGCGCTGCCTGCGGGTACGTTAACCGAAAAACTGGTTTTATTAGGCGTATAATTTTCAGCTGCCGACAGACTAAAGGTACCATCAGCATTTACCTTGCTTCCGCCAAATGTAACATCAGCAATTGAAGTAATTGAAGGTGCGGTAAGCCTGCTCACAATTATAGATGAAATGTTTTTATCCCGTACAATATTAAAATCAAAGCTTTTGTCGGTGTTTTTATTGATGAGGGTGATTGAATAGGTGTCATTTATAAGGCTGGTGTGTGCATTGCAGTATTCAGTTTCATCAATTTTGGTTGGAACAATCCGTCCATTTGTGCTGCCGTATTTAAAGGCAAGCATGGCATAATATTCAGGTTTTGTTTTAAGCACACCATTTTCATTTATAAAAGGTGAATAGCAAAGGCCAATGCCTGTATGAAAGTTAATTCCCTGGCAGCCATTGTCAGCCAGGATCCACATGGTATCAAGTGCCCATAAGGCCGATGCAAATACATCGCTTACACCAGGTTTACCGCCGCCGTAAACATTGTTACATTCTGTAACACGAAAAAGGGGCTGGTTTTTGGATGCTGAGCCCTTAAATGACTGCAGCAGATCATCAAGCTTGAAACTATGCCTTAAAATGGAATGATAGTCAATGCCGGGATCGGTTGCGGGCCCGGTTTCGTAATAATGCCCATCCTGGAGTTTTACATTTATATCAAAACTTTCATTATCTGTAAATGCGGTTATCCAATAGGTGTTAAAAGCAATATCGGGACCGGCAAAATTAGCGTTGGGTACCACTTTTTGAATGGCAGACTGGTATCCTCTCCATTCAGAAAGAAAGTCATTGAATGAATATCCCGCGTTGCGATGGTGTGTATATGGCCCATAGGCATCCGGTTCGTTACCCGATTGAAATGCATACAGGCTATTGCCTAAGCTCTGAGAAACATAGGCTGCTTCACTTGCTGCTAGTCCGGAGTCGTTATTAGCCAAATTTAACCCGAATAAAACCGGCCAGCCCGTAACTTTTGCAAAAGCAGATAAACAATTAACATCAGTTTTGGTGATTGAATTTGGCGGCGTATTTCCGTTGCGTTCAGCTCCGGTCCATGTTGCAAAGTCGCTGGTGGCGCCCCCCATTCTTAATACACCCGGACCAACATTTTTCAACAGTTGAATAAGTACCTTATTATTTGCATTTAAGAAGTTTACATCCTGTTCTAAAATGCCGGTTTCAAAGCTAAGGCCCTCAAATGTTGATGGAATTAAATTGCCGGGGTGGCTTTCATCAAAAGTTACATTAACTGTATGATCATTAACTATAAATTGTTTCTTAAGGTCTTCAGGTTTGTCTTTGTGGCAGGAGACCAGCACCACAGCCAGTAAAATAATAGGCCAAAATTTATTCATGTGAAAAGGTTATGATACCGTTTTAAAGATATAAAAATATCCGGTTTGTAACATGAACATTACGTTGTATATTAAATAAGTGTAACAGGCTTTAAATAATATAATACCAATAAGTAATTGTCTGCTCATTTCGGCTTTTTATCTATATTTTTTAGCCTCTTATCTATTACTATATTTAGTAATAATTTATATATTTACTTTTAATTGTGTCAAATAAACACAATGGTATAATAAGACCTCATCATCCTGTAAACCTGTTAAATACACTTAATTTATTTAACCCAATTGTTGTACTTAATTATGAAGAAAAACCTGCGTATCCCTGCCGCGCTTTGCCTTTTGGGCGCATCGTCATTGGTAATATTAGGCGCAATGACCACCGCTACCGCCACCATCCTTACCAAAAAACAAGCACTTTCCGATAGTTCGGGCATTGTATTGGTGAAAAATACAAACGGGCCAGCGCTTGGGTATTCAACAACATCGGGCGTGAAAATTTTGACGGTTGATGGCCTTTCATTTAAAGACCTTAACAAAAACGGCAAGCTCGACAAGTACGAAGACTGGCGCCTACCGGTTGATGAACGAGCAAAAGATTTGGCATCAAAGCTAACTGTGGCACAAATTGCGGGCTTAATGCTGTATAGCGCACACCAGGCTATTCCCGCAATGCCTGGGCCAATGGGAGCTGCTACTTATGGTGGAAAGCCATTTCCGGAAAGTGGGGCTAAGGCGTCAGATCTGACAGATCAGCAAAAGGCATTTTTAATAAATGATAATTTAAGGCATGTGCTGGTTACCTCGGTTCAAAGCCCGGCGGTGGCAGCACAGTGGAACAACAATGTACAGGCTTTGGTTGAGGGAAGCGGCTTTGGCATCCCGGCCAATAACAGTTCCGATCCAAGGCATGGTACAAATTCGGGCGTGGAATATACCGCAGGGGCAGGTGGTAAGATCTCTCAATGGCCTGATCAGCTTGGCCTGGCAGCAACGTTCGACCCCGCTGTTGTGCAACAATTTGGATCGATAGCAGCAAGGGAGTACAGGGCGTTGGGTATTTCCACCGCATTATCGCCCCAAATTGACTTAGGCTCCGAGCCGCGCTGGGTAAGGATCAACGGAACTTTTGGTGAAGACCCACAGCTTGATGCCGATATGGCCCGTGCTTATGTTGATGGTTTTCAAACTTCAGCAGGCAACAGTGAAATTACCGATGGCTGGGGTTACAACAGCGTAAATGCCATGATGAAACACTGGCCGGGAGGCGGCCCCGAGGAAGGTGGCAGGGATGCCCACTTTGCTTATGGGAAATTTGCCGTTTATCCGGGTAATAATTTTGATGAACACCTGGTATCGTTTGTTGATGGCGCTTTAAAACTGTCGGGCAAAACCAAAATGGCCTCGGCTGTGATGCCCTATTATACCATTTCATATAACAGGGATAAAAATGGCGAGAATGGAGGGAACAGCTATAGCAAATACCTGATTACCGACCTGCTTCGCAAAAAATACGGTTTTGACGGCGTGGTTTGTACCGACTGGCTGGTTACTGCCGATGAAGGTAAAACGCCGGATATTTTCGCCGGTAAATCATGGGGGATGGAAACCAAAACAGTTGCTGAGCGCCATTATAAAATTTTGATGGCCGGGGTTGACCAGTTTGGCGGCAACAACGTGGCAGGCCCGGTAATTGAAGCCTACAACATGGGTGTTAAAGAACATGGCGAAGCATTTATGCGGGCGCGGTTTGAGCAGTCGGCAGTGCGGTTGCTGCGCAATATTTTCAGGGTGGGGCTTTTTGAAAATCCTTACTTAAATATCGAAACCTCCAAACAAACAGTAGGTAATCCTGAGTTTATGACAGCCGGGTACAATGCACAGCTAAAGTCTATTGTTTTGCTTAAGAACAACGCCAATATACTTCCGCTGCAAAAAGGAAAAACAGTGTATCTGCCAAAGAAATACACGCCTTCAATAAAAGGCTTTTTCGGCCCACCTTCAAAAGAGAAATTTGAAGATGCGGTTGCTGCCGAGCTGATGAAAAAATATTATAATGTTACTGATGATCCCGCAAAAGCCGATTGTGCCATAGTATTTGTAAGCAGCCCAAGCGGTGGCGCAGGCTATGATGCTGAGGATGTGAAAAATGGCGGAAGCGGCTACGTGCCTATTAGCCTGCAATACGGCGCTTATACTGCTAACGAAGCCCGGGAACACAGCATTGCTGCCGGCGACCCAGCCGAGCCAAATGTAAAGGACAGGACCTACAAAGGCAAAAGCATAACAGCGGCTAATGTTACCGACCTGAAAACAATTGAAGATACAAAGGCTGCTATGAAAGGTAAGCCGGTTATTGTAGTGATAACGCTGTCGAAGCCCGCTATACCTGCTGAATTTGAAAAAGATGCCAATGCAATTGTAGCCAGCTTTGGCGTGCAAAACCAGGCTATATTGGATATATTATCCGGCGCGGCTGAGCCATCCGGTTTATTGCCTTTCCAGATGCCTGCCGATATGCAAACAGTAGAGCTGCAAAATGAGGACATTCCGCACGATATGCTTTGCTATACGGATGCCGATGGCCATACTTACGATTTCGGATTTGGGATGAACTGGAAAGGAGTAATTAATGACGCCCGCACCGCAAAATATGCTAACCGGGTAGCCAGGCCGGTCATCAGCATAAAAGGCAATACAGTTACCATTACCGGTGCAACCGCTGCCGCTAAGGTTTATTATACCACCAATGGCACAACGCCGGCTTTTGTTAAAGAAAATGAATATTCAAAACCGTTTACTATAAGCAAGGGTTCAACCATAAAAGCCATAGCCAAGGTTTATGGAGTGGATAATAGCGGGATGGTGGTATATAAAGCAGGAGAGAAATAGAACATCGAAATTAACTTCGTCATTCAGTACCAGGGAAATTGCATTTAACATTTTAGCCGGCGGGGATCAAACGCAAACCGGTGCCACACGTAAACTATACCTGTATTATAGTATAGTTTTACGCAGGTGTTACAGTAAAAAAGAGTTAACAGCGTGTAACAGCA
>Ga0193702_1000460_pt1 | contig 13666 bp, 3 predicted proteins | sample U3a1metaG_FD_143060 | JGI IMG/M metagenome (GOLD analysis project Ga0193702, IMG submission 143060) | Soil microbial communities from a riparian zone of the East river system, Colorado, United States - U3a1 | ecosystem: Environmental > Terrestrial > Soil > Riparian zone | place: USA: East River... | reverse complement strand
TGATTTTGACCCAAGGAGCCACTTGGGGTAGTGGGCCATTGCGGTGCATGGCAGTTACGAGTCTAAACTTGTAATTTATTACCATCTTTTAAAACAAACAACAAACAAAATCAAACTTATAATTGCCATGCACTATAATGGTCCAGTTACCACAAGTAACATGTTTATAGTGCATATATTACTCCTACACATATTTTAACACCTTTACTTCTCAAATTATTTTCAGTATAATCAACCAAATAACCTTCATGTATACATTGCTGCTTTGTTTCAATTCCATCGTGATACCATACTTTGCCAGCAGGTGATATAATGCGAGATACAAAATGACTATTACCATAATATATTGCACCTCTGATAGGCAACACCACTTGACCAGTATCTGTACATAATGTTATTGATTTTGAAATTTCAACACCTTGTGATCCAGGTGTTAAACTAATCACTTGAAAATCTAAGGATGAATTATATTTATATGTTCTAGTAGCATCATGACCACATGTGCATTTTATTGTCTTTTTAGCAGTAGCATCAAGATGTTCTTGTATTGTTGGAAATCTTTGTTGTGTAATTGAAAAAAGACTTGTAAGCCTAGATGCCGAAGTTCTTGATACACCACAGTTTTCGCAATTGAATATTATTTTTCCAATTGATTTTCCTGTAAACATATGAAGTAACAGATCACTAATATCAACACCATGTGCTCCATATGGAAAAGCAACAGGATCTTTGTAATGTAATAAATGTCGTACTGAATTTCTTGCATTTTCTAGATTTATTTCCTTTAACATGACCTTCTGAAATCCTGACCCAAGTTGATTTGCATAAGATGACATTAAATTAAACTTACGTGTCCACATAGCTGGATTATATACCCATATATCACATAGTATAGTGAAAAGAGAGTCATATGAGCAACTATAGTCTTCAGAATTCCATACAATTCCAACAGGATCATCTCTATGAGTTGTGGCAGAACCTAGAGCAGTTTTTTTCTTTTTAGTAACTAGCTCTTCTTCTAAAGCTAGATCAACCTCAGGCTTTCTTTTGGAATTTTTATAGTTTTGAGAATCTAATATTATTCTAATAGGATCATCTTTTTGAGCAGTGGATTTAAGTTTTAATTTTTGTTTTTTGGTAACTAGAGCTTCTTCTAAGACTAGATCAGCTTTAGCCTTTCGTTTAAGCAATTGTGAGTTGTCAATATCAATATTTGTTGTGCCTGCTGCAAGTATATATTTTGTACAAATTTTTTTTTTCTCAATTAAACACCATGGTGTATCTGTTTGAACTTTTAAAACATTCATTGGGTCAGATTTTGTCCATTTTAAAGTATGAGGAACAATTTGAGGTACATATGATTCACCTTTAAAATTCTGATATTGCCTTATGATTGCATTTCTTAAATGTCCATTTATAATTGATGGTAGACAATTCTCAAATCTAAGCTTGCTAATTTCATCCATAAGTTCTAGCTCACGAAATTCTTGCCTTAAATATCCAGAAGCACCACATGTGATTTTACTTGGATTAAAACCTTGAATAATAACAGTGCCCTCAGCAGTTGAACTCCTTGACAATGCAGTATAATATGAAAGATGATCACGACAGCTATTTAATATTACCACATTATTTGGACGAGTTTTACCTTGTGATGAATATACAGTCATTGCAAAATTTGGTAAAACATGAACTTGTGAACGACAAACTGGAATTGAAATGCTATTTGGAAAAGTACATTTAACAGTCTTTTTAATCTTCATCAATGGTACAACATTTTCTGGTAAACCTTCAATATTAATTTTTTTTGCAGGATGATCAAGTTTAACAAAGAGTGTGTCTAGAACTGCTTGACCTCTAGATCCTATTCCTGACTTCCACCCCACAATATGACCTTCTTGCCCTTTAGTAATGCATAATTCAGTTGCATCATTATTTCGTATCATCACTGGAAGTCCAATACACAGTGATAGCTTTCCAGGTATGTGTTCAGATGCAGAATGTCGAAGATTCCATAATGAATCTTGCATATTGTGACTTAGTAGTTTTTTTGTACTTGGTATAGATTTTTTATCTCTTTTCCTAGCAGATGTCAGAGTTGATGGATCAATATCTTCACCAAGTTCATCATCTGAATAAAAATCAGTTAATTTTTGATTTGTGTCTTTGGCAAAACGCAAACAACCAAGTTTATTAAGTTGATCTTTTTGAGAATTTAATTCTGTAATTATTGAAACATTTCTATACCGCTTTTGAGCAATATTTGGTTGATTAGCATTTTTTCCAGCAATAAGTGTTTTCAAAAAGTCAATATCTTCTTGCGTACATTGAGCATATCTCATATTTTCTAGAGCAGTTCTAAACTTAGCATCATTAGCTGATTGTGTATTTTGTCGCATATTTTGTCTAAGTATTACAACTGTAGTTATCTGATGCCATAAAGCCTTTCCAATAGCTGATTGTTGGCTTCTCACTGACATTGCAGCATCAATACTTGTTCCAACAGTTTGGCTATATAAAGGAGAACCAAAAACAGGCTTTAATTGTGCAAAATCTCCAGCAAATATCATGTTTAGTCCACCAAAGGGTACTTCAGTCATATTTCTTGCTTTAGCTAATGAAGCGCTAATTTGATATAACTCATGACATGCTACCATAGATATTTCATCCAGAAATATATAATCAACACCATCTAGACGCTCACATACATTTCTTTGAGAAGTTTGTTCATTTCTTGTTCTGTTGCCTTCTGAGCCAATGGCTAGAACAGAATGATATGTTGAACCATTTAATAATGCAGCTGCAGAGCCTGTAGGAGCTAATATTATAATACGATGAGATTCATTTCTTTTTTTAAAAAATTCAATAAGAGCTTTTAATACTTGAGATTTACCTGTTCCCCCCATGCCGCCTAAATACATTTTTAGTTGAGTTGGATTATCAATTGTTGCATGATTTGCAACAATACGAAATGCTCTTTCTTGTTCTAGGTTCAGTTTAAAATCTTGTATAACTTCATTTAATATATTCACAGCACCAGGTTGATCTGGTACAAATGTTCGAGAAAGATATGAAGTCATAGTATCAACAAAAACTTTATCTGTTCCTTTAATTTCACAAAAATTTTTGCTTCTGCCTGCTGGCAAATGTTTAGAGCGATCAGCAATTATCATTTTGCGAATACTTTGTATTAATGAACTCCACTGACTGCCTGTATTTTGGGCAATTGGTACAAGGCCTTTTGTATCTACTATTTCTACACCATCTGGACTGTTATCTAGCCATCCAGCACCTGCAACAATCTGTTCAACAAGTCTCATTTCATCTTCTTTTGCATCATTTTGTCTACAAGAACCATTCAAATACAAATCATCATTCAGCTCCTCATCATCATCTCTCCAGCCTGTATAGTCTTCACTCAATTGATTATTTTCAGAAGATTCCCAAAATTTATTATCTTCTTTTTCACTATCTTTCATTTGAGCAGAATAATCATCCCGTGCATCAAGACACTCATAACGTAAGTTAAAATTATTCATCAAGTTCATTTGTCTATTTGAAAAATTATAATTGTCAAAAGCATATTCCCATGTTTCATCTGCACTTTTTAAATCATATCCAGTCCTCCATGGTTTAAACAAAGTTAACATTGTAGAACAATAGTATTCTTGATCACCTTGATCACGACGTGGTAATGTTCCACCAATAAAGTTGGGTACAATCAGCTCAGACAAAGATTTACATTGTACTTCATAAATATGATGCTGGGGATGGTCAGATAAAAAAGAATGGAATCTAGAATCATCTTCATAATATTCAACATTCTCATTTATATTTAATTCATCATCCATATCTTCATATATTTGATCAGACTCTACCCAATCTGATTCAGTCTCTATATTGGTCCCACCACCAACAAAAGGGTTATCTATAATGTTGAGTTCATCTTCAGAATCAGTATTATTTTCATCCTCCTCTTTATCATCTTTGATTGGATCTTCTTTACAATTTTTTGAAGACTTCCTTTTTTTATTTGTACATCGAATCCAGTCATAGAGATTGACAGTCCCAAATGCTGAAGGTCTATATATATAGTCATGTACTTTAGATAATGCTACAAATTTTCCTTTACTTTTATTTAATACAATCTTTTCAGGAAAGTCCTCAATTTCCTCTAGAGGAGTCTGAAATACACTACGAGCTTCACGCACAAAGCTTCTCCAGTAAAAGTTAATGAAAGTATGACTAGTATAATGATCAGGATTTCCCAGTAAATACATGGAAGCCATTGGACTGCCAATTTCAAGTTTTGCAGTCAAAGCATTAACCATTTTTGTAACAAGACTCCTTCCACTAGCTTTAATATTTTCTTTTCCAGCCAACAATGTTTCATTTCTTTCAAATATTTGACGAATGGTGTCAAACATTGAGTATGTATTCAAACCAGGTTTGGTTACATAATCTGTTACATACATCACAGTAGCCTTGATTGCAGTTCCTGAGAGAAGACTAGTTGTATCTGTATTGCACCGGAAAAGATATGTAACCAGAGAAGAGAATGTGTTGATCCATGCTTCTTTCTTTTTTATTTTCAATGCACCAGTAGCTGGATCAACCATAGTAGACTCTACAATATCCCTTGGAAATCGTGCTTTACACTTTCCTTTTCGAAGACAAGGTCTTACAGATTTACTACAGTCATTGTGTCGATTTGAACGCTTGACCAAATCATCAACTGTGCTTTTGAAATTAGACCACCAACTAGTAAGAGCTTTACAATTAATGCAGTCATTACTAGCATTATGTTCCTGACAATGTGGAGGAGGTGCTTCAGGCATTGTTTTAGTTGGAGGTATATATTCTGATTTTTTTTGATATTCTTCAATTCGCTCTACAACATCTTCCAACTTTCCATCAAAAAATTCTCCTTGATGAACTGCCTCTAGGTATTCAACCATTGCCTTTTGAAAATCTGATTCTGTATCCATGATTTTATCTCGGATATCCTGTGGAGAAAGAGCATTTTTGATCCATAACAACATGTGCAAGTGTAAAGTGAGTCTTCCTTGTTGTTCAACTGTGCCATAATAAGCCTCGGTTTTTCCATAGAATCCAGGATGTTTTGCTTCAAAACCAAGGACATGTTTGACAAAGTTTTCAACCATGATATGAAAGAAACGGGCAGCAGCCACTGGATTTGAAGTTACAAGTCTGTAGGCCTCATCTGCTTTCTTAAAATAAATTTCAGGCTTGAATGTTATATTTTTATCAGCAAAGTATATACAAATTGGATGATTGATATCAGCTGGTGAAAGTGTTATAAACCAAGATGGTGCTCCAATGTATGATATTAAAGACCACACCTCATTGCGCATATATTTTTTGGAAGTTAGTGAACCTTTTACATGACCACCGACAGTATCAATGTCACTTAAAACTTTAAAGCAGGCTTTTTCAGCTTCTGTTTCTGGCTTGACACGCTCGCCCTTCATCATTCGATTAGTTATGTCCTCTAACACAGACTTGTCCAGGCTTGTTAAACGCTTTGCTACTTCTGCAAAAAAAGGTTTTTCTGCAGTTACAAAGCTTGCAGTTGAACTATCCTGAATCTGTTCTTGATTAAAGGCAATAAGTGGAAAGCCTGGATCAGTCTGAAATCTTTTATCTTGATACATTAAAAGGAGTTTCTTCTGAGTAATAGAGGACATGGGCCCTATAATTTTAGAATTGCCAATGCCACCTAACCCATAGGGAAACAACCATGGCATCATCATTGGAAACAATTGAGGATTCTTGAACATAGACTCTGGTTTACTATCATGTCCAACAAATAAAATATTCTGATCTGAGATAAGGTGTTGCAGGGCTAATGCTCGAACAGCATCCTTGCCTAATGTAGAATAATTTTCACCAGTAATACCATGAACTACAAAAGAACAATCTCCATCATGTACACCTTCTTCTTCATCCATGTCAAATACACTTGTTGCTTCTTTTTGCTTGTTAATAATGGATGACCGATAATCTATTGTTACAGGTGGACCCTCTTCTGGATAAAGCTTCAGATTTTCTTGAGAAATTTGAACATCACTATAGTCAGAATGATTGATTTTCAGCCACTCTAAAGCAGCTGATATATATCGTCTCCGTGCTAACATTGGTGTTCTTTTGGTATCTTCAAGTGTTGGTTGAGCAACACCTGTAAACATGAAAGCAATAACTTCATCTAATTCCTGGATTGGTGGAGGAAGTATGTTGCACACTTTTGGAATGGGTGTTGGAAACATAATTGCATTGGCTCTCATTTTCCAACCGCCTTTTAATACATGTACAATGCATCGGTTAGACCTTACACGAGAAACCAACAGCCTTTCAACAAAAGTAAGATCTGACAACTGTTTTGGAACCTCTCCAACCCATAGACCATTTGCTAATGCAGTTGGTGGCATTTTTTTTTTCTCTAAATAACTGATACACTCCTGACAAGCATGCTTGCAGTTCTTATTAATGATTGGACCTTGGATTTCCTCAATTGGATCATCTGCTGATTTTCTTGGTAAACGTGTCACTCCAACACGCACTAATGGATCCAATGAGCACTTAACATCCTTCAATTTTATTAAATTAGACAAAATAACTAGCTGACCACAGATGGCACATCCAGCCTCTTCAATTTTGCTGGGATGAGTGTCATTGCAAAATCCACTAATTATTTTATGCATAAGACGGTTTGATGGTGGAGAAGGAGGAAACCTAACATTATTTTTGATATAGTATTTGTGATTTGAGATGATCTGCTTAGATTTTGCCCAGTATTTTCTACCAACTTTTGGTTCAGAAACTACTTTCTTTACTGTTTCTTTACTTTGGAGCTGCTGGACTTTTCGGTTTTTATCAACTGCCTTGAAAATTGTAACTCTTTCAGTACAAATTTTAGTGCATATGTGGGATTTTATTGCAGCTTGCTTCTCAGCCAGTGGTTTACGGCTTAACATAAGTAAATTGTGTTCCTTTGCTACTTCATTTGCTTGAGTTGTAGTTAAAATACCAGCAATAGAACTAAGAGGAATATTACACATAATATGATTTCCTCCACATGCTTGAATTCTTTGCATCATCCTATCACAAGAACCATGGCCATTGTACATATAATTAAAATTCTCAGGGTTTTTAATTTGAAATTTGGTTGATATCATATAAGGTTCCAACATTTTGAATTCAGATCGAGTTGAAGCACCGCCTCCAATAAAAGTATGCTTAAATTTTACATCAGAAGTCAATATGGATGTTTCAGGCATATAGAATGTCATAGAACAAGCCCATTCAAAAAAATGCATGAGTAGCAAGAACATACATAATACTATTTTATTTTTATTTTTTGATATTGCAATACCCAACCTCCACAGACGTATAAACACATTTTGGATTATCATATATAGATATATAAACAATTTTATGAAAGGGTTACATGGAATTGTAAATGAGTTCATGAGAAATGTGACTTGATTTATAAGAAAAATTTCAAGGTTCACAAAAAAAAAGTAAATTGGTCCGAACAAGGTAATCAAAACAAAAAAAAACATATGTTGTGATTTTAGCAGCCCATGAAAGGGTAGCAATCTCCAGTAGCAAGCAAAGTCATGACATCTCATTATATATCTCTGAAGTTTCATTAGGATGCGTGCAACTAAAAGGTTGACATCATGAAAATTCAACACAAATATTAGCATCATTCTTTCTTCTAGGAATTGGACGCTTAGATATTCAAAGTGAGAAAAAGAATAAATGAGAGCATATAGCAGAGTCACAAGGCTATATTGAGATTGATATACAAATGTCTCCACATCCCCTGATATGCGGTTTATAGGATCAAACAAACTGGACTGGGTCATAGGACCAATAAAGCGGTACTGGGTCATAGGACCAATATGAATGTGCTGGATCATAGGACCAATATAACGGTAATGGGTCATAGGACCAATAAACCTATGCTGGGTCATAGGACCAACAAAACCGTACTGAGTCATAGGACTAATAAAGCCATGCTGGGTTGTAGGAACAATATAACTGTGATAACTTTGATTCAATGCAATAGCCTCTGGAAAATGGAAAAATGGACTTACAGGTAAGTTGGAGAGCTTGTCATGCAAGAATAGCATTGAATAGAAGTGGAGATGTCGTTAGCATCGTTGTTAGCATCAGACCAGCAGGTCAACCTCCAAGGTGGACTTATAGAGGTATAACATTTATTGTATGTGATATGAAGTAACAATAATGCTAGGAGGAAGTAGAGGCTGTAGAACATGATGGAAGTACTGATGAAGAGTCGTTTGAGAATGGGAGTTGAGATCCGGTATGTTTCCATAAAACCTTGGAAACAAACAACTGCCAGCCGGTCAATACTCTCCTCTTGGTGCCGGTACTCCGATCTGCAAATTTCTTAAAATGTTGTACCTGGTTTAGACAAGAATGGTACTACTAAGCAGATGATTATGAGATGTGGCACATTGAGCAAGGAACTAGTTCTTAATAGCATTTGATAGCATCCATAAATTTTATTAGAATCCACACTGGCAGTCATATAAAAAAAATATTATTAAGCAAATAAAATAAAATCTAGGAATTCCAAGTCGTTGCAGACCATTTGTTGTCAACAACTTGTAGTTGTCGTCATTCATAGTCTACTTATTTGTTTGTAAATGATGATTACTAGTAGCAGAGTATATAAAAAAAAACCGGTGAGATGCGGATACTAGATCCAGAGGGATTCGCCAACCGGCGCATCAGGAAAATATCCATTTTACTTACTAGGACTTAAGTGTGCTTAAAACAGCTTAATAGCACTTCTAAGCACCGTTAAGCCGTGCTTAGCATAAGCACTCTAAGCTATGTCCTCCCATGAATTTGACTTGACAGAGGCTTACCGAGGCTTATTTTCAGGCTTATTCCAGGCTTGGGCTAAGCATAATTATAAGCAATCCTTTAAGCCAATTTCTAAGCATTCAAAATACACAATCAAGTGGCTTCAAGCCTGCAGTTTAAGTTTCAAGTTGATCAAGCACATGGATATAAGTATATATATATTTTCGTAAGCCTCTTTAGTGTGGATATAAATGTGCTACTAAGCAAGAATTTTTTTTACCAGGGTTCAAGATGCATCAGACATATCTCGAGCCCTCCCATTGTCGTCATTTCCTGCTAATATGGTCGTTTGGCCGTTGTGAATGAAGTTAAAAATAAATAAAAACAAACTTACTGGGGTTCGAGACGCGTCTGATGCGTCTCGACTCTCGAGCCCTCCCGTTTTTGTTATTGGATGCTAATATGGTCATGTGGCGACCGTAGACAATGTCTATAAGTAAAAAGAAATAAGTTAAGTTTTAAAAAAGGAAGAAAAAAAACTTAACGGTGCTCGAGACATGTTTGACGTGTCTCGAGCTTGACGTGTCTCGAGCCTTCCGTTGTTGTCGTTGCCTTTTGGTGACCGTAGACAATGTCTATAAGTAAAAAAAATTAGTAAAGCCTTAGAAATAGAAAAAAAAAACTGACCAAGGTTCGAGATGCGCCTGATGCGTCTCGAGCCCTCCCGTTATCATCGTTGGGTGCTTACTAGTAGATGGTCGTGTGGCAACCGTAGATAAAGTATATAAGTAGGAATGTGTTAGTACCAGGTTTTTTTAAGAAAAAAAAAAGGACTTACCATTATTCGAGACGCGATCGACGCGTCCTGAGACCTGCTGTTGTCTCTTCCCCTGCCATATCCCTCGCTTCCCTCATCGTCGTGGAGACGGTGGTTTGATGGTTGGTTGTCGTTGTCGTCGTGTTGTGGGACAAACGGGACTCGAGACGCAGATGCGCCTCGAGTCTCGTTGTGGTTGTGGTTGTTCACTGGCATGCCGTTGTGACGTGACGGCCCTGCGTTAGCGTTGGTGGTCGTGGCCATTCCGAGTCGTCGTCGTTCCGTACTTATAACTAGTAATATAGAAACATTTAGTACAGTAGTAAAAAAGTAAGATAAGTATAAAAAAAAACTTACCTAGGGCCCGAGACCATCTGTGTCTCGAGCCCCCTTTCATTCGTCGACAATTGCCAGTGTGTTAGTGTTGCCAGTGGTGCTTGACGTGTCAAAAAGGGCCAGCCTTTAATAGCCCGGGTAGTAGTAAGTTAGAGGGAGCCTCAGGGAACCACATGATCATGTGATTTGTTGAGGGTGGGCTCAAATGACTTGTAGATTTTTTTCTTCTACGTCTTGTCACATGCCAGCGCGATCACTGGCACTGGTTCACGGCTGCTTGACTTCTTCAGTCCTTCCTCCCACTGACAACATTGCGGCTATTCCAGCAAACCAGCAAAGGCTGAGCAAACAATACCGACAACTTGAACAATCGCAACGAATGACGGTACGGCCACCGTGACCCCCTTTTTTTTTCTCTATTCCTATTTATTAATATCTTTCTTATTTTTATTATTATAGGTACGACAATCACTCGACTACGACCACAATCACAACCGTGATGATAACGACGAATGCCACCCACTGGCATTTCCATCCGAGTCACTGCCAGTGTTGCAGGACTGTGGCTCACCGGTATGTTTTTTTATAGCATTTTTTTAATTCACATATTCACATATTTGAAATTAGAATGACGACGACTCGGAAGATGTGAACAGCCACCTCGACGCGCTAATGGCCACTCGAAACATCCCACCACCCCAAACGGTGACACTGCCGACGCGTCAAATCACGACGGAAACAGCAGTGGCGGCCACGGCATCAGTATCCAAAACATGTTTTTAAGGGCTGCAGAATGGCTTGAAAAGAGCCCAATGACAGCATATATACCGTCATTTGGTCCTTACTAGGTATTTTTTTTTTAATTTTTAGTAGTTCCTTTTCTTCACTAAATGTTTATTTTCAAGTAGATTACATTTACGGAACAGAAACCATGACGACGGACGGCTACCAGCTGGACCAACACCGCGGACGTGCGCGCGCAGGCAGCACCTTAAGTACTTAGTATTTTCACTTGTACGGTTACTTGATAATACTACTTATACATCTTATATTGCTTATGTTACTTATTTATTTACTTGGTTGTGACAACGGCTTGAAATGCTTATGATATTACAGATTACTTATTAGCCAATTCATTAAGCAAAAAATAAGCAGCTTAAACAGCTTAGAAGGCTTATTTGACTTCTAAGCCTTCTAAGCCTTCTAAGTTTTTTTGATATTTTCCTGACGTAGTATGCATGATACGAGGGAGTACATCACTCGTCGCGTGGAATAAATCTCTTTCGATATCCTGTGAAATGGGATGAATATTAGGGCTATGAACATCTCGAGTTGAAACTGACATTCAGAGTGAGCGTAACGCTCGTGTAACGGCAATGTCAAAAACCGTGACATTCATACATTATTGAAATTCTATTTTGGACGAAAACAACCACTACTGCCAGTGTTGTCAAAGGGGCTGTCGCTCTCTTGCATTGCACGATATCAAAGGTATGTGCATAGCCCTCAATTAAATAAAAAATATACCAAACGTGCATCGTTTCGGCCTATCTCGCATGCCACATCATCCATTCATCGAGCACCAACCCTCCAACCCTCGTCGTCGCCGTTAGTGTTGATGCCAGTGGACATGATGGAGTGAAGTGTGGAGGTGGTAGTCGTCATTCGTACGTACGTACGTGCACATAGTCTATCTAGTATTTATCTATAAGTAATTAGTAGAAAGAAACAAAATAGAAATAAAAACTTACCTGGCTGGGACTCGAAACATGTCTGCTATGATCGTCAGTTGTCGTCGTTGTTCTCATTCATACGTACACACACATAGTCTATCTATCTACTCATAATTAGTAAAAAGAAAAACATATGGAAAAAAAAACTTACCTGGCCAGGACTGACCAGATTCCCGGAACCCGTGACATAGCACCTCTTGCGACTCCGAACAACAGAGCGGCTACCATTATGCGGCGGGCTGCTCTATTTACTGATAGCCCCGCCCATAGAATGCGATCATCCTCCTTGTTGGATGTTCTTCAAAGTCAAAAACAGGATACCGGGTGGTGGATAAAACGTAAAGCTTGTAAGTCATCACGAATGATATATATTATGATAAATAACACTCAACACTATGTTCATCTCTTGTTTAGTATTTTCCCAGGCCTCGCCTGTGGGCACCACCAACTCAGAGCAATTAGAAGAGCTCAAAAGGCATATATCAGCGTTGTCTTGTGGTGATGCGGACACAACAGTGCTGAAGCGGTTGGTAATAATCTGTATAGAAAATTCCGTGGAGGAAACTCCTGCTTCGCCGTCAAGCCCAACAGCTGGCAATCATCCTACCAGTCCTTCGCCCTCGACGCCTTCTCATTTACTGCCATCTTGGCATTCCGGCATGTGGGAAACGAACAGGCTTTTTGAACAATTCTTCAATGCCTTAAATACCTATTTGGAACCTAGCAGAGTATGTTCCATTTAACTGTCTGAGGATTGAATACTTTTAACAAAATGACAATAATAGTCCGAAGAAGAACTATCTTATGGACTTATTATAATCTGGGCAATACTTGAGAATCAAGCACCTTACCTTGAAGGCAGAGAAAGTGACTTGATGTCCATGATTCTCCGCGTCCAAGACCGATGTACGTCCACAAACTACTATCAATGCTTTACTCACTGAGATGCTTGTTCATCCTTCTAGGTGCTTGAAGGCACAAATGCCATCCGAGACGCCCTGACTACAAAATTGGACCCTGTTTATGGGCTGACAACGATGCACGCTAGCTTACGAGTATTTTATGCAGACGCTCCACCTTCACCGGAAGGCGAGGAAGTCAAAGCGGCCACTTTTGCCTTTGGATTAATGGCTCTGGGCAAATACTTTCTTCGTTTACCAGCGGAGATCGCAGAAGAAGAATTGCCACGGCTTAAAAACATTTTGATATCAGTCTGTGTTCTTCTCTTACATGTTCTATCTACTCTCTCTAACCTTTTGTGTTCTCTTTTCCTGTAACAGGCGTTAAACGACAGATCTTCCTTGATCGTTCGGGAGTCCGCAGTGGCGTGCATCATCGCAGCTCAACTTGTCTTACGAGATGAAACCCACCTATTTGCGCTTCTTGACGGTCTTGCCGACGAGAAGAAAAATCTTTTAACTTATCTATTTGACAAGCATGGAGCACGTGGAGTTCTCGTGGATAATAGCCACAACGGAATCGACAAGCTCAAAAAGGAGATCAGAAGGCTCGACACTCGTACTAGCACGCCACTTAGAGGTGGTGTATAGCAAACGGTCTTCGGTCCATTTTTAAGTTCTTAAATAGTCAACACATAATTAAAAAGTACACCATACTGTGCTATTCGGGTGATCGCTCGTGGAATAGTTCACAACAATTAAATTTCAGTAAATACAGTCGTTAGTTATTGCTAATGCCATATTTCTTTGCTATAACATGGAAGTAACTTATGCGTGCATCTAACCTTTGGATATAGAAGTCTGTAAACTCCTACAATGCATTTTCAAACAAAAGTTTCAATGGCTTTTTAATAACGGGCGGAATGGAGAACAGTGCCGGCCTAAGTCAAATTTCAGCCAAACAGCACTGATAGAATGGTATGAGCCTCACATTGAGGTACCACACATGGCTGCCGGAT
>Ga0193702_1000459_pt1 | contig 13666 bp, 14 predicted proteins | sample U3a1metaG_FD_143060 | JGI IMG/M metagenome (GOLD analysis project Ga0193702, IMG submission 143060) | Soil microbial communities from a riparian zone of the East river system, Colorado, United States - U3a1 | ecosystem: Environmental > Terrestrial > Soil > Riparian zone | place: USA: East River... | reverse complement strand
AGACAGCAAACTCAGCCGGAACTTTTCTGAAAAGACGCAAATTATCGCAAAAGAAATTAACGCAGGGGATCCCCATTTTTTTTATTTCAGATATAGCTGTGCTATCAATCTGTTCAGGGTATAAATAGCTTAAAAATAAATCTGCAGGATGCTTTTTTAAATAATTTAGTGTTTTGTTCCAGGAGGTTTCTAACCATCTGAGGCGCTCAGATTTACTTTGTGGAACTATACCAAGTGCCCAGTCAACATCCGGGCATTCTGTCCATTCATTCCCTGCCTCTTCAATGCCATTTTTAATATAATGCTCCCAAAAGCTGTAAGCTGGAATAGGGTGATTGATGGGTGATTGAAGAAAGGAAAGAAAGATATTCATTCGCTTACTGTCTCGGTTTGTTTAAATCCGGCAATTTTGCCTTCAATCCCCATTCTGTCAGTAAACTGAATTTTATATTTACCGGCTTTTAATACCCTGGCCGATGCAAATTCAATAGATGTATTACTTTGAGTTGCCGAAACAGGTTTCAGTATCTGCTTTATTGAGTTTAATGCACTTCTGATACCGACGATTCTTTGCGGGTAGACAAATACTTCATTCAGGCATTTTAAAAGAAATTCTTTGTAAATCTTTTTATTGGCCACAAAATAGGCCCTTGTTGACATGGTGCCTTTTTTTGAATAGAAATCGCTGGCTATAATTTTGAAATCATAGCCAGCAGCTATATTACAATCAAAATGCTTATTAGGTAAATAACGCCCGCTGATCTTAAATATGGCTTCGTTATCCGGCAAATCGTCCACTACCCCTAATAGCATAAGTAATTCGTTGATGCCTTTATTGGTAAATTGGTATTGTTTAAAATTAACGATCTTTAATTTTTCACTAAATAAATTGGCCAGCTCACTGCAATCATAATTGTATGAATTATCTAATAGGTACAACCTGTTTAATGGATAAGTATTTAAAACCTTTATGGTATTGGTGGTTTGTTCCAATCGCTCATTAAAAGTTATAAAACTTTTTATTGTCTCATCCACGGGGCTGAATGGGTCGATACATGAAGAAATTAAAGTAATCATTTATTTAATCAGTTTTTGGAGATAGAATTGTAAAAACCTGGTCGTTTTCCAACCGAAATATTTTTTTATAAATTCAGTTTTACCCCCGCCTATAACCGGTGCGGGCGTAGCTTTATTTAGATTTTCAGATAATTTTATAGCCTCCCTTGATATATCAGGGAATTGTGGGAAAGTTAGTACCCCGATCTCCTTATAGTTTCTCGCAAAAACAAGGTCAACTTCAGGCTTGCTGGTTTCTTTCTTCAAATATTCATATTTCAACTTAGCGGAAATGAATATGTTTTCAAAGGAATTGCGGCTTTTACTTGAAGACAGAGAACCGGAACTTTTAAACTTGCGGTAATAATTGAAACAATTTTCAGCATATACAATGCCATTGCTGGCTAATAGCACTCTGCAAAAAAACTCACCATCATCATCAGGACATTTAAACTCATTCCACATGCCGGCTTTTTTAATAACCTCAAATGGCGTAAGCCATGCATTAGGCTGAATCATTGAACCCTTGCCATCCTGAGCTCCCCATAGATTCAAAAGAAAATGTGCCGGATCATCATCGTTTATCAAAAAACTATCCTCGTACGCCGAAGGGGTAAGATCAATATAATTATCAACGTCAAAAAAATGTACTGTACTGCAAACAGATACCTTACCCGGGTTATTGATCAGCAGTTCCATTTGTGCAGCCAGTTTATTACTGCTCAATATATCATCGGCATCCAAAAATTGTATGAATTCACCTTTGACTTCTGTAAGCCCTCTATTCCTGGCCGAACTTGCACCTTTATTCTCCTGGCTGAAAATTTTAACCCTGTCGCTTTCATATTTTTTTACTATGTCTGATGATCCGTCTGTTGAGCCATCATCAATAATAATAACTTCAATATTTTGCCATGTTTGTGCCAAAACCGAATCGACGCATTGTTCAATATATTTTTCTGAATTATAAACAGGTATGATCACCGATACTAAAGGATACTTCATACTGTTAAAAGAAAATTAACATGCTTGGTTTCATCTGAAGTCATTAATACTGAAGTTGTAAACAGTTAACAAACTGCTCGTGTATCAGGTCAGGGTTAAAATCATTTTTTGCAAATAATAAAGATTGCTCCCGGCTGCTTTCCCAATAAGCGGCATCTTTCAATTTTTCTATTTGCTGGGAAATATTAGAGAGCTCGTCATTATCAATATAGCATAACCAGTTATTTAATACAGCCCATTTACCCAGGCTGCTTTGTTGTGGGGCGATAAGAATGATAGGCAGCCCTAAATGACAATACTCAATAAATTTGCTCGGAAAACTGGTTAGCAACCTTGGCTCGGTACTGACATTAAAGGAATAGAATACAATAAGTATGTCGATGCTTTTTAGAATATAATCAAATAGCTGGCTGGTTGTATGAAATCTTGGAACGTAAGAAACATTACCACCCGATGTTAATTGTCCCTGCAAATCCAAAGGCAGATCAGTCACACAATAAAACTTGCTGTTGGTACTATTTGATGCCTGTCCTATTTTTTTTAAAATATCAAAGTGTACAGGACCGAACGTTCCGGCTGTCAGCAGGTTTAATCCCTGTCCCTTATTAACGAATTGTGCTCTGCCGGCTCCTGTATACCCTTCCGGAATTGGGTAAAGTCTAGCCGCGTTATTTATACCCTTTTCAAGAAGAATATTTGTTAAAGGATCAGATACCGGGAATATGTAATATGAATGCTTGAGAACCTCGTTTATGTTTTTCGGGGTTAGTAAATTTTCATGGGCATATTCATTAAAAATAAAATCATCATGGAAAAACATATAAAAAGGTATACCTAATTTACGCCTTATTTGTAGTAAAAGTAAATTACTTACCTCGCCCAATATCCCTAATATCAAATCAGTATCCGGATTAAATCTGAATATTTTTGTTAAATATTTAAAAGTGAGTAATATCCTGATTTTAGTTAACAATGGTGTTTTCCGTCTAAGGGGTGGATGCCAGTTTTTTTTACTGACGCATACATATTTAAAGTCATCATCATGCTGTCCGCCTAAAATTAATGAGTTCAAATAAATAACTACAACCTGGTAACCTTCATTTTTTAATCTTTTCAGATGACGATAAACCACAACACTTCCACCACCAGCGTCTTTTAATGGGACAATGGAGTTAGAAATGAAGATTATACGTTTAGCTGTTTTGCTCATTAACCATAGAAAAGAAATATTGTGCTGACTGATGTGTGCAATTGAATTTATTGTCTAAAGCAAGTTTCATCACGGCCTGATACGCACCGGGGCGCATATTTTCATGTATCTCAACAATAATATGTTTTACCTTGTTGATCCAGGCTGTATTCAGCCCGAAAACTTCTTTCTCTGATCCTTCTATATCTATCTTTAAAAGATCAATGCCTGATAGGTTGTAGTCGGTTATGATATCATTAATAGAAATACCTTCAATTCCGCCATCATCTTTGTTGGCTGCTTTTAATTCAAAACTCCATTTTTCTGCCTCAGGATTAATGAAATTTAAACGCTCATTACTATGCCATAGGCCTTTTTTTATTATAAGGATGTTGCAGTAACCACCCACATTTTTTTGAAGTAACTCAAAATTGGTATCTTCAGGTTCCAGACAAATTATGGTTGCTGAAGGATATTTTTTTAAAAAATATAATGCACTTAGTCCAATATTAGCACCGGCATCAATAATCGTTTTTATAGATTCTTTTTGGAAATTTATAGCATACTGCTGATCGATATATATTTCTTCAAACACCGAAAAATCTGAACTCTGCCTTCTTAAAAAAACAGGCTCTTTTAAACCCGGTATACTAAAGGAGATAAGCCCTGTTTTGCTTGATCTTCTGACCTTTAAAAATATATATAAGCCATTATAAAGCCCAAAGCATTTAATGTACTTGAATATTTTCTTTTTAAAGAGAGTTCCTTTTTTCAATTTAATCTTTTATTCAGTTTAGGAATTATTGCTTGCCAGGTAAGATTAGCTTTGGCATAAGCTTTTATTTTTTCACAAGTCACCTGTAGTATTTCAGGATTTTCTATTAAGTTTTTTAAACTGCTTGCCAGTTGATCTGTATCGTTCAATTGTATTTTTTTGCCATATTCGCCATTATTTGTTAACTCGTCAAAGCAATAAATACGATCGGTCAGCACCAGGTAGTTTCCAAAAAATGCAGCCTCGCAGGCTGAAAGAGGGAACCCTTCATCAATTGAGGTCAGGCAAAATATTTTGGACTTGTTATAGTATTGATAAAGCACCTCTGGTGAATTAATATAACCTGTAAAAAAAACCTGGTCGCTTTTCCCCGGATTTTCTTTAAAAAAATCAGCTATTTTGGGTTTAAATGTTTCTTCAACAAGGCCAATAAAAAAAACCTTCCAGTCAGTTAAATCAATTGCAGTTAATGCCTTAAGTAACATTTCATTATTTTTTTGCCTGGTCCCAATTCTGCCCACTGTGATAATGATGTTTTCTTTTTCTCCAAAGCTTTTTATCCCGGATATAGATTTGCTGATTTGATTTTCATCAACCCCATTTGGCAGCAGCAACATTTTTTTTAGTGGCACTTTAAATCTTTTGCAAAAATAATCAACCCCAAATTTTGATTCTGCTGAAATAGTATGAACCTGCCGAAAGAATGCAGGCTGAATTAGTTTTGTGAAAATCAAAATTTTTAAATATCTAAATCTACCGTTTACATTAAAGAAGTATTTAGTTTGGTTATAAAATGGAATATCAATATCCAGTTTTAAATAAACTTTTCCTTTTGGATGTAATAGCTTATATAAAAATGTGTAAAAAATATTTTCCGAATTAAAATGGAACAGATTAAGCACATCAATATTTGTTGAATTTTTAAGGAGATATTGGAAAATTGATTTCTCATAAAATTTACCACGTCCTTTATTTGGCAGAAAATTCAAATTAAGGTCCCTAACCTCTGTGAGCAGGTAAGGATAATCTTTATGTTGTTGTGCAGGATCGTTTGGCGGTATTGCTACCGATCCTTCGTTCCGGCCACCTTTTAGGGTGTAATAATAGGTCACCAAACTTGTTGAGATACCCGGCAGCTTACCTAATTGATACGGAATCTGACCCGGATCTTTTCTTAATTCCAGATTTTCGGCATGTGGCACAATAGTAACGAAACGAACGCTCATTCCGGCTTGTAGTTGTAATCAGTAAATTCTATATGCTTCTTCCAAAATAGGCGTGGCAACCAAACGGAAGTTTATTTCCGATGGATTGAAATGTTTTTTCCGGATCAAGTTCTATTGAAAATTTGGCAGCTTCAAGAACACCGGGAAGTTTAAAAAATGGGAACATGATATTGCCCCAATATTGGAAGAAGTTATCTTCCATCAAGGTTTTCCATAGTTTGGGCTGAAGTTTTTTGAAATTAAGAAGGAACAATGTTTTTTTGACGTTTCTTAATGACAAGCCTCCATTGCCGACCTGTTTAAAAGTGTATGACCACGGAAAATATTTTTTTGCAATTTTAAGCAGGGCCCTGTATTTTGTAAGCACCTTCATTGGATAAGCATCCATATCAACAAATGCATAAGGAGCCCCGATATAGTCATATCCTTTATTGCACCAATATTCCAGTTCATCCCTGAATACATAGGCATCCAATTGGCATATTAAAATATACTTGTAATTATTAAATGCAAAGTAGAACTCTTTTGACAGCATAAGTTTATTATAACCCTGAATGCCATCAAAATAATCGTTCGCAAATCTTTTTATTTTGAAGTCGATTTTATTGTTGCAATGATTTTCATAAAAACTTGTGTCTAACGATTGCGGGGCAAAAAAAATAAGAGGATATCTGTTTAAGATCTTTATAGTTTGATTCAGGGAGATCAGTTCATTCGCATCGGGGTATTGCTTATATATGGGGATAGTAATAGCAACCAATTCTTTTCTCATTTTTTTAATCCTTTAAAAAAGGCATACATTTTTCTAAGTGGATTAATAAATAGATTCCCGAATTTATAATCAGGTGAATTTTTATAAACAGCTTTTAAAAAATCATTTTCTTCAAGCAAACTAATTGGACTTATAAAATATTTTTTATAGAGTTCAATATGCTTTAAATATATTTTATACTTCAGGTTCTCAGTTTTTTCTAATGCCATCCGGTTCATTGATGATGACTTAATCCTGTAAAAAAAATAGGCCTCAGGTAATTTTTTGACAATAGTTGTCTCATTCAGCAGCCTGATCCATAATTCCCAATCTTCAAGTCCGCCATCCATTAGCTCATCATACTGCCCAACTTCCAAAAAATCACTTTTTCTGAATATGGCAGAACAAAAAATCATGTTCCCTTTAAGTAAAAGAAGGTAATTGAAATCGGCTTGTTCCCATAAGCAATTTTCAACCCCGAATTTCTGGGCAACACAGTACACCAAACTTGTTCGAGTGTTTTCATTAAATGCTTCAATAGCCTTAGATATGTAGTCTTTATGGATAAGATCATCGGCATCTAATGGTAATATGTATTTACCCGATGCCCTATTTATCCCGCTATTTCTTGCATTTGGTAATCCGGCATTTTTTTGATTGATGTAAATAAATCGGCCATCCTTTTCTACATATTTTTTTGAAATCTCTTCGGTATTATCGGTTGATCCGTCATTCACAATAATACACTCCCAATAAGAATATTCCTGGGCTAAAACACTTTCTAAAGTCTCGCTTAAGTATTGAGCCTGGTTATGACAAGGAACAATTATTGAAATTTCCGGTATTTTATCGACCACTTTCAGGTAATGTTTTAAAAAGGAAGTCAGGCATATATATCATTTAATAGTTTATTAAATTTTGATAGGTTAACCAATACATTTGTCCCCTTGGCACTCCTGTTTTCCCCTGTATAAGAGTTTTCACCAATCAGGTAAGCATATTTTAAATCGAGAATATTTGACAATATCCAATAACATGGATTTATCCAATGGGGCGAAAAAATATCTATAACGCGGGTGCCCGGCTTGCAAAAAACCAAATTCGTAAAATCTGCGCCATGTATCCCTACAACAATCTCTGCTTTTGAGAAAAACCCGGCTTGCTCAGCAACTGTTAATTTCCACGGATAAATAATTTCAAAACCCAGGGGTATCAATATTTTAAGCAGTTCGTCTTCGTTTATTATACAACGGCCCGGCGGTCTTTTTATATAAAGCTTTTTAAAAGTATTATCGCTTGTTAATTCATCTTTATAAAGCTCTCTTAAATAAAGACAAGCTTCAAGGGATGGGGAATTATTATTTGATGGTAACGATGCTATTATTAAATCCTTTGCTTGTATATGAAAGCCCCAGTTATCATTACAAACCATTATTTTAGATAAATCTACACCCGCACGTTCCAATGTTTGTTTTTGAAAAGGGAGGTCAGAATAGTTTATGATAAAATGATCTATAGAATCAAAGTATCCGGTTTTTTTTAAAAGGTTTACACGGGGTATAATATCAAATAGCCAGTGATAATAAGTGATACCGCCGGATGCCGCTAAAACAGTGGTCAGCCCTTCAATATTTTTGGCGGGGATCAGTTTAAATTGATCAAACACCGAATGCTTTACCTGATCAAATTCTCTCGAAACATCTTTGAAAAGATAACCGGCATCGGTAATTACAGCGCCCTGATTGCCCCAAACATGCCAATTTTTAGATTTAATAACAAACGTTTTGGGCTGTATTTCATTAAGCTGGCTTATAAAGTTAGGATGAATTGTGCCATCAACTGTTAAAGGAAGAATTCTCTTCAATTGTTGTGGCTCATTCAAATAGAGAAAATCTATAGCAGAATTTAATTGACTATACTTTATATCTCCTTCGGGAACCAGTGAATACACCCGAAAAAATTTAAATAACCTTAAAGCCTTAAGAAGAGTTTTTCTGAAATATGTTTTAATGTTTTTAAACATTATGGCATTAGTAAAAAATATGCCCGCTTTAGTTTCTGCACAAACCTGTTACCGTTGTATTTTTGTTTTACGTCCATAAAAAGCTTGCCCGACCTGTCATACTGATGTACTATAGCATAAGTCTCTTCTTTACTATTAACTACCTCTCCATTTGAATTCTCTTTATAAGGTTGATAAGCTCCCAGTGTTGACACAAATGGCTCATCATTGCTAAAAAGACGCATGCCAGCCGGTTTTATCAAATAAATATAACTATTATGAATACCCTGGTCCAGGCCCCATTTTAATTCGTCCCTGAAACTTAATTTGCTCTTCATATAATTTAAATAATCAATTATTAAAGAGCTACTGCCAATGGTAATACCGGCGCAGCTTACAGTTTGGTTTATAAGTTGGTTGGCCGTATCAATATCTGTAGCATCAGCGAGCCACTGGTAATTAGATTGATGACTAAAATTATGCACCGGGTCTTCAAGAAAAAAGCAGATCTTTCCATCCGGAAACATGCTAAAGGGCTTTTTTTGAAATATAACGTCCCGGATATCTGTAAGCATTACACTTTTGTATTTTTCGCCATTGTCGATTAGAAATTGCAGATAGAGGATAAAGCGATAATTATTTATAGTAACAGAAGGGACTATATTTTTGAAACCATCCCTGTACTTTTCAATAAAAGGATATTCAGGCTTGAAACTAATTAAAGTAGCCCCATATTTTATTAAAAGTTTTTTGGTTGTTTTTGAAGTAGTATCCGATGTGAAGATGACAAGGTCGCCGGCATAACCGGTTCTTTTCAATGATTTGATAAAAGGCTCAACAAATGGATAATCATATCCATGCATTATGGTGAGTATTAAATCCTTTTTATCAGTTACAGTTTTCAAACAGGCTGGCGGTATGGTTTGCAATTATATTCCAGTCAAAGTATTTCACTGCTTTATGATGAGCGTTAACGGCCATAGTATCTCTTTTAGCCCTGTCATTATTTAATGTGATCAACGCATCACACAAATCATCTGCGTTGCCTTTACGGCCAAGTATTGACATGGAGCCATCCAGATAGGTTTTTATAGCAGGTAAATCTGTTGAAACAACAGGCAGCCCGCATGCCATAGCTTCTAAAATGGCATTATTAGCAGTACAATCCTCCAATGGTATCAATAAGCAATCAGCCTGCTGATATAAATTTAAAAGCTCCCTATCAGATACATCTGCGTGCCAGTTAACATTTGGCAAGTTCATTATTTCAATAAGGAATGGTTGCCATATATCTTTCTTATCCAAATAAACTATATCAAAATAGAAGTGCTTGTAAGAACCGGATAATTTTTTGATCACGCTGGCCAGGGTGGTCATATCTCTCAAATACCGGCCGGTAAATATGATATTGAATTGTTCGTCCCCGGTTTTTTTAACAGATGCAGGTTTATAAAAATCAATATCAACGCCATGAGGAATGCAAACAGCCTGCCCCGGATTTTTAGAGTTAAAGTATTCCTTATCGTACTCTGAAAGCGTTATAACTTTACTTGCTGCATTATATTTTTTAAACAGAATTTCGTGATTTTGCCACCATGATACAGGCTGATGGTTGGTTATAATAATGGCTGATTTTATAACCTTTTTTAAAATACTGCCTAAGCCAAAATAGGGTTCGCCATAAGCATAATGAATTACATCATATCTGCCGCCCAATGATTTAGCCGCTATTCTCGATTCCACTTCAAAGGATTGGGCATTATAAAATCCTGAACTGCTGGCAAATTTTGCGGCTGTTGCCAGTAATCTCCCTATTCCTCTGGGATAAGCTTTTTTAAAGTTGCAAAATATTGAATCGATATGAATATCGCCGGGAAAATGATGGTAAAGCGCATCATATCCACTGACAGTACTCATATGGGTGAATTTCTCGCGCAGTGCTAATATTTTGGTCACTTAATTAATAGGTGTTTAGTACGACGAATCATTTTTGTGCTATAATTACCAGTTCGTCCGAAATATGAAAGGGTTTTATAAGCCGGTGATATATTCTTTTACGTAAACGTATATTTTTAAAAACCGACAGGCTTTTTTCGAGAAGCAAAAACCCTTTTATGCCAATTGCTGAAAGCATTTTTGTATTGGTTTTTAAATTTACCGGCATATATATTTTGGTAAACCCTGCAGCTTTTAAAAGTTTAAATATTTCGTGGAATTTATATTCTTTAAGATGCATCCCTTCAGCTTCAAGTGTTCCAAATACAAGTGAGACATCTCCCGGGCCCTTATAATAATGAGGAGTATAGAAGATATATTTTCCGCTGGATTTCAATAGTTGGCAGGCGTTTTTAAAGTGTATACCAATATCATCAGGGTGTAAATGTTCAATAAGTTGATCTGATATAACAAAATCATAACTCGCTTCTGATTCGTATTTTATTAAATTCACACCATCAGTTTCATGCCACTCCAAATTAGGATGGGGGTGTTTATTGGGCCTGTTTTCAGAAATTTCTGTACCCGTGCAAATTCCTCCTTGATCGGCAAGAAAAGTAATTAATTGGCCATTCCCTGAGCCTATCTCATAAATGTGTTTTCCCTTCACATCATTCAGAAGCGACAGCCACCTGGTTGTGTAAACTTTTGTTGAATTACCATCGCTAGCCGTCCCGGTTTTTACAAGCCAGGGCAATTCATTATACAAAGTATTATAAGCCTCATAAAAAACAGTTTTTCGGTTTAGTGGCGTTGAGGCCAATAATTGTTTGGTTAAAGCCTTCTCCAGTTCCCAATGCTTCAATATCATGTCAATGCTTATTGAATCGCGGTTTAAGCCGTAATTATTCACATATCTTGTAACCAAATTCTCAGCACTTATGTTGTTATAGGATCTCAAACAGATAATAATTTTTTATAATAAATAAACTTGTTTTTCTTGAAAATTAAGGAGAGCTTTTTTGACAGCCTGTATTTTTCAACTAAGTTCAATCTGCCATATACATATTTTAGATTTTCAAAGAACCACGTTTCAAGTTCTGTTAAATTGATATCATTAAACTTGTTTTTTATCCATATGCTATAACCAAGCAAAGCCTCTACTTTTTGATGCTGGAAACCTTTTAATGAACTGATATTAATGTTGCTTGAGCGCCAGTAAACTTTTTCGGATTGTATAGTAAAGATTGGAGCATTCCCGGCAAATTGAATCCAGGAAGCATCATCAGAACAAAATGCTAAAGGGAAGTTTATAAAGCCGTTATTTTTTTCAAATACTTCTCTTTTGAAAATATACTCTACAGCTGCGCTCAGGGATTTTGATTGCAAGCGACGCTTTAAAAACTCGAAACCTGTTTCCTGTTCAGGATGCGGATCTTTAACACAAATAATTCCCCCCGCGGCATCAATCATTTCTATATTAAAACGATAAACATTATGCTGCCCGTTTGTTATATTCAAGGCATCATAAAAAGCCTGCACACATTTTGGAGACATGATATCATCATCCGAAAAAAGCCATACCCAATCGTCATTTGCTAACTCAACACTGCGGTTCCAGTGTTTTACGAGATCGCGCCCGCCGGCATTATCCGGAAAGCGGTGATACTGGATATTAATTTTATCTGAATACTTATCGGTTATGGATTTAATATCTTCCTCACTGCCATCATCACAAACATAAACTTGAAAGTTTTTATTAGTTTGCGAAGCAATAGAAAATAATGCAGCATCCAGATATTTTGTTTTATAAGCAGGTATAACTATGGACAGGCTTTTATTCATTGCTTTTATGTAATAAATAAAGGTGCATCAGCTACAATCTTTAGAAAGAATTTTGTGCTGCCTGTAGTCACGGCATTCTTTAGGGCTGCTTTTATCATCCTTAACCTGTTTAACCTGCTTATTTCGTTTTTTTGATATTTTGCTCTTTCCCAGTTTATTACATGCTCAAACAAATTATCCTTATGACGTGAGCTTATTCCGCCGGATGCAAAGTGCGCGATAATTTTATTTACATATAGTTTATGGATACGGCGGTTGCACAGCCATTTTAAATTATGATGCCAGTCGGCATGTGCTTTAAACCTTGTATCGAACAGGCCGGTTAGTTTGAAAATGCTTTTCTTTAAAAATATAGCCTGGTGGCAGATATTTTTAGTAAATAGCTTTTCAATGGTGAATTGACCATCATAAATGCCTCCAAGCATTTCACTACTTACGTTGCCGTAAATCACGTCAAAATTCGAATAAGTTCCTGAAAAAATTGTCTCAATTACATCTTCTGCATAAAAGCTATCATCGCTTCCCAAAAAGTATAGCCATTCATTTTGGGCGCGATTAATGCCTTTGTTCATGGCATCATAAATGCCTTTATCGGGTTCAGATATCCATTTTATAAACGGATAAAGACTGGAATATTTACCCACAATGTTTATAGTATTGTCTGTTGATGCATTGTCAACTACTATCACTTCGCCTGGTTTGATGCCTTGATTAATTATACTTTGAAGGCAATGCGAAATAGTTACTTCAGAATTATATGTAGGAATAACTATTGATAGATTCGCATTGTTTGGCATTTATTCCTGATCAAACATTATTTATAAATATTGCATCTGCTTGGAGAATTTCTCCGTTGTGCGGTGATAGCAACTGTTCCAGGTTACCATAGTACCTGAAGTTCGATTGGGTCAGTGTTCTATAGATATCAGTGAATAAAGGTTGTTTCTCATATAGCTCTTTAAAACTTACTTCAATAATTATGACCTTGGCTTTTTTTATAGTTGCCATGCCTCCCGCAATTACTTTATCCTCGAAACCCTGAACATCTATCTTAATTAAAATAGGCTCAACTAAATTAAGCTCCAACCCATCAAGTTGCTTTACCTGAACTTTACTGGTCGTAGTAGCAACAGCGTAACTGAAGCTATCTTTATGGCTTTCGTCCATTTTTAAAAATGACGAAGATGGAGAATACTCATTTAAATTGATTGTAAGTTCTCCGTCTACTTCTCCTAATGCAAAATGATTTAAAACTACATTTTTGTTATCTTTAAATGTTTCTTCCAGTTTATAAAAAGGCGCTTCTAAGGGTTCAAAACAAAATAAACGGGCATTGGGAAAAAGTGTTACTATTTTTTTCGCAAATTGGCCCTCATTTGCTCCAATATCAAGGATTGTATTTATCCCATAATTTTTGAACCAGTTAACCCTGTGTATAAATTCTCGCAATTCTACCGCTTCAGGATCTTCAACATGATTTTTACGGAGTTGGTATCCAAAGAAATTCAATACTTTTTTGATCTGATTTTTTAACATTGTTGTATTAATCAGTTGTTTATTGATATTCTGAAATTGAAGGGATCATAAAATCATGAAGAAAATCCGAGTAGGTATTTAACAATTTTTTTTTTTGATAAGGTTTTTAATATATTATTATCAGTTTGGGTGGAAAATCTCTTATCAAAGGTCTTCATCCAATAATTATAAATTACATTTCTGAGATCTTCCGGTACACATATAATTACATCATCTATAATTGTGACCAGACTTTGAGGGAAGTATAATTTTAATTTTATAAAAACCTCGTCAATCATCGGCCAATGCTCATAATTATGGGGAGGAGGAAGCGGTCCTAAAAAGCAACGGGCATCATCAATAAATA
>Ga0193702_1000458_pt1 | contig 13685 bp, 15 predicted proteins | sample U3a1metaG_FD_143060 | JGI IMG/M metagenome (GOLD analysis project Ga0193702, IMG submission 143060) | Soil microbial communities from a riparian zone of the East river system, Colorado, United States - U3a1 | ecosystem: Environmental > Terrestrial > Soil > Riparian zone | place: USA: East River... | reverse complement strand
GGCCGCCACACCAGGGAGACCACCGCGATCAGCACCATCGCCAGCAGCGCGCCGAGGCCCGCGGTTTCGGACGGCGTGGCGTAGCCGCCGTACAGCGCGACCATCACGCCGATCAGCAGGATGATGAAGGGCAGCACGCGCGGCAGCATCTCGACCTTTTGCTTGAGCGTGAAATGCTCTGTGTCGAGGTAGGCCGACTTGGCGCCGCCGGCCTCGAAGACGGCCAGCGCCATGCGGTACTCCTTGCGCGCGCGGTACACCGCGTATCCGGCGAACAGCACGACCAGCAAAATGCCCGGGCCGATCCCGGCCAGGAACAGGCGGCCCAGCGACTGCTCGGCCGCCACCGCGTACAGGATCATCGTGATCGACGGCGGCAGCAGGATGCCGAGCGTGCCGCCGGCCGCGATGATGCCGGCCGCGAAACCGGGCGAGTAGCCGCGCTTGCGCATCTCGGGAATGCCGGCCGAGCCGATCGCCGAGCAGGTCGCGGGCGAGGAACCGGCCATCGCCGCGAACAGCGCGCAGGCGAATACGTTGGCGATGCCGAGACCACCCGGCACCTTGTGCAGCCAGGTGTGGATCGCCGAATACAAATCCCTGCCGGCCGGCGACTTGCCGATCGCCGCGCCCTTCAGGATAAACAGGGGGATCGACAGCAGCGTGATCGAGGCCATCTCCTCGTACACGTTCTGGGTCACGGTGTCGAGCGAGGACGCGGGCATGAAGAAGTACATGAAGCCGGTCGCCACCACGCCCAGCGCGAAGGCGATCGGCATCCCGGAGAACATCACGACCAGCGTGACGATGCCGTACAGGGCGCCGAGGGTCAGGCTGCTCATGCCGCGCTCCGTTTGTTGGTCAGGCGCGCGCAGACCTGCACCAGGATCTGCAGCGTCAGGAGCGACATCCCGGCCGCCATCATCGCGTAGGGAATCCACAGCGGCGGGGCGAAGGTGGAGGAGGTGGTCTGGCCGTCGACCCAGGCCTCATGGAACAGAGCCCACGATTTCCACGAGAAGAAGGCGCAGAACGCGCACGAGACCAGGTCGACGAAGAACAGCCGCACCGCGTTGACGCGCGCCGGCAGCAGCGACGCCAGGGCCTCGATGCCGATATGGCCGCGATGGGACTGCACAAAGGCGGTGCAGAAGAAGGTCACGCCGACCAGCATGAACACCGACGCCTCGTCCTGCCAGTCGGTGGGCACCTTGAAGAAATAGCGCGACACCACCGAATAGGTCAGGATCAGCGCGGTGAGCACCAGCGCGCACATCGATACTTTCAGCAGCGCCGCGTTGAGGCGGTCCAGCAGCAGCGAGAAGGAGGCCAGCGCGGGGTGGTCGGGAAGCGCCGGCCCCTTGGCCGGCTCCAGCTCGAAGCCATGACTCACAACGTCTTCTCCGCGAGCGCCAGCAGTTTGGCGCAGTTGGCGTTCTTCTCGCCGTAGTCCTTCCACGCGGTAGTGCGGGCGATGGCCTGCCACTTCTTGATGGTGGCGGGCGTCAGGTCGACCACCTTGGCGCCGGCCTTCTGGTAGACCGCGGCGACCGCCGAGTCATCCAGCTGCGCGTTCTTGCGCGCGAAGACTTCCATCTCGCCACCGACCGTCATGATGATGCCTTGCTGTTCCTTGCTCAGGCGGTCGAACACCGCCTTCGACATCAGCAGCGGCTCGAACATGAACCAGTAGGCGCCGCCGCGGCCGCTGGTCAGCGCCTTCGACACTTCCTCGAGGCGGAACGAGATCAGCGAGGTCGACGAGGTCAGCGCCGCATCCATCGCGCCGGTCTGCATCGCCGCATAGATTTCGTTGGAGGGCAGGGTGACCACGGCGGCGCCGGCGGCCTTGAGGATCAGGTCCATCTCGCGCGAGCCGCCGCGCACCTTCATGCCGCTGGCGTCCTCCGGCTCGACGATCGGCTTGGTGCGCGAGGCGACCCCGCCGGCCTGCCAGATCCAGCTGACCACCACGATGCCTTTGTCGAGCAGGATGCGCGAGAGCTCCTTGCCGACTTCCGCCTTCTTCCAGCCGTAGCCTTGTTCATAGCTGGTGACCAGGCCGGGCATCAGGCCGATGTTTACTTCCGGGACTTCGCCGCCGGCGTACGACAGCGGCACCAGCGACATGTCGAGCGCGCCCTTGCGCATGGCGGCGAACTGCGAGTTGGTCTTCATCAGCGAGGAGCCCGGATAGATCTCGAACTTCAGGCTGCCCTTGCTGCGTTTTTCCGCCTCGGCCGCGAACATGCGGCACAGGCGGTCGCGGAAGTCGCCTTCGTTGACGGTCCCGCCGGGGAACTGGTGCGAGATCTTCAGGGTGGCGTTCTCGGCCCAGGCGGTTTGCAGCCACAGCGGGCTGGAAGCGATGGCGCCGAGCGCGGTCCTGCGTGTCATTACAGACATGTGCATCCTCCAAGATGGTGAAACGGACAACGGGAATGGAACGACCGTCGAATATGCAGTGTTCCTCTTTATGTATACAAGAATATCTTCCAAAAATACATTGTCAAGTCGATTTTAGCTTTTATAATGAATCACTATATACAAGGTTCTAGACAAATCAACATGAAAAGTCGGTCCGAAACCCTGCGCGAAGAGATCGAGGAGCTGATCGCGGTCGGCAAGCTGCCGCCCGGCCATCACCTCGACGAGACCGAACTGGCGACCCAGTTCGGCGTGTCGCGCACGCCGATCCGCGAGACGCTGATCCAGCTGGCCTCGATGGGCCTGGTGGTGATCCGGCCGCGGCGCGGCGCGGTGGTGGCGGAGCTGGGTCCGCAGCAGTTGGTGGAGATGTTCGAAGTGATGTCGGAGCTGGAAGCGGTTTGCGGCCGGCTGGCCGCACGGCGCATGACCAAGGCCGAGCAGGACGCGCTGCTGGCGGCGCACGAGGCCTGTAAAGATGCGCGCGATTCGAGCGACACCGACGAGTACTATTACAAGAACGAGGCCTTCCACTACGCGATTTACGCGGGCAGTCATAACCAGTTCCTGATCGAGCAGACGCGCGGCCTGCACCGGCGCTTGCGGCCCTACCGCCGCCTGCAGCTGCGCGTGCGCGACCGGCTCGGCGCCTCGTACTCGGAGCACGATGCGGTGGTGCGCGCGATCGTGGCCGGCGACGGCGACAAGGCGGCCCATTGCATCCGCGAGCACGTGATGATCCAGGGCCAGCGCTTCGCCGACCTCATGGCGTCGCTGTCGCAGCTGAACGCCGCGTGATGGCGGAAGGCGCCGGCTAGTCCTCCTTGTTCGTCGCGCCGGCCACGCCGTGGCGCGCCTGGTTGTAGCGCCAGCCGGTGAAGATCCCGGCCGACACCAGCGCCCAGCCGAACGCGCCGGACAACTCGTCCTCCAGCGCGCCGCCCCGCAGCAGGGCCGCCCCCATCGGGATCATGAAGACCACGCCGGTCATCCACAGGAAGCGCCTGACCCAGACCTCCTTGCTTTTCATGTTGTTCTCCTTACAGCGATTTAAGGTAGGCGCGGATCGCGTCGGCCACTTGCTGCGGCTGGTCGAACATCGCGAAGTGACGCGCCGGCGACACCGCCACCACAGTCACTTTCGGCGTCCCCTGCATCAGCGATTTGTAGTAGCCGGTCTTCATGTCCTGCGTGATGCCGGCGCCCTCGGCGTCGACGTCGAAGTAGGGCGCGATCACCAGCACCGGCGCCTTGATCTTCGCGAGGCCGGCGCGCAGGTCGAGCGCCAGCGTATCGCCCATGTACTGCACCACCGCGGCCGGATCGCTGTTCGCGCTCAGCTTGGCCAGTTCGTCGGCGCGGCTCATGTCGGTCACGCCGATGCCGCGCATGTATTGCTGCTGCTGGGCCGCGAACGCCTCCGGCTTGATGCCCGCCAGGCGCGCCTTCATTCCCTCGGCCATCTGCGCGCGCTGCGCCGGCGGCACGCTCTCGGTGGTCGGGAACACCGGCAAGCCGTCGATCGTGACCACGCCGCCGACCAGGTCGGGCTCCTGCTCGGCCAGCGCGATGGCCAGCGTGCCGCCCAGGCTATGCCCGATCAGCACCGGCTTGGCCAGCTTGCGCGACACGATCAGTTCGCGCAGCGCCTGCTGCGCCGCCTCCATCGGCTTGCCCGGTCCCGGCGCGCGGCCGTCGAAGCCGGGCAGCGTCACCACGTAGATCACGTGCTCGCCCGCGAACTGGCGCAGCGTGTCCTGCCACACCCAGGCGCCGCTGGCCAGGCCGGGCACCAGGATCAGCGGCGTGCCGCGCTGGCCGTGGCGCTCGACCAGCATGCCGCCTACTTCGAAACGCTCGGCCGGCACGATCGATGCGGCATAGCGGTTGGCGGGCGGCGGCGGCTCGGCGCCGAACGATGGGGCGCTCAATGCGAGCAAGACGGCGAACAGATAAGGGACTTTCATGCGGACTCCTGGTCAGGTGTGAATATCGTTTCGATCGGTTGGGCGAACAGTTTGGAAATCGTGAAGGCGAGCGGCAGGCTGGGGTCGTAGCGCCCGGTCTCGATCGCGTTGACGGTCTGGCGCGACACCCGCAGCAGGTCGGCCAGGTGGGCCTGGCTCCAGCCGTTTTCGGCGCGCAGTTGGCGCACGATGTTGTTCATCGGTCGAGCCAGTTGCGAAGGCAGGCGAGCGCGCCCCACACCCCGCCCATCACCGGCCACACGGTGAACATCGACAGCTTGGGATAGCCGGCGGTCTCGAGGAAGCCGTAGGTGAAGCTCAGGCCCGCGGTAACGGCGGCGGCGATCGCCAGCGTTTCGAGTGTGCCCTGGCGGATGAATTCATCGACCCGCCGCACATGGCGCGCCACCGCCCACACGGCCAGGCAGAAGCCGATCATCGGGCTCGCCAACACCAGCGTGCGCAGGACGCCGTCCTCCATCGGACGGCCGAACTGGATGGCCGCCAGCAGGACCGCGACGTACACCAGCAGCGCGCCGCCCAGCTCGCGCAGGTAGATCCGGTTCACTTTTTTCTCATGCATCGAGGCGCCCCATGTAGTAAAGTATGCTTTACATCTTACGGCGCGTTTTCGGCGATGTCAAGTAAGCTTTACATATATAATGCGCGTCCATGAATACTCCGCAGCTTCCCCGCGTCGCCGTCATCGGCGGCGGCCCCGCCGGCCTGATGGCGGCTGAAGTCCTGAGCCAGGGCGGCGCGCAGGTCGACCTGTACGACGCAATGCCCTCGGTCGGCCGCAAGTTCCTGTTGGCCGGGAAGGGCGGCATGAACATCACGCATGCGGAACCGTACCAAGCCTTCGTGGGCCGCTACGGCGCGCGCAGCGACGCGGTCGCGGCCTGGCTCGAGCAGTTCGGTCCGGAGGCGGTGCGCGCGTGGATCCACGGCCTCGGCATCGAGACTTTCGTCGGCACTTCGGGCCGCGTGTTCCCGGCCGATATGAAGGCCGCGCCGCTGCTGCGCGCCTGGCTGCACCGCCTGCGCGCGGCCGGCGTGCAGTTCCACATGCGCCATCGCTGGCTCGGGTGGCGCGGGCCGCAACTGGCGTTCGCCGCGCCCGACGGCGAGCGTCTGGTGCAGGCCGATACGGTGGTGCTGGCGCTCGGCGGCGGCAGCTGGGCGCGGCTTGGATCGGACGGCGCCTGGGTCCCGCTGCTGGCCGAAAAATCGGTGCCGGTCGCGCCGCTGCAGCCATCCAACTGCGGCTTCGACACCGACTGGAGCGCGCATTTCAGCAGCCGTTACGCGGGCGCGCCGCTGACCACCGTGGCCATCACCGCCACCGATGCAAGCGGCGCCACGGTCCGCAAGCAGGGCCAGTTCGTGGTCACCGCCGGCGGCGTGGAAGGCAGCCTGATTTACGCGCTGTCGGCCGCGCTGCGCGAGCAGATCGCGGCGCGGGGCAGCGCCACCATCCACCTCGACCTCGCGCCCGATTTCAGCGCCGACCGTGTGGCGGACGAGGTGCTGCGTCCGCGCGGCGCGCGCTCGATGTCGAGTCACTTGCAAAGCCGGCTTGGCATCAAGGGCGTCAAATCGGGCCTGCTGCGCGAATGTTTGAGCGCGCAGCAGTTCGCCGACCCGGCGCAATTGGCCGCGGCGATCAAGATGCTGCCGCTGGTGCTCAAGCGCGCGCGCCCGCTCGACGAGGCGATCAGCAGCGCCGGCGGGGTGCGCTTCGATGCGTTCGACGCCGGCACCCAGATGCTGCATGCGCTGCCGGGCGTGTTCGTGGCGGGCGAGATGATCGATTGGGAGGCGCCGACCGGCGGCTACCTGTTGACGGCCTGCTTCGCGAGCGGACGCGCTGCAGCCCGCGGCGCGCTGGCCTGGCTTTGAGGCCTCTTACTGCTTGAAGGTGACTTCGCCCGAACCGGTCTTGGTGATGTTGCGCTCGTTCGGACTGCCGTAGACGCTGACGTCGCCGCTGCCGTGCAGGTTGACCGCCGCGACCTTGCTGGCCGAGATGATCGAGGTGCCCGAGCCGCGCAGTTCGACCGCCGCCTCGTCGGCGCTCAGGTGCTGCGCATCCAGGTCGCCGGAGCCGGTCTGCTCGACCTTGAATTCCTTGCACTGGCCGACCACCGTCATCTGGCCCGAACCGACCAGCGCCACGTCGACCGTCCGGCTGTTGCTGCCGCCGTTCATTTCCAGCTCGCCGCTGCCATGCACGGCGGCCGTGATGTCCTTGTAGCGGCCGTTGAACTTGACGTTGCCCGAGCCGTTGAGCTGGACGTCGACCTTCTCGCCGCTGAAGCCGTTGATGGTGCTGTCGCCGCTGCCCTGGATGGTCAGCGATTCGAGCGAAGGCAGCACCAGCACCACCTGCAGCGGCTGGCGGTGGTGCAGCAGCATGCCCTTGGTGCCGATGTGCAGGGTGCCGTCGCCGTCTTCCACTGTTTCGATATTGCCCAGCAGGCGCTGTTCGCCGCGCACCACCAGCGACGCGGGCTGGCCCTGGCGCAGGGTCATGTCGATCGGGCCGCTCAGCTCGATCGAGACGATGCCCTTGCCGATGCCCCGCGTTTCGCTGGCGATCGCGCGGCCCTCGGCGTTCGGGGCACCGCTGACGCCCTGCGCCCGCAACATGCTGTACGACAGGCCGATCAGCAGGAAGGCCAGCACCAGCAGGCTGAATCCGACTTTGAATAATGCGCGCATGATGTGCTCCCGGAATAGTCAGCTGCCCCTGAGCAGCGAGAAATTCATGTCGATGTAACGCTTGATGCCGATCATCGTGTACTTGGTCACGACCAGGCTGAGCAGGAACAGCACGATCCCGCCCAGCACCATGCCGAGGCCGAACAGGGTCTGGGTGGTGCGCGAGCCGGCGTCCAGGTCGGTCGAGATGTGGATGCCGCGCCCGGCCATCGCCTCGGCGCGCTTGATGACGCGCGAGGAGTTGTCCGGTTCGGCGTCGGCCGCCTGCTCGTCCTCGTCCCGGGCGCGGTGCTCGGGCAGCTTTTCCTGGAACACGTGGATGCCGGTGTCGCCGATCGACACCTTGGTCTGCATGTCCGCGTCGAAGGACTCGTCGTTGATCGCGAAATGGCGCAGCGGGCCGTCCAGCACCAGCTCGTTGGCGCCGGACAGGCCGCTGGCGGTGATCGCGATCCCGGCCACGTAAAAGGCCAGCGCGCAGGCGTACATGGTGGTCAGCAGCGCCGCGTAGACGATCGCCGGCACCACCATGAACAGGTTGAAAATGGCCAGGCCCAGCGCCGATACCAGCAGGCGCAGCAGGTTGGCCGGGTTGCGCTTTTGCTGGAAGGTGTCGAGGTGGGTATTGGCGCGCAGGGTCATCGCGATCTTCTTGGGATCGTCGAGGTCCTTCGAGATGTCGAGTTCGGAGCGGCCGGCCGCCAGGCCGTCGACGAAGCGCTGTTCGTAGTAGGCCAGGGTCTTGGCCTGGATTTCCGGCGGCAGCCCGGTCATCGCTCGCTTGAGTGCGTCCAGGTATTCGAGTTTGCCCATGATGATTCCCGTCGCGCGATCAAAGTTGGCCGATGGCCGCCACCGCAACCGCCTGGTGGGACGCGTTGGCGCCGCCGATCAGGTCCGATTGGACGATCAGCGTGGTACTGGCGGCAACGAATGCCAGCAGGGCCAGTGCGCGAAGTCCGAGTTGGAGGTTCATGGTCGAGTCCGTCTTTTGCATAGTCTGTTTCGATGGTCGTACTGTACCCAGGCGCCCGATGTCGGGCCATCGGTATGCGACAGGCTGCAAGAATGGCGGGGCAGGCGACACTATGCGGCGACAGGTGCAGGGGCGAGCAGCAGCGCGGCGGCCGCGGTCCCGCTGCGCACGGCGGCCTCGAGTGTTGCCGGATAGTCACTGGCAGTGTAGTCGCCGGCCAGCACCAGCCCGTCCAGGCCGGTCGCATTGGCCGGCCGCAGCAGGCCCGGCGTGCAGGCGAAGGTCGCGCGTTTTTCGGTGATGACCTGGGTCCACGCGGGCGTGGCGAGCGCCGGCTGCGCCAGCGACGCCGCCAGCTGGGCCGCGATGGCGTGCGCCAAGGCCGCCTGGTCGAGCGCGGCGGCCTCGCCCGAAGCGCTGACCACCACCGCCAGCAGGCCCGCCTGGGCTGCGTCGAGCTGGCCGCGGTCGAACACGAACTGGCCCCAGCGGCTGGCCGCCGCATCGTCCAGCAGCGCGTAAAACGGCAGCGCCAGCCGGGTCGCGGCCGGGTATTGCAGGTAGCAGGTGGTAATCGCCTCGTAGCTGAACTGGGCCAGGCCGGGCGCGAGTCCGGGCACCAGCGCGGCCGCGGCGTAGGGCGGGGTGGCCAGCACCACGGCGTCGAAATAGGCGGTCCAGTTGCCGCCCACCGCCACGCCGGACGCATCGAGCTGCCAGCCGTCCTGGAAGCGCGCCAGCCGGGTCACCTTGGCGCCGGTGCGCACCTTGCCGCCGCGTTGTTCGATACGGGCCGCGGCCGCGGCCGGGAACAGCGCGCCCAGGTCGGTGCGCGGCAACAGCATGTCCGACGCGCCGCGCGCCGCGCCCAGGCTGTCGCGCAGCACGTTGAGGAAGACCTTGGCCGAGGCGCGCTCGGGCGGCGTGTTCAGCGCGGCCAGGCACAGCGGGCGCCACATCAGGCGCGTGATCGTGTCGGTCTGGTCGAAGCGCTCGAGCAATTCGCTGACGCTGCAATCGTTGTGCAACTGCCAGCCCATCCAGCGCGCGGTGGTCGAGAAGCGCGCCAGCGCCATCTTGTCGGCCCAGGCCAGGCCGGTGGCGCGCAGCAGGGCCGCGGCCAGGTGCAGCGGCGCGGGCAGCCGCGGCGCGACGAAATCCATGCCTTCGCCGGCCGGATAGCGCATCTGCAGCGGCAGCGTGAGCAAGGCGGCGGCGGGCGCGATGCCGGCCTTGCGCAGCACGCGCAGCGTCGCGCTGTAGGCGCCGAGCATGATGTGCTGGCCGTTGTCGAGCAGCTTGCCGTGCACCTCGACCGCGCGCGCGCGGCCGCCCAAGCTGCGCGCCGCTTCGAACAGCGTGACCTTGCAGCCGGCCTCGGCCAGCTCGAGCGCGGCGGTGCAGCCGGCCCAGCCGGCGCCGACCACCGCCACGCTTTTTTCCGGCTTAGCCACGGATATAGGTTTTCCACGCCAGCCACAGCTTGCGCAGCGGCGTCAGCGAGATGCGCTGGTTCAGCACGTGGTAGCCGTCGCGCTCGATCTCGTCGAGCAGGGTGCGGTAGATGGCCGCCATCATCAGGCCGGGCCGTTGCGCGCGCCGGTCTTCCGGCGGCAGCAGGGCGAAGGCGTCGTTGTAGACCTGCTGGGCGCGCGCGACCTGGAAGCGCATCAGCTGCTCGAACTTCTCGCTGTGGCGCGCGTTGAGCAAGTCGGCCGCGGTCACGCCGAACTGCTGCAGCTCGTTGACCGGCAGGTAGATGCGGCCCTTGCGCGCATCCTCGCCGACGTCGCGGATGATGTTGGTGAGCTGGAACGCCAGGCCCAGCTTCTCCGCATACTCGAGCGTGCGCGGATTGCTCGCACCAAAGATGCTGGCCGACAGGATCCCGACCACGCTCGCCACATGCCAGCAATAGCGCTGCATCGCCGGGTAGTCGAGGTAGCGGGTCTGGTCGAGGTCCATCTCCATGCCGTCGATGATCGCCTGCAGGTGCTGCTGCTCCAGCTGGTAGACCGCCAGGTGCGGCTGCAAGGCCTGCATCACCGGATGGGTCGGCTTGCCGTCGTAGGCGGCCGCCACTTCGGTGCGCCACCACGCCAGCTTGATGCGCGCGATCGACTGGTCGGTGCATTCGTCCACGGTGTCGTCGACCTCGCGGCAAAAGGCGTACAGGGCGGTGATCGCGCGGCGCCGCTCCGGCGGCAGGAACAGGAAGCTGTAGTAAAAACTGGATCCGCTTTGGACGGTTTTTTGTTGGCAGTATTCGTCTGGGGACATGTTCAAAAGAGCAAGGGTATGCGGATCGAAGCCGCTATCTTAGCCGATGCCAGCCGCGGCGCGCGAGGGCGGATTGATTTTTCGCTCACATACGGAGGGCGCGCCACAGGATCACGATCCAGTCCGCCGTCTTCAATTGCGGCCGGCGCGCGAACACGTCGTAGCCGACGCCTTCGATCGCCTCCAGGATGCGCAAGCCGCCTTGCACCACCAGCCGCAGTTCCCAGCCGATGCGGCCGGGCAGGCGCAGCGCCAGCGGCGCGCCGGACAGCAACAGCGCGCGTGCACGGCCGACCTCGAACGCCATCAGCGCGCGCCAGCGGGCGTCGCATTCGGCGCGGTCGAGCTGGGCCGGCTCCACCCCGAACCGCGCCAGGTCGTCGAGCGGGAGGTAGATGCGGTCTTTTTCGCGGTCGATGGCGACGTCTTGCCAGAAGTTGATGAGTTGTAGCGCCGAGCAGATGGCGTCCGAGTCCTGCACATTGCGCGCATCGGCGGCGCGGTACAGCGACAGCATCAGCAAGCCGACCGGATTGGCCGAGCGCCGGCAGTAATCGAGCAGCGGCTCGAAGCTGGCGTAGCGCGTGGTGCCGACGTCCTGCTTGAAGGCCGACAGCAGGTCGCGGAAAGGCTGCAGCGGCAGGCCGTATTCGGCGATCACGGCCGCCAGCCGGTCGAACATCGGCGTGCCCACCGCCGCGCCGCGCGCGATCGTGTCGAGCGCCTGCTCGTAGGCTGCGAGCGCGGCCAGGCGCTGCGCCGGCAGCGCGTCGCCTTCGTCGGCCAGGTCGTCGGCGCTGCGTGCGAAGGCGTAGATCGCTTCGACCGCGGGCACCAGCCGGCGCGGCAACAAAACCGAGGCGACTGGGAAATTTTCGTAGTGGTCGACGGGCATGAGGAATTTAATGACTCAAAAGTCATTTACTGACAAGTTTACGAATTATAATTACAAAATGGAAAGCAAGTTCCATAATGTCAGCGTGGCAATCCCGGTTGCCGCGTGCCCATGCATAGTAAAGGAAAATACCGTGTCTGCCCCTAGAAAACTGCACCGCGCGCTGGCGGCCGCCTCGCTGGTCTTGCTGGGCGCCTGCTCCAAGCCGGCCCCCAAGGCCGAAGATATCCGCCCGGTGCGCGCGATCGTGCTGAGCGCCGACAACGTCGCCATCAACGCCGAGTTTCCCGGCGAAGTGAGGCCGCGCGTGGAGTCGCGCCTCGGCTTCCGCGTCGGCGGCAAGATCACGACGCGTAAGGTCGACGTGGGCAGCGTGGTCAAGCGCGGCCAGGTGCTGATGCAGCTCGATCCGCTCGACCTGCAACTGTCCGAAGCGCAGGCGCTGGCCGCCTTGCGCGCGGCCGAAACCAATCGCGACCTGGCCAAGGCCGAGCTCAAGCGCTATCAGGAATTGCGGGTCAAGAATTTCGTCAGCCAGGCCGTGATCGACGCCAAGATCTCGGGCTGGAAAGCGGCCCAGGCCAGCGTCGATGCGGCCCAGGCCGCCTACCGCGGCCAGTCCAACCAGTCCGGTTACGCCACGCTGGTGGCCGACGTCGACGGCGTGGTGACGACGGTCGATGCCGAAGTCGGCCAGGTGGTCGCGCCCGGCACGCCGGTGGTGCGCGTGGCCAAGGCGGGCGAGAAGGAAATCGTGATCGGCATCCCCGAAGACAAGGTCGAGACCCTGCGCGACGTGGCCGATGTGTCGGTCCGCATGTGGGCCAATCCGAGCGTGCTCATCCCCGGCAAGATCCGCGAAATCTCGCCGGTGGCCGATGTCTTGACCCGCACCTACGCGGTGCGGGTATCGATGCCCGATGCGGCGGGCGACGTCCGGCTCGGCATGACCGCGCTGGTGCAGTTCTCGGCCAGGTCGGCGCTGCCGCTGATCCGCGTGCCGCTGACCGCGCTGTATTACGAGAAGGCCATCACCTCGGTGTGGCTGGTGGAGAACGGCGCGGTGCGCCTGACCCCGGTGCAAGTCGGCCCGACCTCGGGCAATGACATCCTGCTGATGGCCGGCGTCAAGCCCGGCCAGACCGTGGTGACGGCCGGCGTCAACCTGCTCAAGAACGGGCAGAAGGTCAAGATCCTGGCGATCGACGCGCCGCCCGCGGCAGACGCCCGGCAGGCTGCCGCGGCAGCGGCCGGGGCCGCCAAATGAAGGGATTCAACCTGTCGCGCTGGGCGCTCGAACACATCCCGTTGACGCGTTACCTGATCGCCGTGCTGCTGCTCGGCGGGATCTTCAGCTACACCCAGCTGGGCCAGGACGAAGACCCGCCGTTCACCTTCCGCGCGATGGTGGTGCGCGCCTTCTGGCCGGGCGCGACCGCGGTGCAGATGGCCGAGCAGGTCACCGACAAGCTCGAACGCAAGCTGCAGGAAACGCCCTACATCAACAAGATCCGCAGCTATTCCAAGCCCGGCGAAACCCTGATCATCCTCGAGCTGCGCGAATCGACGCCGCCCAAGGACACGCCGGCCTCCTGGTATCAGGTGCGCAAGAAGATCGGCGACATCGCCGGCACCTTGCCGGCCGGCGTGATCGGCCCCTTCTTCAACGACGAGTTCGGCGACACCTACGGTTCGATCTTCGCCTTGTCGGGCGACGGCTTCAGCTACGCCGAGATGAAGGACTATGCCGACTTCGTGCGCCAGCAGTTGCTGCGGGTGCCGCTGGTGGCCAAGGTCGAGCAGTTCGGGGTGCAGGACGAGAAGCTCAACATCATCTTCTCGCACAAGAAATTCGCCGAGCTGGGCGTGCCGTTCGAAGCGATCGTCAACCAGATCGCGACCCAGAACGCGGTCGAATCGACCGGCGTGCTGGTGACCCCGACCGACAATCTGCAAGTGCGCGTGACCGGCGCGCTGAAGACGGTCAAGGACTTCGAAGAGCTCGAACTGCGCGCCGGCAATACCACCTTCCGGCTGGGCGACTTCGCCACCATCCAGCGCGAATACCAGGACCCGCCGCAAGACAAGATGCGCTTCAACGGCAAGGAAGTGATCGGCCTCGGCGTGTCGATGGAAAAGGGCGGCAACATCCTGGTGATGGGCAAGGCGCTGGAAGCCACGATCGCGCAGATCAAGTCGCAACTGCCGGTCGGCATCGAGCTGCATCGCGTGGCGGACCAGCCGCGCGCGGTGGTCGACTCGGTGAGCGAATTCATTCACACGCTGATCGAGGCGATCCTGATCGTGCTGGCGGTCAGCTTCCTCGCGCTCGGCCTGCACACCAAGCCCCTGCGGCTCGACGCGCGGCCCGGCCTGGTGGTGGCGCTGACCATCCCGCTGGTGCTGGCGCTTACCT
>Ga0193702_1000457_pt1 | contig 13702 bp, 14 predicted proteins | sample U3a1metaG_FD_143060 | JGI IMG/M metagenome (GOLD analysis project Ga0193702, IMG submission 143060) | Soil microbial communities from a riparian zone of the East river system, Colorado, United States - U3a1 | ecosystem: Environmental > Terrestrial > Soil > Riparian zone | place: USA: East River... | reverse complement strand
CCAGGGACCAAAAGATTATGAGTCTTCTACTCTAACCAACTGAGCTATAGGCGCGGTTATTTTTGTGAGCTGCAAAGGTAAAAAAAAGTTGATTACTTAAAAATGAAATATCACAAAATTTAAAAGTTTATTAACTTTTACCGGCCACAATAATTTTCAGTTATTAGTATGTTTGCCTTATCAACATAAGCTACAGCTCATTATGCCAAACATTAAAAATATCATATTTGATTACGGAAATGTAATTTTCTCTCTCGATTTTATAAAAGGACAACAAGCATGGAAAGATCTGGGGATAGCTGACCCCGGTCAGTTTTATGGGCACAGGGTGCAGGACAAAGTGTTTGACGCCTTTGAAAGAGGCGAAATTGAGGCAGATGAGTTCAGGGATTATATCCGCAAAAAAATAAGTAATCCCGGTTTAACCGATCACCAGATTAATAATGCCTGGAACAGCATGCTGGTGGGGATTCCGGAAGGTAACCATGAGTTGCTGGCGGAGCTAAAATCAAAGTACCGCACTTTTTTATTGAGTAATATTAACCCCATCCATTACGACTATATAATGGACTACCTTAAAACCGATTTCGGTTTTGAGGGCAACGACCATCTTTTCGAAAAAACGTATTATTCGCACCTTACCGGGAAACGCAAGCCCGAGGCCGAAATTTTTGAACAGGTGCTTAACGAGAACCAGCTTGATCCGGCAGAAACTTTATTTATTGATGATAGTCCGCAGCATTTGGAAACGGCAAAAAAACTTGGCATTAAAACTTACTTAATGACAATGCCTGACACTATCCAGGCGCTGAAATTTTTGCAGTAATCAGTTATTTGAGTTTGCCAGTTTAAATTCGCCGGTTTTTACATTAATAGTGAATGGTTTGGGTTCGGGTAACCATAGTTTCCCATCGCCAATTTCAACCGGGATCCATAAATAGCGTGAATCCCATTGCGACTTGGGCCGCCATTGATCGCCCATGTAAATAACTGTGGTTGATTTTGTACCGACAACTTTTATCAGCATAGTTGATTGTGAGCCATAAGTTTTGGTTTCGGGCGGGGCAATATCTTTAAATTCTGTCCATGGGCCCTCTAATGATTTTGAGGTAGCGTATTTATTGGGGTTCGGGTTCCATCCGGTTAAGGCAGAGCCGATGGCATAATACAAGCCTTTATAGTGAACAATTGCGCCACCCTCAAGCGGCTCTTTTACCAGGCTCATCTCTTTTTCTATTGATAAATAATCATCAGATAGTTTTGCAATGTGAAAGCCCAGTGCGCGGTCTTCAAAAACCAGGTAAGCAGCGCCATCATCATCAATAAATTGGCCGATATCCCTGCTTTCATGATCGAGCGGGCGAAAGCTTTTTAAAAATTTAAAGTCGCCATCGGGTTTGTCGCTTACAGCAATTCCTACTCTTGCGTATTTATAATTGCGGGTATCCAGGTGAAAATACATCACATATTTTCTGGTGGGTTTGTTGTAGTACACTTTGGGGCGTTCCAAGATCCACCTGTACCCAAGGTTTTCGGGGTCCTGCATTTTTACAACATCACCCATGAACTTCCAGTTCATGAGGTCGGGCGAGGAGTAGCAGCTTACGTAACGATAATTTGTATCGAGGCCTTTTCTCCGTTCCTCCCCATACCAGTAATAGGTATTTTTTATTTTGATGATGCCGCCGCCGTGAGCCTGGATATGGTCGCCATTATTATCAGGCCAAACAGCACCCGGGTCAATGTTCTTATTTTGCGCAAACAAGCCTATGCTGATAAAAACTGCCGCTAATGTTATAAAATACCTTTTCATTTTATAAAAAGTTAATTCGCTTTGTTATTTTAAATCTTTCACTTCCTGTAGCCGCGCGTAGATCTCTATCATCGCGGCCTGGTCAATAAGCGCTTTAGCCGGTTTTGGCCCCAGCAGGTTGTCGCCATCACGTTCGGTATTCCATATATTATCGGCATCGGTTTCAAAAAAATTGATCCAGTCTTTGTTTTTATCAACCTTATATAAATCAATATACCCCCGCAGCATTACCGCGTTAAACCAATAATTACCAGGCAGGCGTCCATTTTTAAAAAAGTGTTCCCGGCCAGCCTTCGCTATCCGCTGCGCTTCGGCTAAATATTTGTTATCATGAGTAAGCTGGTATAACAGCACATTTGATTGCAGCATGGTGCCTGTATTATAGGTGTAAGTTGCTTTGCCTATTTTTAATGACGGGATCCTGATATTGTCATAATACACACCATCGGGGGCTTGTAAATACTTATTAACCCATTTGTACAAGTCCAGGGCAGTATTAAGGTATTGCTGTTGTTTTGTTAGTTTATATAGCTGCAAGGCCACCAGTATACCCGGGCCGTTTGAACACGTGTTTTTTGTGTTTTTATCGCCTTCTTTCCAGTATAAACCGCCGCCCGATGCAGTATCAAGGCCGCCCATCATAAACCGGTAGATCATTGCTGAGCTTTCAAGATACTTCTTTTTATGTGTGCGGTTGTAAGCATCAAGATAGGCAATAGCAACCCATTGGTTATCATCATAAAAACGGGAGCTTAATTTCTCTTTTAAAGGATAATCCTGGTAGGCGGGGTAGGGCGGCTTATCGCTATAATATTGATCAATTGCCTTAACTACCGGCTGCATATAATCCGTGCCACGCTGTAAAGCCTCCATTTCATTGGTCGCCTGGATCAATGCACACAAGGGCCAGAGCCAGGAGTGAGGATTCTCATTTTTAGCGCTATCCGTTGTTTCAAAATACAGCCCGTTTTTTTTATCAGTAAGCTTGTTGCCGATGCCTGCGTACAGGTATTTTATCCGTGTTTTATAATCGGGTAGTTGTGCCTTGGCTATAACGCAACAGCATATGCCAAGCAGGATTAAGATTGGTTTTTTCATAAGTAATTGGTAAGGCTAATTTACGATTATTAACAATTAAATGTAATTGTGACAGCAATATTACTCAGCAAAAAGAATGTTGTCACTTATGTTGAGGTTTTTAATTGTGCTTAATTCGGTTACTTTTGGTTATGCTAATCATACAGCTTACCGGCTTATCCGGATCAGGTAAAACAACACTTTCAACTTACGTAAAACAAAAACTTGGAGAGCAGCATCTTCGGGTTGAAATAATTGATGGTGATACTTACCGTAAAACCCTTTGCAGCGACCTTGGGTTTTCAAAAGAGGACCGCTGTGAAAATATCCGCCGTTTAGGGCGGGCGGCTTTGGCATTTACCGGTAGCAGAGAGGTGGCTATTATCGCTGCCATTAACCCGTTTGAAGAAGTTAGGCGTGAATTAAAAGAGAACTATGGAGTTAAAACCGTATGGATAAATTGCGCCATAGATGTTTTGATTGAACGCGATACCAAGGGTCTGTATAAACGGGCGCTGCTGCCTGAAAACCACCCCGATAAATTGAGCAACCTCACCGGGATTAACGATGACTACGATTTACCTTTAACCTGCGAATTAATAATTAATACACATGAACAAACATGTGAGCAATCGGGCGATTTGCTTTGCGATTTTATTATGCTGTGGGTAGGGGATAAATAATCGTCATTTGGCATCCGTAGGTGCATAGGTAAAATATTGCACAAATCTTGGTTTGTCTGATGTATTGGTGCTGCTGCCATGTGGCAAGGCATGGTGCCATATTATAAAATCGCCTGCGTTGGCAGCTATTGGGATGCAGCCAAGGGCATGCAAGTCTTCATCATAAGGATTTTTACCGTTCAGGCTGGTTAACCAACTATCAATACGATGCTGAAAGCCTGGCACCAGGCTAAATGCGCCCTGGTTTTCGGCTGTATCGGCAAGGTAAAGTATTCCCTGCAGGTTGAATGGGATAGGTAATTTTAGTTTAGTATCCCAGTGCAGCCTTGGGCCTGGAAATTTCCAGCGCTCGGTTTCAGGAGGATTAAAACCAACCCTGTCGGCATTAACCCATATGTCCGTACGGTTCCACAGTTGCTCATGTGCAGCCCTGATTATTGCTGAATTGCGATTTTTGTCGAGTATAGGGTGCTGAAAAAGCTGCACCATTATACCCTGCCGGGCAGGATGCACAGTGTACCAGGTGGCCGGATCGTTGCGGTCAATTTCAATAAAATCACAAATAACCTCAATGGTTTTTTCGCAATCGGCTTTTGGCACGGCGTTCCGTAAAATAATATAACCGTTTTTATCCCAAAACTCAAGTTGCTCATTGTCCAAAACTTGTGGTACGGCCTGTCCGATGGTGGTGTCCTCGTTTAAAATTGTGTTATTAAAACGTGTAATGTTTTCGGGCATAGGCCTGCCATTTACTACCTCTACCCATTGTTCAAACTCTTCGAATGACGGGGCGGTTGAATAAAGATATTTTACAACTTGCTCCAATCCCAAGCCGAGTATGGAAAGCATGGTTTTGTCCAACTGGAATTCTTCGCCAAACGCATTCGGCGTAAGTGCTCCGCTGCGTTTTAACATACATTTATGCCAATATCTTTTCATGTGCATAACCTGCAGTTGTCCGGTTTCTTCCGATGGGATCAGTAACACATCTATCATGTCGGTTGATTTTTAATATTACACGTTAATATCCACGCCCAATAAACCGGCCGCACTTTCAAAATGGTCACCTGGCCTTATACCAAGGCCCGCAAGTTTAATACCCGAAAATATGCCTTCGGCTGTTTGCACTATATTAATTCTTAAAAATTCGGTGTTTTTACATGCCACCAGTATGCCATAATTGGCGTCAGCATGTATAATGGAGCCTGGCGCAAAGTCAGCCGGGTTGGTAACCTGTATTTGCATTACTTCAATTATCCTGAGCGGCTGCCCTCTGAATGCGGAAATTGCACCGCCGTAATCGGCGTTGGTGGCGTTAATAAGGTTTTCAATTTCTTTTGCAGATTGTGTTTCCCAGTTAATTTTAAGGTCGTCGATTCCAACTCCGGGGAAATAGCTCGCGTTATCCTCGCTTTGAGCGTAAAGCATGTTGTTACCTGTGTTTGATAATTTTTCAATCGCTTTGCTGATGACCTGTACACTCTCGACAGCTAAACGGGCTGTATACAAGCCCAGTGTGTCGCCGGGTGAAATGGCGGTTTGATGTTGCATTAGCATTGCACCGCTGTCGAAGCTTTCCGTCATTTGGTGGATAGTTATCCCGCCGGTTGTTTCGCCATTTTTTATTTGCCAAAAAACCGGCGATTTACCGCGATAAGCCGGCAACAAGCTAAAGTGTACGTTATGGAAGCCAAATTTCGGAATGGCAAACAATTCGGTCGGTATCTTATAACTACAGCCAAAAACTAAAACTAAATCGGGCCTGGCCTCGGTTAACCAGTTCTTAAGATCAGATAACAATTCGTGTTTTAAAAAACGCTTAAACGGGATGTTTAAATGGCCTGCGTTAAGTTCAATTGGTACGGTGTTTTTATTTGGCGCGCCGGGCGAGACAACGCTATGCAGCATTTTTTGCCCGGCCAGATAATGCATACAGGGTATAGAAAAAGCGCCGCTTGTGAGCAATATTATTTTCACTTAAATAAGATTTAGCATTTTGAGGTGTGCAATTCAGGGCAAAATAAGTAAAGTAATTCAATTTAGAATTACTGCGCTGTCAATCTTTTTTTCTCGAGGATTTGATATAACTCCATTGCATTGGTAAGACATGCAGGAAACCCCGTTACAATAGCTTCATTAAAGCGCTCACCTGGTTTTTTTGAATGGTATTGGCTTCGGTCATCCATGTTTAAAAGTTCGTCCTTAGTGAAAGTTATATTGGCAAACTTTCCAATTTTATCTATCATTTGCATTGGCCCATCACTATAATTAATCAGCAGGCAGTTAGCGTCGTTTGCGGCTGTCTCCAGATATTTATCCAGGTAAATTGCCAATATATTTGACAGGTAAACCTGGGCATCCTGTTGTATTACATCTTGTGTAAACCCGAATAGTTCCGGCTCAATCAATCCCGGCACAGCCTGCATGCCAGCCTGCTTACGGTGCGACCAGAAAACCTCATCGGGGCTGCGGTACATCAAAATAAACGGCACTTCGGGAAAAAGACGGCGTAATTGCGCATAAAAAATAATATGCCAGCTATCAGCTTTTATAAATAATCGCTCGGCTTTTTGTTCACCAGGTTTTTCATTTGCTGTAATTTTGTAAGAATAATATTTAATAGCTGCATTTAATAACCCGTTTATTTTCGCTTCACTAAATCCTTTGTATTTAAAAGGCAACCGCAGTAGATCGTCAAAAAAAGGAACCTCGGCAAGCGACACATTTTTGGAGGATGATGCCAGCAACTGCGACACCAGGGTTGAGCCGCAACGGGAAATATGAAAAATAAAAGCGTTCGGAATGCTCTCGTCTAAGTCTTGTGCCCAGTCCAGTATCATATCCAGGCTGCTGACCTGCTCAAAACCACGGCCTTTATTATTCGCCGACCTGCATTTTATTATTGTTTCGTCAAAAAATGGCTCGGTAAAAGGAGCGTCACCGGTGTCGAGCCAATGACACAAGGGCCAGTTTTGCACATGAGTTAGTTTATAAGGTATCCACCCTTCAATTTTAACGTTATCCATAGGGTAGCGGGTATTAAACAGCCGGGTGGCTTGCGAGTATGTTTTTTACTTTTTCTTCAAGCTGCGCGGCTAACTTATTGGAAGTTTCGGTGTTTTGATACCTTAATTCCTCAATCAACTTTATCATGTTTTGATCAACCTCCTCTTTTTTATACGCTATTTCGCCGGATGATTCAACAATCGCTTTTAACCAGTCATTCACTTTACAATCAATCACAAGGTGTATCCTATCGGTAGCCCCTTTATTTGACACATTATGCGGAAGATTGGCATTAAGGTACCAGCATTCGCCTTCGTTTAAAAATATCCGGTCGTTTTCGCAGTAAAACTCAACATCGGCGTTGGTAAATATCGGGAAATGAAGGCGGGCTTCTCCTTTTTCAAATGCCAGTTCCGCATCCCTGTGTTGTTTAATAACAGCGCCGGCTTGTAAATTTAAAAAACGCACAGCCATAACAGGGCAGTGCAGGGTTGCTATCAGATTATTTACCGAAGCAAAATGACCCATATATATAGTATCCAAAAATTCGGTTTCCCCAATCAAATCAGGGCTGTTATTTTTATGGCTTCCGCCCGGTGATCGTAACGAAAGCACTTTCCACGAGCCGGTATAATGATACTTATTAATATGCGGTTGCCATTCATCCCCGGCCGAAATCAATTCAGCCTGGGTTGCTTTAAAATCGAAAGGTAACTGCAGTTTTGCGTAACGTATCATGCAATGCAGTTTAAGTTTGAGATAACCATCGTATCATATTTGGATAGGGCAAGGCATTGTTTTCGGCCGCTAGCTTTTTGTCGTAAGCGAGGCCCCTGTATTGCAGCATGGGCAAGCCAATGTACGATCCGTCTGCAAATACCTGCTGAAGGTGATCTCCTTCCCCCTTGTATCCGCCGGAGTGAAAAACCACAGACGAGGGGAGGCCTATATGCACACAGGCCGCATAGCTCCATGCCAGGGCCATCATCTCAAACCCTCCACTCATGTACTCGGGCAGTGGATCGCCTATTGTTTTGCGTGCTTCAGGGCCGTAAGCGGCAAGGTGCCCAGCCTCGTGCAGTATATCGCCGGGATACAGCAACTTATCGCAATCGACAATTATTTGACCGTTTTCCAGCAGCAACCCCGGTAAAAAAGTGTCCTGATCGATAGGCCGCTTAACTACTTCTAATCCTATAGAAGTAACAAAATCAACAATAGTATCAATTACAGGCCGGTCCATAGCCAAAAGTATTAAACCAGCTTTGGTTTTGCAAGCCCTAAATCAGCAAATGATGCCGCGAACGATTTTGGCGGCGCCCCCGGAATAATGTGTCGCGGTACCACCCCATATTTTTGCTTATCGCTGTCGAAATTTATAACAGTGCGGCCCATCATCAGGCCATCCCACGCTGTTTGAGATAAAACCACTTCGTGTTTTAACTTGTTGGCGAGTATCATCGGGTTCAGCATTAGCTTATCGTTATTACTGCCAATAATCAAGTCGATGTTTTCAGATTGCGCTGCCAGTTTCTGGTTGTCGGGTGCGTCACCTTCCGCCATGTAGCCCAGGTGCGACAAGCATATCACCAGGTCGCATTTTTCGTCGTTTTTTAATAAGCCCGCAAATTTGTTAGCGCTAGCTATGGCATCGTTATATTTTAAGCCACTTACCTGGTTGCCAACAGCTGTAATACCTACCCGGAACCTGCCGCTGGTTATTATAGTATAAGGCTTTACTACGCGTTTTAAATTACCGGTAAATTCATAGTTGCAATTTAACAACGGGAATTTCATTATTGCAGCAAGTGTTGCTAAATGATCCTGGCCCTGGGCAAGTTCCTGGCTGCCCACCGCTGCAGCGTGGTAGCCCATTTTATTCATTACAGCAATCAGCTGCTTTTGAAGGTAAGGGCTGTGCGCTCCATTTATAAAGTTGCCCGCGTCAAGCAACAAACCGCTTGTTTCCTGCTTTTGCAGCTCAGCATTTATAAGGTTTAGGCCGCCCTTGGTTTTATATACCGTATCAATATTGCCTCTTATATCATTTGTATGATACACAGTAACCGCATTTCTTACAGAATGCAATGTATTAATGTGTTTAGTAATTGCGGCTGCCGAAGCCATTGGTTTGCATAAGGTTGCAGCACCAGCCATAACGGATATTTGGCTAAGAAATATCCTGCGGGGTTTATTCATTTCGATACAGTTAATAGTTAATTAGAGGTTCTAAATATATCAACTTTTCTCAATTATAATACAAAAAATAATAAATAATAATCTATAATAAATAATTTAATACTATAGTTAATATTAATGGTTGTTATCACAATGCCAATTTTGCACACAACACTTAAATGCCTATGAATTAACGATCTTTACTATAATTACCCGTTTTTAAATTGTAAAAATCGCACCTGAATAAAAATCAAATTGCCTGTAATTAAATTAATTTATCTTTTTCTTTGAATTGTAAAAAAAACACTTTAATATTGGCTCAAATTATAATTAAAATAACCTTACAACACAAAATAACCTTACAACACAACCAAGCCTTTTAAAAGATCAACAATTTCCAAAAACCTTGTTAAAACCTTAAATTTATGGATCAACCTTATATCGGGGTAATTTTTGCGCATTCAGGTACTTTTGCTCCTTTAAATTGGGCATTGTGCCAGGGGCAGGTACAGTCAATAGCCGATAACGAAACCCTTTACACGTTAATTGGCACTAACTTCGGCGGCGATGGTCAGGTTACCTTTAACCTTCCTGATTTGCGCGGGCGCATACCTGTTGGCCAGGGCCAGGGTCCCGGCTTAAGCAACTATGTACTCGGGCAAATGTCGGGCACTGAAAGCGTTACCGTTCTTAGCACCCAGATGCCTACGCATAATCACCTGGTAAACACAGTTAACAACCAGGGTAACGCAGCTGTACCAACAACAAGCTCGTATATAGCAGGTACTTATTCTGGTTCAGGCAGTTCAGCTTTAGCTATTAATTTTTATGGCGCAGCAGCTACTTCGGGCGTAACATTGGCGCCTTCTACCGTTAGTATCGCGGGGAACAACCAGCCGATTAATATTATTCAGCCGGTTTTGGCAACCCAGTATATAATTTCGCTTTATGGTATTTTTCCATCAAGAAACTAACAATTAAAGTTAACCTAATTAATAATCACATTTAATTATCATGGATTCACCATATATAGGACAGATTTTTATGTACGGGTATGACTGGGCGCCCAAAAATTATGCGCTCTGCGCTAACCAACTATTGCCCATTGCACAAAACCAGGCATTGTTTTCGATATTAGGCACTACCTACGGTGGTGACGGCCGGACTACTTTTGCCCTGCCCGACCTCCGGGGGCGCACTTATGTGGGCTGGGGCCAGGGCCCTGGCTTAAGCAACTACGATCTCGGCGAACTTACAGGCACCCAAAGTGTAACCCTGTTGCAAAGCAACCTGCCCGCGCATAATCACCTGATGAATGTAAACACTGGTGTAGCCACAGTGGGCGACTCAACAAACGCCGTGCTATCGCAAGGGGCCATTGTTGGTGGCGTCACCGTTGCTACTTATTCAACAAGCGGAGCAAATGCCCAAATGAACGTTGGTACATTAGCAACTGCCGGTGGTAGTCAACCTGTTTCGATATTACAACCTTATCTTGCAATTAATTTTTCTGTTTGCTTATATGGCTTGTTCCCATCACGAAATTAAAATTGAAACCAGTTAGCACCATAGTTTAATTTTAACTAAAAGAGCTAACAAAAATTCATTATTGTTAAAATAAAATATGATAAAATATATCACAGCTTATTAAACCAACACTCACATGGATCCATATTTATCTTCAATCTATATATTTGCAGGCAATTTCGCAATAAGAGGCTTTGTGCTTTGCGCAGGCCAAATTGTAGCCATTCAGAGCAACACCGCGCTTTTTTCTCTTATCGGCACGTATTACGGTGGCAACGGAACTTCGAATTTCGGACTTCCCGACCTGCGCGGCCGCACCGCATTACAACAAGGCCAGGGACCAGGGCTAAGTGATTACGCCATAGGCGAAGTTACCGGCGTTGAAAATGAAACAATGCTTTACTCGCAAATGCCGGCACATAGCCACTTAGTAAAGGTATCAACTGACGGCGGCACCACCCCATTGCCTTCAGGAAGCTACTTTGCGGAGGCGAAGGACCCCGATAACCCGCGTTCGGTACCACAGTTGTTTTATAACACATCGACTGTAAATACAACATTAAACCCACAGGCTATTGGGATCGCCGGCAGTTCGATACCGTTTAGCATTCAACAGCCGCTTTTGGGCTTAACGGCGATGATTGCCACATCGGGGATTTACCCTGCAAGAAACTAAATATGGTTAAATTACAATTACCGGCTTAATGACGGGACCAATAAAGATAGGGTTTTTATCGCCCTACTCAGGGGTTTATCCATATTACGCACAACACCTGATGGCCGGGATGCTGTTAGGCATATACCCTGGGGCGATAAAAAAGAACGAAATACAATTTATACCGGTGTACACAAAAATGGGCGACCCAAAAAGTGTACTCGAAGCAACTAACCGGCTGGTATTTTTTGACCAGGTTGATATAATATCAGGGCTGATAAACTACAAGTCGATACCAGATATATTGACGGTTATAGAACGGCACAATAAAATAGGTTTCTTTTTCGACTCAGGTGAGTACATTCCCTGGTTTGAATATTTAAGCCCGCGTTTATTTTATTCGTCGCAACAGATCTGGCAATCGCAATACGCGCTTGGCTACTGGGCCGGTAAACAATATGCCGATGGCGGGATGATGGTGGCAACGGTTTACGAGGCGGGGTATCATGTTACCAGCACGTTTAGTAAGGGCGTAGCGGATGCGGGCGGCGGCCGTTTGCGGACGAACGTGATAAGCCATGATAAGAACAACCCGAAGGCGATGGACCTGAGCGGTTTTTTTGAAGAGGTAAAAAAAAATGCACCGCCATTTGTACATGCCATGTTTGTGGGTGACCAGGGGAATGAGTTTTTGCTGGCGTGGAAAAATTCGGGTTATCATAAGCATATACCCCTTATTGTTGCCGAAAATATGGCTTATGATGATATACTTGAAGATGCTGCACAATTGGACCTTGAAATAATATCGGCCGGCACATGGAGCTGTACCGACGAGAATAGCCGAAACGTACAATTTGTAAAACGATTTGAAAGCCAGGGTGGCCAAAAAGCGAATATTTTCGGGCTGCTGGGCTATGAAGCCGGGTTGGCTCTTAAAGAGGTTAGGCCGCTTTTACAAAAACGCGAAATGAACAAAGTTGCAGAATTGCTGCAGAAAGAATCGGTAATGGGGCCAAGGGGCGAAAGAAATTTTTTCCCTTCTTCTGGTTTCTCGTTACCGGTAATCGATATTTTGAGTGTTAAAACATCGGCAAATAAAATTTTTAAAACAGTTATAAGTCAGGGCAATGGATTGAGATTCGACGCTGAAAATTTCAGGGAGATTCATGAAGGGTGCGTTAGCGGCTGGCAAAATCCGTATATGTGTATTTAAACTTTTTAAGTAATATATCCTAAACCGTTAATGTGTATTTAATTTTAATATTATGAAAAAAATCTTTACAAAAACTATTGGATTTGTTGCAGCGATTATTCTTTTTGTGGGGATAGCGTTGCCTGCGTGCGCACAATTCGTTAAAAAGTCGTATGAAAGCAACAATGAATTTTATACGGCAGTTACTAAAGATCCTACCGGCAACATATACGCCATAAGGAGCGCCGATGGCGTACATGCGTCAGTGATAAAATACGCACCTAATTCAACAAGCTTTACCACACTTTTTAGCGGACTTGCCGCGGGTGGCGGAGATGAGTCAAATGCTGGCTTTTTGGCCTGGGGCCTTGCCGTAAACAGCCATGGCGATGTTTATTGTACAACTAACCTTAGTCTTGGCAATACTACCACGGGTACAAACGTGGTAAATGGTGTTGCACTTCCCAATCATGGTAATGTTATTAAGCTGGCGTCAAACAATGGCTATGCGGGCACTTCTTACACAGCTAGTGCTTTCCTTAGTGCCGGTTTATTTTATACAAGCCTGGCTTTTGATGCGAGCGATAATTTATATATAGTACAAACAGATAATACATCCCTGAGCCATTATACGGTAAGGAGATATCCTGCCGGAAGTACCAGCGGGACAGAGTTATTTAACGATTTAAATGATGATGCCACTGATAATTATCCGCACGGCCTTGCTTTGGCTTCAAACGGTGATATTTATGTTTGTGATGCAGGGCAGAAATCAACCGGGGGTACCAGCGGCCACAAGGGCGGGGTACGCCATTACGTAAATTCAAGCGGCACCTATTCGTCGCACACCAACGTATCAACAAACACCTACCCTATGGCGCTTGCGCTTGACGGTTCAGGTAACCTTTACGTTTCAGAAACCGATGGCACTGCATATGCAAATTATCGGTTAAATAAATATAATGCCTCTTCACATGTTTTGACTGCAGGAAACATTACCACACCACTCGTTGCCAGCGGCGGTATTCTTCCGGATGGTATTTCAGCAGTAAACGACCATGATATTTATGTGGCCGGCGGCGGCAATCCAAGTGAATTTTTCGAGCTGATTGGCCCGGCAACCACGCCAGCCAGCGGTATTAACTTTACTGCAACCGCTATTACCACCACCACCATTAACTGGACCAATGGCGACGGCGCAAGCCGGGCTGTATTTGTGGCGCTTGCAAATTCAGGTACGCCAACCACTGCTAACAGTACAAATTATACAGCTAATACCACTTTTGGCTCAGGCTCGCAGGCAGGGGCCGGCTGGTATTGTGTTTTTAACGGAACAGGCAGCTCGGTAAATGTTACCGGCCTTACCGCAGGCAGTACATATCGTGCAATGGTTGTTGAATATAATGGGTCGGTAGCATTAACGAATGAAAATTATCTAACCACCTCGAACAGCGGTAACACGGCTAACGTAACTATGCTAAGCCCGACTACCATAAACTCATTAAACAGAGTTTCAGCTCAAACAACAAATGCTGCCAGCGTAAGCTTTACAGCGGTATTCGGATCGGCGG
>Ga0193702_1000456_pt1 | contig 13703 bp, 11 predicted proteins | sample U3a1metaG_FD_143060 | JGI IMG/M metagenome (GOLD analysis project Ga0193702, IMG submission 143060) | Soil microbial communities from a riparian zone of the East river system, Colorado, United States - U3a1 | ecosystem: Environmental > Terrestrial > Soil > Riparian zone | place: USA: East River... | reverse complement strand
GGACAGATATGCGTTCGCCCGCTTCAGTAGCGGCATTGCTTAAGGCGGGAGCATCAGCAGCAGGTGTTAAATTGCCATCAGGCTACGCAGAAGTTGATGAGCTGCTGGAAAAATACCGGTCATAAAACGCTTACAGCTTTTCGCCATGCTGGCTAATGTCAAGGCCAATTTCTTCTTCTTCAGAAGATACGCGTAAAGGTGAGATCATGTCAGTAATTTTAAGCAAAAGCAATGAGCCAAAAAACGCGAAGATTGAAACGCCAACCAGGGCAATTAACTGTACAAAAAACAAATGGGTATGCCCAAAAAACAAACCATCTCCGGTTGTATTTGCCGCATTTACTTTTTGACTGGCAAACACACCGGTAAGCAGCATGCCCACCATACCGCCAACGCCGTGGCAGGGGAATACATCAAGCGTATCATCAATGGATGTACGTGTGCGCCATTCAACCACAAGGTTGCTGATAACGGCAGATATGATCCCTATAGCAAGGGAATGCGGAACACTTACATAGCCTGCCGCAGGGGTAATGGCTACAAGGCCAACCACTGCGCCTATACAAGTACCCATTGCCGACGGCTTTTTACCGCGCAGCATGTCAAAAAAGATCCAGGTTAAGCCGCCTGCAGCAGATGCTGTTGTACTGGTTGCCAAAGCAATAACCGCAAGGTGATTTGCACCAAAAGCAGAACCTGCATTAAAACCAAACCAACCGAACCACAGTAAGCCGGTACCTATCATTACATAAGTGATCCGGGCAGGTGAATGGCTTGCCTCGTTCCTTCGTTTTAAATATAAAGCCGATGCCAGGGCAGCCCATCCGGCTGACATATGCACTACTGTGCCTCCGGCAAAGTCAAGTACCCCCAATTTACTGAGGATCCCGTCAGGATGCCAGGTTATGTGCGCCAGTGGCGAGAATATAAAAATGGTGAACAATACCAAGAATATTATGTACGAATTGAAGCGGATCCGCTCGGCAAATGCACCGGTAATAAGTGCGGGTGTAATAATGGCAAACTTAAGCTGATACATGGCAAAAAGCAATAAAGGTATTGTTGGCGCCAGTTTCCAGGTTGCATTACCCAACATCCCCTTCATCATAAAAAATGTTGAAGGATTACCAATAATTCCGCCAATACTATCCCCAAAGGCAAGGCTAAAGCCAAATATGCCCCACATCACAGTTATAATAACCATACAAACGATACTTTGCAGCATGGTGGAGATCACATTCTTTTTATTAACCATTCCACCGTAAAAGAAGGCCAAGCCAGGTGTCATGATCAAAACCAGGGCTGTAGACATCAGCATCCAGGCAATATCACCCGTATTAAAGTGCGGATCAGGCCCTTTTTTAAATTCTACCGAAGGAAAAAGAAAGGTTAAAACTAAAATAAACAGAATTAGCGCGAAGGGAAAATATCTTTCCATGCAATATTTAAAAATCTATAAAATAATCAGCCGGAGCCCAGGTTTATATCGTTGTAAAAATGCTAAAAAAATCAAATAAGTAATGAAATGCTGTAAAATTTAGCATTTTTCAATATTTACAATAAAAATATTGTAAAAATCATATATCGATATAGAAAAAACCATCGATTAATGACAGATTTATAATAAAAAACAAGAAAACCGCTATAGTTTGATTTTTGAAAATGATAAAACAGCGCGTTATATAAAAACTTATCAGCGTTTGGATGAAAATTTAAATTTTGAAAAAAGAAAAGCCTGGTTATTGGGAACCAGGCTCGTCATAATATAGGTTTATAAATGGTTTAGTTTCGTTTCTTAAGTGACCTTAATCTTTTCATATGCACACAACGGTTCGGATGAAAAAGTTGCTGAAATTAGGATATTAATTATATAAAAACAAATAAAAAAGATACTATTTATTTAAAATAATATAAAAAGCCACTTTTTAAATTATTTTAAATAGTAAATCAGGCCATATTCCCAGTAAAATCACCAAAAGTGATACTATTATGCACAAAACCACAATATTTTGAGATTTAATAAGTGTATTTTTAACAATTTCGGTTCTTTTAAGGAATAAATTAAGGGGGATTTTGATGTAGTAAAACAGGGATACTACTGTTGTTAAGGCACCTGTTATCATTAATATTAATAACCAGATATTATGATCCTGCTGGTAAACTCCATACACTGCCGAAAAAACCAATACCTTACCGGTAAACCCCGCACTAACGGGCAACCCGGTTAATGATACCAGCACTATTACAAAGCAGATAGAAGCCGCCGGGTATTTATGGCCAAGACCCTTATAGCTATCCATGTCATCCGCATCCAGTGCGTTTGCGAAATAAGTAGCCAGCGCCAATGCGCCTATGTTTGCCAGGCCGTACACAGCCAGGTAATAGGTTAATGCCGAAATACCGGTAGATGTATAGGTTACAATTGCCATCAGTGCAAACCCGGTATGCCCTATGCTTGAGTAAGCCAGCATCCGTTTTACATTACGTTGAAGCACGGCCGCAAAGTTTCCGGCAATCATGGTAACAATGCCGGCAATGCTCAGGATCAGCCTGAAATCAAAAGCGTTCCATTTTGTGTAAAAGATAAATGGCCTTAAAAAATTAATGAGCAAAGCAAAGGCCGCTATTTTAGGTAAGGTTGAGAGCCATGCGGTTACCGGCGTTGATGCCCCTTCATATACATCGGGCACCCAAAAATGAACGGGGACAAATGAGAGCTTAAACCCAATCCCTATCAGCACCAGCACCAAAGCAAATGAAACTGCCAGTGGATTGGCCTGGATCAATCCCGGAAGTAAGTTGCCGGTAAATAAGTTTAACGAACCACTTAAGCCGTAGAGCAGCGAGATGCCGTATAACATTATGGCTGATGATGCAGCCCCAAACAAAACATATTTTAATCCTGCTTCTGTGCTGAAAGTATTTTCAGACCGGTAGGCCACCATCAGGTACGATGCAATGGATACCATTTCAATAGCCAGGTAAATAGATAGCAAGTTTACCGCCATAGTCATCAGGTGCAGGCCTAATACCGAGCCAATAACTATTGAATACAGGTCAGAAAGGCCTTTGCGGTGGGCCTTTAAGCGGTTGTCCCATTCAAAGTAAAGCAACAGGGTAAATGCAAGTGCATCAATAATAAATTTAAAGTTGATGGCTATGCGATTAAGCAGCAGCATTTCATCAAACAAAAACATACCGTTTATACGGCCGCTCACAAACAACAGCTGAATTTGCTGGTAATCCTTATTGATCACCAGCAAAATTCCCGCACATGCAATTATCCTGCACAATTTTTCAGAATTGCGGCCAAACAGCAGATCAGTCACCAATACCAGTATAAACAATACCGTCAAATAAATTTCGGGCAAAAAATATGCAATGCTGCCTAAAACATTGGAAATGGAGCCTGGTATAAATGGGATCAGATCGTGCATTATATTATTGAACTATTACTGACTGGCTTTTTGGATATTTAACCAGGTATCTTAATTGTGTCTTTTTATCTTCCTGCGAATTTAGCAGGAAATTCCATGAAACCTTGCCTGTAAGCGCGTCAGGTTTTACCCCTCCCGATTCCTGCACCTCAACCTCGATAGCAGAGTTTTGCGATACGGGTACCTGGTCTTCAACCAGCAGGTTTATTTTTTGGTTTTTACGGTTCTTTACCTCTATCAGCCAGCTTTTGGTTTCTTTTTTATTTGAGCCGAAAGTTTGATTTTGGGTTAGATTCTTTTCAAGAGTGCGCTTCACTAAAATACCCTTGTCATTCCCAAGCGAAAGATTCAAAGTATCGCTCATAGCCCGCATGTCTATCCGCGATTTACCGATATAAGTACCCTCAAAAAACACATTGGCATCGCCCGATAAAAGGTTGTATTTGTTTAAGTCGGTTACCTGGGCGGTTAAAAACACATCGGTGCTAATTTTAGGAGCAGTGTAATATTGGTAAGTGGCATTTACATTTACCTGGTTTATTTCAACCTGGCGAGGCTTGCCGTCGTTTGTTACAGAGTATGGATTTTCGATATTAAATTCAACACTGGTTTGAGCTTCCTGCATTTCCACACTCACCGGGATAGCGCTACGGCTACCGTACCCGCTCGTTACCACTACTTCGGCTAACTGTTTGGAATCGTCGTCTTTGTCCTGGCTGGTAACAACTCCTTTAACTTTTCCCTGAAGTACCTTATTTATATTGTAAGCATTCAGGTAATAAGGCATCAATTCAGGCTTAACTGCGTTATTGGATGGCAGGCCTGTTGACAAGGTTAGCTTTACATTTTTCCAATCCTCACCGCTGTGCTGCAGTACATTGGCTTTGTAGACAATTATTAAAGGGCTGTTTACATTTTTTGCCCTTATATCATAGCTTGGATACCAGCTGGCATCGCCAGTCAGATAGCTTAGCGCAAATAGTGATTGCAATGCCATTTTTGATGATACGGTAACTATAATATTGCTTGTAGAAGTAGTCTGCCCATTATTTATTTCAGCTATTTGGTTGTCGTATTGTTGTTGTTCGGTATAAAGAGTGGATATTTGATTACCTGCATCCTGCTCCTTTTGTTTCAACATAGTAAGCCGCTCGGTTTGAAAATCAAGCGCCTGTTTCAGTTTTACAACATCAAGTGTAGTTTTTTCGGCCCTCACAAATTGATTTTTGGCTATAACGGCTTCTTCCGCCTGGTAAATGGCAATCATGTTGTTAAGCGTGGTAATTCTGTCCTTTACGCTTTTTTGTTTTGCATGCAGTTCCTGCAACTGCATGGTTTTAACATCACCGTTACTTAAATAGTTCATCTCGTGCTTAACAGAAAGTATGGTAAACTCTCCATTGGCATGCACCTGGATGCTCTGCGGATCGATATTCGGAGAAATATTATCAAATACCAGGTCTGTTGTCCCTGCGCTTACATTTACCATTGCCGTACGTGTTACCTGTGCACCTCTTAAAAACACCACAACTTTTTGAACTTTTGATGTTACCTTTTGTCCTTCATCGGCTTTTGCTGCTATTGCGATAAAAACTACAACCGCAGCTAATAATAACTTTTTAAACATGATCTGTTAGGTTAAATAAATACTTCCTGTTAATTCCCCACTCTTGTTTGAGTATTGTGTTTACAAGATGCATGCGCCTGCGTTTTTCCACAAGGAAAACACAGATATTTATTTTAACCGTAAGAAATGTATAAATGTAACTACCGAATCGTTGATCTTATCAAACACCAGCGAAGGCATTAATCCTAAAACTAATACCAAAAGAGCCAGTGGCAGTAATGTTATTTTTTCGCGGGGGTTAAGGTCGGTCAGGGCAGTTTTCCATACCGAGCCGCCTTTTAAATTTACCGGTCCAAAGAACATTCTTTGTAAGGTCCATAAAAAATAGGCTGCTCCTAACAGTATCCCAAACGCACCGCAAACAGCCATCCAGTAAGGCAATGCGCCATTTACCGATGCTGATTTAAAGGCTCCCGTAAGTGAAAACGCCTCGCCAATAAATGCCGAAAAACCAGGTAAGCCCAATGAAGCAAAAAAGGCAACAACCACAAAAGCTGTATATTTTGGCATTTGCGTGGCAAGCCCCCTAAAATGGTTTATGCCCCTGTCATGTACCCTGTTATAAATAACACCGGCTAAAAAGAACAGCATAGTTGATAAAAACCCATGACTAACCATCTGCATCACCGCGCCGCTTAATCCCTCTGTTGTTAATGAAGCTATCCCCAGCAAAACAAAACCCATGTGCGATACAGACGAATAAGCGATCAGCCTTTTCAGATCCTGTTGGGCCAGCGCATTTAGCGCGCCGTATATAATGGAGATTACGCCGAGCAAGCCAAGCCAGTAAGCATCGGCATGAGCAATTTCAGGGAAGATCCCTACGCAGATCCTGATGATGCCATATCCGCCCACTTTAAGCAGGATCCCTGCCAAAATGATGGATACTGGTGTGGGCGCTTCAACGTGTGCATCAGGCAGCCAGGTATGCAAAGGCACTACCGGAACCTTTATAGCAAAGGCAATAAATAATATGATGAAACCAACAGCACGCGCCGACATGCCGAATATAGTTTGGTGGCTTAATGCTGAGAATACTGAGCCTGGCTGATAGTTTGCCGGGTTCATCATCTGGATGATATTGAAGGTATGGTTGCCTGTTGCAGGGTCGGTAACCGACAGGTAGAGCCCTATCATAACCAGCAGCATAAACACCGAGCCAAACAGGGTATACAGGAAGAATTTTATAGCCGCATACTCCCGCCTTGCGCCGCCCCACATCCCGATCAGGAAATATAGTGGTAGCAGCATCAGCTCGTAAAAAATATAGAACAGGAAGAAATCAAGCGAACAGAACACGCCTATTACGGCCATATCCAGTATCAGGAACAGCACAAAAAAGCCTTTTAGGTTGCTTTTTATCTCCCACGAGGCTAAAGCGGCAATAACCAGCACAAAGGAGGTCATTACCAGCAGGGTTATTGAAAGGCCGTCAATCCCAACAAAATAATCTATCTGCATTTTTCCCAATGTGCCCAGGTCGAGGTTGATCCAGGGCAGCTTTTGCAAAAACTGGAACTGGCTCTCGCGGTTAATTCCGGCAAATGACACGCCTGTTTTAAAGTTGCAATAGATCCAGATACTCATCCCCAGCTGTATCAGTGTAGCCAGCAGGGTTACAAACTTAAAACTGCTCCGCCATGCAGAAGGCAGCAGCGCAATTATAAGTGCAAACAGTACAGGCGTAAATATCAGGAGGGTTAGGATGTTCATTTCTTTTAGATATGAGATTTGAGATTTGAGATGTGAGATAGAAGAATCAATAGACACGTATCAAAAAGCCTCAAACAGGTTGAGTTCGCAAAAAGTTTTAACCTTTCACCCTTTACCTTTAGCCTTTTACCAAAAATCTCATGTCTCATATCTCAAATCTCACTTCTTAATAGAATAAATGCAAATATTACCAAAATAACAACCAGCATGCTGTACAAATAATACTGCACCTTACCACCCTGGAACCTGCGTGCAAAGTTACCAACGGCTTTAACCAGATGTGTTACCAAATATAAAAAGCCGTCAATTATATACTGATCTGTCCAGGCGGCGAGTTTAGCCAATGCCATGCCCGCATATGCAATTGAATGGATAAAGGTATCAATAACCCTCCTGTCGAACCGGAAAGCACCACGGCACAGGGCCATTAGTGGTCTAATGATGTACTTGTTATAGAATTTATCGAAATACCATTCGTTAAATGATAAGCGCCATAATGCCCCTGCAGGCGAAAATGGGTTTAACTTTTTCTCAGCATAAATTACATAGGCGCCATATATAACCAAAATACTTAACAGGTTTACACCAACGGGCACTACAATGTGAAATATACTTTGGCCTGTGGCTGCAACACCATGCGGAAAGCCTCTGGGCAGCCATGAATGCTCATAAGCAAATGGATTTAATGCAAAAAAAGGAAACAAGCTGCCGATGGCAAGTATTACCAGCGGAACGCTATACTGCCATCCGCCATCGGTAATATGTACTTTGGCCGACGGGTAAGTCTTTAACAACCGTAAATCGCCAAAAAACACCTTTACAATTAACCGGGTTACATAAAAGGCGGTGAGCCAGGTGGTAAGCAGCGCAAACACAGGAATAAGTATACTGATGCCGCCTTTTCCTTTCGACCATTCAAAAGCCTGGATCAAAATGCCATCTTTTGATAAATAGCCCGATGTAAACGGCAAACCGACTAGCGCCAGTCCGCCTATCAACGCGGTAATAAAGGTAAGCGGCATCTTTTTACGCAAGCCGCCCATGTTTAAAATACTCTGAGGGTCAATATTTAGCTTGTTATCATCCCTTATGTGCGCCATTTGATGGATCACTATCCCGGCAACCAAAAACAATAGACATTTAAAAAAAGCATGTGTAACCAAATGGAACAGCGATGATGAGTAAGCGCCAATGCCCATAGCCATTATCATATAACCCAGCTGCGATATGGTGGAATATGCCAGGATGCGTTTCAGGTCGTTTTGTGTAAGCGCGATGGTTGCCGCCATAAAAGCGGTAAAACAGCCTATGATGGCCAACACAGTTAGTTCCGTACTGTTAAACATTGGATAAACCCTGCCCAGCAAAAACACCCCTGCTGCCACCATTGTAGCCGCGTGGATCAACGCTGATACCGATGTTGGCCCTTCCATGGCATCAGGCAGCCAGGTATGTAACGGAAACTGTGCCGATTTTGCCGCCACTGCCAAAAAGATTCCGCCGAATGCAACGTATTGCCAAAAGGCATCCAAATGGTATGATATGCCGGGAATTGTAAAACCTCCAATGAGCGGGGCAAACCATTCGCCTTTGTTAAAAAACGACACCGATTTTATAATAGAATTTGGCCCGAAGAGTATGTTAATATCAAATGTATGAAACGTGGCATAAATGATAAGGATGGCTGTAAGTAATCCAATATCCCCTATCCTGTTCATGATAAAAGCCTTTTTATTAGCCTGTACCGCTTTATCCCGTGTAAACCAAAACCCGATAAGCAGGTATGATGAAAAGCCTACCAGCTCCCAAAAAATATAAAATAAAACCAGGTTATCGGCCACTGCCAAAGCCAGCATGCTGAAACAAAACAGGCTTAAAAAAGCAAAGTAACGGTTGTAGCCATCATCGTTCCTCATGTAAGCCGTAGAGTAAATGTGAACCGGCAGGGCTATCAAATTAACCAGCAACAGCATTAAAACCGAAAGATTATTCAGTAAAACACCTGCATACACTTTGGTATCGCCAATAGTAAACCAGGTTACCAACTGATGAACCTGGTGATTGTTCCAAACCCTTGAAAACACAAATACCGATAAGGCAGTGCTTGCTAATATTGCTGCTGTAGAGAGCCACCCGGTTATTTTATTGTTTTTACCGGGGATAGCGAGGTTAATTATAAAGGCAAGCAGAGGCAGCAACACCGCTGCAAGGGTGAATTTTATGGTAAGTGTATCTATAGCTTGTAGAAAGTTATCCAATTTATTTTTTTATAGCCGTTATAATTAATGCTGATTTAACCGGTGTGGAATTTTTACTATTATCTAAAAAAGTCACATTCCTAATATCTTCAGAAGGTATTTCGTATAATCTTTCTATAATTTCATCCATCTTTCCTTCAAGTGGAAACCCGTTCAGGATATAGTTAAGATCACCGTCCTTATTTTCGTGAGCTTTCAAATAATCCGAATAGCTCTTTGAAAAAGCGATAAACTTTTTGTGATATTGGTTAATAACAAATTGCCTGGTGGTTATCACAATAACTCCATTTGCTCCCCGCGAGCCATATATAGTTTTTGCCTGGGCATCCTTTAACACGTTAACTTTCACAATGTCTTGTGGATTGATTTGTTTAACATGACCTTTAAAGATGACTCCATCAATTACATATAACACTTTCTCATTCTTGCTTATTGATTTTGCATCAATAATCATAAAACGTTTGGAAGTGTCTTTACGCGCTGTATCAACACTTTGCGCCACAGCACTAAATGATAAAAACAATAAAGCAATAAAACAATATAAGTTTCTCATCATCTTTCAATCCCCCAATTTATCAATCTTATCCGGATCAATTGTTTTGTACTGCTTATACACATTTAAAATAATGGCCAGTGCTACGGCAGTTGTCGCAGCTGCAAGCACTATGGCAAACAGCGCAAACATTTGCCCGCCATTATTAAGGCGGTCGTACTTGCCAAAGGCCACCAGGTTTAATATAGCGGCATTCAGCATCAGCTCAATACCTATCAAAATCTGGATTGCGTTTTGTTTGGACACTATCATATACAAGCCCACACAAAACAATGCTGCGCTTACTATCAAAAAATCGGTTAGTGAGATCATGCTCCCCGCCCCTTCCTTGATAAATGTGCCGCACCTATTAAGGCAATCATCAGTAAAACAGAGATGGCTTCAAATGGCAGCAAATATTTTGTCATCAGGTTTATGCCGATGTTCTCTGTCATTGATGAATTGAGCAGGATCATATTCCTGGTGATCGCCGATTTTTTTATCCAATCTAAATTATTGGCGTCGATCTTAAAGATCATATTCAGCAATACGATCAAAAACAAACCAGACAACAACATTGCCGGCAGTTTATTTATGCTGATGAATTTGTTGCTTTGTGCACCTATTATATTCAAAGTCTCCTTGCCCGAAAGCATAAAAGCAAACAGGATCAACACAAGGATGCCGCCTACATAGATCACTATCTGTGTTATCGCAACAAAGTCTGCCAGTGCCAATACATATAAGCCGGCCAATGCAAACAGTGTTATAAAAAACATAAAAATAGAGCGTACCAGGTTTTTGGTAGCCGCCACAAACAACGCCGAGGCAATTGCTATAAACGCCATCATATAAAATAATAGCTGAACTAAGCTCATGCGCCGCCCTCCTTTTTCTGCATGGCGGCTAACTTGGCCGCCTGCCGTTCGGCTTGCTGCACGTCAAATTCCTTTCTCTTTTCCGCAGCCATTTCAGGCGACATCTCCGAAAACTGATAAGTAAGATCGCTTAGCTGAAAAACAGTTTTATCATATTGGTTGGTCATTACAATACACTCGGTTGGGCAAACAATGGTACAAAGGCCGCAATACATGCATTTGGCCATATCGATATCAAACTTAGCGGCATATAACCGTTTTGTTGTACCATCTGACGTCTGCCCGATGGCCTCAGTTGCTTTGATCGATTCAATATCAATACAATTAACCGGGCACACTTTGGCGCAAAGGTCGCATACAATACAATCATCCATCTCTACATCCAGCTGGTAGCGCCCTACTTCGGGAATGGGCAGCTTTTGATGCGGGTATTGTATGGTATTGGTACCCTCCAGCTGCTTAAAGTAATTATTATCACTGGCAGGTAGCAGTTCCCTCTTTTTGTGAGAGGCAAAAAGATGCCTGAAGGTGATTGATAATCCCTTTAGTGTTGTTGAAATACCTTTTATTATATTGTTCATTAGTTCATTAGTTCATTAGTTCATTAGTAATCGCTGGCTATTTAGTTAACGGGTATTGCAAGTTTTGCACCAATGAACTAATGAACCAGTGAACCAATAAACTACATCAGCCACAGCCTCCACACGCCCGATATCAGCATACAAGCGAAAGCCAATGGTGTTAATACCTTCCAGCACAGGGCCATCAGCTGATCAACCCTGAAACGGGGCAGCGTCCACCGGATCCACATTTGTATGCCCACTAAAGTTAACGTTTTAATAATTATCCATAAGATCCCCCATCCGGCGCCGGTAGTCCAGGTTGCCAGGTGTACGGGGCCTATATTTGGCAGCGGTGTGTTCCAGGCCCCTAAAAACAGTATTACGCCAACCATCGATACCAAAAACATCATGGAATATTCTGCCAAAAAAACCAGGGCAAATCTTAAACCTGTGTACTCGGTATGGAAACCTGCAACCAGTTCAGATTCTGCTTCGGGGATATCGAACGGCGCCCGGTTGCTTTCTGCCAGCGAGGCTATAAAATAAATTACAAAAGCTATGATCAGGTGGGGTGCGCGGAAAATGTTCCAGGCAAAAAAGCCGCCAGTTGAGGTAACATCCCAAAAGCCCGAGAATTTTATAGTTTCTGTTGACAGGATTCCCTGTTGCGATGAAATATCCTGCAGGTTTAATGTTTGCGCTATCATCACTACTGATATAATGGCAAACCCGGCAGGGATCTCATATGAGATGATCTGCGCAGCCGAACGCATTGCTCCCAATATGGAATATTTATTATTTGATCCCCATCCGGCCATTAAAATGCCAAGGGTTTCGATAGATATAATAGCAAAAACATAGTATAAGCCCAGGTTAAGCTTAGCCGGGACCAAACCCGGTCCCCATGGCAGGGCAGCAAAACCCAGGTAAACGGCAATAAAAATAATGGCAGGCGCTAAAATAAAAAGCAACTTATCAGCCGCAACTGGGGTTATCAGCTCCTTTTGCAGCATTTTCAATATATCGGCAAAGGTTTGCAACGAGCCGTATTTGCCTGTTTCGGTTGGCCCCAGCCGGTCCTGGATAAAGGCTGATACCTTGCGCTCGGCATAAACACCAAACAGCGCAAACAAAGCCGAAAAACCAAACAGTCCTATCGCAATAATAAAATATGTGATATAAAAATTCAACCTTTTTGCTTTAGCTGCAAACTTAGTAAATTTTGGTTGATTGAGCAGGATTGAGTTGAATAGTTGATTAAGTTGGTAGAGTTAGTTGATAATTAAAGAAAAGCTTTTACTTTTTATGCTGATGGTGCGAATTACACAAAACAGGTTAATTTTATCTCTTTATAAAATGAACCGGATAAAACCACACTTTCAAAATGAAGATATAAATACCCTGCTATTTAAAACAGCCTGTATATTTTGGCTGATTGTTAAAATAATGGGCTGGAGAATGTGGACTACCTGCAGGTTGTTTCCAACAGCGCCGGTTTTTGAAAACCTTGATCAGATCCCTCCCGTAATACATATAATTTTATTGGTGCTCTCCCTTTTATGTATTGCGATGCTTTTGTTTTCCGGGAAAAATAAATTCATCATGACCGCTTTATTGATAGTAGAGATCTGCTCCTGCCTTCCTGATCAAAACAGATTGCAGCCGTATGAATATCAATGCCTCTTTATCATTTTTATTTTCCTTGTAAATTCAAACAAGCCCAAAGCTATACTTACTTTATTTACGCTCATTTTGGCATCCACCTATTTTTACAGTGGCATGGGGAAGTTAAATGGCGGTTTTTTGCACTCCATATGGGTGCAGATCATCCTTAAATCGTTCCTTAAACTCCCCTCAAATATTGCCGCGAACCATTATTTATACAATGCGGGCTACTTGTTAGGCTTATTCGAGTTAGTTGCAGGGATAGGTTTGCTGTTTTCAAAAACTAAAAAAGCGGCGGCCATTGCTTTAATTTTAATGCACCTGTTCATTCTTTTATTACTGGGGCCATTAGGCGGCAACTACAACATAATTGTATGGCCATGGAACATGGTTATGATAGCGTATTTATATCTTATTTTTATAAAGAAGCAGGAAAGCACTATCACCCTTAAATACGTTTTTACAGGCTGGAATAAAGTAGTATTTGTTGCCTGGTGTATTTTACCGGCCCTTCACTTTGTTGGTTATTGGGATGGTTTCTTATCATCAAGCATGTATTCGGGAAAGGCGCCCAGGATGATAATTTGCATTAAGGACACCAGCAAGTGCCGGCAACTGCATGCATTTTATGGAAAAGAAGGCTACAAAGTTTGCAATGGGCAGGCATATATTGAATTGCAGAACTGGGCTATAACCGAAACCAACGCTATCCCAAACCCTGAGATAAGGATCTATAAAATAATTCAGAAAAAATTGGATAAAAAATATGCTGCTGCCGGGCTGACTTATTTTTATTATTATTGAAGTCCCCGGCTATTCCTCCAAAACATCTAACATTTTATCTCCGCATAGCCCGACTTTACCGGCGCCGAAAAAAACAATTCCGCATAATGATCAAAGTCTTCGGTATCATCTGTAGTTGTAAAAAAACGTTGTGTTTTATTTCTGCTGATGCTTTGCTCCATATCAGGATGGCGTTGCAGGTAATCTACCAGGCTATGCGCAACAATATCTCCCTGCGATACTACCT
>Ga0193702_1000455_pt1 | contig 13708 bp, 9 predicted proteins | sample U3a1metaG_FD_143060 | JGI IMG/M metagenome (GOLD analysis project Ga0193702, IMG submission 143060) | Soil microbial communities from a riparian zone of the East river system, Colorado, United States - U3a1 | ecosystem: Environmental > Terrestrial > Soil > Riparian zone | place: USA: East River... | reverse complement strand
CGTATCGGAATTTACTACAAAGGATTTTGCGCTAATGGTGTTAAACATCACTTTAGTTGCTCCCTTAAACCCTGTACCCGTAATAACAACAGTTGCTTGTGATGGCGCCTCTTTAGGCGAAAACGTGGTGATTACAGGGGTAGGATAGCCGGTAAATGGCCCGCCTGTTCCCGTACCGCCAGCAGATTCTACGTATATAATACCCGATACGCCTGCACCGATCACTGCCGTTATTTGCTTATCGGAATTTATTGTGAATGATTTTGCGTTAACCGTCCCGATCATCACTTTAGTAGCCCCTGTAAAACCCGTTCCGGTAAGTGTCAGGGTCATCGCCGTTGCCGTAGATGATGCTGTAAATGAAGTAATAGCCGGTTTTGGGAGAAAGGTGAAACCATCTGCCGGGTACTCGCCTTCAACGGCTATTATCTTTATGGTGCCATAGGGACCTATCGTTGGTACATCGGGTACGGTTGCTGTAATTTGGTTGCGGGAGTCGACATGAAAATTGCTTGTGGCGACGTTGCCGAACATTATTGAGTAAGTGTTGGTTAAATCAGCACCTGTTATGGTTACAGCCTGGCCCGGGCCGGCTGCTTTTGGTGTAAATGAAATGATCTTTGGATCGTAAAAATAAGTAAAACCGGCAAATGTAGCAGTCCCGATGGGTGTAGTTACCGATGCCGCGCCGCTGGCCCCGTTAGCAATAACAGCGTTAATACTTGTGGGCGAGGTTACCGTAAATAATGCCGCAGGTACACCGCCAAAGCTAACCTTTGTAGCGCCGGTGAGATTGTATCCTGTAATAACCATTGCCGATCCGTACCATCCGAATGCACCGCCCGATCCTGAAGGTGAAAGGGCGCTGATAGCAGGGCCGGCATCATACGTAAACATGCCGCCGGTGGCCGAACCGAAAGGGGATTCAACATATATATTACCAGTTGCACCGGCCCCAACCACGGCCGTGATCTGTTTATCTGAATTTACAACGAATGATTTCGCGGCCACTGTACCGAATTGTACCCTGGTTACCCTTGTAAAGCTTGTGCCTGTAATTACTACTGTTTGTTCTGATTTTGCATGCGCTGGCGTAACTGAAGCGATAGTTGGGATTGTTTGGTATATAAACCCGGTTAGTGTGGCTGTTCCCAGGGGGGTAGTTACCGATACGTCTCCGCTTGCACCTTTCCCGGGAATCGCGGTTATATCAGTTGACGCTTTTACCACAAACGACGATGCGGGCACACCGCCAAAGCTAACCTTGGTTGCGCCGGTAAAGTTAAAACCTTGAATATATGCTTTTCCCTGCGCTTCGTCTCCTCCAAGGTAACCGGTCCTGGTTATTAAAGGCACAACATCATAAGTAAATTGGCCGCCGGAAGAAAAACCGCCCAGCGATTCAACATACACCTTACCCGTTTCACCGCCGCCTACCACGGCCGAGATCTGCGTGTCTGAAAGTATCACGAATGATTTCGCATCCACCGTACCGAATTTTAGTTTGGTTACTCCTGTCAGGTTTGTTCCGCTAATAAGTACAGTTGCGCCGGTTGTTGCGTGTAGCGGCGAAACGGAAGTGACCAAAGGCGTAACCAAATATTTAAAGCCGTTTAGCCGGCCTGTTCCTACAGGAGATGTTACCGTTACATCGCCGGTTGCGCCAGTGCCAACAATTGCGGTCATCCAGCTGTCGGCGTTCACAGCAAACGATTTCGCCGGCACGCCGCCAAAACTAACGCCGGTAACCCCGGTAAAATTACTACCTGTAAGCATAACCTGTACTTGCGCTCCGGCCGCTATTGGCGTACATGAATATATTACCGGCAGTTGATCGTAGGTAAACACCCCACCGCTGGCTGTTCCGCCCCTCGTTTCCACATGAACATTGCCCGTTGCCCCATCGCCAATTATGGCAGTTATCTGCGTAGGTGAATTTACCGTAAACGAAGCTGGCCTTATGGTGCCAAACAGCACATTGGTAACACCTGTAAAATTTGTGCCTTTTATAATTACCGGGTCACCGGTTTTTGCACGTGCCGGTGCAAATGACGTTACAGTTGGCCCCGGCAAATAGGTAAAGCCGGCTAATACAGCTGTTCCACCTGCCGTTTTTAACGCAACGTTGCCGCTTTTGCCTGCTCCAACCGTGGCCGTTATGCGATTTGGCATGTTGACAATAAAAGACGAAGCAGTAACGCCGCCAAAGCTTATGGCTGTTGCGCTGCCTATCCCGTCCCCCGTAATAACCACTTGCTGGCCGGTCCCAGCCGAAGTTGGGGTAAATGCCGTGATTGCGGGCTGCGTAGTATATGTAAAACCTGGTGCTGACGCTGTTCCAAGCGGAGTAGTAACCTGGATATTTCCGCTTGCGCCCGTGCCTACGGTCGCCACAATTTGAGACGACGAAATTGTTGAAAATGCTGAACTTTTTCCTCCCAGCGTAACGCTGCTTACCGAACTAAAACCTGTTCCATTAATAACAATACCATCGCCCGTCCTGCCAACGGCAGGGCTAAATGATGTGATAACGGGAGGCACCGCGGTTGGGATAAAGGTAAAGCCGGCGAAAAAAATGTTGCCGCCCGGTGTAGTTACCGACAGGCCGGAGTTGAGGGCATTCCCTACTTTTGCTGTAATAGTAGTGGCCGAATTTACGACAAATGACGCAGCCGGCCTGCTGCCAAAAGATACACCCGTGGCGCCGGAAAAATTGGCACCGGTTATAGTAACAGTTTCACCCTGGCGGGCCGATGCCGGGGTTATTTTGGTAATAACCGGCGGGGGAATATAATTGTAAGTTATAGTGCCGCCCGGGGTTGTAAGGCGGACTGAACTAAATTTTGCATTACTTACAGATGCAGTAACTGTGGCTGATGTATTTGATGCAAACGCTAGTGCCGCCACGCCGTTAAATGCAACAGCTGACGCACTGCTTATATTCTGCCCTGTTATTGTTACAATATTTTTTGTACCATAGGTAGCTATCGTTACACCTGTAATAACAGGTTTGGGAAATAATGTAAAACCTGCCACCGCACCCACACCTTTCGGAGTAGTTATGGTTATAGAGCCGGACTGGCCGGCACCAACAGTGGCAGATATGCTGGTTGGCGAATTTACCTTGAAATACGTTGCAGGCACTCCCCCAAATTCAACAGCAGTGGCCCCTGTAAAGCCTGTACCTGTTAAATACACTATCGTTCCCGATGCTGCTGTAGTGGGGCTAAATGAGGTTATTACCGGCCTGGAAGGGTTTAACTGGTTAATGAAAACAGACGTAGAGCCTATAGTCCCCCCTACGCTGGTGGCTACGATATCAGGCATGCCATCCCCATTGAAATCACCCACGGTGGCGCCCGTAGGATAATTTAGTTTGCCGAAAGTTCGTAAACCCGAGAGGTGTATAAAACCCGGTGTACTGGTGTTGTGTATAATCAACCCTTCGTCAGTGTTATTGTCGGTCATGATTATATCGGGTTTACCATCGCCATCCATATCGGCCAGTTCCGCTGCTGAGCTGAAAGGTCCATCCACATAAAAGTCAAGATTAGGTTCAAAAGCAATGGTACCAGCCTTACCGATGTTCCTAAACACAGTTCCTGTTTTTATGTCGCCAAAGTCGAGGTGATTGGTAACAATAATGTCTGGTTTGCCGTCGCCGTCAAGATCTCCTACGCGCACTTTAATTGGCGATGTCCTTACCCAATAATCTACTTTAGGTGCGAAGGATAATTTACCTGACCCAAAAGTATTCCGGAAAACCGAAACTGTGAAGTCGCTATGATTGGCTATTATAACATCAGGCTTGCCGTCGCCATCCATATCCCCAACAGCTATATCATAAGGGTTGTGGTACGTTGGAATAGCTTGTTGTGCCGCAAATGAAATATTGCCGCCAATGGTAGTATTTAATGATACCGAAAATGTAGAATTAATACCGGAGCAGGTGGCAATATCCAGCTTGCCGTCGCCATTAAAGTCGCCCGTTGCAACAGCGCTCCCCCCACCAAAACTAACCGATTGCGTAAACGTAATATTGCCGGGCGTGCTGATGTTTTTAAAAATAACTCCTCCCGCTGTTATAAGGTCAATTTTTCCGTCTCCGTCAACATCTCCTGTCACCATGCCGCCGTAGTATTGCGTTGATAAATTTACAGTTGGAGTGGAGCTAAAGGGAGCGGCAAGGCTGCCCGTATTTCGATAGATGTGGAACTGGAATAAAATGTGGTCGCTTACAATCAAATCTGGCTTTCCGTCGCCGTCAAAATCGGCATTTATAGATTGATCGGCCATGCCATGACTTGTAGCATTTCCGGCAGGTAATTCCGTTTGGGGTGCAAATGGATCTGCCCCGGCGAGCATGCCGCCGCCTGTAGCATAAGTAACAATGAAAGCTGCAGGTGAGGTGGCGAGCAGGCCGTTGGTGGTAACGGTTATTTGTTTATAAGTAGCCCCTGCAGGCACGGTAACTACCAGTGATGTGGCCGTCGCCGTTTTTACAACCGCTTTTACAGCGCCGAAATAAACAATATTTTTTGTTGTTGTTGCATTGAAGTTTTTGCCTGTAATGGTAACCGTTGCACCGGCTGGTCCTGACGCCGGCGTAAATGACGAAATTACCGGCACCTGCCCAAAGGCGCCGCAAAAACAAAATAATAACACAATGATGGGTAATAGTTTTTTAATCATAGATAAGGTTTATCCTGGTGTTTATATCAATAGTTTTACCCTCCTGCAAGCAGAAGACAATTAAATAGTTTAAAAAAACACTTATACGATAAAAATCGGCTAATTGTTGCGGCAAATGTACCGGTAATAAATTAATAATCACTAAATTAACTACCATAACCCACCCCTATTTTAAGAGCAAAGGGCTTCCATTCGCGGAAGCACTTTTAACGTTCGGGATGTCTTCTTCTGTCGTGTGGTGGGGCTACAAACCATCGTAAGTATTGGTTTAAATTTCTATATAAATTAAATCACCGTATGCCGGTCGGAATATATTCGCCTTCATATGGAGTTTATTAAATGGGCTTTTATAGTTATTCCGAGCGCAAACTTTTCACCGGGTTTGCCAGTGCAGCTTTGATCGACTGGAAGCTTACTGTTATCAAGGCGATCAAAATAGCGCCGAGTCCCGCCAGGGCAAACATCCACCAACTGATGGTGACCCTATAGGCAAAATCCTGCAGCCATTTGTGCATAGCCCACCAGGCAATAGGCGACGCTATCAAAATAGCCAGCAGTACCAGTTTTATAAAATCGACCGATAACAAAGTGGTAATCCCCTGTACGCTGGCGCCTAAAACCTTACGGATGCCTATTTCTTTACTGCGCTGTTCGGCCAGGAAAGCAGAGAGGGCGAATAAACCCAGGCAGGCAATAATAATAGCCAGTACGGCAAAGCTGGTAAATATTTTACCCGTACGGGTTACGTCTGCATACATATTGGCAAAGTCCTCGTCCAGGAAAGTGTAACGTATGGGTTGATCGGGTGAATATTTTTTCCACAAAGCCGATACACTGCTAATAGCTTGCCGTACGTCTCCGCCGCGAAGTTTTATGGTCATCATTGATGTGCTCAAGGCATAGTGAAGTACCACAGGGCCAATCTCGTCACGCATCGACTCATAATTAAAATCTTGCATTACACCAATAACCGTAAATATGCCGTTGTCGCTGATGCGTGCTCCAACCGGATGTTTCAAACCAAGTTTTTGGACCATGCTTTGATTGATGAGAATGGACCTTCCGGCAGTATCATCGGCCAGCTCATAAGAGAAATTTCTCCCTTCAACTAGCTTAATGCCCAAGGTTTGCAGGTAAGTATCATCTACCTGCCAGATCTGGCCCAAAACAGGAGGATCAATTTTTTCACGCCCTTCTTTAAAAAAAGCATTTCCGTTACGCGCAGTGCCGTATATCGGCAGGTAATCGCTGATGGACGCGCTTTTAACAGCTGCTATTTTAGTCAATTCTGTTTTAAAATTCCTGATGTTTTGATTGCCCAGCGTATTAGTGCCTTGCAATATCATCACCTGGTCTTTGTCAAAACCGACCTTACGGTTCAGTATAAAATGCATTTGATTATAGATAACGACCGTACTGATGATCAAAATAATGGAAGCCGCGAACTGAAACACGACCAGACCATTACGTAATATTGGGTTTTTGCTACCGGTACTGATCGTCCCTTTTAATACCTGCCCCGGCTTGAAGCCTGATAGATAAAATGCAGGATATAAACCGGCAAGCGTACCAACAACGAGGGTAGAAAGCAGGATAACCGGCACAAACCACCATTCCAGCCACGGCATAGCCAGCGACCTTGCAGAGATGCTATTGAAATAAGGTAATAATAGCCAGGCTACCATAATGCCCAGGATGAACGAGACGAAACTATAGATCAGTGACTCGGTAAGGAACTGCGCAATAAGGCTGCTGCGGTGCGAACCTACAACTTTGCGCAGGCCCACTTCTTTAGCGCGACCAGCCGACTTGGCGGTAGAAAGATTGATAAAATTAATGCAGGCAATGATCAGGATAAATAAGGCGACAGCGCCGAAAAGCCAGACAAAACGGATATCGCCGTTGGTTAACCCATCCGAAAATTCGGCTGAATACAAATTGATATCGGGCACCGGCTGTAGGTAAACATGGAACTTCCCAGCTTCTTTTTTGGGGTCTTGCGCACCTCCTTTGCGCGCTTCGGGCATCCAGTAATTTTTTCGCAGGCCGGTATTGAGTTTTTCTTCAAATGCTGCTACATTGGTGCCGGCCTTCAGTTTAATGTACTGGATATAGTTGTACCAGCGCCAACTATTTTGCTCGCCGGCCCCAAATTCCATCCCGGAGAGGGTGATAAAAAGGTTGAACGAGTGTAAATGCGAATTTGCGGGAATATCGGCCATGACGCCGCCGATCCGGTATGGATGCGACTGGTCATTGTCAATATACATGAGCCGGCCAAGGGGGTTTTGGCCGTGATAATACTTGTCGGCCATAGTTTTAGAGATCACCAGGGTTTGCGGCTCTTTTAAAGCGGTAGCACCATCCCCGTACACCATTGGCAGCTTGAAAGCGCTAAAGAATGACTGATCAATGTAAATTATACCTTGCTCGTAAGTATTTTGCGACTCTTCAGCAGGGCGCAGTTCGGCATGGCCAAGGTATGAGTTAATTAGCCTCATTCGCCCGGCAAATTCAACTTCGGGAAAGTCTTGTTGTATAGCTTTTGACATGGGTGCGGGCCAAGCCAGGCCACGGCTCATTTCGCCGTCGCCTACAACACGAAAGATACGGTCGGCACCCGGATAAAACCGATCGAAAGTCATTTCGTTATGAATATACAAGCCAATGAGTAAACAGGCAGCGATGCCCAGGGCAAATCCCCCGATCTTTACTGTTGCATATATTTTTTGCCTGAGCAACTGCCGGTAAACGATTTTAAGGTAATTCCTTATCATGATATTGCGTTTTAATGTTTCAGGAGCCCAATTTGGCAGGCTTTCTGAACGCAATATTACCGGTCGTATTCGTGACAAAGGTGCCAACTTATCAATTGGCCCCCCTTTTCTCAGGCTGTTTTTGTATTCCACCGGGGTTTTGCCGGTCATCTCTTTGAAAACCCGGTTGAAGGTCCTTTTGGAATTGAATCCCGACTCGTAAGCAATACCCAACAGCGTGAGCCGGTCGTAAGCCGGGTCCTGCATTTTCCGGGCAACTTCACGCACACGAAATTCATTGATAAAATCGCTGAAGTTCTTGTTCAGCCCCAGGTTAATGATCCGGGATAAGTCATGTGGATGGATCATCAGTTTAACCGCCAATGTGGTCAACGTCAGTTCGGCATCCTCGTAGAGACGGTTTGCCGCTACCGCCTCCTTAAGCCTCCGGCTTTTCTCTTTTGCATCTGATCTGTCCGTTATTGGCATTGCCAACTGGACATCGTTATCCGGTTTCATCATCGCTTCCGCAGCCATTCCGATCAGTACAAAAGCAACAATAAAACAGGAAATATCACTAAACAGCCATAACACGCAAAGCAAGCCGAGCAGGGATAATACCCTGTCCAGCCGCCGGAAAGCAAAACGCGGCCTGTCCATCAGTACGGGACGTAGCCGGCGATAGAAATCATGTATCAGCCGGTGCGACAGGAACAAATAGATGATGACCGAAATTAAAACCAGCCAGCCCGGCATCCAGTATCCTACAAGCAAGGGGCAAAAATGCAACATATCTTTCCAACGGAAGCGCCGGTCCGGCCAGGTGAGCTGCCGTACATAAAAATACAACAGCGGACCCAGCGCCGGTAAAAAAGCCGGTGTAAGTCCACCAGTTTTCAGTACGATTGCGGCTAAGGCTAAACTTAAAAACAAATTGGCGGTTTGGCCAGCCCTTTTTGCGAATCCTAAAAGCAACGCAAGCGTCAGCCCCGGAAACAGCGTCCCTATGGAGGCCAGGTCATACAGGCTGATATGAAAAAAACAGGGTCTCAAATATAGTTAGCAACTTCAATCATCGTTCCAAATTACACATTTAATTGATTGCTGGTAAATTATGTAAAAAATGAACTCATTTATGTAATAAAAGCGAACAGCGGCTGTTCGCTTTTTGATCCTTAATAACACTGTATAGGCGGTAGATAAGCAATAAAGGCAACGTCAGTGTTTGTAACTTAGTTGAGTGAAGAAATAAGGAAAGCCTCTTATATGTTTACCATTGTGTATGCCATAAACTATGGACTCAGAAACACTATTTTAAGATATTAGGTCATATGCTGGCGGATGCGATGGACGAGTAGGGCAAAATATGGCTTAAAACCATAAAAAAAGCCCATTTTCTTGCGAAAATAGGCTTTTGTCTGTTATGGTGGCTACTGTCCAAATCTCGAACTATTTCCTGTCTGATTTGCGTTTAATCGCAGATTGGGACTTGCCGAAGTTATTAGAATGGATTGAGCCAAATTTTTCCATTCTTGATTCCTATCCTTTTTTATCAATAGATAAATATCAATAAGTGTATCTAGTTTAATATAATTAATAGCAATAGTCCCACTTTTAATCGTATAAGGATTATTGTAGTTTTTTTGTATTAATTCCAATATTGCTTTGTTAACGGGTTAATGTGATGTAATTAAAAAAACTGCCCATCCAAACTTAGATGCTAATTATTGATTTATTTTGCACCATTTAATGATTTCGTAAATGAGAACTACTTTAATTTTTACCCTCATCGTTTTGTTTAATACGCAAGCACTGTCCGGCCAGAAAATGGCCCCAACTGCCGTTAAAACAAAAGATATTAGCCCGGTAACAAGCACCCGGTCGCTGCAGACCGATTCTGCAGTTGTTACCCGGCACCAGGTAACCATAAAAGGCAAAGCGATAACCTACGTCGCGACAGCAGGCAGTATTCCTGTCTGGGATGAGGATGGACACGCCGTTGCAGGTGTCTTTTACACTTATTATGAACGTAATGACATCAGCGACAAATCCAACCGCCCGCTGCTATTTTCTTTCAACGGCGGACCTGGGTCACCTTCCTGCTGGATGGAGATCGGTTATACCGGCCCGAGGTTGGTCAATGTCGATGATGACGGGTATCCAGTGCAGCCCTATGGCGTCAGCGAAAACAAGAACTCAATCCTTGATATTGCAGATATTGTTTACATCGACCCGGTCAATACAGGGTATTCCAGGATTGCAGATAAGAACACACCCGGTTCAAAATTTTTTGGAGTAAATGAAGATATCAAATACCTGGCAGAATGGATTAATACGTTCATAACCCGGAAAAACAGGTGGGCTTCGCCAAAATTCCTGATCGGTGAAAGCTCAGGCACCAACCGGGTTTCCGGCCTGGCATTAGAACTTGAAAATGCCCAGGGCATCTATTTAAACGGTGTCGTACTGGTATCGCCAACCGATCTTGGTATCGAGCGTGGGGGCCCGGTAGGAACGGCGTTGCCCATTTCATATTTTACCGCGGCGGCCTGGTATCACGGGATGCTTGCGGCTGACCTGCAACAAAAAAGTTTAACGGCATTGCTGCCAGAGGTAGAAGATTTTATCACTGATCAACTTATCCCGTCGCTTTGCAAAGGCGGTTTGATAGATAGTGCGAAAAGAGACGGGCTAGCCGAAAAAATTTCCCGCTATAGCGGCCTTTCCAAAAAATTGGTTTTGGAATATAATCTTAATATTTCCCGAGATGTATTTCAAAAAGCATTGCTGCGCGATAAGGGTTATAGCATAGGCAGACTTGATTCACGCTACAAAGGGATTGATCGGCAGGCCGGCGGTTCAACCCCTGATTATCTGGCTGAAGCAGCCGCCCTATCCAACGCTTTTACGCCGGCAATTAACCTTTATTTAAGAAATGATCTGAATTACAAAACCGATCTCAAATATATTATGTCTGGTTACGTACCGGCCTGGAATTATGATAATGACCATACCGGGGAAAACTTAAGGCAGGCTATGGCCCAAAACCCGAATCTGCATGTACTTGCCCAATCTGGATACTTTGATGGTTCATGCGATTACTTCGATGTTCGGTATACGCTTGGACAGCTCGATCCAGGCGGCAAATTAAAAAATCGTATCAAATGGGTTGGCTATAAATGCGGTCATATGATCTACATGCAGAAAGATGCACGGGTAGCCGCTACAGAAGATCTGAGGAACTTTATATCGGAATCGATTCCTAAACCCGGAACGCCGGCTAAATATTAAAGTGCTTTGTAAGTATTCCGAATTTTTTAAATCATTGGCGTTTTACCCAAAAAACCGACACCCATTAAAGCAAAAACCCCTCTCAAATTGAATGAGAAGGGTTTTTTTGTGGTATCAGCTGGGATCGAACCAGCGACACAAGGATTTTCAGTCGTTTAGCCTACAGTTGTATGTGATTAATTTTCAGAACGTTAGCAGCTTACTTTGATTCACTGTAAAACATTTGTAAAACAAAGTACCTGCACTCTCAGGTATGTAAATATAACCATAATTTCTCAGCCGTTGTTATTATACTTACCCCGAGAGGAATTTAATTTTCGGATTCGACAATATACTTTGCCCAGTACAAAGCGCTTGCGCTGATATGCCTTTGCCAAGCGCCCTCAGAGGGTGCCCACCGGAAACCATGGCCCTTTAATTGTTGCCTGGTTGCGTCGCAGGGTTTCGACTCAAAAATAAGTTGTGTTCGGTTGGCTGCTTTATTTTCAAAAGCACGGATACCCTGAATTATTTGATCAAATCCGCCTTTCGATTCCTGTTCCTGCAATTCCTTGATCCTGCTTTCAACCCGCCTGATATTAGCATTGTTATTAGTAAGCCTGTAAGCAGCAAAACCAATTCGGTTTACATGATTTGGTGTGGTTAGTTCTACCCAAATCTTTTCTGTTGCAAATTGCATCGCCAGACAACCGACCTTATCTTTTTTCTTTATAAACCTGTTCGATCCTTTCATAAATGTCTGGGCATCCTGGAGGTTTTTTAGTTTCTCTTGGAGCTTCTGAATAGCTTCAGGGTCATCGGAAAATATGGCATCATTATTTTCGATGCTCTCCGCTTTATCATGGTAATATTCGGCCTTGTTCATTTTTTCGTAAGACTTCCCATAAGTATTATGGATTTTGCCCCTATAGTTCCGATCACTTTTTTCTGAATGATGACCAATCTGATCAAGGAAAAGGTCGAGCCACTTTGTGGTGTTACTTTCAACAGTGTCCTTTTAAATTATTACCGGGACGGCAACGATTCTGTTGCCTGGCACAGCGATAAATAAAATGTACTGGGCAAGCGGCCGGTCATCGGTTCTCTAACTTTTGGGCAAGTGCGCAGCTTTGACATCCGCCGTAAACCGATCATAAAGAAATTTATTCCGTCAGGCTGGAGCATGGCTCTCTTTTGGTGATGAAAGCCGGCTTGCAGGAAGCCTTCGAACACCGCATCGCCAAATCAACCCGCCTGATGAAACCGAGAATAAATTTAACATTCAGAGTTGTCAAACATGCTGCGGGTTATTGAAAAATGGAGTGATGACGGTGTTTGGGTTGAAGGCTGGTTCGACCTGGCCAACGGCCATTGCGTGGTCGAAAGATTTGCCGTAACCGATGAGGCAACCTATGTGCAGATCAACGCGGCGCGGGAGCATTTTGGGAAAGAAGCGCTGGATGCCACCTTAAATACCGTGCAAATGTCGCCCGAATTTGCCGAACGCTCTCTATCCGTTGTCATCCGGCACCACAGACAAAGCCGCTGGAATTAAATTCTCTGGATTTTTTGTTCAATGACGGATCACGAATGACGCTATGCGGCAACAGATAGCTAGTGGTCAGCGTCTCCTTTGAATAAATCAAACTGCGCCAGGCCCGGCGTGACCTCTTTGAAAGCATATTTTCCTTTGATGTGCCGGTTGAACCAGATGCCTTTGACCATCGTCGAACGCATTTCTTTGAATACTTTTTCAGGAACGTCTAAGTAATGATAAACCTTACCCGAATGATAGCGAATCTCCAGCGTTTGCTGGCCGGCATCATAGGCATACCCGGCGATGACGGCTGACGGCATATCATTTCTGTTTAGCGGGTACCTCTTCCGGGTGGTTCTTAAAATGGGCGCGCGCCTGTTTCAATCCGGTCGCAATCGCCTCGCCTTCATTGCCGGTTGTCTTTAACACCTCGTTAGCGATCTCGACCGCTTTTTCACGCAGGTATTTGGGTTGGTTTTTATAGGATGGCGGGTAATCGCCCTTTGGCCATGGCATAGTATTTCTATTTTAATTAAACTTCTGTTTGGTTAAACGCTGAACCAGGTTGATCCGGCCTTATTTCCGGCTGGGGGTTTGGCTGCTGCGGAACTTCCTGCGGTTCGTTTTGGGGTGCCTCTTGCGGTGCTGAAGGCCCTTGCGGATCGTTTGGCTGCTGAACTTCCGGACGTGATGGCTGTACCGGTGCTTCCTGCGGTTCGTTTGGTATAGTATCGTGCTGCTTGCCCATAATTCATGTATTGCTTAAATAGATAACCAATAGCAAGCCTCATGGTTTCATTTATTTAATATCTGCGAATCAGTAAGATATAAGCGGAAACAAAAAAGGCACCCAATAGGTTAACTCATTATGGAAAATTTCCCGATCACCATAAGCAAGGATAAAGCAGTTCATTACTTTCAGGTAAGTGAACATCCGCATCATGACGGCGAGCGTTGCAAATACCGTGTTTTTGAGGAAGGTAGTTTTGTTGCCAGCTTCCAGCCGGATGCGCAAAATTATCTGCATATCTGCCAAAACGCTGCCGGTATGGACGAGGAGATTTTGTATCTGCTGGCAGATCAGATTGAAGCGTTGATACCGCACGCAGAAAGTAAACATTTAAACGATGACGCATCATGAGATCAATATGGACAGGCTCTATCGGCTTCGGCCTGGTAAGTATACCTATTAAATTATTTTCTGCGGTACAGGAAACCCGGCTTGACCTGGACATGCTGGATAGCCGCGACCACGCGCATATCAAGTTCCAGCGGGTCAATGAGAACACCAAGAAAGAGGTGCCTTATGACAAGATCGTTAAGGGGTATAAGTATGACGATGACTATGTGATTATCGAGGATGCCGATTTTGAAGCGGCCGCACCGGAAAAAAGTAAGGTGATCGAGATCGAAAGCTTTGTTGACCTGGCATCGGTGAACCCCATGTACTATG
>Ga0193702_1000454_pt1 | contig 13722 bp, 11 predicted proteins | sample U3a1metaG_FD_143060 | JGI IMG/M metagenome (GOLD analysis project Ga0193702, IMG submission 143060) | Soil microbial communities from a riparian zone of the East river system, Colorado, United States - U3a1 | ecosystem: Environmental > Terrestrial > Soil > Riparian zone | place: USA: East River... | reverse complement strand
GGTCGCCCTTGCCGGCGCGGTCGTGGACGACCGCGCCGGCAAGGGCGACCAGCCGCGTTCGACCTTTCCGCGCCTGAAAGGCCAGGCCGCGCTGCGCTACCTCGCCTCGAACTACACGCTGGGCTGGAAGACGCGCTACATCGGCAGCACCACCGACATCGCGAACAACCCTATCAACGGCGGCAAGACCGCGTCGGTGGTCTACCACGACCTGCAGCTCGGTTACGCGCTCCCCGGCGGCAAGGTCAACATCGCGCTCGGTGTGGACAATGTGTTCGACAAGATGCCGCCGCTGTCGGCCGCCAACAACCCGATCAACTTCGACATCTACACCTACGACGTGCGCGGACGCTATCTCTACGCCAAATTGGCCAGCAAGTTTTGACGATCGGGCCGACCATGCACGACAACAGGCAAGACCGAGTGCCGGTGCGGCGCTGGGCGCTCGATCCGGTAATGATGATGCTGGCCGCGCTGCTGGTGGCGATCGCGCTGACCTGGCTGATACCGTCCGGCGAGTACCAGCGCAAGGGCGGCTCCGAGACCGCGCTGGTGATCCCGGGCAGCTACCAGCCGCTCGGGAAGACGCTGTCGGCCGCGGCGCTGATGCCGTCGCCTGCGGCCTCGGAAGAGGCGAGGCCGGTCTCGCCGGCCGCACTGGTGACCGCGATTCCGGCCGGCCTGGCCAAGTCTTCGGGCCTGATCTTCATGATCCTGCTGCTGGGAGGGATGTTCGGCATCCTGCGCAGCTCGGGCGCGCTGGACGCCGGCATCGAACGGCTGCTGGTGGTCACCGGCGGGCGGGTCGGCATCGTCACGCCGGTGGTGATGATCGCGATCTCCGCCGGCAGCACCTTCCTCGGCCTGATCTCCGAATACCTCTTGATCATCCCGATCGTCTGCGCGCTGGCCGAACGCATGGGCCGCAGCCGCCTGTACGGCTTCGCCATGCTCACGCTGGCGGCCAAGGTCGGCTACCTGGCCTCGGTCACCAATCCGGTGGCGCTGCTGATCGCGCAGCCGATCGTCGGCGTGCCGGTGTTCAGCGGCGCCGGGCTGCGCTTCGCGATCTGGGTCGTGATGCTGGCGATCGCGATCGGCGTGGTGCTGCGCCTGGGCCGCGACGGCGAGCCGGTGGCGCCGCCCGCCGCCGGGGCCGAGCGTTTGTCGGCGCGCCACGTGCTGGTGCTGGCGATCGTCGGCGCCACCGTGATCGCGTTGGTGGTCGGCTCGTCCGAACTCGGCTGGCGCGACGCCCAATTCGCTTCGCTGTTCGTGGTGGCCGCGGTGCTGATGGCGTTCGCCGCCGGCATGGGGCCGCGCGCCGGGGCTCACGCTTTCGTGGCCGGCATGCAGTCGATGATGCTGGCCGCGCTGTTGATCGGCATGGCGCGCGGCGTCGAGCTGGTGCTGCGCGAAGGGCGCATCCTCGACACCATCGTCGCCTGGGCCTCGAACCACGTGGCGCACCTGTCGCCGCTGCTGGTGGCGCCGCTGCTGATGGTGTTCGAGATGTGCCTGACGCTGCTGATTCCGTCCACCTCGGCCAAGGCCGCGCTGTCGATCCCCATCCTCGGGCCGATCGCGCAATCGGTCGGCGTCAGCGGCCAGGTCACGGTGCTCGCCTTCCTGCTCGGGAATGGGCTGGTGAATATGTTCGCGCCGACGTCGGGCATGCTGCTGGCCTACCTCGCCACCGCGGGCATTCCTTACGGGCGCTGGTTCCGTTTCGTGCTGCCGCTGTTCGGCGTGTTCACCGCGCTGGCGATCGGTGCCTGCATGCTGGCTGTCGCCATCGGCTATTGAGGGATTCGCCATGCCTGCGACACTACCCGCTTCCGCGCCGCGCATCTGGCGCGACGTGATGATCGCGATGCGCGACGGCGTGCGCCTCGCGACCGACGTCTACTTCCCGGCCGAGGGCGACGGACCATTCCCGGTGCTGCTCGAACGGACGCCCTACAACAAGGCCGGCACCAACCACGGCGACCGCACGCTGGCCGCGCCCACTCCGCTTTCCAAGCCCGAGGTGGCGGCCGGTTTCGTCCGCGCCGGCTACGTCTATGTGCTGCAGGATTGCCGCGGCCGGTACGCGTCGGAAGGCGGCTTCGAAAAATACGTGGCCGAGGGCGAGGACGGCTTCGACACCATCGCCTGGCTGCAGGCCCAGACTTGGTGCGACGGCCATGTCGGCACGCTCGGCCTGTCGTACGGCGCGCACGCGCAGACCGCGCTGGCCGCGTTTGCGCCGCCCGGCCTGGGCGCCATGTTCCTCGACTCGGGTGGCTTTTCGAGCGCTTACCACAGCGGCATCCGGCAGGGCGGGGCGTTCGAACTCAAGCAGTTGACCTGGGCCTACAAGCACGCGATGCTGGCGCCGCAAAGCGCAGCCGACCCGGCGCGGCGCGCGGCGCTGGCGGCGCAGGACCTGCGTCAGTGGATGCGCGTGCAGCCTTGGCGCAACGGCCATTCGCCTTTGAGCGCCGCGCCCGAATACGAGCAGTACGTGGCCGAGCAGTGGCGCGAGGAGCTGTTCGGCGCCTACTGGAAGCGGCCGGCCCTGTACGCGCGCGGCCACTACGACCGCTTTCCGGACGTGCCGATGGTCCACCTGTGCAGCTGGTACGACCCGTATGCGCAGACCGCGATCGACAACTACCTCGGCCTGTCGCGCATCAAACGCAGCCCGGTGCGGCTGGTGCTGGGACCGTGGACCCACGGCCAGCGCTCGGTCACCTATGCCGGCGATGTCGATTTCGGCAGCGCGGCCACGCTGGACGGGAACATCGCACCCGACTACACGGCCTTGCGCCGGGCCTGGTTCGACCGCCACCTGCGCGGCATCGACGCGCCCGATTATTTGCCGGCCCCGGTCAAGCTGTTCGTGATGGGCGGCGGCAGCGGCCGCAAGAACGCGGACGGCAGGCTCGATCACGGCGGCCGCTGGCGCGACGAGGCGGACTGGCCGCCGCCGTCCGTGCGCGCAGTGCCGTTCTACCTGCACGCCTCGGGCGCGCTGGCGCGCGAGCCGAGCGCCGACGCGCAGGCCGCGCTGTCGTATGAACACGATCCGCGCCATCCGGTGCCGACCATCGGCGGCGCGATCGCCTCGGGCGCGCCGGTGATGGCGGCCGGCGCCTTCGACCAGCGCGAGAGCGCCGCGGTGTTCGGCGCCGCCGCGCCATACCGCGCGCTGGCCGATCGCGACGACGTGCTGGTGCTGGAGACCGCGCCGCTGGCGCATGCGCTCGAAGTCACCGGCAGCATCGTGGCGCACCTGTGGGTGGCGTCGTCGGCGCGCGACACCGACTTCACGATCAAGCTGGTGGACGTGTATCCGCCCAGCGCCGACTATCCCGGCGGTTGCGCGATCAATCTGGCGCATGGCATACTGAGGATGCGCTTTCGCGATGGATTCGAACGCAGCGAATTGATGGAACCCGATGCGAGCTACGCCATCCAGATACCGGCTTTCCCGACCAGCAACCTGTTCGTTGCGGGGCATCGCATCCGCCTTGAAATCGCCAGCAGTAACTTCCCCCATTTCGACGTCAACCCCAACACCGGGGCGCCGGCCGGCGAGGCGAGCGAGCCGGTGGTGGCGCGCAACCGCGTGTTCATGGACCGCAGCCGGCCCTCGCATATCGTGCTGCCGCTGGCCGGCGGCTGAGGCATGACGGCGCGCGCGACCCAGTTGCCGCTGCGCGCGCTGCGCGGTTTCCACGCCATCGTCGAAACCGGCTCGGTGACCGAGGCCGCGCGCCGGCTCGGGCTCACGCAGCCGGCGGTCTCGCGCATGCTGGCGCAGCTGGAGCAGCAGATCGGCTTCGAGCTGTTTTTCCGCGATCATGGACGGCTGGTGCCGACCCAGGACGGGCTGCTGCTGTTCGAGGAAGTCGAACTGTCGCTGGGCAGCGTGGAGCGGGTGCACAGCCTGGTGCGCGACATCGCCGAATACCGCGTCGGCCACCTGAAGCTGGTGGCGCCGCCCAGTTTTTCGGAAGGCGTGCTGCCCGATATCGCGGCCGCCTTCGTCGAACGCTTTCCGCGCGTGCGCATGACGATCGATTCGCGCAGCATCGAAAGCTCGAAAGCCATGATCGCCACCCGCGCGGTGGACGGCGGCTTCCTCAAGCTGCCGCTCGACCGGCCCGACCTGCGCGCCGAGAAGATGGTGTCGAGCGCGATGGTGTGCGTGCTGTCCGAGCGTAATCCGCTGAGCCGCGAGCCGCTGCTCACGCCCGCGCTGCTGCGCGACGAGGCCTTGATCCTGCTCGGTCTCGGGCGCTTGTCGCGCGCGCAGATCGAGAATGCCTTCATGCGCGCCGGCGTGCGTCCCGACGTGCGGCTCGAAACCCACACCGTCGGCTCGGCCTGCGCGCTGGCCGGGCGCGGACTGGGCATCGCGCTGGTCAACGAGATGCTGGCCGTGCCCTGCCTGCGGCCGGGGATGGTGATCCGTCCGTTCGAGCCGCGGCTGGTCAGCGAGTACGCGTTCGTGACCTCGTCGCTGTCGGCCCCGACCCGGCTCGCGACCGAATTCCTGCGCCAGACGCGGCGCCATTTCGGCGTGCCGGATCCGGACTGAGATGGCGCGCCGTTTCGCCTTGCTGCGCGCCTTGGCGCTCGCGCCCTTGCTGGCCGCCTGCGCGTCGCAGCAGCCGTTCCCGCTGGCCGAGGCTACCATCGGCGGCATGCATGCCGCGATGCGCGCCGGCGCCCTGAGCTGCCGCGCGGTGGTGCAGGGTTACCTCGATCGCATCGCGGTCCACGATCCGGCGCTGCATGCCGTGATCTCCCTGAACCCCGATGCGCTGGCCGAAGCCGACGCGCTCGACCGCGCCGGCATGCGCGCTCCGCTGCATTGCGTGACCGTGCTGGTGAAGGACAACATCGACGCCCGCGGCATGCCGACCACCGCCGGCGCGCTGGCGTTCGCGGGCAACCGTCCCCCGGATGACGCCTTTCTCGTCGCGCGCCTGCGGGCGGCCGGTGCGATCGTGATCGGCAAGGCCAATATGGACGAATTCGCGTTCACCTACAAGGGCTCGTCGTCGATCGCCGGGCAGGCGGTGAATGCCTACGATGCCGGGATCACGCCGGGCGGCTCGTCGTCCGGCACCGGCAGCGGCGTCTCCGCCAGTTTTGCGATGGTGGGGCTGGGCACCGACACCGGCGGCTCGGTGCGCGTGCCGAGCGCCTTGCAAGGGCTGATCGGACTGCGTCCCAGCCTTCGCCTGCTCAGCCAGCACGGCATCGTGCCGCTCGCGCCGACCGAGGACACCGGCGGCCCGATGTGCCGCACCGTGCAGGATTGCGCGTTGATGATGAACGCCCTGGTGGGCTACGATGCGGCGCCGGGCAGTGGCCAGGGCCGCACGCCGGGCCACGGCTCGCCTCAGGTGGCCAGCGCCGAGGAATACGCGGCGCTGACCCACGCGCCGGCCGACTACACCGCCTTCCTCGACGCGGGCGCTTTGCGCGGCGCACGTATCGGCGTCGTGCGCCAGCTGTTCCCGGCGCCGGACACGCCCGACAAGGCGCTGTTCGTCGCCACGCTCGACGCGGCGCTGCAGCGCATGCGAGAGGCCGGCGCGTTCGTCGAGGACGTGGTGGTGCCGGACCTCGACATCATCCTCGCCGACTTCGAAACGGTGAAGCCTTACGAATTCAGGGGAGGGCTGGAGCGCTACCTGGTGCGCTGGCCGTCCGACGCCGACCACCACCTGCGCAGCTATCGCGAGCTGGCGGCCAGCGGCGGCTTCGAGCCGCGCAACGCCGGACCGATCGCAGAGTACGAGCGGCTGGGGGCCGACCCGCTGCAGCATCCGGCCTATGTGCGCAACGTCGGCGAGCGCTTCCCGTTTGTACGCGAGCGCTTGACGCGCGCGTTCGGCGACAAGCGTTTCGACGTGCTGGTCTATCCGACCCGTGCGGGGCTGAATACCACGCTCGACGGCAAGGCGTCGAACAATCCGCGCACCAGCCGCCTCAGTTCATTCAGCGGCTACCCCGCGTTGTCGATGCCGGTGGCGATGGTGGTTCCGCCGGGCCGCAGCGCCCCGCAACCGGTCGGCATCGAATTGCTGGCGCGCGAATTCGACGAGCCGGTGCTGATCGGGATCGCCTACGCCTGGCAGCAAACCGCACAGCCGAGGCGCGCGCCGCGAATGACGCCCGGGCTACCGCCCATCGAAAGACAATAGTTTAGCGCGCGCTATATCCTGGGTGGCAGGAACAGTCGTCGCCCGCCGCTGCCTTGGCAAGGGTGCGCATGATGCCGCATTCGTCGCTGGTGTGCTCCGTAGTGCAGGTCTCGCGCAGGGAATTGAGCTGCTGTTCAAGCCTGCGTAGCGATTCCATTTGCTGATGAATGCGACCAATCTGCTGGTCGATCAGCCCATTGATGTCGTCGCATCCCAAGGCGGGATTCGCCTGCAGCCGGCGTAACACATGCACGTCGGGCAAACCCATGTCGAGCGAACGGCAATGGCGGATGAAGTTCAGCTGCATCACATGCCGCTCCGAATAGTGCCGATAGCCGTTGGTTTCACGCGCCGGCGCCTCGATCAAGCCTTCGCGCTCATAAAAGCGCACCGTTTCGACCTTACAATTGCCGCGTTTTGCAAGTTCACCGATTCTCATTGTCTAGTCCCTAAAGCCTTGACCTTGTAGTAGGTACAGGGTTTCTAATGATCGCATTAAATCGCTCGGTTGAGCAATCGGTATCCAAAAGGGCCTTTCATGTTTTCCCGCCGTCGCACGCTATTCCTAATCCTGATCCTGTCGCTTGGCGCGGGCGGCAGCATGGCGGGCGAACAGGAGCAGGAGGAGTTCAACGCCAAGTTCCAGGCCACGTATATCTGGCAGGTCAAGCCCGCGTTCGGCGCCGAGTATTCAGGCCCGAATAGCCTCAGTCCCGAGCGGGAGAAGAGCTATTCGCTGACCGCGACCGCGGCGCTGGGCTGGCGGCCATGGGCCGGTGGCGAGCTGTACTTTGACCCGGAGATGGCGCAGGGCGTGCCGCTCTCGCACCTGGCTGGTCTGGGCGGAATGAGCAATGGCGAAATGGCGCGCACCTCGGGCGCTAATCCGACCTTCTACCGCGCGCGCCTGTTCCTGCGGCAGACCTGGGGATTCGGCGGCGGCCAGGAGGCGCTCGAGTCGGCCGCCAACCAGCTGGCCGGAATGGCCGACAAGCGGCGCCTGACGCTCACCGCCGGCAACGTGTCGGTGCTCGACCTGTTCGATGCCAACACCTACAACCACGATCCGCGCACGCAGTTCATGAACTGGTCGGTGATGACCTATGGCGCGTATGATTTCGCGGCCGATTCGCGTGGTTACACCTGGGGGGCGGCGTTGGAATACGTCGACGACGGCTGGGCCGTGCGCGCCGGCCGCTTCGTCCAGCCGCGCGAATCGAACGGGCTGGTGCTCGATCCGAAGATCTTCCGCCGTTTCGGCGACCAGCTCGAATTCGAGCACGCGCACCAGTTTGGCGAGCTGGCAGGCAAAGTGAGGTTGCTGATTTTCCGTAACGTCGCTACCATGGGCAGCTATGCCGATGCCTTGGCGCTCGGCAGTGCGACCGGCAGCACGCCGTCGATGGATGATGTACGTACGCGCCACGCCAAGGTCGGCTACGGTATCAACGCCGAGCAGGCGCTGACGGCCGACATCGGCCTGTTTGGCCGCGCCAGCCGCGCGGACGGGAAGACGGAAACCTATGCCTTCGCCGAAATCGATCGCTCGGTGTCGGGCGGTGCGCTGGTCCACGGTACCGCATGGGCGCGGCCGGAGGATACGGCCGGCTTGGCGCTGGCCCGCAACGGCCTGTCGCAAGTGCATCGCGACTATCTTGCGGCGGGTGGACTGGGATTCTTTGTGGGCGACGGACGCCTCAGCTATCGTCCTGAAGCGATTGCCGAATTCTTCTACAACTATGCAATCGGAAAATCGGCGCATCTCGGGGTGAACTTCCAGCGCATCGAGAATCCGGCCTATAACCATGCGCGCGGCCCGGTGTCGATCGGGTCGCTGCGCCTGCATGCGGACTTTTAGCTGGACAAAGCCAATGAGTGAAAAAAAACAGTTTTTTCCGCGCCAGGTGGTCGAAGCCGGGGGCAACCGCTGGGACTGGGCCCTGCTGCCCGTGGTGCTCGCGCTGCTGATCCTGCTGGCCTACGGCGGCGCCCAGATGGCGCATCCCTATCGCGTCGGCGAGCCGCTGCAGCTCACGCTCGACCCGGTCCAGCTGCCTTACTACCTGCTGCGTACGACCTTGCGCATGTTCCTCGCGCTCGGCGCCTCGGTCGTGTTCAGCTGCGTGTTCGCGGCGCTGGCCAGTAAATACCGCGCCGCCGAGAAGGTGCTGGTGCCGCTGCTCGACATCCTGCAGTCGATCCCCATCCTCGGCTTCCTGTCGATCACGGTGACCGCCTTCATCGCCCTGTTCCCCGGGAACCTGCTGGGCGTCGAGTGCGCGGCGATCTTCGCGATCTTCACTTCGCAGGCGTGGAACATGGCGTTCAGCGCCTATCAGGGTTTTCGCACGGTGCCGATCGAATTGATGGAGGCCGCCAGCGTGTTCCAGCTGTCGGGCTGGCAGCGCTTCTGGCGCCTCGAGCTGCCGTTCGCCATGCCCGGCCTGCTGTGGAACATGATGATGTCGATGTCCGGCGGCTGGTTCTTCGTGGTCGCGGCCGAGGCCATCTCGGTGGCCAACCAGAACATCAAGCTGCCCGGCATCGGCTCCTTCATCGCGCTGGCGATCGAGCAGCGCGACCTCGGCGCGATCGCTTGGGCGATCGGCGCGATGCTGATCGGCGTGCTGCTGTACGACCAGCTGTTCTTCCGCCCGCTGCTGGCCTGGGCCGACCGCTTCCGCTTCGAGGAATCGGGCAGCGACACGGCCCAGCGCTCATGGCTGCTGACCTGGCTGCGGCGTACCGAACGCACCCAGGCGCTCGGGCTGCGCATGGTGCACATGCTGGAGCGCTCGTTCGCCTTGTTCCCGCGGCGGCATGACGGCACCTCGATCCGCGCGCGTCCGCAAACCGTGTCGGCCATGCCGGCGCGAGTGTGGGATGCGGTGATCGCCGCCGCGGTGTTCTATGCCTTGTGGATGCTGGTGCATTTCGTCCAGTCCGAAGTCGGCTGGAATGAAGTCGGCCATGTGATCATGCTCGGCTTGTATACCTTGTGCCGCGTGCTGGTGCTGCTGTTATTGGCCTCGCTGGTGTGGGTGCCGGTCGGCGTCTGGATCGGTCTCAATCCGCGGCTGGCCGAACGGGTGCAGGCGCTGGCCCAGTTCCTCGCGGCCTTCCCGGCCAACCTGATGGTCCCCGTGGCGGTGGTCGGCATCGTCCATTTCAAGCTCAATCCGGACATCTGGCTGTCGCCGCTGATGATCCTCGGGACCCAGTGGTACCTGCTGTTCAACGTCATCGCGGGCGCCTCGACGATTCCGACCGAGCTGCGTTTCGCGACCCAGAACCTGGGACTGACCGGCTGGCTCAAATGGCGGCGCTACCTGCTGCCGGCGATCTTCCCGAGCTTCGTGACCGGCGCGATCACGGCCACCGGCGGCTCGTGGAACGCCAGCATCGTGGCCGAATACGTAACCTGGGGCGACACCACGGTGCAGGCGCACGGCATCGGCAGCTACATCGCCGAAATGACGGCGAAGGGCGACTTCCCGCGCATCGCGCTGGGCATCGGTATCATGTGCCTGCTGGTGATGGCGCTGAACCACTTCGTATGGCGCCGCCTGTATCGCATGGCCGAGAACCGGCTGCACTTCTAATCATCAGGACAAGCACGATGGCAACCCCGATCCTCGAACTCAAAGCTGTTGGAAAATCCTTTCGCTCGGCCGACGGCTCGTCGCGCCCGGTGCTGGACGGCGTCGACTTCACGCTGCACGAAGGCGAGATCGTCGCCTTGCTCGGGCAGTCCGGCTCCGGCAAGTCGACCATGTTGCGCATCATGGCGGGGCTGATCGGCGCCGACGAAGGGCAGGTGCTGTATCACGGCATGCCGCTGCACGGATCGGCACGCGGCATCCGCATGGTGTTCCAGTCGTTTGCGCTGTTCCCGTGGCTGACGGTGCAGAAGAACGTCGAGCTCGGGCTCGAAGCGCAGGGCGTGCCTTCCGCCGAGCGCGAGCGCCGCTCGGAACAGGTGATCGACCTGATCGGCCTGTCCGGCTTCGAAGGCGCGCTGCCGCGCGAGCTGTCGGGCGGGATGCGCCAGCGCGTCGGCATCGCGCGCGCGCTGGTGATGGAGCCCGAAGTGCTGTTGATGGACGAGGCGTTTTCCGCGCTCGACGTGCTGACCGGCGAGCGCCTGCGCGAGGACATCCTCGAGCTCTGGGAGTCCGGCAAGATCCCGACCAAGGCGATCCTGGTGGTCTCGCACAACATCGAAGAGGCGGTCATGATGGCCGACCGCGTGCTGGTCTTCGCCAGCAACCCGGGCCGGGTGCGCGCCGAATTGCCGATCGCGCTCGGCCGGCCGCGCGAGGTGGAGAAATCCGGTGTGCGCAACCTGATCGACGAGGTGTACGGCCTGATGACCGCGGGCAGCTCGCGGCCCGGCCGCACGACCGAGAAGGAAGCCAAGCTGCAGCTGGGCGACCGCTTGCCGGAAGCCGACATCTCGCACATCGAAGGCGTGCTCGAATTGCTGATGGACGAGCCTTACCTGGGCCGCGCCGACTTGCCCAAGCTGGGCGAGGAAACCGACCTGACCGATGCCGAACTGCTGGACGTGTCGATCGCGCTGGCGCTGCTGGGCTTTGCGAATCTCGCGCATGGCGACATCACCATCACGGCGCTGGGCAAGCAGTATGTCGCGGCCGGCAACCAGGAACGGCAGTCGATCTTCGGGCGCCAGTTGCTGGAGCATGTGCCGCTGGTGGCGTATATTTGCCACGGCCTGGCGCAGGATCCTTCGCACGACCTGCCCAAGGACCTGTTCCTGCGGCTGCTGCGCTTCACCCTCAATTCCGAGGACGCCGAAAGCGCGCTGCGCGTGGCCATCGAATGGGGCCGTTACGCGAACCTGTTCGAGTACACCTTCAACACCGGGACCATTCAACTGCCGAAGGGCGAGGCGGGCGAGGCGGAGTAGTCAACGGTCGGAAGGATGATGCACGCCGTCGTTGGTCGGAACCTGGCCCAAGTCAAAGGGATTGACCCCGTCCAGGCAGCCGACGTTGTAGCCATACTGCCCTGGATTCGAACGCCGCTGGTGATGCGTATAAATGCCGCAGACCGAGCAAAAAAAATGTTTGGCGGCCTTGGTATTGAACTGGTACATCCTCAATACGTCTTCGCCGCGAACAACGCGAATGCCGGACAAAGGGACCGAGGCGACGATCGCCCCTTTCCTTCGGCAGATCGAACAATCGCAGCGCCGCGGGTCGACGATCCCGTCGGGTAGCGACAGTTCAAGCTCGACTGCTCCACAGTGGCAGGTCGCCTTGTGCTTGGCGCCGATCTCGGTTGCCCCTACTTTTTTCGTCATCATGTCTGCTCACCTTGCGGCATCGCGCTCCGTTTTCGGCTTCGGTACCAAGAACTTTCGTGGCAAGGCGCGCAGAAAAATGCAGAGCACGCCGAACGCCGCGAACGCAACGATCCTGGCGGCCCTGGAGCCCGTTGCAAGCTCCCAGAGCGCAGCCATTGCAATGAGCAGGACGGCTATCGCAATCGTAAAGTTTATCCAGCGTTGCCGCTCCACTGCGTTCATTTTGAACCCTCCCAGCTATTTGGTCTTTTCAAACCAGGCAATTATGCGCCAATATTCCGCCTCCAGTTCGGGGTACTGAGCACCAGCCGGCAACAGATCATGCCCAGCATTGGGCACGCGCCGAAACGTTACATCTCGCCCGGTCATCAGCAGCTCACTGGCCATACTCTCAGTCGACAGGATCGGAACATTCACATCCTGCATGCCGCTCGCGATATAAATCCTCGCTTGGCTTTTCAGCAGATTGTTCGTCGATGAAGCCCGGAAGAAGCTCGACCACCGTTTATAGGGGTGCCCCCATGCAAAATCTTTGGAGCTGTTGGGGGAAGCAAAAATCAGCCTTCGGGTTTCATCCAGCTCGTCGAGTTTTCTTTTTGCTTCGTCGTCATTACTGGACGACTTGTAGGCGGCGACCACAAAGTCATAGAACTGCGTGGGGCCGCTCGCGCCCAGCAAGGCAACGTGCGATACACGACTGTCCGCGGCGGCTAACGCGGATGCGACTGTCGCCCCTTCCGACAGACCAAGGACCAAGGTTCGCCCCGTTGCGACGAAGGGAAGTTGCTGCGCATGGTCGAAGGCCAGACGCAAGTCGCGTACCCAATTTTCCAAGGTGAAGTATTCGTTGAATTGGTCTGGACAAGAGGTAGCCGCCCCTTCTCCGTTTGGTCGCTCCTTGGGTGCAAACGGCTTGTTGACGACCATCACTGCATACTGTCCTTGGCGCGCCAAAGTGACATAAGAAAATACGGTCGAAGCGCGATTCGCGGTGTCCAGCCCGATGAAGACGGGCGCGCACCCTGAGCCTTGAATAAAGAGTACCAGGGGCGATGGTTGCTTAGGTTTGGAAATAAAATATTCGACCGCGGGACCGTTTTGCTGAGCAAGCCGATACTGAACAATCTCGATTGCACCGGTGTTGAAGCTTCCAATTTCCTGCTTAGCGGCCTCATCGAGGGAGTGGGCTCGTCCTATCCCTGCCGGCAAGGCCAACAACGTAATAATCGCTACGCGCCTGAGCAAAGAAATCCTGAACTGACGAACCATTTCTTCTCCTAAAACGCTCTACGATCCTCATCCGTACGGATGGTACAAGATGCCCCTGCTGATCTGCCCGATCAGTGCCGCCTGGTTTTCGGCGCTTTCGCTAAACGCATCAAGGACATCGTCGCGGCCGCTGCCGCTGTGTAGCGCGGCCATCCAGTAATCGGCGCCGGCCTGGTCGGGCGCGCGTTGCAGTACGTTACTGTACAGTCCACTCACGAACTGCGCATCGCTCGGGCTGGCGCCGTAACGCGCCGCAAACTCGGCGCTGCCGATGAAGCCGTGGGCGATATCGTGCAGGCTGACGCCCTTGTCCATCTGGGCGATCCAGTAGCCGAGCCCGTCCAGGTCGGGCCTGCGCGCGAACGCGGCTTGGTACAGCCGGTACACTTGGCCCGCGTTGCCGTCGATGTCATACGCGATGGCGGCGTCATCGAAGACGATACGCTCGATGGCGACCAGGGTGTCATGGCCTTGCGTGCCCTGCTGCGCATCGACGCTGAGCCCACCGCTGGTCTGGGTCCGCGTGTAGGTCGAGACGATGCCGGAATAGATGACGCTGTCGAGGCCTGCTTTGCCGTCGATGATCTCGTCGCCGTTCGTCGCATGGAAGACGTCGTTGCCGGCGCCGCCGTCCTGGCGCGGCGGCGCGGCGGGTGTGCGAAATGGCAGCGTGGTGCCGGCAAACGCATGGTCAGTGGTGTCGGTGACGCTACCGGGCGCCAAGGTGAGCACGTAGTCGCTTGCGTAGTCGAGCGGCAGTTTCGGCGTCAACGTCAACGAGCTATAGTGTGGCAGCGACAGCACGTCGCCATTGGCTGCGCTGAAGTTTTCGACGAGCTCGCCCGTGGCCCGCGTCAACGTGATGCTGCCGGCGCCGAGCTGCACGACTTCGTCGAAAACTTCAGCGCAGCCAATGGT
>Ga0193702_1000453_pt1 | contig 13753 bp, 20 predicted proteins | sample U3a1metaG_FD_143060 | JGI IMG/M metagenome (GOLD analysis project Ga0193702, IMG submission 143060) | Soil microbial communities from a riparian zone of the East river system, Colorado, United States - U3a1 | ecosystem: Environmental > Terrestrial > Soil > Riparian zone | place: USA: East River... | reverse complement strand
TTATCTCATTATTACTGGAACCCCCCTGCTGTTTGCTAGCTTTACTGCTTTGCTTAGTCTTAATAGACTGTTCACTCTCTTTAGAGTCCCATCTCCTCTTAGTTTGCAGGTTGCCCTGACACGAATACCAATCTAATCACCAAGTGGATAGGTGGGATCTGGTCAAATGATGATGGATTTGGGCTCTGCCCAGGCTATCTCTAGTGTACACGGCTGATCTACCTGATCACATGCTTATCTAATCTGTGCCCTATCTCCCTGTTCCAATAGGTTCCAGTGGAGAGAGAGATCTAGAAGGGAAGAGGGTATCATCATTTTCTAAAAAGGGCATTACTTCTGAGGTTTGAAAAACAGGAAAGATATCTGGGGAATGTGGAAGGTTGAGTGTGACTGTGGAATGTGAGGGATTGATGTTTGTGATTTTATACATCAGGAAAATGTAAATTTTACTTTTTCTTTACTTTATCAGCTTTTCATCCTTTTGGACTTTGTCAAGTAGCATTAAGGAGAAAAAAAAGAAGACTGAATATCTCCATTATTTGCGCTTGAAAAAGGAGGAATCTCTGTTCTCAAGCCAAGTCGCTAACTTTTTACTACTTTTTATTACCTTTTCCGGGCTTAAATCACAACTGATCTTTCAAAATTAGTGCAAAAGGAGATTCCAGTAACATTTAAATGGCAAGCAAAAGTAAATATAAGCAGGGACAAGTACGAGTAAAGAGGCTGGAAAATGGGTTTCTACTACTTCTATTACCTTTTCTGGGCTTAAATCACAACTGATCTTTCCAAATTCGTGCAAAAGGAAATTCAAGTAACATTAAAATGGCAAGTGGAGGTAGATATAAGCAGGGACAAGTACGAGTAAAGAGGCTGGCAAATGGGTTCAAATAGGGCTAAGTATGAATTTAACAAACCAATGATCAAGAAGGAGAAAAGTACTCAAAGGTCCATGTAAGGAGATGAAAAGCACGATTAATAACTTGAATGGGGAATTCAAAGTAAGATAAAGTAGATTTTTTTTTCGGGTTTAATTATTTTCATGTGAAGTGGGGAGGCGTGAGGACTCAGATTCAAAAAAAAAACAAAAAAAAACAAAAAAAAGAAGCGTTGAAGCTCGTAGACGACTCGGAAGGGATGTGATGGCCTATGTTGAGATAGGGCCAGTGGGCACTTCAATCTAAAATCATTCTAAAAGTAATGAATACTGGTCAGTCTTGAGGAAAGATAGTCATCGTGTCTTGGACTTTACCATCAGCGTGACTCCCATAATCCGTAGGCATGTAGGCATTCTCATTGTCGTCTTCAGCATTGTCGTCTTCAGCACTATTCTCACCCTCAGCATTCTCAGGTTCGTCTTCGGCACTATTCTCATCTTCAGCATTCTCCGGGTCGTCATCGTGGCCTTCAGCATCCGAACTACCATCACTGTCAATGCCTGAGCCAACCACTGCAGGCGGCAACATGACGGAGTCATCCAAGTCCGAGTCTGAGTCTTCTTGGACTTGGAGAGCAGTATCTTGTCACCATAGTAAGTATCTTTGTCACCATGGTTATTCTAACGTACCTTCATTCAAGTTGTTGTTGCCCTCAGACTCTTCATTCTCCATGCGAGTTGTGTCCTTTCCGTTGTCCTTTCTCTTCTTGAATAATGATGCGCGAGCCAGGAAGTCGGGGTCAGACTGCAACATGGCATACTTATCGTTGTCGTGATTGTGTGCCAGTGGTTTGCGAACATCTGTGATCTCTTTCGCTTGTTTGCAGATGTCCTCAACCAACTCTGGGTCTTCTTCGAGCATTGCTTCGAGACATGCAACGTGTCCCAGCGTGCAAGTTTCGTAGTTGGTCCCACTAAAGTCAAATTTCGTCGTTCGTTTTGGCTTCTTGTCATTATTTACTGTAGCGACCCCGGGATTCTCAGCCATCTTAACCTGGAGCATGCAATTCTTGTATTCCAGGCGATCGTCACGGAACATCTTGAGGGCATGCTCCACCTACAAGACATTCAACATATGTATACATAGTTGGACATTACTTACTGCAGAGACCGCTAGCGCTATACCTCCTATAGGGACACCAGCATTGTAATTCGGAATAATTTTGGAAGGTGTTGTGAAGTTGTAATGGGCCACGAAGGTTTTGATGATCAGTGGTCCCTTGTAAATGTCGTCCATGGTTCCCTGTAATCAGCATGACTTAAGCGTCAATGAACTAGAACCAGAAATTCTCACATCGTCGTCAATCCTCCCGTACATAAATTTCCAGTCGTTAGGTGTACACCAGTACTTACCATAATCAATTCGCTTTTGTGCATTTTTCATCGCATCAGGGTCGTCGTCATGTTCAGAAATAAAATTCTCAAGGACGCTGTCAAAAGCCAATGTCTTCATTCGATGGCGGTATTGAGATTCCTGACCAGAACACTAGTACGGGGAAATCTGAGTCAGTAACATTCCTTATTGAAATATTGACCTAACCTTTTTCCAAGCACCACTAAGCTCTGAGATATCAATCTCGAAGTCTTCTCCGAGAACAACTTTGCAAAGAGTTCTCAAATTTGAGCGGTCTCCATCATTGGGAGATCTCCAGGGATTGTCTCCGGAAGCGAAGATTTGAAGCCATGTTGGCACAATGATACTGGAAAATTTTGGTTCAGCACCATTGGGGATCGGTACACTAGGCTTGGATGTCTTGCGAACCCGGACGCCAGTCTGCCAGTGAAGTTAAATCGCAATTAGTATACCATAACAGAAATTAATTGACTTGCTTTGTTTAACTCCCTAGAAATTTTTCCCTTAATAGGACTTGACAACGCCGCTTCCCTTTCAAGCGAGTCATCATCATCACGCTCCGAGTCTGACTCAGGTACTGCCTTTTTTTTCCCCTTCGGGTCCTTCCCCTTGTTCTTCTTAGATTTAGCAGCGATGCTGTGTGAAGCCGTCGTTCGGGGAATCACGGTGGCCTGGCGGATGCTGCCAGAAGACTTAGCGACAGACTCGGAGCCTGCCAATGAGCCTGAATCGGTAGTACTAGTATGATGCAAGGAATTCTTGCCGACAGTGATCCCAGCTTGAAATTTAGGACGAGAACTTCTGACAGTATTTTTGAAGCGGTTAGCTATTTTGGAATTGACAATCTGAAGGCTGACCTTGATTTCTGAGCTGTGACAGGCACCGGTGTTTCACTGGCAACGCCAGTTGATTGTTTCTATATTTGGAACAATTATCAGAATCAGATTTCATGTCAATGATCCTTCTTTCACCTGTGTCGCACTATCAGCCACTGGACGCTGTCCCTTGGTCCTTTTCTTCTCAATTGGCTTCGAGTTCAGTTTCAGCGGCAACTGGAAGTCTTCATCCTCTAACTCGATAACTGGCAGTCTCTTCTTTTTCTGCAATGCCATAGGTGTCTTGTATGGTTCGACATTGCTATCAAACTCGATGTCAGTGTCACCATCATGATATCCTGCATGTTCAACTGGCACATCCTTTCGACGGGGGGTTGCATCATTATCGATATCTCCGTTTGTGTGTCGCAATATCACAGAACCATTCTCCATCTCAATCATCGTTTCTAAAATATTTTTAGCATTGTGCCTCCATTTCTGATATGAAACTTAATGAAAGAACGAACCCGTGCGTCCCAAGGCTCGAGGTTTGTTCACGTTTGCCTTGAGTTTCTTTGATGGAGGACCAAATCTAGGTTCGGAAGCAGGTGCCATAATATCACCTTCGTCGACAACCTCGTTTTCAGCAGGACGCTTTCGTGTCACTGCCCGTTCTTCAGTGTTTTTTAAGACGGCTTCAGGGATGGATGAAGATGTTAATTTTTGGCCAACTGGCTGTTCCTTCAAGACTCGGCGACGTGGAGCAGTGTGTTCAAGTTGGGGTGCCGGTGTGTTGGAGGGATTGGCACTCTGGATCGTTTTCGCTTTTTTGGACCCTGAGGCCAGCTGCTCGTCATCACCAGCCGGCGGAGCAATGTCGTTCTTGCGTTTCTGACCCCTTGTAGTACTAGACACAACTGGAGCAACACCAGGCCCAGATAGTGTTTTCTTGGGTCTAGGCCGTATGCCCAGTGACTGAGATGGTGCCAGTGGTTCTTTTTCTTTGCTACTAGCGACAGCGCCAACAGACTTGCTTGCAACAGCTGACTCCGTATTGGGAGAGAGTATATTTTTTTTGCCACCTATTAAAAGATGTTAAATTCATAACCGATGAAAGAATAGACCTACCTTTGGCCTGTTGCTGTGGAAACGCTTCATCATCATGCTCAAGACCAGCAGCCTGACGAGCTCGGAACTCATCTAGGTTCTGTTGAGCATCCTGTCTTTGAGCGGCTTCTACTTGTCGTGCTTCTTCCTTAGCTTCTTTAGCTGCTCGTTTTTTTTCTTTGTCGGCTTTAACAACTTCAGGATCCCGACGATTTTGAACTTGTAAGGTTTTTTTTGCTTCTGTGCCGGGATGTTTATTAGCATTTGTGGCCCGTGTAGTGACACGACTGCCACCACTTTCGACGATAGGCTGCTTTTTTGGAGGCATTGAACGCAACTGTGACAAGTGAATGCGACACACAGTGTGCCAGCGGTAAGTAGTGCCAGTGGCGGGCCGTTGCTAGATTCGCTTGACAATGTTTGGACTACTAAGGCTTCAAGTTTGTATTTTTAATTATTATTTATTTTCTTTCCCAATATGGCTCGCCGTCCAAAGTTTTATCATCGTGAACCCAACGAGTGGCTTGCTTGTCCAGTCTATGGCTGTTCTCGGAAGTTCCGGAACCAATCAGGACGAACAAAACACATCCGCGCAAAGCACAAGAAGAACGACAAACTGCAGACTCCGACTCAGAGTCGGACTCGTGCCACTGGCAGTGTATCATCTGAGTCTTCTTTCGACGCCATACCAATCGACTTGGATCCTCAGCCTGAGGTACCTTATACTCCCCATCACGATGTTCAAGTTGCATCCGACCTTGGCTCCCCGCTGGATGGAAGAAACATGACTCGATCACCCATAACCACTGGCCTTCAACTTCACCATGACAATGATCCATCATCACCTCCACATTTTCAACCAGAAGTTGAAATTTACCACGACTCGGATCAACTTGAAGCTGAACAAGCCTCCACATCGTCCGAGTCTAGTACAAATTATCATCCATTTATTAATGGTATGACTTTACAATATTTTCTTATCAACTGATGCCGGCGTTGATATCTATACTATTACAGCTATACCATGTGAAGAAGACGGAACACCGTTATTGGACCCCGAGGCGTCACCAAACATTCCACACCAGCAGTCAGACGATTGGACGCCTTACAAAAATCGCATCGCATTTGAACTTGCAGATTTCCTTTATCGTCGTGAGCAGATGTCGGCTGGCAATGTCGACATTCTCCTTGAGTTGTGGGCTGCAACATTGGCATGCCACAATGACTCTCCGCCCTTCTTGGACCACCAAGACTTGTACAACACAATCGATGCTACACCTACTCGACTTGGCGGTATTCCATGGGAAAGTGTCACCTTTTCATATGATGGTCCACGCCCTGAGCGGCAGCCGATGTGGATGGAAAGTGAATATACTATCTGGTTCCGTGATCCGCGTTTACTTTTTAAGAATTTGCTTGAGAATCCAGAATTTGCTGGATCATTCGACTATACTCCCTATCAAAAGTACAATGACAATGGAAAACGTCGCTACGAGCATTTCATGTCAGGTAATTGGGCTTGGAAACAGGCTGTAAGTGAAGTTCTTTTCTAATTTTATTTTATTTCATTGACATTTAATTACGCAGGATATCATCGCGTGTGACCCAGAAACACATGGTGCGATGTTTGTCCCCATTATTCTAGGCAGTGATAAAACTACTGTCTCCGTCGCAACTGGCCACATCGAGTATTGGCCGCTCTATGGTTCAATTGGAAATATCCACAATAATGTCCGACGGAGCCATGGGGCAGGGCTTGTGCTTGTTGGCTTTTTATCAATTCCAAAAAGTAAGTTGTATGTTCGCGTTGCCATCTTATGAGATATATTTGACCTTTTCTCCTTAGCCGAAAAAGAGCATGCTGGCAGTGTTGCATTTCGCGTGTTCCGCCGCAAGCTCTTCCATACATCAATATCATTCATACTGCAATCATTGCGTCCTGGTGAGACCACTCCTGACGTTTATCGTTGCCCTGATCAGCACTATCGACGTGTAATCTGGGGCATCGGCCCATATATTGCCGACTATCCTGAGCAAGTGCTATTATCTTGTATTGTACAGGATTGGTGTGCCAAGTGAGTTTTTTTGCTTAATCTTGTCTTCATTCTCATGATCTCATCGTATTTGTAGATGTCAGGCGAATAAGAAGGACCTTGATGGCGACTTGTCCAAGTTGCCACGTACGCGTGAACTTACCGAAATGTTAGTGGGCGAATGGGCAGTTTCTGACTTATGGGATAAATTTGGTATTGTTTCGGACATTGTGGTACGTACAGAACTTTATAGTATGTCTCTGAGTCTCTAACTCATTCAAATTATTATTAAGCCGTTTACAAATGACTTTGAACGTGCAGATATTCATGAACTAATTGCTCCCGACTTGCTCCACCAACTCATCAAAGGAACATTTAAGGACCATTTAGTAGACTGGGTACAGGACTACATCAAGGCGCATAATTCAGAAGCTCAAGCAAAGGTGATTATGGATGACATTGACCGACGGTAAGCAAAATTACTATATAAAACTTGAAACTTGAAGCTTATTAGTATCTTTAATGCAGAATTGCTGTTGTACCGCCCTTCTCTGGCCTCCGCCGCTTTGCGCAAGGTCGTGGTTTCAAACAATGGACTGGAGATGATTGCAAAGCTCTCATGAAGGTTGGTCACGGTTTGGAATTAATATATTCATTGCGGCGTGAGCTAATTACTATTTAAGATCTATCTACCTGCAATACAGGGACATTTACCACGCGATATCGTGCGCACATTTCGCGCATTCTTAGAGTTCTGTTACATTGCTCGACGAGATGTGATTACCGAGGATGATCTATCCCAGCTACAGAATGCTCTTATGCGGTTCCATGAGTACCGTGAAATCTTCATCACAACTGGTGTCCGGTCTCATTTCCTATTGCCACGACAACACTCTATGGTTCATTATCACTCACTTATCCGGCAATTTGGGGCCCCAAATGGCATCTGTTCATCAATTACAGAGTCGAAACACATTCGGGCTGTCAAAGAACCCTGGCGTAGATCCAATCGCAATGAAGCCCTTGGCCAGATGCTGGTTACAAATCAGCGGCTTGATCAATTGGCAGCCGCTGGTACAGACTTTGCAAATCGGGGGATGCTAAATGGAAGATGCCTCTCCAATGTACTCCAGGCCCTTCAGCAGAAACTTGGTGAGTTGTCGTCTTGTGGGTTTTCATAGTTTCTGATTCAATTTTACAGCTCTTACTGATGAACTTGAAGACTCGGTGTCTCTTGATAGTACCGCCGCTCAGCCTCAGGATGATGATAATGTGGGTCGGACCATCCTGGAAGAGTCAAAACCTGATGAGGACATCAATGAAGAAATTGTTAATGATCCTGATGTCCTTGCGGAAGTCACATTACCTTGCCGCATCTGTCAGTCGTGATTATTTATACACTGTGACCTTCCTAAACCATTTGTACAGATCAACGATGGACCCTCAATAATGCCGCGCTGCAGCTTCAACAACCCAAGTTCCCAACGCTAGTCAAGAAATTTCTCTATCGACAGCTATTCCCCAATTCCGAAATCACTGCGGATGCACTGAGGAATCTATATCTCAACATCGACATAATTCATGTCCGTAACTCAGCTATTGCTACATTTCGTGCCCCCGGTGACATTAGCGGCATCTATGGTATGCGTCGCGAACACATTCGGGCAACATCATCATGGCGAGGTGGTCCTGCACGATACGACTGCGTCCTTGTCAACTCCAACTCAGATCTCGAAGGGACACGTGGCTTTGAAGTAGCCCGTGTTTTTCTCTTTTTTTCATTTCAGCATCGAAATAAAACGTACCCATGTGCATTAATTCAGTGGTACTCATATATCGGAACCCGCCCTGATGAGGACACTGGTCTCTGGAAGGTAGAACCCGACACTGATGATCATGGTAACCCCCGTCTTGCCATTATTCACCTTGATACGATTTTTCGTGCTGTTCATCTCATACCCGCATACTGCACTGCAGAGTTCATCAGTAGAACTATCACCATGCACTCCTCCCTCGATACGTTCGACATTTTTTATGTCAACCGATTTGCAGATCATCATTCATTTGCAAACTTGTCATGAAGATCCCAAGTACCAAGGACAACAGTGTGGACTCCGACAAGGTTTTTTTTTGTTCTTTGTTTGTTTCCCTCCTACTCTGAGCTTTGAAAACAGTCTTCTTTCGAATCTAGTATTGTTATTATTTTTACTAGATTTAAATAATTAAATAAATAAACTGTTTTCTAAGTCCTCGCCGCTTGACTTTTAACTTGAACAGACTTTGTGTCGTCCATACAATAGACCTCATTGGGTGACACTGAACCTTGTTATCAAGGGGATCGTTGCCGATGAGAAGAGTTAGCATGTGAAGATTGTTGTCAATGGGATCATGCAATCTGTTGTCTTTATGTTCAAGTTGCAAAGGATGTTACTGCCTATACGCAATACTTGCCATGGGACTTGTTGGCACAGGCATGTATTTTATTCATTTACTATCTTTCATCAAACTTATTATTTATCAGATGTGTAAACTGCTGTCTCCACCGGATGTTGTCCTTTTCTTGTGCTAAAAGGTGTTATTGCTTGCTATCCGCCTGGGAGATCCAGCCTGAGATCTCATTCGGGGAGACTTTAATGCTCGTGCCAATCTGTAAGCTTCAAGTTCACTGATCACTGATAAGTTGCGTGTTATTTATTTAAGAAACTTTAGTCTTACGAAACATCAACTCGCATTTATCCTTGCTCGCGCTCAAATTCCGCTGGAATGGCTTCAACCACCATCAGAGGGAGATGCGGAAACTGCTACAGACGAGGGACTTTCTGGTGATCTTCTTGGGTGTTTGTACGACGCAGAGCTTAGCACTCATTTCCATGACTTTGGCGGGGACCTTGGCGTGGCTGAAGTTAAGAGTCTAGAGGATGTTTATAAATCGCATCTAGAAAATACTCGCAAGTTGCCATTGCATTCAAGTTTTTTCCTTTACTCATCCATCCCATAGTACCCATACAGGTCCTGGTATTTCAGCAAACATCAATTCTGCCAGAGGAAATTTGGCAGGGACATTTGTGAATGCTTTCGTGAACGCAGGATTTGGCAATGACAAATTGATGGTAACCGCTGAGGAAGGGAGCAGCTGGATCTACAAGAACAAAGACCATGGTGCGTGGTTCGGTTCAATCGTGAATAAATGGTTATTAATCCATTTGAAAGGCATGATGAGCACGGTGGCGTCTCTCGGATTGAGTTTGCTATGGGATACTGAAGTTGGTCTGAGTCATATTGACAAGTACACATATTCCGCCGAGGAGCATAAAGTAGGTGTTTCTTTTCAGATGCGGAGTGCTGTGAAATTTTTAATTTATGCTCGGCTAGACCGATCATGGGAACCTGCTGCATCGTGGAAATCATCGACCAACGGCGACCACCAAAATCAATGAGGACAAAATGGTCATCGGTCAAACCAAGCAAGGCAGAAACGGGGACAAAACAATAAACATAGGCAGGAGTGGCAGCCAGACGATGGAGACTTAAATAAGTAAGTTATAGTTGCGTAGTAGCAAGAATTGCTTGCTGATCAGCTGTTTAGCTGGACGAGAAGGGACGCAAATCAATCGACCAACAAACATGTCCACAATTAAAACTCTTCGAGACGGAAACATCCACGTTCACGTTCACCTTCTCGCTCTCAAAGCAGGTCTCTGACTGAATCATACATATCCCACCACCGAGCGACAGAGGATTGAACCGGCCACTCAAATACCAAGAAAAATATTATTCTCGTTCCCCTAGTCCTCATCGGAGTTCTGGCAGCATTGTAGACCACCGCAGAAGTGCTTCGCCTGCTTCTAGTTTGAGTAGCAATCGCAGTGTGAGCCAAAGTCCTGCTGGTTGCCCACATTCTCTCCATCATCTCCCGACCATGAATCAGGGAGCTGCTGTTTTAATCAACACTTTTCCAAAGTCCTCAGGTAGTGGCCCAGCCATCTCGAACGAGCGACTCGGAAGATCCACGAAACGGGAGATCACGACATCGACAGCACCGTAAGGGTGATTCAAGTTCACACTCGATACCAGACCCACTCGTCAACCCTTCTAACCGGGAAGAGTATGCTCAAATTTCAACCCTGCCGATTAATGCTAATAATAATTTACGCACTACTAGTATTGCAATACAAATGCCTCCACCACCGTCGTTGCCTCCGACGCTTATTGTGCGGCCTCATCATCACGACTCTCGATCTGGTAATTCATACACGCCTGAGCCTAAAGTAGACCTTTCAGTTACAAAACCAACGCGCGCCATTTCCATGCGGAATGCAGGTTTCAAACCTATCGGCAAAGCTAGCTCCGCTTCTTTCCTGGAGATGAAGATGATATGGATCTCGCTCTTCAAGTTGATGACTGCCCATCCTCTGTTGCTCTGGAAATGGCTTTCGCTCTTAGTCTGCTTGAAGAATACATGGAAAATAAGTCAGTATCATTGAAGACAAGCACTTTTATGGGCCTTGTCCTTGCCTATGCTGGCTCGCACAGAGAAGTTTTCTTGGCATATCTCTTGCCACATGTCGCAGACGATACAATTACTATCGAAATATCTGGTCTTGCTGCCTTGGCCCTGGGATTCATTTTGTTGGAAGTAAACATGGTGAAGTGTCGGAAGTCATTCTGCGAACCTTCATGGGGAAGTACATACTATGAGCATGGCGATAAATCGTTGGATGAGAAGTGGGCAAAGGATGGGATTGTTGTACTTTGGTGAGGTCACCGTATATAATAACAGCGTGCGGCTGCTTACTACTTGGCAGGACTTCAGGATGCTTTCGGATATGTATCGTTCTACCTTCCTTTGCTACCTTGAGTTGGTTGTGAAAGGTGGACCCGTTATAGTCATTGCCGCAGTTCAGGAGGTGTGTACCTTGTTATTATTCTTATAGTAGATTTCTTATGCTAATGCCAGTCTAGTTCAACACTGTCATTTAAAGCATCGCGAACGGTCTAACAACAACTATCCAAGTCCAAGATAGTGTTGATAGCGCAAAAAGGCCGCCTGTTTCATTACAAATGCCATTAATTCGATCAACAAAGTTAATCCGTTCAGCAACATCACTCCGCCTGCCTCAAACCCCTGTCCCAAGTTTTGACAGTCTTCAGAATTTCACTCTCCCGGCTTCATTTCAGCAAGCCTTGACGAATCTTAATTCTTCAATCCCATCTGCGGCTGATGTCAAGAATAAAGTGAATGACTTGTAAGTTTCTTGCCTTTTTTTTAAAAAAAAAAAGGTTTGTGTCAAGCTAAAGACAATTCATTTTATTACAGCATCGACACTCCATTTGAACTCCTGAAACAAGACATTAATAATACTTTCGCTAATCTCACTCTCGATCATACTACTCTTCTGCCCATTCCCGATCAAAATTGACTTTCATTTTGTAATGACCTCGACACCTCCATTGTTGACGACACCGGATGCAACTTGATCAAAGCAGATAAAATTGGAGTCATCATCCTTATTGTCCTCGCCCTCCTCCTCATTGGACTCAATTGTCACCTTGTTTGGACAAGTGGTGATGTATGAGGAAAGATCTCGTAAGAATCCGTCAAGCGTGGATGTCTGATCCTGCCCTGGTATACACAAGGTCCTCGTCCGCTCCTCAAATCGCTCTCAGCGACCACAATTCGATGATGATCCAAGTCACTTCTGAACATCCTCTCGTCTCGAAGTATACGAACCTCCTCGCAGCTCAAACTGGGATGACAACGTCCCAGCATATCAACTTGAGGTGGTTCTTCCACTACGTTTTCCACCCTCCTGCTTTGGCTTGTTTCCTCATTGGATTCTTCAGCCTTTCATCTGTCGAGATTCAGCTCCTTGGCCACGAGTGCAGCCGCTGCCAGTGTTTCGGACTTTTCGAATACTATCACCAATTCAATCAATCAGAGCATGTACAACCAATCATCAATCTACGCCAACAATATCAATGCCGGAGTTAACGCCGTCCAGGCAACCATCAACAATGGTGTCTTTGGATGAGTCGATGGAACTACTACCACGCTCAACACCACCATCAATGATTTCTACACTGAAGTCCAGAACCTGGTGGCTACCGTGTTTAATGGTACCATTCTTGAGGCGCCCGCAAACGAATTTCTGCAATGTTTCATTGGAAATAAGTGGCCGAATTCGAGAATGCTTTGACTTTCTTGCACGACAACATTATCTCATTTTTTTTTACGATTTGCTGATGTTCTGATGCGACTAGTATTGAAAGAAGGCCATGGATCATCTGATCTCGAAAACAGCACAGATTTCAAGCTATGCTCCACCATTGCGACGACCACATCACTGCAACTAAAAAGGACACCAAAGAGGACAAAAAGGAAGAATCCAAATCCGACGCAACCTTCCCCTCTCTCACTGTGATTGCTATCACCTTCGCGATGAGCAATTTAATGACCTTGTAAGTGATATTTAGCAACTCCAAGTTGAAATTATTGAATCGCTGCAGGCAGAAGATGATAGCGCGAGGCGCTTGGGCGATTCATTGAATTCCATGAGATTCTGCTAAGGAAGGTAATCTCCTTCCGAGATGGAGTATCGGAAGGAATGTAACACTACCATACTAGTATACTATGATTCGTGTGTATTTTATTTATTTATCTTTCATCAAACTTACTATTTATCAGATGTCACGGTGTACACCTACCGTCTCCACCTCTAATGATGTCCCTTATGCCCCTTTCTTTTCATACGACACTTCTCTTAGACTCTGATACATATACTGGGGTCAAATTGCGACTCAAATATGCACAAATTTTGGGGATACTATGCCACTGGCAGTGGCGACTCGGACGCCGCAGTAGTACCGTGACTACACTCATTCTTTCATTCGCAATTTATCTTACTTTTTGCCACTTTTTGTCCTTTAAAAATTAACACAATTACCATAGAAATCTTCTTTTTCGACTGATTTTCATTGCTGATTTTATTCAATTCCTACTTGTCCTGCTTTTGCTTCTTTTTTCTCAGTGCTCTTTTGCTTGGTATACCCCTTCAAAATGCAGTGTCCTTTTATGGTTGCTTTTGTAGTTATTTTTACTTGTGCGTGCTTGGTGACCTAACACCAGAAGGAGACTTTGAAAAAAAAGTAGACAGAAGTCATAAAAAGAATAGAAAAGCTTGCGAAGCGCGAAAAGCTAGAATTACATTTTACTGATGTATTCTTATTCATTCTTCATTCTTTTCATTCGATCTACCCCTTTTATTATCTTTATATATTCATTGCTCAATGGGCAGAACTACTCTCAGTCGTTATCTTCGTACCCGACTGAGAGTAAGTCCCACTTTGTTATAAGTTCTTTGTTTCTTACTTATTACCTATCAATGTAGATATTATTATTATCTGCTTTAGGTTTGTGTTATTCTGTATTATAATATCACAGTCGTTATCTTCGTACCCGACTGAGAATATTATTATTATCTGCTTTACTTCAGTTGCTCTATGGCCATCG